>SXGT01368408.1_pt1 | contig 27976 bp, 15 predicted proteins | sample 3176221 | NCBI WGS metagenome assembly SXGT01 (sample SAMN11356862, study PRJNA531348) | freshwater metagenome | isolation source: freshwater sample F1-120 | place: China: Fuxian Lake, Yuxi | collected 2017-12-25
GAAGTGGGCCTGCGCCAGCGCGATGTGACCCTTCAGCACCAGCGTGAACCGCCGGCGCTCCTCGGCTCCCGGCGCGCCGATGGCCACCGTCCGCGTGACGTCCGTCGTGCCGTCCTCGTACTGCGCGCCCGAGTCGATGAGGTAGAGCTCGCCACCGCGGATGAGGCGGTCGCTCTCGGGAGTGGCGCGGTAGTGGACGATGGCGCCATTCGGGCCTGACCCTGAGATGCTCGCAAAGGACAGGTCCACGAGCCCCGGATGCTCGGCCCGCAACGCCTCCAGCCGATCCGAGGCCTGGATCTCGCTGACGGAGCCCGTGGGACCGACCTCGGCGATCCACGCCAAGAAGCGCGTCAGCGCCGCGCCGTCACGGACATGGGCCGCGCGCATGCCGGCAAGCTCCGTCGGGTTCTTCTTGGCCTTCTGGAGCTGGCAGGGATCGCGCTCGACCAGCACCTCGGCGGTGCCCGCGCGCTCCACGCGATCGAAGACCCACATGGGCGCCGTCGCGCTGCAGGCCTGCACTTGCTTGTTGGCCGCGACGAGCGCGTCGAGCGCCGGGCCCAGCGCCGAGGGCGGATGGACGCGGACCTCGGGCCCGAGGTGCTCGGCGGTGCCGGGCGCGAGCTTCTTGCGATCGATGAACAGGTCCACCGTCGCGTCGCGATGGAGCAGCGCGAACGATAGCGGCAGCGGGGTGCACTCCACGTCGGCGCCCCGGATGTTGAGCAGCCACGCGATGGAGTCGGGCAGCGTGAGCACGGCGGCGTCCGCGCGCGTCTTGGTGAGCTGGGTTGCCACTGATTGGCGTTTCTCGCGCGACGGAAGGCCCGCGTAGTCGAGGCTCCACGGCACGACCGACGAGAGCGGCGGCGGCGGCTGATGCAGCCACACGGCGTCGACCGGGTTGGTCTCGGTAGCCGCGAGCCGCGAGCCCGCGCGCTTGCAGGCACGGGTGAGCTTCTCCACCTCGTCTTTGGTGTGCAGCCACGGATCGAAGCCGATGGTGCGTCCGGCCCCGAGCTCCGCCTCGAGCCACTTGGGCGGCGGGTTCTCGACGAGGTGGGCTCGCTCGTAGAGCGCGCCGTCCGTCTGCTGCTCGGCCTGGAGCGTGTAGCGGCCATCGACGAAGACGACCGCGCGCTCGGCGAGCACGAGGCAGGCCCCAGCCGAGCCCGTGAACCCGGTGAGCCAGGCGAGGCGCTGCGCGCGCAGCGGGACGTACTCGCCCTGGTGCTCGTCGGCCCGAGGGACGAGGAAGCCGTCGAGGCCCCGGCGGGCAAGCTCGGCCCGCAGCGACGCCAGGCGCGCGGCGTCGGGACGCGTGAGGGCGAGCGCTGCGGCGAGGGCCTCGCGCGTCGCGATGAGCGCGTCGTCGAGCCCCGAGTGGCGCGTCGGGGTGAGCAGCGACAGCCACGTGGGCCGGCGCGGCTGGGGCGCGGCGGCGATGCCGGCGAGCAGGTCGAGGACGTCGGGCATCGTCGCCGAAAGCCCGGCGTCCGCGAGCGCGGCGGCGAGCCTGGTGACGACGTGAGGAGCGAGGAGCGAGGCGGGTGCGTCGGAGTGCGGCATGGCGGAACCTTAGCGGGCCGCCTCCGGACAGGCAACCCGGCAGGCCACACCCCCGTTTGACCCCCCTGCCCTCCCTGCTAAGCTCGCGCCGCTTCTGGCATCGCACCTCGAGGAGTCCGCCATGCGCATTCGGCACGTCATCGCCCTTCTGGCCAGCCTGACCTTGATTCCCACCATGGCCGCCGCCGAGCGCGACTACGGCACGGCACCCGGAGGCGGCCGCTCGGCGCCGCTCGACTGGACGTTTGGCGACTTCAAGCTGACGCTCTCGGGGCGCGCGCAGACGCTGGCCGCGCTCTACGTCGGGGACGAGGCGCGGCTCGAGGACGGCGTCCCCGCCGAGGAGCCCGGCTTCCGCCTCCGCCGTGTGCGGCTCGGGGTGGAGGGGACCTACGGCAAGTACCTGACCATCGGCATCGAGATCGACCCGCTGCAGTCCGAAGGCCGCGCGCTGTTCGAGGCCTACATCGGCTCCGAGGGTCCGTACTGGCAGGCCTTCGTCGGCATGGTCAAAGTCCCGTATTCGCGCGCCGCCCGCCTCTCCACGCTGGATCTTCCCTTCGCCGAGCGCGCCACGGGGATCACGGCGATCGCGCCGTTTCATCAGCTGGGCCTGCTGCTTGGCGGCAAGGCATGGGACGAGAAGGTGCGCCTCGACTTCGGCGTATTCAACGGCCTCGAGTACGGCTCGAGCTCCCTCGGCGGCTGGACGCAGCTCGATCCGCTCCAGGGCAACCGCTTCGGCGGCGTCGCCATCGCCGCGCGCTTCGAGTTCGACCCCATCGGCAAAATGACCGCGGGCAGCTCCGACCTGGACTGGGCCAAGAAGCCGCTGCTCGGCCTCGGCGGCGGCGTCCTCTACAACCATGGAGAGACCATCCGGACCCTGGGCTTCGGCGGCGACCTCCAGTTCAAGTGGTATGGCGCGGCCCTCCTCATCGAGTTCCTGCAGATGAGCCGCGAGCCGGTCGAGACACCGACCAGCCCCACAAACCAGATCACGCCCGTCAAGCAGCGCACCCTGCTGGTCGAGGCCTCCTACGCGCCGATCGCGCAGTGGCTCGACCTGGCCTTCCGCTTCGAGATGGTCGACGACAACCTGGAGCTGAAAGACGAGGGCGACTTCTTCGGCATCGGCGCGGCGGTCACCGGCACGCTGTTCAAGGGGCACCTCAAGGTGCAGGCCCACTACCAGCACCGCCGCGAGCGCTCGGGGCTGGCGCTCGACAACGACGTGTTCCTCCTCAACGTCGAAGGTCGGTTCTAGGCGGCCGCCATGCTGAAGTCCGTCACGCTCCTGTTCGCGCTGGCGCTCGTGCTCGGCTGCGAGTCGCGGGACCGGGCGAGCCTGTTGCGCGCCAAGCGCATCGAGACGCGCTCGGAGCTCATCGGCGGGCCGCTCGCGCACGGGCAGCCGGGCGACTACCTCATCGAGAACGACGTCGTCCGCTTCGTGATCTCGGGTGCACACCACTCCTGGGGTCCGGGCCTCTTCGGCGGAACCGTCGTCGACGCGGACCTGCGCCGCTGGGAGCCCGGCTATCGCTCCGGTCAGGGCAAGGACCAGTTCGCGGAGATGTTCCCGACGGTCAACCTGGTCGTGCCCGATCCAACGGCCTCCGAGATCACGGTCGTCAGCGACGGCTCCGACGGCCAGCAGGCAAAAATTGAGGTGCGCGGCAAGGGCATTCTGTTCCTCCAGGCGCTGTCGGTGTTGGACACCACCAACCCGAAGTACGGCAACATCTTGGGCGCACTCGGGGTCAAGACCCAGATCGACTTCGTGACCACCTACACGCTACGCCCCGGCTCGCGCGTACTGGAGCTCGAGACCGTGGCCCGACGGCCGGACTCGGACTTCCCGGCCACGTGCCCGCCCCTCGACTGCAAGCTCACCTGCCCGACGGGCCTCCGCTTCGATCCGGTCCTGAACTGCCCGAAGTGCGCGTGTGACGACCCCGAGGCGCTCAAGCTGCCACTGTTCACCGAGCCCGTGCCGCTCCTGTCACGCATCGTGGGCGATGAGCTGGCTGACGGGTATGGCGAGGCGGACGCCTTGCGGCCGGGCTACGTCGCCGGCGACTTCCTGTTCTTCGGCGGTCACCAGGACATCTTCGCGCCAGGGCTCGGCTTCGATGAGAAGGGCAAGGTCTTCGAGAACCTCTTCCGCGGCGTGGACACCATCACGAGCCCGCTGACCTTCGACTGGATCGCGTCCTCGGGCGACGACGTGAGCTACGCCGTGTTCAGCGCGCGTGAGCCGAGCGCTGGCCCAGCCGCGTGCACCCACCGGCTCGTGCTCAGCGCGATCGCCGATCCGACCAAGCGTGAGCCGGTCGTCGACGCGCTCGGCACGCTGGGCCTTCCCGCCAAGGTCGGCTCGGCGGCGCGGGCGCGTTGGCTGACGGCCCTGAACTTCCTGGTCGAGCAGAAGCTGCCCGTCGTGCTCTACCGCGGCCTGTCCGAGAGCGAGCGGGACCAGAAGAAGGCGGCTGCGGACACGGCGCTCGCCGGGCTCGCCACGGTCACCGTCGACACGGACGGCGACTGTCGCACGCCGCGTCTCTTGGCACCGCTGTTCACGGCCTCGGCGACCATGGTCGCGAGCGCGGGCACCGCGTGCAAGGCCCAGGACCCGGCGGACGACGCGACCTGCGACGAGCGCCGGAGCTTCCGCTTCAAACGGTATCTGGCGGTCGGTGACGGCGACGTGGCCTCGGCCGCCAAGCTCGTCTACGAGGCGCGCGGCGTGCCCCATGGCGAGCTCACGGGCATCGTCTTCGACGAGAGCGTCGGCCGCGCGCTCCACCGGGCCGACGTCTTCGCGGTCGCCGATCCGGACCCCAAGCACGAGACGGAGTACGCCACGTTCGACCTACTCTTGGCTGCCAACCAGGCTGCGCGCGCCAACACGGGCATCGAGACGCACACCAAGGCGGACGCGGGCATCGACCCGCGCCGGACTGGCCGCTACCGACTCACGGTCCCCGAAGGGCACTGGTGGATCGTCGCGCGCTCCCCCGACGGCGTCGTGTCGCGCCCGCAGCGGGCCCACGTCACAGCCGGCGCCGAGATCGTCCTGCATCCCACCGTGCCGGCTCCGGCCAAGGTGCACTATCGGGTCACGGAGCCCGGTCGCGGTCCCGTCCCGGCCAAACTCACCTTCCAGGCGCTGGGCACCGATGGCCAGCCGCTCTGGGCCGACGGCAAGCGGCGCCCGTCGCTCGGCGAAGGGCGGCTCGACGATGGCGTGTTCCACATCGAGTACTCCGCGACCGGTGAAGGCACGACGACGCTCGAGGCCGGTAGATATCGGGTGACCGTCAGCCGCGGTATCGAATACTCCATCGATCAGCGCGAGCTCACGCTCAGCCCGGGCGGGAGCGCGACGCTGGACGCGGCGCTGCGCCACGAGGTGAACTCCTCGGGATACATCACGGGCGACTTCCACCTGCACGCGGAGCCGAGCTTCGACTCCGGCATGGGGCTCGACCTGCGCGTCATCACCAACGTCGTCGAGGGCATCGAGCTGTTGTCGAGCTCCGATCACGACGCCGTCACCGACTATGCGCCCATCGCCAAGAAGCTCGGGCTCGACCGGTTCGCCATGACCCAGGTCGGTGAGGAGGTCTCGACCATCGAGACGGGCCACTACCTCGGCTTCCCGCTCGCGTTCGACTGGAAGAACATCCCGGTACACGCCGCCATCGACTGGGTCTGCAAGCCTATCGGCAAGCTCTTCGAGGAGATTCGGGCGTTGGGCGAGTTTGGCGCCGACAGCACCGTCATCACCGTGGCGCACCCGCGCGACGGCTTCCTCGGCTACTTCGATCAGTTCGGGCTCAACCCCTGGACTCTGGAGCGCGGCGAGGGCGGGCTCGAGGCGGACAACCCCACGCTGCGGACGTTGAGCTGCGACTTCGACGCGCTGGAGCTGATGAACGGGCGCCGCTACGACCTCTATCGCACGCCCACGGTGCTCGAGGTCAACGACTCGGAGCGATGCCAGCGCGAGCTGAACGCGGCGCGGAGCAATGGCGAGGTGCGCGCTGCGTGCCCGTGGCTCAAGGCGCCCAAGGGGTGTGAAGGCACGCCGACAACGGACCAGAAGAACGCGCGCGGTGAGCCGTGCGCGTGGACGACCGAGCTGACGCGCGACTTCGAGCTGTGTCGGGACGAAGACTCCAGCCCCACCTGCCGGGACAAGGCCCGCAACGCCGTCACCACGGTCATTTTGCGGCGGATGCTGCATCGGACCATCGCCGAGCAGGAAGCCTGGAACGCCGCCTTCGCCGCGCCCCCGCTCGACAACAACGCCTCGCATTGCAGCCCGGCCACGCTCGACGAGGTGATTGCGGGGAAGAAGACGCTCACGCCGGCCGAGGAGCTGGCGCCCTGCGGGCAGCAGCAGGGGAGCATCGACGACTGGTTTCAGCTGCTGAACCACGGGCTGCGGGCGACCGCCATGGGCAACAGCGACTCGCACGGCACCGACACCGAGCCGGGTCTGCCGCGGAACTTCGTCGCGTCCTCGACCGACGACGCGCGGCACATCGACCGGCGCGAGGTGGCCGAGAACATCAAGAAGGGCAAGGTCGTCTCCTCCACCGGTCCGTTCGTGCACGTCACGCTCGACGGCGCGGGCCCGGGCGAGACGGTCAGCCTCGCGAGCGGCGCCGGAGTCACGCTGCGCGTGCGTGTGGAGACGCCGAGCTGGTTTGGCGTCGATCGCCTGGAGATCTACCGGAATGGCGCACTGGAGCGCGAGGTCGACCTCGCCATGCCGGCGAGCGCCATCGTGGACTACGACAATGTCATCGAGCTGCCGCGCCCGACCGAGGACTCCTGGTACGTCGTCATCGCGCAGGGGTTGCGCCAGCAGGACTTCTTGAACCCGGTCTACATCCGCGTGCCGCTCGGCGACCTGGCGCTCAACAAGATCACGGCCATCGCCTTCGCCAACCTCACGGTCATCAAGGCGATCGTCGGAACCTCGTCGCTGTTGCCCGATTACTACCCGCCGGTGCCGTATGCCATCGTCAACCCGATCTACGTGGACGTCGATGGCGGCGGCTTCAAGGCCAAGGGCGAGCGTCCGGCCTTCTGCTCGCGGCCGTGCACGCCGGTCCAGGGCGCCAAGGATGAGAAGGACGGCAAGCTCGGCTGGACCCAGGCGGACTGCCCGAACAAGCTCGACGTCTGCTTCCCCAACACAACCGTGGGCCTCAGCGGCGCCGCGGGCACGTGCGGTCGCGCGGCGGCGGCAAAGTGCGAGCCTTTCGACGGGCAGAAGACGGTGACTGGAGCGCTCCGCACGGGCGAAGACGCCACGCCCGAGGCGCGCGCCCCACAGACCAAGCGGCTGATGCATGACCTCGGCCGCTACCTGCTCAACGCGTTCATCCACCCGCTGCACACTCACGCGGGCGAGTAGCCGGGACAGGGCGCGATCGGTATCCTGTCGCGTGCTGATGCGCACCCTCACTCGACGCTGGCTGGTCCTCACCCTCGGAGCCGTGCTCTCGTGCGCCTCGCCCTCGGCGCCATTGTCGACGCCCACCAACGGAGAGGACGACACGGGCGTGGTGTTGGACCCAGGCATTTCCTTGCCCGAGCTGCCTGCACTGGACCTGGGGGTGGCGGACGTGCCGGCCTCGCCCGACAGCGCCACGCCGGACACGGAGGATCCCGAAGAGCTCGTCACGGTGGACGACCCTGGCCCGACCGGCGACGGGTGCGTTCCCCAATGCGACGGCAAGGAGTGCGGTGCCGATGGCTGCGGCGGGCTGTGCGGGTTCTGCGTCTTCGGTCTGACCTGCTCCCCGGCGTTCAAGTGCAAGCCGAATTGCACGCCCGCGTGCGACGGCAAACAGTGCGGCCCCGACGGCTGTGACGGCTTCTGCGGCAGCTGCCCCAAGAACTTCCAATGCGGCCCCGACGGCAAGTGCTACGACGTCACGTGCATCCCGAGCTGCGCCGGCAAGGTCTGTGGTGATGACGGCTGCAATGGCTCCTGCGGCAACTGCAAGGGCGGCGACCTCTGCCAGGAGGGCAAGTGCACGCCCGGCCCGTGCTCCGGAATCCCCAAAGAGGGCAAGTGCGGCGGCCCGACCGGCAAGGTGGCCTACGTCTGCAAGAACGACGAGCTGTTTACGACCGATTGCGCGCTAGTGGCCAACAAGGCCTGCGGTTGGAGCCCGGTGGACGGGCACTACGGGTGCGTCGATGGTGTCGCGTGCACGCCCAAGTGTGAGTTCAAGCAGTGTGGCGACGACGGCTGCGGCAAGCTCTGCGGCGCGTGTCCGGAAGGCTGGCCGTGTCAGAACGACCAGTGCGTCAAGACCGCGGGTGCCGCGTGCGGCTCGATCAACGTGGTCGGCAAGTGCGAGGGCAGCGTCATCTGGTACTGCAGCGGGAGCGTGCTGCTGACCGTCGACTGCGCCGCCGTGGGCAAGAAGTGCGGCTACGACGTCAGCGCCAAGAAGAATACCTGCAAGTAGTCGCCTGCAGGAGCAGCAGCACCAGGACGATGCCAGGGGCCGAGCCGCGGCCGCTCGAGCCGCAGCCAGCAGGCCCGCCGCTGCTGGTGTCGACCGTGGAGCCCTTCAAGTTGGCGAGCTTGTCGCTCTTGACGCACTGGCCGAAGCTGAAGATGTAGCCCTTGGGGCAGCTATTCGGGTCGACGGGGACGGACTCGGGCATGACGACTGGACCCGCGTCGGCGCCTCCAGGCTCGGGGCTGGCTGCCGGCTCAACGGGGGTCGCGCCGCAGGTGCCCTCGGGCTGACAGGCCACGCCGTCGGGGCACGTCCCGCAGACGCCGCCGCAGCCATTGGGTCCACACGCCTTTCCGGAGCAGCTCGGCTTGCACGTGTTCGGATCGTGGCAGGTCCCGGTCGCCAGATCGCACTTGGCGGGCGGGAGGCACGAGCCGCAGGAGCCGTTGCACCCGTCCGGCCCGCAGACCTTACCGCCGCCGCAGTTCGGAGTGCAGACAGGCGCATCGGGCTCGCACAGGCCGGCGGCGCCGCAATGGGTGCCCGAGGCGCACGTGCCGCACTGGCCGCCGCAGCCGTCGGAGCCGCACTGCTTGCCGGCGCACTGGGTGGCGCAGGACGAGACGCAGAGCCCGCTCGGCGCGCAGGCCTTGCCCGCCCCACACGTGCCGCACTCCTTGCCGCAGCCGTCGGAGCCGCACTGTTTGCCCGAGCACTTCGGGACGCACGCGACCGGGACGCAGAGGCCGCCTGCGTCGCACGTCGCGCCGCCCGGGCACGTGCCACAGGTATTCCCGCAGCCGTCGGGGCCGCACTGCTTCCCGGTACAGGCGGGGACGCACGGACCGTCGCCGCAGGTCGCGGGATGGACCCCGCTGGGATCCACCGTCGCAGCCGAGCTGCAGTTGTAGAACGCCTGCGGCCCCGACGCGTCCCACCCGCAGAACGAGGGCGGGGCCGGACACGACCAGGCCGCCGAGCACTTCCCGCAACCGAACTGCTCGACCTCCAACACGCAGAGCTGGTCCCAGCCGAACAGGCCGCTACAGCAGAGGTCGTCCTTGGCGCAGACGCACTTCATGATGTCGGCGTCGCAACAGCCCGCGGCCGAGCCGGCCTCACAGCAGCTCTGCGGGGGCAAGGCGAGCGCGGACTGGATGCAGTCGAGCTCGCAGAGCACGCCGGGCCCCTGGCAAAACTGGACCTTGTTTTGAGTGCCGCAGCACCCTTCGAACGAGACGGCGCCGCAGTCGGTGCCGACCTGGTAGCCCGCGTTGCACTTGCCCTTGGGCGGAGCCGCGTGCGCGGGGTCGGTCAGGAGCAGGGGCAGGAGCGTGAGCAGGAGCAGCAGCAGCGGGTGAATCAGGCGCATCCGGCCATTGTAGAGACCGAGCTTGCGGAATCGCAAGACGTACGGATACTGCGGCCGAGCGAGCCTCGACTTGACCGCGCCTAACCCCACCTCCGGACGCATCGGATTCCTCAAGGAACAGCCACGCGCTCCGGGGCGGCGCTGGGGCCGCTTTGCCGCGTGGATGGCGCTCGTGTTCTTGGCCGGCGGCGCGGTGGGCGTGGCCGTGTTGCTCGGTGGGCTCACGTTGGCAGAGCGCGAGCTGCGCGACAAGCTCGCGGCCATGGCGGAGCGTGCGGGGATCACGGTCCACGTCGGCTTCATCGTGCTGGACCTCGATCGGCCCGTGGCGTTGCGGGATGTCGAACTGCGGGATCCGGCCGACGACGCAGTCCTGTTGCGCTGCGCCGAGGTGCGGACCAACCTGACCTTCCGCGCAGTGCTTGCGGGGGCCCGGTGGCCCGAGCGGGTCACGCTGGTCGGCGCCGACGTCGACGCCCGCGATCTTGAGCGCTGGAAGGCGGCCCGGGAGCGGTACCGCTCGCGGCGGCGCGAGGGCGACGGCCCCAAGCGCGCGTTGCCCGAGCTCGTCGTCCTGGGAGGCAGCGTGCGCGGCCAGGTCCCGGCGCTGGGACCGCTTCCGGCCACGCAGCGAAGTCTCTCGGCCTTGCGTGCGCGGGTCGTACCTTCGAGCGACGAGCAAGCGCGTTGGCAGGTCGTCGTCGAGGGTCAGCTGGACGGACACACCATGGCGGCCTCGGCCATGCTCGATCCCGAGCGCGGCGATCACGAGGCGGCCCTGACCATCTCTCCTCGGTTCGAGGTCGCGCTCCCGGACGGGACGCAGCTCGCCGTTGGCGCGGCCTACGCGCGCGCGGGTCACGGCGCCCGCGTCCGCGGCGTGAGCGTGCGCCACGGCGACGCGACGGTGGAGCTCGAGACGGTCGAGCTCGTACCGGCCGCAGGCGCCACCTCGCGCGCCTCGGCGTGGACGGTGCGCGCGACGGGACTCGCCGTCTCGCAGGGCGGGCGGAACGCGCACGCCGGTGAGGTCGTCGTCGACATCGGTCCTGCGGTGCCCGGGCAGAGCGACTGGCACCGCCTCCGCCAGCTGATGGTGGCGCAGGCGGACGTCGAGGTCCCCGACCTGCTCCTCGCGGGCGCCGTTCGCCGCGTCGAAGCACGATTGGAGGCCTTCGACCCCAAGGCGCCGCTCGCAGGCCTGCGTGAGGTCACCCTCGAGGCCGCCGATCTCAGCGCGGTGCTTCCGAGCGCCGAGCGCGCTGCGTCAATCCCGTACTACCGGCAGATCCAGGCCTTCTTGGTCGGCTCCACGCCCGAGCTCCCCGCGGGAGGCGGTCCCGCCAACGTCGCGCCGCCCAACCCCGCCGCCGCGCTGCTCGGCCAGGTGGGCAACGTGCGCCCCAAGGTGCGCCTCATCGACGGCTCGCTGTCGCTCCTCCCGGAGGCGGCGTCGGAGCCGGCGGCCGTGCTCGATGGCGTCGAGGCCACGCTGGATCCCGGGGCCACGACCGAGGGCGTCCTGGCTTTCGCTGTGAGCGGTCGACTGCGTCACCCCGCGACCGGCGAGCACGGGAGTTTCTCCCTGTCGGGTCGCACGCGGGACGACGGCAAGCTCGAGCGCGCGCACGTCAAGCTCTCGGGGACCAAGCTCGCGCAGTACCTCACCCACGTCTCTGAGCTCATCCGGCTCTCCAAGGACACGCGCCTCGACATCGACCTGGACCTGGTCCCGCACGCGCGGGGCAAGGGCTTCACCGCCACGGGCTCCGTCGGGCTGCGCGACGTGGGTTTCCAGTGGAAGCGCATTCACCACGGTCCGGTGGACGGCATCAACGTCATGGCGGAGCTGACCGTCGATCTGGACCCGGAGGCGCAGAAGCTCACCATCGACCTGCCGTCGGTGCGGCTCAACGACAAGGGCGTGCTGCGCGTTGCCGGCGTGCTCGAGCGATGGCGCGGCAAGAAGCCCAAGTTCGAGCTGCATCTTCGACTCCCGCGGCAAGACTGCGGCGCGATGCTCGAGTCCATCCCGCCCGCGCTCGTCTCGCGGCTCGACGGGCTAGCGCTCACGGGCACGGCGGAAGGCTACCTCGACGCGAGCATCGACCTCGAGAACCCCAAGTCGCTCGAGCTCGACGTCGACGTGGACCTGCGCAAGTGCCGCCCCAAGACGTATGGCTCGGTGGACGTGGAGCGCCTCAACGGGAGCTTCGTCCAGGAGGTCGTCGAGAAGGGCGAGCCCATCGGCGTGTTCGTGGGCCCCGCCACGCGCGAGTGGCAGCCGATGCGCAAGATCCCCGAGCACGTCCAGCTCGGCGCGATCTTCACCGAGGACCGCGGGTTCTATGAGCATCGCGGCTTTCGCGTCGGCCTCATTCGCCGCGCGATCATCATCGACATCGAGGGGGAGCGCTACGTCTACGGCGGCTCGACCATCACGCAGCAGCTCGTCAAGAACCTGTTCCTGTCGCGCGAGAAGACGCTCGCGCGCAAGCTCGAGGAGGCCATCATCGTCTGGCTCGTCGAGCGCGTCGTCCCCAAGAAGCGCATCTTGGAGCTGTACCTCAACTGCATCGAGTACGGGCCCAAGCTGTACGGGATCCAGAACGCGGCCAAGGCATACTTCGACAAGGATGCAAGGGAGCTGCTGCCGCTCGAGGGCGCGTTCCTCATGGGGCTCAAGCCCTACCCGTGGGCTGGCTGGCGGCAGCGCGACCTCGGGCACATCCAGCCGTGGTGGTACAAGCGCTTGTCGCGCATCTTGGAGGGCATGGCGCACTACGGCTGGATAACGCCCGCCGAGCTCGAGCAGGCCAAGCCGTATGACGTGAAGTTCGTGACTTCGCCGGGCGGCCCCGCGCGCGCAGTGCCTGCAACGGAGGAGACCCCCGAAGAGGCGCCGCCGCCGACGGTGAACGAGCGCGAGCTCGAACCCTAGGCAGCCGTGCTCCAAGTGACTCGATTGCGGCCGTTGCGCTTGCTCTCATAGAGCGACGCATCGGCGTCCGCCATGAGCTTGCGCGCGACGAGCGCAGCCTCGGCGTCGTCGACGATGCGACCGCGCCACGTGGCACCACCGAGCGACGCCGAGACCGGGACGAGCCCCTGAGTCGCCCGAAGCTGGAGCTCCGTGATCGCCTTGCGCACGCGCTCGGCGACCTCGCTGCCCGACTCGCGATCCGACTCCGGCAGGAGCAGGCACATCTCCTCGCCACCGATGCGGGCCTTGTGGTCGCTCGTCCGGAGCGTGGCGCCAAGCGCGCGCGACATTCTCCAAGACGTGATCACCGAACGGGTGGCCGTAGGTGTCATTGACACTCTTGAAGTGGTCGAGATCGATCATCACGAAGGTGAGCGCGTGGCCGTTGCGGCCGTGGCGGCGGACCTCGGCCAGCAAGACGTCACCAAAGCGCCGACGGTTCATGAGCCCGGTGAGCGGATCGAAGAAGGCGAGCTGCTCGAGGCGCGCGTTGGCCTCCTTGAGCTGGTTGGCGAGCCGGAGCACCTCTGCGTGGGCGCGCTCCTTCTCGACGAGCGTCGCCTCGAGCTTGCGGTTCGACTGCTCGAGCTGCCAGACGAGCTTCTGGTTTTCGAGGTTGATCTGCGCCAGCGTCGTGTTGGCGAGCTGAAGCACGTCCTCGAGCTTCTTCTGTTCGCTGATGCGCAGCCCGAGCGACTTGGCGGCCTGCTCGACCTCGCCTGGGACCTGCTCGAGGACCCGGTCGACCTGCTCACTCGACAGCCCGAACAGCGTCGCCAGCGTGGTGACGCAGCGGCCGTGGGCCATGCCGATTTGCGTGCACGAAAAAACCGCGGCGCACGCGTCGGCGGCCATCGCGAGTTGGGCGGCCGAGCGGTGCGCCAGGGGAATCGCGTCGAAGTCCGTGGCGTGGTGATACGCGATGGGCACCGAGAGTTGCGGAGGCAGCAGCCACGTGTCGGCGAGCAGCTTGCCTACCTCGACGTGCGTCGTGCCGAAGTGCGCCGCCTCGAGCGAGAGGCGCTCCACCGGATGCGCGGGGCGGAGGACCGCCCGCCAGGCCTCGGTCGCGTCGCGCCGAACGAACAGCATGACGAGCATGCCGAAGTCCTGGATGAGCCCGAGCGTGAACGCCTCGTCGCCGTTGACGCCGGCAGTCGCCGACAACAGGCGCGCGGAGACGGCGCGGCGGAGCGCGTCCTCCCAGTAGGACGTGATGTCGAGTCCGGGGATCGCGTCGGCCTTGACGGCGTCCCGTACGGCCAGACACAGCGCCAGGTTTCGAAGAGCCCGATTGCCGAGCACGGTCACCGCCTGCGCGGCGGAGGCGATGCTGCGCCCGAGGCCGAAGTAGGCCGAGTTGACGGTCTTGAGGATCTCGGCCACGAGCACCGGGTCGTTCTCGACGATGCGTGCCAGCGCCTGCGCGCTCACCGTCGGATCCGAGCAAGCCTGAATGATGCGCGCGGCCGCCTGCGGCGGCGAAGGCAGATCGCTCGGCGTGAAGTGACCGAACTCGGGCGTCAGCATGCGCTCACCTCGAACGCCAGCGAACGAACTGCGCGCACTCACCGAATCCTCGATCATGGATGTCTCCTGCCGTCCGCCTCATTTTCCGCCCCAGTGCCGTCATGGCCCGCGATCAGCCAGACGCTCCCTACGCTACCACCTTCTTCGGGCTCGGATGGAATTCTACAAGTGAAAAACAATGCCGCCGGTGTGACAGCCTGCTTTTCGCCGTCATCCGAGCGCCCCTCAGCGAATTTCGGGCGTCAGGAACGCAGGAAACCAGTGTCACAGGGCTGTCACAGTGCTGTCGCAGCAAGTCGCCCGATCGCGTCGTGCGACCGCCGTTGCGGCGCACTCCGGGGCATGGTACGAGGCGCGCGGCGCCTCACTGGTCTGGACAGGGGAGCGCCACAGTGCGCAACACCATCACGGCAGGTGAGCCAGCGAGGACAGCAGCCATGGCCCTATCTCGGCGCTACGAAACTCCGCAACTCCGCAACATCACGATCGTCGGTCATGGCGGGACAGGCAAGACCAGCCTCGCCGAGGCGATGCTCTTCTGCGGCAAGGCCACGACGCGGCTCGGGAGCGTGGACGCCGGGACCTCGACGTTCGACTTCGAGCCCGAGGAGGTGAGGCGCAAGACCTCCTACGCGTCGGCGGTCGCGGGGATGGAGTGGAAAAAGGTCAAGGTCAACATCATCGACACGCCGGGTGACGCGGTGTTCTCGTCGGACACGCGGCTCTGCGTCTTCGCCGGCGATACGACGCTCGTGACCGTCTCGGCCGTCGACCACGTCCAGGTGGGCACCGAACGCGTCTGGGGCATCGCCGCCGACCTCGGCAAGCCACGGTTCGTCGTGGTCACCAAGCTCGACAAGGAGCGCGCGGACTTCGACAAGACGCTCGCGGCATTGCGGGAGTCCTTCGGTCAGGCGGTGGCGCCGCTGACAATCCCGCTCGGCCAGGAGGCGGGCTTCAAGGGCGTCATCGACCTCGTGACGCTGAAGGCATTCACCTACGCCATGGACGGCTCGGGCGAGGGTCGTGTCGGCGAGGTGCCGGCGGACTTTCAGGCCGCGGCGCGCGCGGCGCGGGATCTCCTCGTCGAGGCCGTCGCGTCCGCCGACGACGTGCTCATCGACCACTACCTCGAGCAGGGCACGCTGACCGACGAGGAGCTCACGTCGGGCCTGCGCTCGGCGGTCGCGCGCGGTGCGTTGATTCCCGTGTTGTGCGTGTCTTGTACGCGTAACGCCGGAGTGGACACGGTCTTGGACCACATCGCGGCCTATGCGCCGAGTCCGGTCGAGGCGCCGCTGCCCAAGGCGACCGCGCCGAATGGCGGCCAGGCCGTGACGCTCAAGCCGAGCAACGATGCGCCGTTCGTCGGCGTCGTGTTCAAGGCCATTCACCTCGACATGGGCAAGGTCTCGCTGATTCGCGTCCTGCAAGGCAAGGCGGAGCCGGACACGAACTTCGTGAACGTGACCCGCGAGTCGCACGAGCGCTGGGGCCAGGTGCTCATGCCCTTTGGCAAGCGGCTCGACATCTCGACGGGCGCCAACTGCGGCGACATCATCGCGGTGGCCAAGCTCAAGGAGGGCGTCTCGGGCGACGTGCTCGCGGCCGAGCGGCACGAGGTGCGCATCGAGATCCCGGCGGTCCCGGGTCCCATCATCGCCTACGCGATTCGACCCAAGAAGAAGGGCGACGAGGACAAGCTCAGCACGGCGCTGCTCAAGGTCATCGAGGCGGACCCGTCGCTGCGCCAGACACGCGACGCCGAGACCAAGGACCACCTGCTCTCCGGTATGGGCCAGACCCACATCGAGGTCGCTGTCGAGCGCATGCGTCGCTACGGCGCGGAGGTGGAGCTCCACCCGCCGCGCGTCGGCTACCGCGAGTGCATTCGGCGCAAGGTCACGCACATCGAGGGCAAGCACAAGAAGCAGTCGGGAGGTCGCGGCCAGTTCGGGGTCGTCTACCTCGACGTCGAGCCCTTGGAGCGGGGCGCTGGCTTCGAGTTCGAGGACGCCATCTTCGGCGGCTCGGTGCCCAACCAGTTCATCCCGGCGGTAGAGAAGGGCGTGCGCGAGGTGCTGCCCAAGGGCGTCCTCGGCGGCTACCCCATCGTCGACGTCAAGGTGCGGCTGACCGACGGCAAATTCCACCCGGTCGACTCCGATGGGCGCTCGTTCGAGATCGCCGGTCGCAAGGGCTTCAAGGAGGGCTTCCTTGCGTGTGGTCCCACGTTCCTGGAGCCCATCATGGCGCTGGAGGTCGAGGTGCCCGACGAGTGCATGGGCGACGTGATGGGGGACATCAACTCCCGCCGCGGTCGCGTGCAGGGCATGGACACGCACGGCACGCGTCAGGTCATCAAGGCGCTCGTGCCGCAGGCCGAGATCCTGTTCTACGCACCCGACCTGCACTCGATGTCGCAAGGACGTGGTACCTTCACCTCGACGTTCTCGCACTACGAGGAAGTGCCCGGCAATCTCGTCGACAAGATCGCCGCCGACCACAAGGCTCAAGAAGAAGAGGACGAGTAGCCGTCGACGGCCTCGCCTCCGGAGGCTCTCATGCCCATCTCCCTCTCGACGCTGCCCGAGGCGCTGCGTCCCCGAATTGGCCCCGATGCGCCGGCGCCGATGCGCATGATGGTCGCGCGGGCGCTGCTGCCCATGGGTCCCGAGGACCTGTTCGCGGCGCTCGCCTACCTCGTCACCAATGAGCAAGGTCCGCTCAAGGACGCGGCCCAGAACAGCCTCAAGGAGATCCCGAAGGGCGTCATCGCGACCGCGCTCAAGGGGACGCAGTCGGTCGATCTACTCGACTTCACGGTACGTCAGTGGCACGACGACGACGGGCTCGTCGAAGCGGTTCTGCTCAACCCGCTCACGAGCGACGACACGTTCGAGTGGCTCGCACGCCGCGCCAAGGGCCGCGCGCTGGAGCTCATCTCCAACAATCAGGCGCGCATCATTCGGCATGGGGCCATCGTCGAGGCCGTCTTCTACAACCCCGAAGCGTCGATGGCGCTCGTCAACCGGGTCTTTGAAACCGGGGTCCGTAACGGCCTCTCGCTCGAGCACATCCCGGGGTACAAGGAGATCTACGAGTCCATCTTCGGCAAGAAGCCGGAGGCGCGGACTACGGCCCAAGCTCAGCCGGCGCAACAGACGCTCGACCCGGAGCTCGAGCCCGAGCTACAGACGGAGCTGCTGGTCGATGAGACCTTCACGCGCGACGAGCTCGTCGTCGGAGTCGACGACGACGACTTCGTCAAGCTGCTCTCGGCCGTGGCACAGGAGGAGGATCCGCGGGCGCCGGTTTCTGACGGCAAGGGCGAGACCAGCAACCTCGGTGCGTTGGTGCTCAAGATGAGCGTGCCGCAGAAGATTCGGCTCGCCCTCATGGGCAACCAGACGGCGCGCGGGCTCCTCATCAAGGACCCCAAGAACACGGTCGCCATGGCGGTCCTGCGCAATCAGCGCATCACGGAGAAGGAGGTCGCGGGCTTTGCCAAGAACAAGGCCATGTCCGACCAAGTCATTCAGGCCATCTGCCGCAACCGCGAGTGGACCCGCAGCCCTCTCGTGCAGAAGTCGTTGCTGCATCACCCGAAGACGCCGCCGATGTTCATCAACCGGTCCATTCGGTCGCTGTCGGTCAAGGAGCTCAAGGACCTGTCCAAGAGCCGCGAGGTGCCGGGCTACGTGTCCCGATTGGCCAAGGGCGTCCTCGCACAACGCGAGGCGGGCAAGAAGGGCTGAGCCCGTCGCGGAAACAGGGCTCGAAACAGACTGTTGACAAGGTGCGCCGAGGCTCTTAGGGTACGCGCCCGCGCTTTGGCGCAGTCGGAGCCTGCGCTCCGAATGCGTCGTGAGGCCCGAAACACGCAAGGAACCGAGACCATGGCCGCATTGCTGAAGACGCTCGAGCAGACCCCCATCATCGACAAGTGCCTTGGCTGCGCTCACGCACCCAACGGCGAGGCCGGAAAGACGATGTGCAACGTCTACCGGGACCCGATCTGGAAGTGGGAGCTTGGCCAGTGCAACTTCGCCACGCACATCAAGAAAGAGGCGAAGAAGGAAGCCTTCATCAACCCCCTCAAGGCCGCAAAGATGCGCGCCAAGGGTCTCCGCTAGTCCTCGCGTTCGGCGCGGTCGCCCGCTAGAAGCGCGCCGCGCCGCCGATGGCTCCGCCGCCCGGGAGCGGAGCCAGCCACATCACCGGTGGCTCGGCTCCCGCGCTGCCGCTGCTGCGTGACGCGATGAGGAAGATGCTCCCGATGGCCAGCGCAGCCCCCGCTCCGGCGAGCACGCCGCCGATGATGTGCTTGTTGGTGATGAGCTCCTGATCGGTGTCATCGGCGAACTTCACGTCCAACCCATACGAGATGAGGATGCCGGAGCCCGCGACCAGCGTGGCGAGGCCCGTCGAGAGCAGGGTGAAGCCCCAGACGCGGCGGACGCCGAGGCTCGACTCGGCGAAGCGACAGCTCACCTCGACGCGGCCCTCCGCGGGGACATCGAACGCCGTCTCGTGTTGGGGCACGCCGGGAGCGCGGCAGACGAGCACGTGCTTGCCGGCGCTGAGGTCGCGCTCGACTCGGCCGAGGGTCGTGCGCTCCTCCGGCTTGAGCTCGACAGCGGTGGCGTCGAGCAGCAAGTCCACGCGGTCGAACGTAGGCCGGTTGGTCGTGATCGTGACGCGGCCGCGCTTGTTGCGTGCGGCGAAGGCGACCGTCGTCGGGTGCGCCGCACGGACGGTCACCTCGCGCGCTTCACCGACATAGCGCTTGTCGATGAGCGCGACGCGGTGGCGGCCGGGCGCCATCGGGGTGGTGATGGGCGTACGCCGAGCCGTGCCGCCGTCGATGGACACGTCGACCTCGAGCTCGGTCTCGCCGTCGCTCGAGTGCGCCACGATCGTGACCCGCACGGGCTCCGCCAGGGCCGCCTCGAGCGCGACGATGCGCGCCTTGGCCGACGCCAGCTCCGCCTTCTCCTTGGGCTTGAGCAGCGAGAGGTAGGCGCGGTAGTCCTCCAGCGCGCGCTCGACGTCTCCCACGACGTCGTAGCACTCGGCCCGCTTCTTGACGATGAGCGGGTGCCGGAAGACGGCGAGCGCCTTGCCGAGCTTCTCAATCGCCTGCTCGTGCTCTCCGGCCTCGGCGAGCGCCTTGGCCTCGCGGTAGATGGCGTTCGCCTGAGACTCGGGGTCGTCCGCGCGCGCGGAAACCGACGAAAGGCACAGCATCGCGACGGCGACGACGACCGAGAAGAGCCACCGCGGCGAGGCCCTGTGCGTGTACGTCACCGTCATTCCTCCCAGACGACCTTGGACTTGGGCCGCACGACCGGCGGCGTGCCGACGACAGGCCGGGTCGGCGCCTTGCGCTTGAGCACCAGGACGATGCGCTCTTGCCCCGCCGGTGGAGCCGTGACCCCCGAGGTCGTCCACGTGAGCGGTTCGTAGCCGTCGGCGGTGATGAGGAGCTCCGTGGGCGGTGCGCCGGGAGTCAGCTCGACGGGGTACGGAGTCTTGCCGACGACACGGCCTCCGCGGGTGACGTTCGCTGCGGTCGGCTGCGAATCGACCATCATCGGACTGCGTACGGGTGCCTCGGCGGTCGCCGGAGCGGCCGGCCGCTGCGGTCCCAGCACGGCGGCGATCTCCAGGTTGCGCCGCGGTCGGACGTCGGCGTCGGACAGCTCCACCCGAGCAGCCTTGACCACGCGCTGCGGAGCCGCTGGCGCCACGACCCGAGCCGGCTGCGACGGTGCCGGCTGCGACGGTGCCGGCTGCGACACGGCAGGGGCGGCCTCGGGCGCCTCGGTGGCGGGCTCCGCCGCAAGATCGCGAAACGCGACGGCCCACACGACCGCGGCGACGACGACCGCGCCGGCGACCACGCTCGCGACGAGTCGCGCCGTCTGCCGCGGAGGGGGAGCCTCGGCGGCAATGGGCAGGTTCGTCAGATCCAAGACGCGCGTCTCGCTGCCCATGTCCCGCACCTCGATGCCCTCGAGGTCGAGGCGCGGGATGGCCCGCACCGTGAGCGATCGCGCCGGCGCAATCGCTGCCTTGGCCTTGACCTCGACCAGGTCGGCAAACTCGAGATCGACGACCGTCCGGTCGTCGGGGACGCGCTTGGACACCAAGACCGGCACCGGCACGGGCACCGGAGACGCTGCGGGTACCACGGGAACCGCGACGGGAACCGCCACGGGCGCGATGGGCTGCGGGGAGGCCACGGGCGCCGGGGTGGGCTGCGGCGACGGCGCAGGGACGGCGGCGACGGGAGGCGTGCTCGGTTGTGGCGACGCCTTGGGCGCCGGTGACGGAGCGGAGCGCGGGCGATCGGCGGTGGACGTCGCCTTGGCAGCGGCGACCGCGATGGCCGCACGCGGCGCGAGCCCGAGCTGAGTCGCCGAACGGGCCGGCGCGCTGGCGGCCGCGGGCACGGGCGCGTTGACTGGCATCGGAGACGGCGCGGGCGGCGCGATGGGCGCGACCTTGGGAGCGACGGCGGGTGCGGGCCCAGCCGACGCGACGAGTCCGGCGCGAATCCCAGGGAGGTACGCCGCCGTCTGCGTCGGTCGAGGCGCGACCTTGGGTGGCGCGACGGGCGCGGGTGCGGCCGGCGTGACGACGGGCGCCGATGCCAAGGCGCCGCGCAAGAGCTCGGCACACTCGTGAGCCGTGCGCGGTCGCTTCTCGCGCGTCTTGTCGAGCAGCCGCAGCGTGAGCGCCTCGAGCGCCACGGGAATGAGCGCGGTGGCGGGCACGCCGAGCGCGCTGAACTTGGGTGGGGCGTCATGGATGTGCTTCATGACGACGGCGATGGGTGTGTCCGCGATGAACGGGGGCCGACCCGACAGCAGCTCGTAGAGGATGACGCCGACGGAGTAGAGGTCCGCGCGGCCGTCGAGCGGTTTGCCGAGCGCCTGCTCGGGCGGCAGGTACAGCGGCGTGCCGCAGATGACGCCGGTCTGCGTCAACGTCTCGAGGGCGGGACCGTCGTCCAGCACCTTGGCGATGCCAAAGTCCAGGATACGCGTCGCTTCGCCGCCATTGGGCTCCGGACAAAGAAAAACATTGTCGGGCTTGAGATCCCGATGAATGATCCCGAGCTGATGCGCGTGCGCGAGCGCCTCGCACACGCCGCGGATGATGGCGACCGCGCGGTCGGGCGCGATCGGCGCCTCGTCCTTGATGAGCTGCCCGAGCGTGCGGCCCGCGAGCAGGTCCATCGTCATGAAGAGCTGTCCGTCGGCGGCGTGCCCGTAGTCGAGCACACGAACGATGCCCGGGTGGCGCAGCCGCGAGAGCGCCTTGGCCTCCTGGACGAAGCGCTGGACGTGCTTGTCCTCACCCGACAGCGTGCGGGCCAGGACCTTGAGCGCGACGACCGGGCCGCCGTCCTTGGGCTCGGCGCGGTAGACGATGCTCATGCCTCCACGGCCGAGCAGTCCCGTGATCGCGTAGCGACCATCGAAGACCTGACCGACCTCTAGCTGAGCGCGGGGTGCCGCCATCGCGGGCATTCTAGAGCGCACGGGCCCGCTGTGCCAGCCCCCTTGCGTGCGAGCTACTGGTGCTCGTCCTCATAGCCCGGCTCTCCAGGAAGCTTGAACGACCGGAAGAGCTTCCCGGCCTGACGGCACTCCTGCTCCGCAGCGAACCGAATCGTCTCCATCGTGACCGAGCTTCCATTACACGCGGCGCGATACGCGGCACGCAGGACGCAGTTCTTGATGTGACCGCCCGAGATCTCAAACGACTTGCCCAGGATGCTCCAATCGATGTCAGGCGCTAGCGGGCACTCCTTGGGAAAGAGGTGCTCCCAGATCTTCGCCCGATACTCGGCCTCGGGAAAGGGGAACGTGACCTTGTACTGAATACGGCGCATGAACGCCTTGTCGATCTGCTTATCGAGGTTGGTCGTGAGGATGATGACGCCATCGAAGCGCTCGATCTCCTGGAGCAGCAGGTTGGTCTCCATGTTCGAGAACTTGTCGACCGACGTCTCCACCTTGACGCGACTGGTGAACAGCGAGTCGGCCTCGTCGAAGAGCAGCATGGCGTGGTTTGCCTTGGCAGTCTGAAAGATCTGCGCGATGTTCTTCTCGGTCTCGCCGATGTACTTCGACATCACGGCCGGAATCGAGATCTGGTAGAGCTGGAGGCCCATCGTCTTGGCGATGATCTCCGCGCACAGCGTCTTCCCGGTGCCCGGCTCACCGCAGAACATGTTGACGAGCCCCTTGCCCGTCGTGAGCTTGCGACCGAACCCCCACTTCGTGAGCACGAACGTACGGTACTTGGCCGCGTCGATGATCGACTGGATCTCTTTCTTGTCCTCGGGCGGCAAGATGAGGTCGTCCAGCGTGAGCTGCACCTTCGAGCGCACCGCGTACTGATTGAGGCTGGCGCGCATCTGCGTGTGCGCTGCGCGCTTGATGTGGGCGAGCGTCAGACGCGTGCCACCGTCATGGGCCTCTCCTCCGTCTGCGCCGTCGGTCTCCGACGACACTTCAGTCGCAGCCTCGCTCATGGCCATGTTGGTCGCCACCACGGCGGCGTTGCGGATCTGGCTACCGCTCAGCTCGTACTGGCTCGCGAGCTGTTCGACGTCGATGTCGGGGTCGATGGCGACGTTGCGCGGCAGGTGGATCGACCAGAGGCGCTCCCGGTCCGGCATCTCGGGCTGCTCGAACTCGAGCTGATAGACGATCCAGCGCTCGACGGCCGGATCGATCTTTTTCGGGTCGGTCGTCGTGAGGATGGCCAGTCCGTCCCACGTCTCGAGCTGCGTGAAGAACGCCTGGAGCCGCGGATTGCGCTCCGTCAGGATCGCCTCGGCCTGCTCCAGCACGAGCACGGCCCCGAGCAGCCGGGCCTGCCAGAAGAGGTCCTCGATCGTGTCGCGAAAGCGCACGTCCTCTCCGGCAAGCTTGCCGCAGTCGACCTCCAGCAGCCGCGCTCCGAGGTAGCTCGCGATGGCGCGCGCGAAGTGCGTCTTCCCCGTGCCGGGCGGGCCGCAGAACTGCAGCACGGCGCCGCGATCGACGGGCCCGAGCCGGTTCTCGAGCTCGAGCGCAGCCGGTCGGAGCCGACCCGCGAACTGATCGGCGAGGTGCAGCACCTCCCGCAGCGTCGCGTCGGGCAGGACGACCGTATCCATGGACACGTCGGGCACCGAGTAGCGGCAATAGGACGCCAACGTGGGGTCCAGATCGCCGCGCCCGAGCACGAAGTTCACGACCCGGCCCGGCACCTTGAGCTCGTAGCCCGGCAGGCTGTCCGACGACGCTTCGCGCGGCAGCGTCAGCTTGACGACGCGGTTCTTGGCGAGCGTGCCGACGTGCCCGAAGCGGTCGAGCGAGGCGAGGCGCTGGCGCCGCGTGTCGAACAGCACGCTCTGGCACAGGTCCACGTCGCAGAAGTCCATCAGGATGTTGTCCTTGAACCGCGCGATGCGCTTTTTGAACGAGGCGTCGATGGCCGGGGCGATGGCGAGCATGAGGATCTGCTCGTCCAGATCGTCGAGCCCGAAGGCCTCGGAGAGCACGTCGAACGGAATCGGCAGGCCGCGACGGCGCGACTCGGTGCGGATCATGCCGAGCCGGTGGTCGACCGCGCGCAGCTGCTGCATCATCGGCTCGGCGAGCTCCCCCGAGGTGCCCTCGAAGCCGGCCCCCTGAGGCCCGTAGCGCTCCATGGTCTTGAGATCGAGGAGCACCTCGACGCGCGTGAGCATGAGATCGACGAACTCGAGGTTCGGTTGAATCTGGTCCGCTCGCTCGAGTGCCTCCATGCCCTACCCTCCAGTGCGTCGCGTTCGCCGAGGACCTGTCCCTCTGGGCCGGCCAGTGTGCGGCGCGCGCACCTCGCCTGTCAAAATGCGTGCGGCAGAGGCCGGTCGTGCGAGTTTCGTTGCAGGTCGCCCGCCAGCGGCTACATTGGTATGCCGGGTGCGCCGTCCCACGACGGGAGCGCCCGCGGGAGGGCGGACATGATCACGGTTGCGACCTGGAACGTGCGCTACTTCAGCCACCCCTTGCGCGGCATCGCGAGCACCCGGGCAGGCCTGGTCGGCATCGCACAGGCGCTGGCATCGCTGGATCCCCAGCCGGACATCGTCGCGCTCCAGGAGATTGACGAGCAGAGCCTTCGCTCGTCGCTCGTTCGCGCCGGCCGCGCCTCACACGAGCACGCCTCGCCCTTCGATCGCTTCCTCGCGCGGCTCAACGACGCCAGCCTGGCGCGCAACGGCCACTTCTATCAGGCGCAATTCTATCCCGCGCACGGACATCGCCGCGCGGGCCTGCCGCTCATCTCGACCGGCCTCGCGCTGCTGTATCGACACACGCTCGAGCAGGTCGACCACAACGGACATGACCCGGAGGACATCACCCATCGCCGCCTGCGTGCCTTCGCGAAGGTCAAGCAGCGCCGCGTGTGCGCCTGGAGCCGCTTCCGCGATAGCCACACGGGCAAGTCGCTCGACGTGTTCAACACGCATCTGTCGCTGCCGTCGTTTTTCAAACGGACGCGCGGCACGACCGGCGGCCGCTTCGGTGAGGCAGACAACCAGCTTGCGGAGATGGACTCGGTCCTCGACTTCACGGTGCGTCACGGCTCCGCGGAGCGCTCGGTGCTCGTCGGTGACTTCAACGCCGTCCCAGGCTCGCGAGTCTATCGCCGGGTCACCGAGCAGTCGCACCTGCGCGATGCGCACGCCGTCCACCTGGGCGCCGACGCCGTGGCGCTGCGGCGCTTCCCCACCGCCGGCTTCATGCACCTGCGCTATCGCCTCGACCACGTGTTCACGGGCGCGGGGCTGACGCCATTGGCCTTCCCCAACACGGCGCCGTTCGGCCGCAACCACCCGCTGGCGGGCCTCTCGGACCACATGCCTATCGTGGCGCAGCTCCGCCTGGACGCCTAGAACCCGCGCAGCTCAGGACTCGACCTTCTTGAACGTGATCGCTTCGGGCACGATGCCCAGGTCCCAGCCCTCCGGGAGGATGCACTCGGCGTGGAAGGCGTCGAACGCGGCGGCCTCGGCGGCGGCGATGACCGCCTTGTCGACCATGTCCTTGGCCCGCTTGATGGGCGCATTCAGCGCGACGTGAATCGGTGAGCCGAGCTGCTTCCACAGGTGCTGGGCCAAGAGAAACTGGGCGAGCGCCTGATCCCACTCGAACTCGTTCATCGCGACCTCAGCCAATTGCTGATTGGTGGCCGCTAGGCCTTGCCGATCCTTGAGGTCCGATTCGATGTACAGCGCCTTGTGATAGTAGTAGCGGGCGTCGTCCCAGAGCCGCTTGAAGAAGTGCACGTTCCCGAGGTGATGGTAGGTCGTGGCCAGCCCGACGCGATCGTCGAGGCGCTCCTTCAGCTGCCTGGCCTCTTCGTGCCGCTCTAGCGCGCGGTCGTAGTCACCCATGCGCTCGTAGAGCCGGCCCAGGTGGTGATGGCAGCGCGCAAGGCCGGGCTCGTCGCCCTTCTTGGCCACGATCTCCAGCGCGTCTCGGTAGAGCTTCTCCGCGAGCGGCCACTTCTGCTCCTCCTCGGCCAGCAGCCCGAGGCGACGAAGCCCGGCAGCTACCTTGTCGAGGTTGCCGAGCGCCTCGTCGATCTGAATGGCCAACTGGAACTGCTCGGCGGCCCGCTCGCGGTCGCCGCGCACGTAGGCCAGATGACCCAGCTTGGCGTGGCACTCGGCCTTGCGCACGTCCTCGCCGAGAGTATGCCACGCCTCCACGGCCTGCGAGATCCACTCCTGCGCCTCCGGGATATCGCCGATGCGCTCGGCGACCGAGCCCAGGACCTCGTAGCATTGGCCGAGTCCGCGGGCCTCGGTGAGATCCTTGAAGATCTTGGCGGCGCGCATGGCGTTCGAGCGGGCGTCGTCCAGGCGATGCTGGGCGTTGCGTACGAGCGCAATTCGCAGGTAGCCGCGGGCACGCTCGATGCCCTGGGCCGCAGCCGCCCGCTCCTCCAGGTGTGCCACGATGGCGTCCGGATCCTGGGTTGCGCCGTCGGCCGTCATCATGACCGCACCCGGCTGATCCGGCGACGCCTGACTGGGCCGAACGGGCGGCGTGGGCCCCGCCGTCTGCGGGCGAGGCGGCTCGGGCCAGGCAGCCAGCGTCCGCCGGCGCTGCCAGAACTTGGGCGCGTTCTCGACGAGTCCCTTGATCTCGCGCATCGTCGCGACGATCAACACGCGAGCGCCTCCGGGCTTCTCGAGCTCCTCGACCGCTTTGCCGAGCGTTGCGTACCACGGATCTTCGCCCGTCAGGCGCGGCTTGGGCAGCCGCCGCCAGATGACGACCGCGTTCAGCGAACGGCACGACGACTTGGCGCTGGCGAGCGCCGCTTCGCCGGAGGTGGCGCCTTCGCCGGGCGCGACAATCTCGAACGCCAGACCGTGGTCGGTCGACAGCAGCGTCTCCACGGCCGCATCGACCTCCTCGGGCGTGCCGCAGCGGACGGCCGCGAGGACGCCGCGGCGAAAATCGCGCGCCTGCAGGAGGCTGTGGAGGACGGGCTCGAGGGCCTTCAGCTGGGCATCAGTGCTCATCGGGGCTCATCGGGGCTCATCGGGGCTCACGCAAAGAAATGGGAACTCGACGGAGTCCATGGTGAACGTCCATAGCGCACATCGGGCCGGGTTTGAAGAACCTTGACCCTAGAATTTTTTGGACGTGACCTATTTTCGCTGCTTCGGCGGCGGCTCTTCCGGCGGAAGACGCAGGTCCGAGAGCCGAATCATGCCGACGCCCGTGCGCCGCACCGGGTGATTCTCGGCGTCGAGGTCGAATGCCTGTCGCTCGAGCCCTTCGACGGCCGTGGCCGAGAGCGCACGCCGGCTCGGGGTGGTCAGCGCGATGGCCTGCTCCTCTTCGGTCGGGAGCGGCCCGATGACCTCGAGCAGGTCGGCCGGGAGCTGATCGAGGCGAATCTGCTGTACGCCCGTGCGGCGCTCGGCGTCGCTCGCGGCACTCGCGGCGCGGGCCTGGGCCACGGGCGCAAGTGACGGCTCCGGAAGCGAGGGGCGCTGGAAGACGCCCGAGCTGCCGCTGCTCGGCCGAACGAGCGCGGCGTCGATGGGCGCCGGGACACCGAACTTCGTGTCGCACACGCCGCAGCGCGCCTGCTTGCCCACGACGGACGCCATGGGGATCTTGAGCTTACGTCCGCACGCGGGGCAGAAGACGATGCGCGTCGGGGGAGAGGCCATCGGACGATGGTAGCCCTGCGCGGGTCGTGTGACAACGGTCTGGGCACCGGCCAGAAGGTTGCCTCGCATCGAGCCACGCGCTAATCATCCCCGCGCAGACCCAAGCACGACCGGCCACGCGACAGGACTCACTCATGACCACAGCCTCCCCCTTCAGAGCGGCCACCGGGACGCCGCCCGGGACCGCCTACATCGACATCGATCCGTCCGAGACGCATGACTGGCTCGAGAGCTTCGACGCGCTGGTCGAGCGCGCCGGCATGGAGCGCGCCCACTACGTGCTTACGGCGCTCCTCAAGCGGGCGCAGATCGAGCGCATCAAGCTGCCGGCCCTGGTTCAGACACCCTACGTCAACACGATCCACGCCACGGAGGAGCCGGAGTACCCCGGTGACGAGGGCATGGAGCTGCGCATCCGGCGCTACATCCGCTGGAACGCGATGGCCATGGTCGTCAAGGCCAACACGCACTTCCCCGGGATTGGAGGCCACCTCTCGACCTACGCGTCCGCGGCCACGCTGTACGAGGTCGGCTTCAACCACTTCTTCAAGGGCCGCGACGCACCCGGAGGCGGCGATCAGGTCTACTTCCAAGGCCATAGCTCGCCCGGCATCTACGCGCGCGGCTTCCTCGAGCGCCGGATCACGGCCGAGCAGATGGAGCGCTTTCGGCGGGAGATCGAGCGCGGGCGCGGCCTGCCAAGCTACCCTCACCCCTGGCTCATGCCGGACTTTTGGGAGTTCCCGACCGTGTCCATGGGCCTCGGCCCGATC
>SXGT01357009.1_pt1 | contig 27973 bp, 24 predicted proteins | sample 3176221 | NCBI WGS metagenome assembly SXGT01 (sample SAMN11356862, study PRJNA531348) | freshwater metagenome | isolation source: freshwater sample F1-120 | place: China: Fuxian Lake, Yuxi | collected 2017-12-25
CAGCACCACGTACTTCTTGCCGCGGTAGCTCGACAGGGTGATCTGCTCGAAGCTGCCGTCTGGCAACACGGCGTCGGCGGTGAAGTCTGGCGCGGGCTTGCCTACGAGAACGCTCATCTTCTGGACTCCTTGCGGCGCTTGGCCGTCTGGGCGGGGCGGGCAGCGGCCCACCCTGCGCGTGCCACCGATCGGTCGGCGGCGGCGGAGGTGTACGCGAGCACGGCGTCAGCGGCAAGGCCTCAGGGCGTCAACGCCGCAGCCGGACGCCACTTTCTGCCGTGCGGCGCTTCGCCAGCGTCCCCCCCCTGCCGTGCAGCGCCTCGCTGGCGCCACCGCGTGCAGGGCGGCGCTGGGCGAATTTCTTGCCCGATCCTGACCGCACAGGATGCTCGCCTTCGCCGGGCCACGCCAAGACCCGGCGGAGGGCCGATGAACGCGATGATCCCCATTGAGCCCCGCGCGACCGGACCGATCGCGGGGCGTCGGGCCTTGGCGGCGGTGGCGACGGGCAAAGGTGACGCGATCAGCGCCCCACGCGCCGCCCCCCCCGCGGGGTCGGCCGCCGGTCCCTTCTTGAAGTGGGTCGGGGGCAAGGGGCGCCTCCTGGAGCAGCTCGACGCGCTGCTACCGCGGACGGTGGAGCGCTATGTTGAGCCCTTCGTCGGCGGCGGCGCCATGTTCTTTCATCTGCGCGCCACGGGTCGCGCCGCAGCCTCTGTGCTGGCGGACACCAACCGAGACGTGATCAACGCGTGGTCCGTGGTCCGGGAGCAGCCGACGGCCCTGGTGGCGGCGCTCGAGCAGCACGATCGCAGATACGCCAAGCTCGATGAAGCAGGCCGCGCCGAGTACTTCTACGCGGTCCGCGCGCGCCACCCGCTCGATCTGGAGCGCGCCGGTCAGCCGATGACGCCGGTGGACCGCGCCGCACGAATGATTTTCCTCAACCGCACCTGCTTCAATGGCCTGTGGCGGGAGAACCAGAAGGGCCGCTTCAACACACCGCATGGCCGCTACGAGAGGCCGCAGATTGCCCAGCCCGAGCGGCTGCGCGCCGCCAGCGCCGCCCTCGATGGCGTAGCGCTGGTCCACGCCGACTTTCGCCAGCTGCCGGAGCTGGTCCGCCGCCACGGCGCCGACTTCGTCTACCTCGACCCGCCCTACCACCCGATCTCGGCGACCGCCGCCTTCAACGCGTACGCCGGCGGTGGCTTCACGGAGCGTGATCAGCGAGACCTCGGCGCTGTGTGTCGCGCCCTCGACGGCATGGGCGTGCGCTGGCTGCTGAGCAACAGCGATTGCCCGCTAATACTCGAAATCTATCATGATTTCGACGTAAGGACCGTGCGGGCGCCGCGCGCCGTCAACTGCAAAGCCGACCGCCGCGGCGACGTCGACGAGGTCGTGGTCCGCAACCTGAGCCGCTGGTGAGGCCGCGCCGCGGCGCTGGCTGAAGACTCCGACAATTGGACGCAGTGGGCGTCGAATCGGCGCGGCGCTGGTGGGGCAGCGGCGGCAAACGGCGCGCTCTAGGAAAACGGCGCGCCGAGCCCGCCGCAACAGACGGCTCCTGACGCGGCCCATCAGCGCTGCTGGCGTCGCTAGGGTCGCTTGAGCCGCGCCAACTCGGCGGCGATCGTCGCCTCCACCTCGGCAAACCCGCCCTGGCCGAGTCCATGCCGCCGCAGCACCAGGCGCCCGTCGCCACAAATGACCACCGCCGTCGGCATGACCGAGCAGCCGAAGGCGCGCCACCACCGCTCGTCGGCGTCTCGCAACACCGGCGCGGTGATGCCCCGGCGGGCGACCAGGCCTTCGATGTCGGCGAACTCTTCGTCTTGGCTGACGACGATGACCGCGAATGGCTCCCCGCGCAGCCGGTGGGCGAGCGCCTCCCACCGCGGCAAAAGCTCGACGCAGGTCTGGCACCAGTTCGCCATGACATCGAGCACCACCACCTGGCCGCGCAGGGCGCCGAGGGAGATGGGCGCGCCGCGCAAGCTGGTGCCGATGAGGTCTGGCACCTCAAGGAGGCCAGTTCGTGCTTGGCCGGCGGGTGGCGCCAAGGGCGCCCTCGGGGCCCTTCGACCGGTGCGGCCTGCAAGTTCGCTCTGACCGCCGCTGCAGCCGAGGCCGAGGCAGACCATCGCCCACGCCGCGACCGCGCCACCCCGTCTGGGCCGCCTGTTCTCCGATGACGCGCGCCGTGGCCCCACCCTAACCTCGCGTCCGCTTTGTCGATGCAGCGGCGCAGGTAGCAGCCGCCGCCGCCCAGCGCTACACTCGTCGCAGCGCCTGACCCGATGTGGCTCGCGCGCCGGCGAGGCCATGCCAGGACTGCTCACCATCGAGACCGGGTTCACCTGCAATAGCCGGTGCCGCTACTGCACGCAGCTTGATTACCGCGTCATCCCGCAAGCTGACAAGCTCGATCTCTCGGGCGAAGAGATCCGCGAACGCATCCGCTACGGCGCCGCCAACGGCTACGAGGAGATCGGCTTCTCCGGCGGCGAGCCGACGATCCGGCCCGACTTCATCGACCTCGTCGCCTATGCCAAGGCCCAGGGCTTCGGCCACGTCGCGGTCACGAGCAACGGGCGGATGTTCGCATATCCCGACTTCACGCAGCGGGCCATTCAAGCGGGCCTCGACAGCTTCACCTTCAGCCTGCACGGCAGCACCCCGGCGCTGCACGACCGCATCGCCGCCGCCCCCGGCGCGCTGGAGCAGGCCCTGGCTGGGCTGCGCAACCTCGGCCGCAGCGCTCGCGCCCTCGGCGTCCGCCCGCGCCTGATGAACAACCAGATCTTGCTGCCCGAGAATGTCGGCGAGATCGGCGCCATGGTCGAGCTCTTGGCTCCGCTCGGTGTGCGGCTGTTCATGATCCAGCCGTTCATCGCCCAACGCAGCAATTCCGACGATATCGGTCGCTTCTTCGTGCCCTATGACGCCGTCGTCGAAAGCGTCCGCGCCGCCCTGCCTTCGCTCCGCCGCCACGGCGCGCGCATCAAACCCTACAACGTGCCCAACTGCCTGCTGACGCCGCTCGACCGCGACGTCGTCGAGCCGCAGTTCTATGGTATCAAGCCCTTCCGCGAGTACGAGCGCGACGCGCCGGGCGAGTTCAAGGCCTTCAAGGCCCGTCAGTGGTTCCGCATCGAGGCTTGCCGCACCTGCAAGGAGGTGTGCCCGGGCTTTCGCGTCGAGCAGACGCCACAGCCCGAGCTGGTGGCAGGTGTGGTCGCCGGCGCCGCCGAGGTGGAGCCGCCCGAGGCGACGCCGCGCGTCTTTGGCGGTACCGAGCTGCTGACGCCCGAGAGCGTCCAGGCGGCCATCGGCGCAGTCGCCGCGCTCGGCAGGCCCGTGGCGTGGTTGACCGGCCTCTGCGAGCGCAGCGATCGCAGGGATATCGCGCGCATCGCCAGCCAGTGTGCCGCCGATGGCAGCCTCGCCGAGCTCATCGCGGTCGGGGCGCCCATGGATCAGCGCTTCCTCGCCCAGCGCGTGCTCGAGAAGGGCAACCTTGAGGAGCTGCGCCAGGGCCTCCATATGCTCGGCGAGGCGCGGGAGGCCGGCCGACCCTTGCCCCGGCTCCGCCTGCTCTTCAACGTCGGTGACGCGGTGCGCCTCCTCGACGATCCGGCGGTCCAGGGCCAGTTCGCGCCCCTGGTGCGGGCGCTGCGGCGGGCCTCAGGCGACGCCGCCGCTGATCTCTTGCTGGCGGTGCCGAACTTTCCGCGCGGGCAGCAGCCGCCCGACATGGTGCGTCAGCGCGAGGCGACACAGGCGCTGGCAAAGCGGTTGCGGGTCGCAAGTGAGATCGCCGGGTTGCGCCCGTTCCTCGTCGTCTTCGGCCATCGCCGTGGCCTGGACCCAGGTCGAGCCGCCGCGATGGCGGAGGCCGAGGCCGCATTCGCCGCTGAGCTACCCGTCGAGGACTGGTCGGCCCGTATTTTCCGCCACCCCGGCTCGATGCCCGACATGGACTTTGTTTCGTGGTCCCCGCCGTGGATCTTTGAGCGATTTCCGGAGGTTGGGGCGGAAGGGCCGATCGATCCGTCGCGCGACGGCGCCACAGGGCTGCGGACTTCGGCGATCGCGGGGCGGGTCGCCGGCGCTGGCTGACGCGGCGGGCGCGACTTGCGGGTCCGCTGCGGCCTGCGCGGGCTTCAACGATCGCGGGGTGGGTCGCTGGCGTTGCTCGGCGCCACGGGCGCGACCGGCGTCGGCAGTCGTGCACGCGCGGCGGTCGGCGATGTGATGGCCTCGGCGACCGCCACGAACGACCAGGCCGGCTCAGAGGGTAGGCGGCAGCTAGAGCTCACCGTCAGCCGGTTCTCGAGCAGCAAGACGTTCCAGGCGTCATCGCGGTCGGACAGCGTGATGCGGCTCCCAGGCGCGAAGCGGCGGGCGTCGAGGTCGTGGCGAAATCCGAGCGCCCGACGCGCGGTCACGTCATTGGCCAGGCGAAACCAGGCGTGTACGTGCGTCTCTTCGCAGTCGTTGCCGAGCACGCTCGTGCGGTAGTAGACGGGGACGTCGGTCGCCACCCCGCCGTGCAGCACCAGCGGCAGCTCGTCGCGACCGACGATCGCGCGACTCTGGCCGACGACGACGAGGCGCTCGCTGCGGGCGGCGAGGCCATCTTCGGACGCCGGACCGCGACTGCGCAGCCAGATCAACAGCGCCGAGTCCTCGCCGTCATCCTCGACATGGCGCCGCTGCAGCACTCGCACCCGCAGCCTAGCGCCTGACTCGAATGGCAGCCGCTCGCCCTCGCCCATGCGGTAGTGCACGGCGATGCTGGAGCCGTCGTCGCGTCGCAGCTCCAATCGGTACAGAAACCCCTGCAGCGCTGAGGTTCCGTGGCTGACCAGGCGGCCTGCGGCCTCCGTGCGAGCGATGACCCCAGGCGCGCGCGGCGCCAGGTGGCTCTCGCTGCCCTCGACCTCAATGCGTGCTCGGAAGTCGCCGCGGGCGCGCTGCCAGAAGGGGTGATGGTTGGTGGTGCCGCTGCCGCTGCAACCGACGAGACACAACGCCGCAGCGAGCAAGGATCGGCCAGCCTGCGCCCGCGCCGCGCCGACAGGGCGGCGACCCTCGGCGGTTGCGTCATCCTGGAGGCTGCCGTAGCTCCGCACCCGGTGACGGTAGCGTCAGGCACGGTGCACTGCAATGGTGGCGGCCACTCGCCTCTGCTGCTACCGTGGCATCCCCCTGGCGCGAGGTGAGCGCGCCGGACCGCGAGAGGTGCCCCGCATGCGTAGAGAGTCCGCGATCTTGCTCGCGTTGTTGGCGATGCCGGCCTGTCAAAAGGCCACGCCGCCCGCGCAGCCAGCGTCCGCTGCGGCCGTCGCCGCGCCACATACCGTCAAGGCCGAGGCGCTGGCCGGCGCCGCATCGGCCGCTGGAGCGCCTGGCGAAGCCCTGGCCTCGTATCCGCCCGGCGCAGCACCAGCCGAGGCCAAGCCCACGCCCGGCGGGCTGGACCCTGGGCATACCGGCGGAGTGCTCCTCGGGCAGCCGAGGATCGGCGCGCGCGGCCTGCCCTATCCTGTGGCGCCGGATCCAGTGCCCGCCGCCGCGGCTGAGGCGCCTGGGGACCAAGCCGGTGGCGTGCGCGCTCACTCACAGGCGCTGTTGGTCCACAACGGCGGCGGCCCCGACCAGCTGATCAGGCGCATCCGTCACGCCGCCGCCAACCGCGATTTTGAGGCCCTGACCGTCTACATGACGCCCGACCTAGCCGCGCGCACCCGCCCTCTGTTGCAGCAGGACGCCGCGCGCTTTTGGCGCCACCTCGACCGCTACGTCGCCGCCGGCTCGCAGGGCTTTCAGATGGACCAGGCGCCGGGCAGCCGTGAGGGCTCGCTGCAACTCAAGATCTCACTGAACGTCGACGGCAAGCCCGTGCAGCTGCAGCCGATCGTCGTTCGCACGACCTCTGGATGGCGCTTCGAGCGCTTCTAGGCGACACCAGCCTCGACGCGATCGTGCCCGCGCGGCGACCCGCCTGGGCCCGTGGGCTCAAGGCGCTCAACGATGACCCTACTCGGAGGTTCGCGATGCCGTACCGCTGGACAATGAGCGCCTGGGGCGCGTTTTCTCGGCCCGCCGCCGCGTGGCTCTCGCTGACGCTGCTATGTGCCTGCGGCAACAAGCCAGCGACTCCGCCGCCCGTCGTCGGCGAGCCCATGGTGCCGCCGGCCGAAGCGAAGGCGTCGGAGCCCGCGACCCCGCCCGCGGCGCCACCGCCTGCGACCGCGACGGCGACGACAGACCCCGCCGCCGCTGAGGCAGCCGGTGCCGATCCGCGCGCCAACGCCTGGGGCATCGTCCACCCGCCCGCGACGGTGCAGCCGGGCGAGCGCGTCTACGTCGTCACCAAGGGCCGCGATCGCAAGATGGACGACGCCCGCGCGGTCTATCAGCTCTTCGCCCATGACGTCGCCGCGGTCGATGGGGACGTCGTCGTGATCTCCGAGGTCGGTGGCGGCACCTTCCGGGTCGGCGCGTCGTTCGTCATCCCGGCCGGCGTCCGCGACGCCAAGTCGCTCAGCGTAGGCGACGCCGTCCTGGCCGAGTGGGCGAGCTCCCTCAAGCACGCGATCGTCGAGGGTTTCGACGGCCCCGCCGATCAGCCTGACCGCGTCCGCATCCGCTACACGGGCCTGCCCGAGAGCTGGCCCGACGACAAGGTGACGGCCAGCCGCACGCCCCGCGAGCTGACGCGCCTGATGGACGGCCTGCACCCTGGTGTGTACGCGATGGTGCACGACGACGGGCGCGACATTCTCGTGATGTTGCTGTCGAATTCGCCAAGCGGCTGGCTCGTTCAGCGCTTCGGCGGCAGACTCGCGCTGTTCGCTGCAGACAAGCTGGTGCCGCTGCCCGTGCGGGCCAAGGTGTCGAAGGGCCAAAAAGTGCGCGTGCCGTGGGTGGGGATGATGGTCCCCGGTAAGGTGTTGAGGATCAAGGGAATCTGGGCTTGGGCGAGCGTGAGCGGCATCGGCCAGAAGGACCCCATCAGCGCCGCGACCGGCCAGATCCTGCCCGAGCCGCGGCCTGGCGTCGGCGAACCAGCAGGCGCTGCCCCGTCCAAGGGGGCTGGCAAGCCGGGCGGTGGTCAGCCCTAGCCGCCGGACCGTCGCCGCAGCGGCTGGCCGATCAGTCGCAGCGGCGCCATGACGGGCGGCCAGCGGGCCCAGCGCCCCCGTTGGACGCCGTAGCGAGCGGCAGCCGGGGCCCAGCCTGGCGGTAGCTGCCGCGGCCTTGATCGTGCGGCTGAGGCGCCGCGAAGGGGAAGCGATGGCCCAAGTGTACACGGTGATCTTGGAGTCGTATCCAGCGAACCGGCGTGAGCACATCGAGCGGCTGCTGCGCAAGCACAACCGCGCGCTCGACCATCACGCGATCGCGGCGCGCGCCGCCGAGGTCGCTGCAGGCACGGCGCGGCCCGCAGCCCAGTACCGCGAGTCGCACGCCGCCGAGCACGTCGTCGCAGAGATCCGCTACCACGGCGGACAAGCACGCGTCGAGGCAGCCGAGGCGGCGGACGGCGCGTCGACCGGCTCATGAGCGCGCGCCTCCCTGTGGTGGCGTCGAGCTGCAGCGGCGACCGGATCAGCCGCGACGCGACGGCGGGCGTCGGTGCCGCCGTCCCGCCCTTTTCGCTCGTCGACCTGCAGCGCCGCCGCGTCCGCTACCTGCGGCTAAGCCTTACGGATCGCTGCAACTTCCGCTGTACGTACTGCATGCCGGCTGAAGGCGTCGCCGTCGAACCACGCGATCAGCTGCTGCGCTTTGACGAGATCGAGCGCCTGTGCCGCGTCTTCATCGCGCTCAGGATCAGCCACGTGCGGTTGACCGGCGGCGAGCCCCTGGTCCGGCGCGAGGTCACATCCCTCGTCGAGCGCGTCGCGGCGCTTCCGGGCTTGCGCGATCTGGCTATGACCACCAACGGACACCGCCTCGCCGAGCTGGCCGCGCCATTGCGTCGCGCTGGCCTGCGCCGCCTCAACGTCAGCCTCGACTCGCTCGACGCCGCGACCTTTGCCCGCATGAGCCGAACCGGGCAGCTGGCGCCGGTGCTCGAGGGCCTCGACGCCGCCGACCAGGCAGGGTTCGGCCGGGGCGAGCTGCCACCGACCAAGATCAACACGGTCGTGATGCGGGGCGACAACGACGACCAGATCCCAGCGCTAGCCGCCTTTTGCCAGACGCGCGGCTATGTCCTGCGCCTCATCGAGTACATGCCCATCGGCCTCGACCAGCGCTGGGGCGCCGCCACTTTTGTCGACGCTGAGGAGATGCGGCGCCACCTGCGCGCGGCTGGCTGGCAGCTCACGGTCGCTGACGGTGCGGCGCTGGCGGGCCACACCCCGGTCGTCGGCGATTCGGCGGACGCAGCCGATCCGATCGCCAGCGCCCGCGGCGGCGGCCCCGCGAGGTACTGGCTCGCGTCGCGCCCCGGCGATGAGCGACCGCTGCGGCTCGGCTTCATCACAGCGGTGAGCGATCACTTCTGCGCCACGTGCAACCGCGTCCGCGTCAACGCCGTCGGCACACTCCGCGAGTGCCTGAGCGCGCCCGGGCGGCTGAGCTTGCGCGACGCCATGCGGGCCGGGCTGACCGACGCCGAGTTGACGCCCCTAATCGCCGACGCGATGCGCGGCAAGGTCGATGGTCACCGCTTCATCGTCGGTCAACGCACGATCGAGTCGATGTCCGCCATCGGCGGCTGAGCCCTTGGGAGCCGCTAGACCAGCCTCAACGCCACGATCAGCGAGGCCCCGAGCATCACGATCGCGCCGGCGACACGCCACCAGGGCGGCTGCGGCGCCGGCGGCAGATCGCGCGACAGCAGGGCCCCGCCGACGACGCCAGCCGCCAGGCCGCCGAGGTGCGCCGCGTTGTCGATGAAGGGCAGACTGAAGCCGATGACCGTGTTGAGGGCGATGAAGAACAGCGAAGACCGCAGCAACGACCGGTAGAGGTCGGGCGGCACCGTGCCGCGGCGGGCGAGCGCGAAGCCTAGCAGCGCGCCCATCAGGCCAAAAATCGCGCCCGACGCGCCGACCGTCGGCCAATTGGGGTTGTCGCGCAGCGTGAAGCCGAGGCTGGCGATCGAGCCACCTAGCGCCGACGCGGCGTAAATGGCGACGAAAGCGCGCGCGCCGACCAGCCGCTCAACCGCGGGGCCGAGCGAGTGCAGGGCCCACATGTTCATACCGAGGTGCATCAGGTCGGCGTGCAAGAAAGTCGCGCTGACCAGCCGCCACAGCTCGCCGGCGCCGAGGGTCAGTCCGCGCGTGTTGGCGCCGAAGGAGATCACGGTGTCATAGGAGAAGCGCGCGAAGAGTGGCCAGCCATCGGCCAGCTGCATGAGCATGAATATCAATACGTTAGCACCAAAGATGCCGCGACTCCAGCCGGCCCGTGGCGCGGCGCGTCGCAACCGCTCGGCGAAGACAGCGGGGTCGCGGGGATCGGCCTCGACGCCGTCGATGTGGGCGAGCGGGTTGACCGTGTCCAAGGTCGCCGCCGCCTCGTCGTCGAGCAAGACCGAGAGCGGCTCGACCAGCGATCGTGGCCCGACGAGGTCACCGGTCGACACCTCGACCGCGGCGATCTGGGTGTCGTGGCGCTCAGATACCGCCCGCAGCCACCGCTCCGAGACATGGCCCACGCTCGTGATCAGCACGATGTGGCGGGGCAGGGCGCCGAAACGCCTCGCCCAGCCGGCGAGCCACTGCTCCAGCCACGCCGGATCGGCGGCGTCCCAGGGCAAGACCAGCAAGCTTCCGCTCGGCAACGTCCGCTGCTCCGACCCGTCGACCGGCACCTCCATGAGCGCAGGCTGGCGGTTCCATACCGCCTCGTCGACGCGGGTGCGGTAGCGGCCGCCTTGCAGCAGCACGAGCTGGTGGAGGCGCGCGGTAATTTCAGCGGTCTCGTGCGTGATCTCCATGTCTTGCGCCTCAGGGTCGGCGTCGCCGCGCGCTCCGCACGCCTGCTCGGCCACGATCTCCACCAGGGTAGGTCGCTCGCAGCCGTAGCGCCAGCCGCCGCACTCGGTTAGCCTCGCGATTCGCGCTGCGCAAACCCCGCAGGCGACAGCGAGGGGTACGTGGTCGCTGCAGCCCACCCCAAGTCCGTCGCGGCTGTATCCGGCGCTGCTGCGCCCGTCGCTGCTGGGCTGCGGGTCTTGGGCGGTGTGCCGCGCGGCCGCGGCCGGCTTCCTGGCGACAAGTCCCTGAGCCACCGCGCCTTGCTGTTCGCGGCGCTGGCCGAGGGCCCGAGCCATCTGCGCGGTCTGCTGGGCGGAGGCGACGCGGCGTCCACGGCGCGGGTGCTGCGCGGCCTCGGCGTCGCGATCGAAGGCGACGACTCCGTCGACGGCTTGGCGAGCGCGATCACCGTCCACGGCGTGGGCTTCGACGGCCTGCTCGAGCCGCCGCAACCGCTCGACTGCGGGCGATCGGGCACGACCATGCGGCTGCTCGCCGGGGTGCTGGCTGGCCGACCGGGCGTCGCCATCTGCACCGGCGACCCGCAGCTGCTGCGCCGGCCGATGCGACGGGTGCTGGCACCCTTGCAGGCCATGGGCGCGCTGGTAATGGCGCGCGGCGGTGGCGATCTTGCCCCCTTTGCCATTCGTGGCGGCTCGCTGCGCGGAATCGACCTGACGCTGACGGTGGCCTCGGCGCAGGTCAAGGGCGCGTTGCTGCTCGCCGGGCTGCAGGCGCAGGGGGCGTCGCACATCTCCGAGCCTTCGCTGAGCCGCGACCACACCGAGCGCATGTTGGCGGCCCTCGGCGCGCCTGTGCGCGGGGTTCATGGCGGGGTGCGCTGCGAGCCGCTGCGGCAGGCTTGGCGTGGCTTTGACTTCACGCTGCCAGGCGACCCTTCATCGGCGGCCTTCCTGCTCGGCGCCGCCGCCATCACGCCGGGCGCCGACGTCGAGGTCCACGGCATGCTCGCTAACCCAACGCGCGCCGCGTTCCTCGACGTCCTGCGACGCGCCGGCGCGCAGGTCGAGATGACGGCCCGCGGCGTCACGCTCGGCGAACCCACCGCCGACGTGCGTGTGAGGCCGCCCGTCGACGGCGCGAGGCTGCGGCCAGTCGTGATCGCCGGCGCCGAGATCCCAGCGGTCATCGACGAGCTGCCGCTCCTGGCGGTCGTGCTCTGCCACGCCGAGGGGCCAAGCCTCATCGCCGACGCCGCAGAGCTGCGCGTCAAGGAGAGCGACCGTATCCGCAGCGTCGTCCTCGGCCTGCGCGCCATCGGCGCCGGAGTGGAAGAGCTCGCCGACGGGATGCGTATCGCCGGCGGAGGGCTGCGTAGGGCGGCAGCGGGCGCGGGCCCACGTCGCGTCGAGACCCACGGCGATCACCGCCTCGCGATGGCGTTCGCGATCGCCGGACTGCCGACGGGTGCCGAGATCGAGATCGACGACATCGCCTGTACCGCCGATAGCTTCCCTGGCTTTGTCGAGGCGTTGCGCGCGATCGGTGTCGCCTCGACCCCGGCCCCTACCTCTGCCCCTGGAGCCTCCGCATGAGCGCCGCCACACCGCACGTCCATCAACGGCCGCTGCAGGGTCTGCACCCGCACCCGGTCAAAGCGGCCGCCGGCCAGCCGCCCGACCACCCCTCGCTGCCGCACCTGCACAGCCACCACGGAGACTTCGCCGCCTTCCGCGATCTCATGATCGCGACCTCCGCCGCACGCTTCGGGGCCGTATTTTGGGGCGTCTTCGACCAGTACATCGGTCCGAAGATCCCGATTTCAGGAGGTGTATTGCTCGACGTCGGCTGCGGTCCGGGAGGACTCTTCGCTCCCTTGCGATCGAGACGATCGTCGACGCGGATCGTCGGGATCGACGTCCAGCCGGCGATGGTCGCCGCGGCGCGCGTCGAGGCCGAAAAGCTGGGCAATGTCGAAATCATCGAGGCGGACCTCGCCGGCACCTTGCCCCTGGCGACCGCCACGATCGACGTCGCGGTCGCCAGCATGGTGGTGCATGAGATGCCTTTTCCGGTCCAGCTGTTGCGCGAACTGCGCCGCGTCGTGCGACCCGGAGGCGCGCTGCTTGTCTACGATTGGGTCCGCCAGCCCCTCACCAGCTACGTTGGAGACGCCGCGCTGACGCCGGAACTTCTGCAGCATTTTCGCGAGCATTGCATCTACACTGCCGACGACCTCGCCTACCTCGCCGAGCGTTCCGGCTGGACGCTGCAGGAGTCCATCGGCCGCCGCGGCAACCACTACGCCATGTTGGCGCTCGATCGAGGGCCTGGAGAATGATTTGCGATCAGAATCGTCGCAGAGAACCGCAAGGATTTTGAATACTCCTGCCGCGGCCCGCTCGCATCCTACGACATCGTTCTGTCTGAAAAATACTGCATCGTTTCAGAAAGCTATTGACAGTTCTGTCTGCTCAGACCTAGTTTGTGGACATAGGGGTGGCATCCAGGACCGTCACCGCGCCTCTGGAGGAATGACCATGCTTGGCCAGACGATTGCCAGTTCCCCCGACCGTCCCCAACGCACGACAGCTGGGCGCACCAGCGTCAGGTTGCTCGCCCTCTCGCTGACCTTCGCGGCGTTGTCCGCGGCGCCTTCGCGCGCCGAAGCAGCGGCGCCGAACGACACCATCGACCTCCGCGTCTTGCTCCTCTCGGCCCACGGCTACGAGGCCTCCTTGGCGGCGTGGCAGGCGGTGCTCAAGCGCGAGGGCGTGGCCTTCGACACCATCATCGCCAACACCGCCGACCCCATCACCGCGAGCACCCTACAGAGCTCGCCGACGCGCGCCCGCTACCAAGCCGTCGTGCTGGCGACCGGTGGCTTGCTCGACTGCACCATCGGCTGCGTTACGGCGCTGAGCACTGACGAGTGGGCAGCGCTCGACGCCTACCAGGTGCGCTTCGGCGTCCGGCGCGTCATCGCCTACGCCTACCCGACCCCGGAGTACGGCCTCAACTGGCCCTTCTACGCCGGCGAAGGCGCAGGCACCGTCGGGACGCTGACCACCGCCGGCGCCGCGGTGTTCCCGTACCTGAAGGGCGCGGTGCCGATCGACGTCGGCAGCTGGTCCTACTTCGCCGCTCCGCTGGCCACTGCCGCCTTCACCACGCTGGTCCAGGGCCCCGCCGCCCCGGACGGGACGCCCTCGTCGTGGGTCGGCGTCCACAGCCGCGCCGACGGCATCGAGGAGGTGGTCGTCACCTTCGACACCAACGCCCACCAACTGCACTCCATGCTGCTCTCGCACGGGCTGCTGAGCTGGGCCACCGGCGGCATCATGACCGCCCACAACCGCAACTACTTCACCATGCACATCGACGACATCTTCTTGCCGGACGATCGCTGGCACATGGATCACAACACGACGTACGAGGACGACGGCGCGACGGTGCCGACGATCCGCATGGTGCCAGCCGATGTCGACCGTGCGCTGACCTGGCAGGCCACCGCTGGCCTCGTCATGGACATGGTGTGGAACGGCGCTGGCAGCAACGAGGAGGTCGCCAAGAACGGCAGCGACGCCCTGCTGACCAAGCTCCTCGCCCACAAGACCAGCTTCCGCTGGATCAACCACACCTTCTCGCACCCGAACCTCGACACCATGACCCAGGCGCAGATCGTCGATGAGATCAAAAAGAACCGCTCTTGGGCCACCTACAAGGGCATCCCCTACCACACGGCTGAGCTGGTCACCGGCGAGCACTCCGGCCTGAAGAACCCCGCGATGCCGGCGGCGCTGACCCAGGCTGGCATCAAGTGGGTCGCCGCTGACAACTCACGCGAGCCCGTGCCCTACAAGCTCGGCACGGCGCAGACCATCCCGCGCCATCCGGCCAACGTCTATTACAACGTCGGCTCCTTCGCTGAGCAGCTCGACGAGTACAACTGGATTTACTTCGATAACTGCGTCAACTCGCCGACCCACACCTGCCTCTCGACCCAGGCCACCTACGAGTCCTACGTCGACAGCGAGGCGCACATCATGCTGCGGCATCTGCTCACCAACGACCCGCGGCCGCACTACTTCCACCAGTCGAACCTCGCCGAGGACGGCACGCTCTACCCGGTCATCGACGAGACGCTGGCCCGCTACAAGGACTACTTCGCGACGCCGCTGGTCCAGCCGCTGTTCCGCGAAAGCTCGACGACGCTCAGCCGGCAGTCGACGTGGAACGCGACCCAGTCTGGCGATCCCGCCCTGCGCGCCCAGGCCTCGCTGCTCAATGGCATAATCGTCATCACCAGCCCGGTCACCATCGAAGTGCCCGTCCAAGGCTACAAGACCGGGATCGCGTATGGCGGCGAGAAGTCGGGTTGGATCAAGGTCTTCGCCGGGACGCCCAAGAGCATCGCGGTGCAGGAGACGCTGACCTGCGCCTACCCGGTGCAGTACGCGACTTGGCAGACCACGCTCGCCACATGGTTCGCCAATCAGCAGGCCGCGACGTCGCCGACCACCGCCGCCTATTGGGCCGGCAAGATCGCCACGCTCGAGGCCAAGATCGCCGCGCTGTCGTGGACGGCCTACTGCCCCTAGGGCTCTCCCCGCCTGCGGGTGCCAATGGCGCCCGCAGGCGGCCCCGCGGCGCCAAGCGGCGCGCTGCCCCGGACGGCTGATGTTCGCTCGTCTCAAGCTGACCACCGCCGGTGAGAGTCACGGCCCCAAGCTCTGCGCCATCGTAGAGGGCCTGCCCGCCGGGCTCCGCATCGACTTCGCGGCCTTAGACACGCTGCTCGCCCGTCGACAGCGCGGCTTCGGCGCCGGCGGCCGGATGAAGCTGGAGCGCGACTCCCCCATTGCCTTCGCCGGCGCGCCCGACGGCCGCACCACTGGCGCCCCGCTGGCCCTCGAGATCGGCAACGTCGAGTGGCCGCGGTGGCGTGAGCGCGACATAGAAGCCATGACGCGGCCGCGGCCTGGACACGCCGACCTCAGCGCGGCGCTCAAGTATGGCTATGATGACCTACGCTTTGGCCTGGAGCGCGCCTCCGCCCGTGAGACCGCCGCGCGGGTCGCCGCAGGCGGTGTGGCGCTGCAGCTCCTTGAGGCCTGCGGCGTCGCGATCGGTGCCCGGGTCGTCGCGGTGGGCGCCGCAGCGGCTGGCGGTGGTGAAGCCGACGAGCTCGGCGACGGCCCTGCCGCGGAGGCCGCCTGGCGACAGCGCTGGACAGCCGCCCAGGCCGACGACATGGGCGCCAGCGACGCCGCCGACGCCGCCGCGTTTCGCGCCGAGGTGCAGCGCGCCATCGCCGCACGCGACAGCGTCGGGGGAGTCCTGGAGGTGGTCGCCATCGGCCTGCCGCCTGGTCTCGGCACCTGTCACGTCTGGCACGGCCGGCTGGACGGGCGGTTGGCGCAGGCGTTGATGGCGATCCCTTCGGTGAAAGCGATTGAGTTCGGTGCCGGCTTCGCCCAGACACGTCGCTTGGGCACCGAAGTCCATGACGCCATCGAGCGCATCGACGACGGTGCCTTGCGACGGCGCACGAACCGCTGCGGCGGACTGGAGGCTGGCATGAGCACCGGCGCGCCGCTGGTGGTGCGTGTCGGCCTCAAGCCCATCGCCACCACGCTGCGCGGCATCGACAGCGTCGATCTGGTCACGGGCGAACCGGCCACGACGGCTTGGGAGCGGTCCGACATCTGCGCCGTGCCGCGGGCGCTGCCCATCGCGGAGGCCGTGATGGCGCTGGTCCTCGCTGACGCGCTGCTGGAGCGAGTGGGCGGGGACCGCATGGCCGAGGTGCAGGCCCGCGTCGCCGACCTGCCGCGCGCGCACCTCGACGCGCTGGCGCTGCGAGGCGTGCCTTGGCGCTTCGGGCCGCGCGTCGATGGCGTCGGTGCGTCGGATTCCGGCGACGGCGCCGGCAAACCAGCCGCCGGGCGCGCGGGCCCAGCGGACGGGTAGCGTCGAGACGGCTGTCGCGCTGACGCCGCACGACGGGCTGAACAGCGTCGGGCTCGGCGCAGCTGCCGCAGCCTGCCAACCGACTACCGCTCAGGCGCGACGACCGCGAGGGCGCGACGGCCGCTTCGGGGGCATTGGCCCGCCACCGCCCGGCGATCGCGCAGACCTGCGTGGGTGAAGCTCCGCCGACCTCCGGGCACGATGCGCGGCTCGGCCCCCGCTACCCGATGTTACAGGCCTGGACGGCTGAGCGGAGGGGGCTCGCGCTGCGGCCTACCTCAGATCCCCGCCGACCCAGGGCCTCTGCCCGCACAGAGTCGGCGACCGAGTCGTCGCCGGTCAGGAGCTAGGGGCGCGGCCTAGGGGCCGCAGAGGCTCCACTTGTTGGTGACGCAGAAGTTGCCGCCATTGGCGCTGGCGTTGGTCGCCTTGATCGCCTTGCAGACGTAGGCGCCGTCCGTGGTGCAGGCCTGGCCGACGGTCTTGCCGATGACCGCGCAGCTGAGCATGCACAGGCAGGTGCCGTCATCGTTGAAGGTAATCCAATAGCCATCGGGGCAGTTCTTGGGCATCGACTTGTTGTCGCAGAGCTGGCCAAGCTGCTTGCTATCGTTAGACTTGTAGAACGTCGATCCGAGCGAGAAGTCGCCGAAGCAGCCCTTCTTGCAGTCCGCCGGGCAGCTCTGCTCGGTCTCACCTGCCTCACACTTGGCGTTCGGGCACTGTGAGGAGCTGGCGCAGTCCTTGGGACACGAGCTCGCCTCGCCCGAATCGCAGACGCCGTTGTCGCAGACCTCGCAGACAGCCTTGTAGTCGGCGCAACAGTCACCTGCGGCCAGACACTGGGGGTCGCAGTAGCAGCCGCTCGGCGCCTTGTTGCCGCAGATGCCTTTTCAGCTCTTGGCGCCGCCGGCGCGGTCGCCTGGGCAGCTCGTGGCCGTCTCGCCGGCCTCACAGCTGCCATTGCCACACACGGCGCCGCCACCACAGTCCTTTGGACAGCTGACGAGCTCCCCTGGTTCGCACTTGCCGTTGCCGCACACGCCCTGGCTCTGACAGGCGCCTGATGCGGTGCAGGTCGCGCCTGTCTGGCAGAGGCCGCAGGCGCCGCCGCAGCCGTCCGGCCCGCAGTCCTTGCCAGCGCACTTGGGCTCGCATGTGCCGCCGCCGCACACCGCTGCGAGGTCGGCGCAGCAGTCATTGTATTTGGCGCAGCCCTCGTCGCATTGGCAGGCAGCGCCTTCCTGGTAGACCCCGCACTTGCCGACGCAGCTGTTGGGTCCACCTTTGCAGTCGGCGGGGCAGCTGGTGGTCGACTCGCCGGCGTCGCACTTACCATCGCCGCAGGTGGGGCCGACGGGCTTGCAGTCGGCGGGGCAGCTCGCGGAGGACTCGCCCAGCTCGCATGTGCCGTTGCCGCAGGTGGTGCCCGTGGGCTTGCAGTCGGCGGGACAATTGTCGCCATTCTCGCCGGCGCCGTCGTGGCAGGTGCCGTCGCCGCAGACCGCGCCGCCTTTGATGCAGTCTGCGGGGCAGCTCTGTTGCGACTCTCCGAGGTCGCACGTGCCGTTGCCGCAGACCGCGCTGCCGCCAGTGTCGGTGTCTTTCACCGCGACGTCGCCGCCGCCACCGATGTCGCTGACCGCGACGTCGCCGCCGCCACCCGTCTCGCCGGCGGCGTCGTTGCCGCCGCTGCCCGTGTCGCTTCCGGCGATGTCCGTGACGCTGATATCGCCGGCGCCGCCGCCGCCGCTGTCGCCGCTCCCGCCCGCTGTGACGCAGGCGCTCGTCGCCCCTCCAGTACCAGCGGTCACCGTTCAGATCTGGCCGGCGCTGCAGTCCGCGATCTTCTGCCACTGGCTGGTGGCGGCATCGCATTGGACCTGCATCGCGCCTGCTGCGGTGACGAAGCAGCCCTCGCGATGGGCCGCCGGTGCGCAGGGCGTGCCTGGGGCGCCTCCCGGAGCGGCCGCGCCGCCAAAACCGTCGCCGCCTCCGCCGGCAAAGCCGCAGCCGACGAGCAAACCTAGCAGCGCGACGCTGAGGAGGTCGGACATCCTATGAAACTGTGCTCGCATGGCCTAATTCTCCGGAGCGAATGTAGCCGTGTGCGCCAGCGCGCCAAGCGCACTTGCGAAAGCGCCGCTCGAGCAGACCCAACGAGGAATGACGTCCGGGCATGCGCGACGCGGACCCTAGCGGCAGGATTATCAGCTTTTCAAGGAGAAAGTGCGACAAGACAAGGAGTCCTGCGCCGGCGCAGCCCCCTTCTGGGACAGGCCTCAGGGCGGTCCGCCTCGTATCTAGCGATGCCGTCAAGGCGCTGCGCCGTGGTGGTCATTTCGACGCGCGGCACGCACACAGCCGGCGTCGAGGCGGATGGCCTCGACGCCGGGACATGGGCGCTACCGCCGGCTGAGCCGAACGAGCCTCTGACCGCTGCCCGGCCGTCCCCTCAAGCCACGGCGGCGGCGGCGGAGGCGGCTGCGCCAAGGGCATCCTCCAGACCGAGAGCTCGCAGATAGTCGGCCCGCAGGCGGATAGCGGCGGCTTTGGGGGCATCGACGCCAGGTGGCACCTTGAAGCTCGGCAGCGCGTCGATGACCACGGTGCCTGCCCGCGGTCCGAACGCGCCCATCGGCCAGAGCGCGCGCACGCCGTGCCAGACCAGCGGCGTGATCGGCAGCTGGCCGGCCTGGGCCAGGGCGAAGGCTCCGGTGCGAAACGCCGGCATCGTCCCGTCGCGGGTTCGCGTGCCCTCGGGGGCGATCAGCACCACCAGCTCCTCGCGCTGGATGCGGTCGACGGCTGCCAGCAGCGACGCTCGCGCGCCGCGACCATCGCTGCGGTCGACGAAGATCATGCCGACCAGGGCGCCTGCCGGGCCGATGAGCGGCGTGCTGCGGAACTCGGTCTTGGCGACAGTGACGCAGTGGCGTGGGTACAAGGCGCCGCCGACCACGACGTCGAGCGTCGAGGTGTGGTTAAGCGTGAGGATGCGGGCATGTCGCTCGCGCAGCGCTTCGCGAGCCGCCGGTGTGATCTCGAGGCGAATTGCGCAGATGGCGAGCATGAGCCGGCCCCAGATGCGCGCCAACGCAGGGCCCAAGCGACGGCGGTGCCGAGCCGGTGTCAGCATCAAGACGACGACGATGGTCGGCAACAGCGCGAGCGAGATGGTCCAGCCCACCAGCATACGAAGCGCTGGCGCCCACGCCCAGCGCGGCACGGCGCCGGTCGCATCGCCGTGAGTAGGAACCGGTGACGACACCTGTTCGCTCAAAGGGCCTCCAGCGCAGCGTCGTCCGGCGGGACGCCGCTCGCAATTGCGACAACCCTAGCGCAACCCGGTGTAGGCGGTCCATCGCCGCGCTGACATGGCCTTGGCGGTCTGCACACGCGGTCGGACGCGGCCGAAGCGGGCGAACATGGCGCGGTCGAAGCGGGGCGAACACGGCGCGGCCGAAGCGGGCGAACATGGCGCGGCCGCAGTGGTGGAACACGGCGTGGCAGCGCGAAAGCGGCTCGGAAACGGTTGGAGAGCGCAGACGATCAGTACGAAAAGATCTCGCTGGTGCCGCTCGGCAGGTGGACGCGCATGATCATGCTCAGGTTGACGACGAACATCATCTCTTTGTCCGTCGGGTGGATCCAGAGACCGCGCTCCATCGGCATCCCGTTGTTGCCCCAGGCGCCGGGGTGCAGGCAGGCGATGCCCAGGTAGTCGCGGTAGTTCTCCGGGCACCAGAGCGGCTCGCTCGTCCCCTTGGCGGGATCGAAGAGCAGGGTGCTGCCCGAGAGTCCAGCCTGCCAGATCAGGCCGCGGTGGCTGTCCCACACCACGTGGGTACCGGAGCTGCCGTTGTTGTTGTCGGTGACGCCGTCCTTGTGCAGCAGCTTGCGGTCTCCGGTCGGGAGGTTGACCTCGATGAGCTCATCGTTGAGCTCGGTGCTGGTGTAGATCTTGCCGTCCTTGACCAGCATCCCCTTGTAGGGGCCGGCCTGCGCCTCAAAGCCGCCGCCGACGCTCTTGCCCTTGTAGAGCGTGTTGTCGGCGCCGACCTTGTGGCGCGTCACGAAGTCGCAGGCCTTGCCGTCGGCGCTGACCTTGATGATGCCGATGCCGTCCGAGGTCGGAGAATTGCCGTTGTGTGCATAACTGAAATAGAAGTTGCCACTTTCGTCGATCCCGAAGGCCTTGCGCCCAATCTGCACCGAGGCGTAGCCGTACTTGGCGTCGCGGCCGTTGGCGCAGTGCCCATAGGGGTTGGGCTGCTTGTCGAGGTTGAAGCCGAGGTGGTTGCTCCGCCAGACGTACGTTCGGTTGCCGCTCATGGGATCGACTCGGATGACGTCAACTGTTGGCACGAGGCTGGCGTCGATGCGCACGTAGCCGTAGCTCGCGACGTAATACTTGCCGTCAGGGCCCCTCTGGAGCTCGAAGGGGTCGGACAGCACCGGCCCGCTGCCGAGGTCGGCGATCCCCTTGGCAGGGTCGTCATAGCGGCCGGCCACCAGCCGTCGCTTGCGGGTCGTCATGTCGATCGCCATGACGGCGCCGACGTCGAGCGTGATCTTGTTCTCGGGCCAGACCGTCTTGTGGTCCTTCCAGACCATCAGCGCCATCAGCTCGTTGCTCGCCGTCTCGGCAAATCCGCTGCGGAAGCCGCCAAAGTTATGCGTACGCGCCCGCGGCCCCTCACCGATCGTCATGCCGAGGCCGTCGGCGATGTCGGCTTTGCACTCCGGAAAGTCGAGCGCGACGATGTTGACGTGGCAACGGCAGTCGACGGTCAGCTTGGTCGGCTGCCCCACGTGTTGGCTCAGTGGGCAAGGGAAATAGAAGCGTGCGCTGTCCTTCTGCGAATTCTGCATTGAAGCCAAGACCTTGACGTCGATCAGCGCCGTCACCGGTTTGCCGTTGGCGTCGAGGACGGGTAGGTCCTCGTTGCCGCCGGGGGTGTAGGTGAACTTGTTGTCGCTGGGGCTGTCCTCGTAGAGCAAGACGTGGAGCTGCTCGTCGCCGCGGACATAGCGGCGGTAGGTGCCGGGCTTGCCGACGAGGTAGTCGGGCAGGGCGCCACCCTCTAGGAAGTCGCCGTACAGGTTGTCGAGGTGGAGGTTGCCGGCAAAATTCGGAAGCACCTTCTTGCGCGCGAGCTCGACGCCGGGCTTGCCGCCCTCATCGCGGGCGAGCACGACCCACGCCGGCTTGGCGTGCGAATAGGCGCGCGTGACCATGACGTGGCGCGGGTCCTTGGTCGTCTAGGGCTTGGCGACGATGTAGCTCAGGGACTTGGCGGTGACCAGGAAGGTCAAGGTCATCGCGCCGCCGTCCGGGGCCTTCATCACCGCCTCGGGCGCCTCGACGAAGGTCTGACCGGCGTAGAGCACCGCATGCATCGTCTGCTCGCCCTGTTGCGCCGCGGTGAAGGACAGCTTCTGGTCCAGCTTGGTGCCCTGGGCGAAGTAGAGCTTGCCGAGGAGCGCACCCTTGCTCCCCGCGTTGTCGGCGTACACAGCGAGCCAGCCGCCGACGTGGGAAGGGGGCACGACCACCTTCTTAGACGCCAGCTTCTTCGGATCGACGAGGTTCTGATCCTCGATCTCGAGCACCGGGTGGAACGGCACCGCGTCTACGTCGAACTGCGTCTCGACGATCTTGCCGCCGAAGTCCTTGATGAGCGCGCCGCTCGGCGTCCAGCTGCCGGTACCCGCCGCGCCTTGGCGGAGCACGGCGTGCAGCGTCTGACCCTTGGTGAGCCCGGTCGTGAGCGCGAGGGCCGCGTCCTTGGTTTCGCCGGCGTTGACCTTGAGCTTGCCGAGCAACGTCGCGGGCTTTCCCTCCACGTCGCTGTAGATCGCGACCCAGAGCCCCGTTGTGTAGGACGCTGGCACTCGCACGAAGCTGACCTGGACGGTGCCGAGCCCGCTCGGCTGCAAGGTCTGGCTCTGGATGATGAGGGCCGGCTCGGCCATGTCGCCGGTGACGACGAAGTCGGCGCTGAGCGGCTGTCCATCGGCGCCAAAGACTGGCTTGTTGGCGGCCCCAACGACCTCGGCGCGCAGCGTCACGATCCCGGCGACTGGCGTCTTCAGGGCCACCACGAGGTCCGAGAGGTTCGCCGAAGCGCCCAGCACATGCTCTGCCACGAGCGCCCCGGCGGTCGCGCCATCGACCGTCGCGATCCTCAGCTTGCCGAAGGTCCCTACGGACGCCGGCACCGTGACGGCCTTGATGATGACGTCCTTGAAGCTGCCAGAGAGCACTTGGTCGGCGACGGTCAGCGTGCCGGCATCGGCAACGGCGATCGTGCCATCGGCAGCGTCGGCGCTCGCGTCGGCGGTGACGTCGGCGGTGACGTCTGCGGTGACGTCGGCGGTGACGTCGGCGGTCGAGGCGTCGGTTGCGTCACCACCGACGGCGTCCTCAGCGACGGTCTCGATATCGGCCTCTGAGTCGGCGCCAGCGGTGTCGGCGCCAGCGGTGTCCGACGCGCCGTCGCCGTGTGCGCCGTCCGCTACGTCCTAGGCGGTGAGGCTGTCGCCACCCGTCGTCCCAGCGGCGGCCTCGGCTGCGCTGTCGCTGCAGGCGACGGCGTGGCCGATCGTCCATGCGGCAAGGAGGCAGAGGCCGAAGCTGCGGTAGGCGCGCGCCCTGGACCTGAGGGTGAACATGGCGTCGTCGAACGTGGTCATGGAGGCTCGCTTTGGGGTGGTTGACGCGTCAGCTGCGGGGGAGGCTCTGGCGCGCGGTGTGGCTGGATGGATCCGGGGGTTGACGAACAGCAAGGGCCGAGGCCTTGGCGGGTGCTGATGGCGGGCGCGGGTCGCGACAGACGACGCTCCGCGTCCGCCCCTCCGAATAGGATCGCCGCGCCCGTTGCGCAATGGGACCTTCGTGGCTCGTACGCGGCACTCGGGCGCAGCAGCGGTCGTGGCTGCGTGTCACCCGGCGCGTCGGGGCAGCTCGGCGATGCCCGTCGAGCGCCTCGCGCCCACGAGCCCTGACGGCGTGGAGCGCAGCGGCATGGCGTGGATGCACCCTCAATCAGCCACCCTTGTCCACCCACCGGCGACGCCGTACCCTCTGGGTCTTCTCGCGCTCCTGCGCCACCTGAGGCTCCCATGCACACCGCCGTTCCACCCCTGCCGCCGCTCGCTGGCGTCTCTGGTCGTCACATCCTTGCCAACCTTGCCTGTTTGGTCGGGATCTTTACGGTCGCCGCCTGTTCGGGCAACAGCGGCGGCAGCGGCGGCGGTGGCAAGGCCAGCGCAGACGCCGGCAGCAGCGACGTCGTCGGAGACGGTCTGGGCGCGGTCGATGCTGGCGACGCCAAGTCGGACGCTGGCAAGAGCGACGGCGGCGGCACCGGCGACGCCACGGGCAGCGACGGCAAGGATGGCGGCGGCGACGCCATGGCGCCCTGCACCTTGCCGGAGGAGGGCATATGCACCGGCGCGACGGTGCGTTGGTGCGACGGCGGCGCCGAGGTCGCCTACGACTGCAAAGAGTCCGATGAGGCCGCGGTCTGCGGCGTGCTGCCGGACTGGGGCGCCGACTGCCTGTTGCCGAAGGAGGCGGTCTGCACCTACGTGGACGACGAAGGGGATTCGGCCTGGGCCTTCTGCCAGGGCAAGGACGCCGGCTGCGTCGCCAGCGGAGACGATGACGACGCGTATTGCGCCGAGGGCGTCGGCGTCTGCAAGGACGAAGACATCGACGGCTGCCTCGGCGCGCACTTCGTGCTGGATTGCGGCGGAGGCCAGGCGCTGACCATCGACTGCAAAGCCTCGGGCGGCTCTTGCGGCGACAGCCCGAGCGGCGACAAGGCCTGCATCGGCGTCGCCAAGGGTCAGTGGTGCGATGACGCCTACGTCTACTGCGCCGCTGGAACGAAGTGCGTCATGGCGCCTGAGGCCGAAGCTGGCACCTGCCAATGAGCGCCGTCGCGCCAGAGATGGCCTCGCCACCCGCTCTCGACCCCGCGCCGCCGCCGCCGCCGCAGCGGCCGAGCCTGCGCTCGCTGGCGATGGGCATGGCCCTGGCCCTCGGACTCTGCGCCATCAACTCGTACCTGACGCTCAGTTTTGGCGTCATTGAGGAGGGCCCGACCATCGCGGCGCTCTTCTTTTTTGCGACCTTTTACCTCTCGCGGACGCGGATTCAGAGCCACGAGATGGTCATGGTCGCGACCATGGGGTCGGCTGGCGGCAGCCTCGGCTTCATCTCGAACTTCTTCGCCGCCAAGGTGATGGCGACGGGGACCTCGTTCACCGTGGCAGAGATGACCGCCTTTGGCGTCACCTCTAGCCTCGTCGGCTTGGCCTTTGTCGTACCGCTGCGCGAGCTGCTCATCGTCCGCGAGCGCTTGCCCTGGCCCGGCAGCAAGGCGACGGCGAGCGTCATCGAGGCGCTCGTCGAGGCCGGCGATCCGAAACAGCCGCGCTACCTCGCGCTGAGCGCTTTTTTGGCCATCGCCTTCGTGATCGCCAACACCGATGGCGGCTTCGGGCTCGTCCCCGACGCCAGCGCCATCCCGCTCTTTGGCCTCGCGGCGTTCTCGGCGGCCATCGCCTGGTCGCCCTTTGCGATCGGAGGGGCCTACCTCATGGGCGTCCGAACGTGCATCGGTTTCTTCTTTGGCGGCGTTATCTTGCTCGCCCTGGCTCCGCACCTCCCGGTGCCAGCGGCGCCGCACCGCTATGTCTGGCCCGGCATCGGGTTTCTGGTGGCGTCCGGTCTGATGGCGATGGCCCTGCAGTGGCGAACCCTGCTGGAGGCCGCTCAGTCCATGATGCGCTTTGGTCAGCGCCCGACGGGGCCGGTCGCCGCAGCCACGCCTGGCGACGATGGCGGCCCGCCAATCGCCGGCCGCGCCTACATTTTGCTGCTGGCGCTGGCGGTCGCGAGCGCCGTCGGCCTCATGGGCTTTGCCTTCGCCATCCCAGCGCTCATTGGCGTGGCGCTCGTGGTGGTTGGCGGCCTCATCCAGAACCTCATCGCCACGCGCGCGGCGGCGCAGACGGCCTTCAACCCGGCGCGAGTCATGGGGATTCTGCTGCAAGGGGTCACGGCGCTGCTGGGCGCGCCGAGCGCGGCGCAGAACCTCGTCGGCGCCGGCATGGTGGCGGGCTCTGGCGCTCAAGCTGGCAACCTCACCGGTGACTTGGTCTACGGTCGGCGCTTCTCTGTGCCATCGCGTTGGCAGTTTTGGGGCCAGGCCGCCACCATCGTACCCTGCGCGCTCACCTCGGCCTGGGTGTTCGCCCAGATCACCGGCGCCAAGAAGCTCGCCATCGAAGGCGGCGACCTGCCGGCACCAGTGGCCAAGATGTGGGCCGCCAGCGCCATCATCTTTGACGGCAGCCAGCCGTTGCCACCCTTCGCCTTGCAGGCGATGTGCATCGCGGGCGCCGTCGGTGCCGTCTACGTCTTCCTGGAACAGGAGACGCCGCTGCAGAAGTTTCTGCCGTCGTCTCTTGGGCTCGGGCTCGGTCTTGTCTTGCCGGTCGCCTATGACTGGGCTTTTTTCGTCGGTGGCATCGCGCTGTACGCCCTGCACCGCTTCGCCGGCGTCCGCGAGCTGACGCTGACCACTATCGCGGTGGGATGCATCGTCGGCGAGGGCATCGGTGGCATCGCCAAGCCGATCTTGGCCATCGCCGGCGTGCTCTGAGCGTCGTAGGTCTCGGGCAAGGCGAAGCGCTGCGCCTTAGGCTCAGAGGCTCTCGCAGCTAGCGCGCAACACCAAGATGGGTGGTGGTCGCCTGGGCGCCTGCCTCCACCAGCCCCTCCACCGCGCGGACCGAGAGCGACTCGGCGGCCTCCGGCGGCGCACCCGGCATCGGCGGCAGGCTCGGCATCGGCAGCGCGCGGCCAACCTGAGCGTGGATCCAGAGCGCGCAGACCTCGGCTTCGGGCGCGCACAGGCGGCGGCAGTGGTCGAGCAGCGCCACGCCCATCGTCGTGTCGTCGAGATCGACGTGCAGACCAGCAGCCCCGAGGGCGGCGACGTCGACCCCAACGGCGGAGTCGTCGATCATCAGCTTGCCCGGCCCATCGAAGCGCACGACCACGGGCACGCGGAAGAGCCGCCGCTGGCCTTGGTCATCCTTGGCGTGCTGGCGCAACCAAGTGAGGGCCGCGGCGGCATCGGCCACGACCGCGCCGGGCTGGAAGGTTGGCGCGGTCTGACGCTGCATGGGAGTGGGCATCGTCGGCTCCTGAGTTGACGCCGGCGCCGCGGCGCTGGGCTGGGGCGCCGCCTGAGCGACACGGGCGGGTGCCTGCGGCGCCGCTGAGGGGCGTGGGGGGGGCGCCGAGTGCGGTGGCCGCGCACCGGCACAAGCCAGCGCCGCTACAGCGCATGCCGGCAACAGCCGCGCTCGCTTCGCCAGCGGGCGGTCGGCGATCACGGCGAGGCGGGCGCCGGCGTGGTTGGGTTGCGCTGCGGCCGTCGGCGGCCACCGCCCTGCGGCTCGGTGGTGTGGTAGTCGTGGCGCTGGTACTTGACTGAATCAGCGTGACGCCAGATCCAAGGGTGCTCGCCGGTCGTGCCTTCCTTGACCTTGGTCTGCGTCTCCTCTTCGGAGAGCGCGGTCTGGACCAGCGCCAAGCCCGAGGCGTTCAGCTTGATGCCACGCTTGATGACGTCCTTGATGTTCTTACCGTCCGCGACCGTCTCGTCGTGGCGCTGGATGTCAGCCCGTCCCGTCCCCTTGTACCCGTTGGCAAAGTGGTCCTCCCACGTGCAAGCGGTGGCGGCCGTCGGCCACGGGTCGCAGACGACGAGATCGGCGTCGGTCTCGGCGTCAATGTCGCCGACCAAAACGAACGCGTGGTCCAGGCCTTTGACCGAGGCCTTGGTGAGGCGCTCACCCGGGGCGTGCGTCCGCAGGTAGTCGAAGCCGACGGTCGCGTGCTCGCCACAGTTGCCACCGTGTGCGATCTCGGCCATCGCCGCCGTCAGCGCCGTCGGGTTGGCGCTCGCCAGCCCCCGCACCGTCGGGTCGATGTCCCAGTAGCGCAGGTTGCGCATCGCCATCAGGCGGTAGCTGCTGTTGAAGTTGCTGGCCTCGATCGCCTCCAGCTGATTGCCGGCGCCGAAAGAGAACACCGACTTGGCGTGCGTGATCGCGTCCTTGGCCTTGCGGAGGCGGTTCATCGCCTTGCCCGAGACCGCCTTGCGCGGCTTGCCGGCGTCAAAGGTCTGCCCCTGGGCGCTCTGCGACGCTTGGCCGGGCCGAACCTGCGACCGCTGCTGATCGTAGCTCGCCGCCGGGTCGACGGTCGTGCTGGCCGGGCGCTGTGTCGGGCCTGGCGTCTGGGCTGGCGTCTGGGCTGGCGTCTGGGCCGGGGTCTGGGGCGATGGCTGCGGGCGAGGTGTCGGTGTTGGCATGATGGCCTCGTGGGGCCCGATTGGACGGGCGCTAGGTCTGGTAAACCTAGGTCCACGGACCCTCTTGCGTCAATGATCTTCCCCCTCACCTGGCATGCGGCGTGGGGTGACAGAGCCCCTCGCGACGCGCAGGCGCTCAGGCGGCGTGATGTCCCAGCCCGATTCGCATTGGACGCTTGCGGCTATAAGGGCGCTCGGGCCGGCTGGCGGTGGTCCTCGTTATTTGCGTCGCCGACGCCGTCGCTTGCGCTTGGCGTCGCCGCCCTCGCCCCCGGCTGTGCGACCGCCCTCGGCGTCACCCCCGCCACCGCCACCGCCACCGCCGCCGCCCCCGACGCGGGCGACGACCTCCAGCGCAAGCGCGCCATGCGTCGCTGAGCCTCCTGCTGCGCGCGCCGCGGCCAAGATCTCCGCGGCGGCCGCAAGCAGCAGCTCCGCGAGCTGGGACGCGTCACCACGGCGCGACGCCTTGCAGGAAAATCCGCTGCTAGAGCCAGCACCTGATCCACGCTTCCGGCCGCCCGACCGCGACGCCGCCGCTGCCTCTCCGCCACCGACGGCGTCAAGGTTCGATGCGGCGCCACCTGAGCCTTCGTCGCCTTCACCGTCGCCGTCATCGTCGTCGTC
>SXGT01651319.1_pt1 | contig 27972 bp, 28 predicted proteins | sample 3176221 | NCBI WGS metagenome assembly SXGT01 (sample SAMN11356862, study PRJNA531348) | freshwater metagenome | isolation source: freshwater sample F1-120 | place: China: Fuxian Lake, Yuxi | collected 2017-12-25
ATGAGTTGCCGCCTGTTTTCGCGCCGCAAGGATTGCGGCGCTCCAGGTTTTGCAATCGCCTCTTCAATCTCCAATGCTTCGTCATCATCTCCCGGTGACCTCCACCTGCACACCCTGGGTCGCTGACTTGTCGAGGAACAACGCGCGCTTGCCCCGCGTACCCTGGTGGATATTGGGCGCCACCGGCAGACCCATCGGCGGCAATGCCTCGTGGGCTTTGCCGACATCATCCACCTGGAAGCAGAAGTGGTGCAGGCCCGGCCCGTTCTTCGCCAACCACGCCTGGAGCGGATGATCCGGGGAGAGCGGCTCCACGAGCTGGAGTTGGGTGTTCCCGAGATCGAGATGCGTGAGCCGCACGGTGCCACCGTTCACGACCTCGCTGTAGAGCAGTTTCAGTCCGACGCGATCACGCCACGTCGCCAGCGCTGCTTCGGTGTTCGGCACCACGATGGCGAGATGGTCGAGTCCGCGAAAGCCATGATTGGAAATTGTTGATTGTTGATTGAGGATCGGAGTTCGAACGGAACGACCGCGGCCTTGCGCGGTGAGCCGGGAGGATGCGATGATTTTCTCGAGTTGCGCCGCTTCGTCCAGCAATCCCGCTACCTTGCGTGAAGTAATCAAGCCCGCTTTGACCGTAAAACGGAGCCATCCGGACGTTTCGACCAGTTCCTTAAGGACGACGCCCAGCTTGTGAACAAAGTCCGCCTTGCTCTCGGCAGCCCGTCCTTCGTCGTAGTTCGGCGCGGGGGAAGTGCCAGAGCGAGTGAGCTGACCCGCGACATGCCGACCAAGTCGTGAATCAGGCAATGCATCGATTAGTTTTCCGATGCGAGCCGCGAACTCCCAAAGCCGTTCCGAAAGTTGTGCGGGGTTCATGCGAAACAAATCTTCAATCTCCGTTCAACATTCAACAATCTCCATTCACTCCATAATCAGCACGGCCTTGTGCAGGGCCGCCGGGTTCTCGTGGAGCCTCGCGAAGGTCGGCACGCTGTCCCACATCGGGATCCTCGTCGCCACGCGCGGATACTTCACCGCGCCGCTGGCGAGCAGCGCAATGGCTTCAGGGAAGCAGTTCACCGAGTTGCGTGAGCCGAGCAGGTTCACTTCCTTGCGAGTGAAATCGAGGCCGGGCAGCGTGACACCCGTGCACTTCTTCACCAGGCCGACGATGACCACCCGCGCGCCGGGTGCGACGAGATCAATCGTGGATTCCACAGCCTTCGGACTGCCGGTGGCCTCGATGACAACATCCGCGCCTTCGTTGCGCGTTTGCCCGAGAACCGTTGGCAGCAACTTGTCGTCAGCGGGTAAGGTCTCCGCGCCGAGTTCACGGGCGAAGTCGAGGCGTTCGAGGTTGATGTCGGTGATGACCACGCGCGCGCCGCGATGTTTGGCGACTTCCAGTATCGCCAGACCAATCGGGCCTGCGCCGAGGATGAGGCAATACTCACCCGCCGCCACTTCGCCGCGCCGGCACGCGTGGATGCCAATGGTCAGCGGTTCGGCAAAGGAGGCTGTCACGGGATCGAGTCCGGCGGGCACCGCGTGAATGTTCGCCTCGGGCACCACGCACAGATCGGCGTAACCGCCGGGACGGTGCAGGCCGATGAGGCAAAAGTTCATGCAGCAATTCGGTTTGCCGTGCCGGCACGGATAGCAATGCCCGCAACCCACCACGGGCTCGATCACCACGAGGTCGCCGCGTTTGAACCGGCTCACGGCGTCGCCGACCTCGGTGATCGTGCCGCACACCTCGTGGCCGCAGACGAGCGGATACTTTGTGTAGGGATTGCGCCCGCCGTAGTGTTGCATGTCGCCGGCGCAGATGCCGGCGGCGATGGGTCGCAGGATGACGTCGCCCGGACCGCACCGGGGCGCGGGCCAGTCGCCCACCCGGATTTGCTGCGGCGCGTCGAGAACGAGAGCCTTCATTCTGTGGAAAAGGATTGGAGAATGTTGATTATTGACTGTTGATTGAAGATCGACAGACACGCGGATCGAGCCAGAGCAATCTCCGTTCTCCAATCAACATTCATCAATCTCCAATGGACATTCATAGGCCGCCTGGTTTGCTTAGCGCTTCAAGATATGCAACGCAATGTCGTCGGTGAACACCGGCCAGTCGCCCACGCGGAGCTGCTGCGGCGCGTCGAGAACGAGAGCCTTCATTCTGTGGAAAAGGATTGGAGAATGTTGATTGTTGACTGTTGATTGAAGAACGACAGACACGCGGATCCAGCCAGAGCAATCTCCGTTCTCCAATCAACAATCATCAATCTCCAATGGACATTCATAGGCCGCCTGTTTTTTTCAGCGCCGCATAATGCGCAGTGCAATGTCGTCGGTGAACACCGGCGCCCCCAGCGTCACGACGCCGGGCCCACTCACACGAACATCGCCCGACGTCTTGCCCGTCTTCGTGTCGAGCCACTCGGCCTGCCACTTGCCGGCGGGCAACTCGACTTGTAACGCCACCGCGCCATCGCCCGCTTGCATCGGAAACGGACTGGCCGTGCCCCACGCGAAATTCACCTGCGTGTCCGTGCGCGCCTGCCACGGCGTCTGGAAACCGTTGCCACGGAAATACTCGGCCTTGAGCCCAAGGCTGGAGCCGTCCGGAAGATGGAGTGCCCCCGCCGGAACTGGCGCCTTGGCGAGGCCACTCGCCGACCACCAGAGTTTCGCCGCGCCCTGGCCGCCATTGTAGAAGTATTCCAGCTTGAGCTTGAGCTTGCGGCCCGCCGTCGCCGCGAGCTTGCCGGTGTGCTCGACTTCGGATTGATCGACCCACTTGTCGATGACCAACTGGTCGTCCACCCACAGTCGCACGCCGTCGTTCGAGACCGTGTGGAAGGTCAACTCTCCCGTGACCGGCGCATCAACCAGGCCCGTCCAGCGCACGCTGAAGGGCCCGGTCGCCGCCGACTGGCGCACGTAGATCGCGTAAGCCTTGCCGGGTTCGACGAGCGCCCGCGCCGTGCCGCTGGCCGGGATGCCGCCCTTGATCACGGAGTTGTCCGGCTTCATGCGCACGAAGTCGAAGCCGTGCATGAAGTCGCGCAGGATGCGGAACTGCCGGCGCAAGGTCGGGTTGCCGCCGCCCGGCTGCGTCACCGGATACTGATAGGTTCCGTCCTCGTGGCCCACGGTGAACGAGTAATCGAGGTGATTGAACAACGCGCCGCCGGCGATCAGGAAGTCCCACGCTTCGCCGCGATAGACCGCGTCGCCGGTGCCACGAAAGCCGGTTTCATTGTCGCCGATGGGTTTGTTCAGCGCCCAGTTCTCCGCCACCACATCGGGCGGCGTTGCGTAATGGAAGTTGAAGAAGGACAACGCCGGGTGCGGGTTCGTCACCTTGGCAGAAGCGTTGGCGATGTTCCACGAGATGAGGAACGGCTGCGGCCAGTCCCTCATCGCGGCGGCGAGCACGTCGGTGATGTGCCGCTGCCAGTTGTCCGGCACGGGCGGGTTGGTGGCGTAAGGCTCGTTGACGATCTCGAAGGTGACGTTGTCGAACTCGCGCAACTCGGCCGCGAACTTCCGCACCATCGCCTCCTGCACGGCGAGCAGGCCGCCGGACTTGTCGAGCGTGAGCGGCTCGTGACGCGAGATGGCGCCGAGGCCGTTGACGTTGTTGCGCGCGTTCATCGGGCAGATCGTCCACATGGACTCCTCGTACATCGGGCAGAAGAGATTCACTTCGACGACGACGCCCTTTTTCGCGGCGTAACCGACGAAGTCCTTGAGACGTTTGAAGAAGGCGTCGTCCCAGCGCGTGAGATCGAACTTGTTTCCGCCATCCGCGTAACCCGGCTGATCGCTGCGCGCCCACGGGCCCATGAAGCGGCCCGGAGCGGGGTCCAACGTGTTGGCGGCGATGCCGAAGTTGCCGCCGGTCTCGGCATACGCGCCGGCCCAGAGTCGGGTGCCGTTGAGTTTGTCCTTCGCCAGTGTGTCGAGGTATTTGCGGTAGTCGAAGTCGAGGTTCAGCACCGCGCCGTAGTGCTCGCCGGACGTGATGATAATCGTCGGCTTGCCGCGCCAGAGGAAGTAACGCGGGTTGTCGGGATGCAGAGAAATGGGTGCGGCGCGCAGGCCGGCAGTAGCAAGCAACAGAAGCATGGCGAGGCTAGTGTGTGCAGGTGTAGTCTTCATGCGATTGTGTTTCCGATTTGAAGAGACGGCATGGGTGAGGGCAAGGGAATGGAGGCAAGGGAATAAAAACTGAAACAATCATTGTTTTCGAACGAATTCATTCCTTTGCCCCCATTCCTTTGCCGTTGCCATAGCACAGCGTCACCAACTGCAGTTCCGCGTGATTGAGGTTAAGCCACTGGATTCCCCGCAACGGCAGACTGCGCAGCAGTCGTTGGATCTGGATTTCATACGCCGCCATTTCGCGAGCAAGTGCTGTGACTACAAAACCGACGTCATCAGCATGACACGCCAGTTTGTGCGTGCCGAGTTCGAGACCGTCGCGCGTGACCTGCAGCCGACGTTCGCACCGTGCCTTGCTGCCGAAGAAATGCACCAGCGCCTCCTCGTAGAGACGCGCCTCGAGAAATGCGCCCCAGTCACCCAAAAGCGCCGTCATGCGTTCGACCAAGGCTGGGCAGCGCTCCGACAGCGGCTGCCAGCGGTCCTGCGCGATTGCTATCCTCCACCTGTCCACACGCGAGAGCGGCGACCGCAACAAACGACCGACAACTTTGGGTGAACGGAAGTTGAGCAACTTCACCCGGTCCGTGTTACCGAGAATGGCGTAGTGAATCCCTTGCGCGTCATGTTCTGGCGCGAACGCGGCGACGGTTTTGCACTCATAGAGCATGCGGTTCACCACGAGGTCGAAACGATAGCGCTTGGAGAAATCTTCGTGCGTCAGAGTCACGGGCACTTGAGTCTGGACGTCCGCGAATCCTTCGGCACGCAGCCGGGTGGCGACATCGTTTTCATAGACGCGCTCGTCGCACAGGCGGCCAAAATGATTCTGCGCGGCATAGCTGCAACCCATGACCACCCGATCAATGGCGTCAAACTCCGCGTCCGTGAGTGGAGCAAGAGTTATCGGGCAATGGATTGGCATGGGGGGAAAGTGGCAAAGGAATGGAGGTAAAGGAATTGGTATTCGTGGATTGAGTCTGAGGAACTGAATCTCCCCTCTTCATTCCTTTGCCAAGAATCAGGTGTCATGTTTCTTCTTCGTTCACGAGTTTGGTTGCGTCTTGAACACGTAAGGATCGGCCTTAACCGGGTTCACCAGTTTCCCGATGCCGCTGATCTCCAGCTCGCAGACGTCGCCTGGCTTCAGGAAGCATTGAGGTTGGGCGAAGAAGCCGATGCCTTTGCCGGTGCCGGTCGTCATCACGTCGCCCGGTTCGAGCGCAAGGCCCATCGAGAGCCACTCGATCAGCCGGCGCAGCGGGAAACACCAGTCCGAGTTGTCGAAATCCTGTTTGACCTGGCCGTTCACCTTCAGTGAGAGCCGGCACTTCTCCAGCTCGGGAATTTCGTCTTTGGTCACGAGGCACGGGCCGAGCGGCGAGAAGGTGGCGAAGTTTTTCCCCATCGGTTCGTTGTTGTCCTTGAACTGCACGTAACGCGACGAGACATCGTGCAGGATGGTGTAGCCGAAGACGTGATCCATCGCCTGCTCCTGCGTGAGACGAAAGCCGCGTCGACCGAAGACGACGGCGAGCTCGACCTCCCAGTCCACCTGAAACTTCTCGCCCGGATGCCGGATCGCCTCGCCGGGGCCGATCACCGTCCCGGGCAGCTTCGTGAAGAAGCGCGGATCGGCCAGCAGCTTCGCCTTGGGATTCTCCTCGACGTGGCCTTTGTAGTTCAGACCCGAGCACCAGATTTTTCCGGGACGCGGAATGGGCGCGAGCACCTTGACCTTCTTGAACGGGATGAGCGCTTTCGGCTTCGCGTTGGCCACGGTCTTCTTCGCCAGCGCGAGCGCCGGCTTGCCGCCACGGATGAGTTGCAGCATGTCGGCGAACGGCAGCGTCACAAGCGCGCCATCGCGTTCCGCGCCGACGTGGGTCTGTCTCTGGTGAAGGAAGGTGTAGAGTTTCATTCGCGGATCACTTCAGTTCCAGCCAGTCCCCCGGCCGGAGCACGAGGCTCTCGCCGATCTTCTCGCCGCGTTTCACCGCCTCGCCGTGGAGACGCTGGAACTCGTGCAGGTCGGGGTTGATGTCCGGGTTGATGTAGTGACAGGGCAGGATGGTTTTCAGCCCGAGCCATTGCGCGGCGAGAATTCCTTCGCGTGGGCTGAGTTCGCCGGTGAGCATTTCGCCCGGCATCGGGAAGCGATGCAGAATCTCCAGCGGATTGGCGATGCCAAGCGCGCCGATGGTTGGTTGATACAGCTCGGCCTGAAGCTTCATGTCGCTGAAAAGCGCGGTGTCGCCGTAGTGGTAGAAGCGAGGGCCGCCACCGAGATCGATGACGAACGCCATCGGCACGCCGCTGGCGAACGTGCCGTCCGGCAGCTTGATCTGCGACCAGTGATGGCACTCGACCGGTTGCACCTCCACGTCGGCCACACGGACCTTGATGCCCCAGGTCGTGATGCGGATCTGCTCGTGCGGCACGCCTTTCGCCACGAGATACGCGCGCACCTCGCCGCCGCAGATGACCGGGCAGCCGTGCTTCTTCGCGATCTTCTCGGTGTCGCCGAGATGATCGATGGCCGCGTGCGACACGACGACGAGATCCACCTGTTCGAGCTGGTCGGACTTCACCGGATTGCCGGGGCAATCGTCGAGGAAGGGATCGACGAGGATGCGCCGGCCGTTGGTGTGGATCAGTTCGTAGGCGGCGACGCCGAAGTAGCGGAGGCGGGGGAAAGGCATAATCTTCAATGGCTCGCTTTGGTGATCAGGAACACCCAGTTCTCCGTGTCCGGCACAGAGGGCGTGGTCCACGGCGCGCCGCCTGTAGCCGCAGCGAGTTTCACCGACTGCCCGGTGCGTGGGTTGAAGCGTTCGACGGCATAAGCGCCGTTCGCGAGTTGCACGGTGGCCGTGCCACCTTGGCGAAGATAAACGACGTAGCGCCCGCCGGGTTGCGCGAGACACAGCGCGGCGGCGATGGGTTTGCCGCCTTCGATGACGGGGAGTGCCTTGCTCTCGCCGGTCACGAAATCGGGACGCGGTTCCAATTTCCACCAGTCAAAGCGCTCGAAGAACATCCGCATCCGTCCGTAGCCGGCAAGCATTGTCATCTCATTGTTGCCTCGTCCGGTGATCCAGCCGCCCATGCCGGCGACATTTGCGCGTTCGCCAGTGGTTTGATAGCCGCCAGCCATGGTCATCTCCCAAACCAGGCGGACGCGGTCCTCGGCGATTCGTGCAGGCCAGACGCGCTTCCCGCCCCAAGGATACGGGTAATGATCCTCGTAACCGTATTCCTCGTTGATGATGGGAAGGGGGCGGCCCGCCGCAGCCTGGTCGTTGCGCGCCTTGAGCAAGAAGTCGTAAGCGCCATGCTCATCCCAGCTCTGGAACATCACGTAATCCACCCACGGCGACTTGCCGAACGGAAACCGTCCGGTTCCGTGGATGCTGGTGGTGTGATCGTAGGGATCCCATTGTTTCACGAGAGCGCCCATCTTGTTTGCCCACGCCTCGTCGCGGCAGAGGTGCCACTCGTTGATCAAGTCCCACCACACGTTCGCGAAAGCGCCGAAGCGCGCGACGCAGTACCTGTAATAACGCTGCTCGTCGGCATTACCCATGTTTGCCTTGCCAAACGGGTCCACTCCCTTGTCGGCCACATCGAGCGGGAAGATCAGCGAGACTTGCAGGTCACGGCCGCGGGCGTGCGCGAGCATCCGCTCGGTTTTGCGGAAATGATCCAGATTGAAACGGGAGACGTCGTAGCCAGGATTTTCGATGTCGAGTGGACGCGCAGCAGGCCAGGGTTCGAGACGATATTGAAAATCGTCGTTGCTCACGATCATCGGCTCCTTCCAACGCATTCCACTGGCAGTCCGCCCGCTCAACGCGACGCGGATGCGGTTGACCTTCAGACGGGTCAGGCGATCGATGCTTTCGCGGATGATCGCATCGTCCTTGAAACCAAGCAGCCAGTAGGCGGTGGTCGAATTGTAGAAGAAGCGCCCGCCGCCGCCATCGCGGATGAAATGAGCGGGATATTCCCGGTCCACGCGCACGAGGCCGGGACGTTTGCCGGCGCGCGCGGTGAACTCGCCGGCGTGCCTCAGCTCCCTGCCCCCATTACGGAACGAGACCGAGTATGTGTGCTTGCCCGCCACGGTCGGCATGAAACGGATGCGGAACAGGCGTCCATCGTCGCTGTCGCAGAAACCGTCCACCTTGAGCGCCATCGCGTGGTCGGGTTTGAACTCGCCATCGAAAGCCGCGTCAACGAAGGGCTTGCCAGTGGCCGGGGCATCCAGCGTGAGAGTGACTTCGACAAAATCGAACCGATCCACGCTCCGGGCAGATTGCTTGAATGAATCCGCGAACGCGCCGCACGAAAGCAAGCCGACGGCCAGCAGGAGAGGGAATAGTCTTTTCATGTTTTGGCGCGGGCGAGGTTCATGGATAAAGCCGTGAATCAAGCATCCGCACTTTTGGTTCGCGTCGAAGCTACAGGTTCGGATCCGCTGGTTGATTTAGCCGGTGTGCAGGATCATGTCGCAGGGAACGGTGGCTGCGGATTGCCGCGCCAGGCGGTTGGCGAGCAGCCGGTCACGCGGTGAAACGCCCTGGTAAACTCGTGCTGCCGGACGTAGCCCAGCTCCTCGGCGATTTGTTTGATGTTCAGGGGCGTTTCCAGCAACAGGTTCTTTGCGATCTGGATGCGCGTCCGCAGCGCCATCTGGCTCGGTGAACATCCGAAGGCGGCGGTAAATTCCTGGCGCAGTGAGTTGTAATTGGGCATCGCGCGAATCCGTTTGCTGAACTCACCAGGATGCCCGGCACAGTCCTGAATCATCTGCCACAGCCTCATCAAATCCGGCCTGGCGGCGGTCGGCATGACGGGCGCCGTGGCGGCTCCCATGGCCCAACGATGTATGTTTACCAAAAGCAGACGAAGCCAGGCCGACTCCGCAACGGCGTAACTTGGCCCTTGCTGCGAATGCTCTCCGGAAATGCGCATGAAGAGCCACCGAAATGTTTCAGTCTGCGGCGATGTCAATCGCCATGATCGCTTGTCCGGCGCGGCGTGTCGCAACCAAGGGAAAGCGGTCTGCAATTCCGGCAGCGCGACAAAGTGAACCACCCAAAATCGTGGGCTTTGGTTTTCATTGTTCCAATAGCCATGCTGTTCACCTGGGGCTTAGTGCAACAGGCTTCCTGCCGCCGTGGATACCAGCCTGTCGGCTTTGCCTGTCAGGCTGTCATCATCCGCCACAAGGCACAGTTCGTCGAATGGATGGGCATGCCACTGACAGAATCCCCTGGGTTGAGTGGTGACGCATCGGATGGAAATCGCACGAATAGAACTCCATGGATCCTTCGGATTCGGAACAGTCAACGGGCCTGGTGTCCCTTCCAGTTCCCGGGCCATGCGATATGATTTGGCTGCCGATGACACGAGACCAAGGTAGTACACCTTGGCGTCGCAAGCCAAGATCTCAATGACTCCGACAGCGCACTTGTTGAGGGGACCACAACTTCATGCTTGGCGAATCTTAGTTTCCTCTGGTCTATTCAGACGTGCCCAATGTTCCGCGCCAGCCAGGCAAGATAATCCCTCCGCTTCGTGCGGACGCAACGCCGGGAAGAGGCGTGACAGCAGACGTAGAATTCCTTTTCGCATGAGTTCCAGTCAGACAAACCCAACCAGCAGCTCTCCCAGCACGGCTGGTTCAGGCGATTCAAATCGCTGGCCTCCTCAAATCAAATACATCGTCGGCAATGAAGCCTGCGAGCGCTTCAGCTATTACGGAATGCGGAGCATCCTCGCACTCTACATCACGGGCACCCTTCTCCAGACCAAGGACAAGGCGACGACGATCATTCACCTTTTCGGCTTCGCGGTGTACTTCACTCCACTGCTCGGCGCATGGGTGGCGGATCGTTTTTGGGGCCGGTACAAAACGATCTTCTACGTTTCGCTATTTTACTGCGTCGGCCACGGCGTGCTGGCCACTGCGGATTTGTTCGCCACTTTGGACGCGAAACTTCTGTGTCTCTACAGTGGACTGGCACTGATTGCGTTCGGGTCAGGCGGCATCAAGCCTTGCGTCTCCGCGTTCGTCGGCGACCAGTTTCGAGATGAGCAGTCACACCTGTTGGAGAAGGCCTACGGCGCCTTCTACTTCTCGGTGAACTTCGGCTCGTTCTTTGCCTTCCTCATCATCCCCTGGATCGCCCGCGAATCCGGCTATGGCTGGGCGTTCGGCGTGCCTGGAATCCTGATGGCGCTGGCAACGTTGATCTTCTGGCTCGGCACCCGGCACTATGTCATGAAGCCGCCGGCGAAAGACACCCGGACGGCGGGCTTCCTGACGGTCTATCTGGCAGCATTGAAAAATTTTAACCGCAATAACTGGTCCCTGAATCTGGCGGTTCTCACAAACTTCCTCTCAAGCCTGGCGCTGCCCATCCTCGCGATACCGCTCATGGTCTATGTTTCCTTGAGCCACGGGGCGACTCCTTTCGCGAGATTCATCGGACAGCTCACAGTCGGAATACTGGGACTTTGGTACTTGCTGCTGCTGGCAGGCAGTCTTCTCAAATGGACCGATTTGCCGGACACATTCTGGTCGGCGGCCAAAGTCCGGCACAGTGATGCGGAAGTGGACGCGGCTCGTTCGGTCAGCCCGATCCTGACCGTGTTCGCGTGGATCCCAATCTTCTGGACGTTGTTCGAGCAATCCAGTTCCACCTGGGTACTGCAAGGCTCGAAGATGGTGCCATGGACTGTCTTTGGTGAGCCTGGCGGACAAGGTTCCTGGACCATCGGCCCGGAGGAAATGCAATCCATGAATCCGCTGCTGGTGATGTTGCTGATTCCGATCGTGACTTATGGACTTTATCCACTGATTGAGAAACTGGGAGTGCGGGCAACATTGTTGCGGAGGATGGCGGTGGGGATGTGCCTTGCCGGCGCTTCCTATCTGATTGTGGCGTGGCTGCAAACCCAGATTGTTGGCGGCGTGAAGATGAGCGTGATGTGGCAGACCGTGCCCTACATCGTCATCACGATGGCTGAAGTGCTCGTGTCCATCTCCGGACTTGAATTTGCATTCCGACAGGCCGCGCCGTCGATGAAAAGCACCATCATGAGTTTTTGGCTGCTTACGAATGCCGTGGGCCAGCTCATCATCGCGCTGGTCACATCACTGGGAGGGAAGCACGGCGACGAGTCCGTCAGCCGGGGCCGATTCATGCTTTTCGCACTGCTGACATTCGCCGTGGCGGCTCTGTTCACCATCATCAGCGTCAATTACAAGAACCGCGATGGAACAACTGCGAAGACTTGATCAAAACTCCCGATGTCGGGTTGCAGAAGCCCTGTCCAACGCGCCCGAGACTCGTAAAAATCTCCGAAGCACCAAGCTGATCATGAAGTTGAGCCTATCTCTGGCCGTTTGGTTTTTCACCTTGATTGCCCATGCCGCAACGGGTGCGGACTTGCTGCGCGAGATCAACACCCTGGCTGGAATTGGGAAAACTGGACGATCCGGGGACGGTGGACCGGCTCAATCGGCACAGATCGGCAATCCTTTCGGGCTGGTGCGCGGGCCCGATGACGCGATTTATGTCTGCGAGGTGGACAATCATATCATCCGTCGGATCGCCCGCGACGGAACGATCAGCACCGTGGCTGGCAGCGGCAGGAGAGGATATGCGGGAGACGGAGGTCCGGCCTTGGAGGCGGATTTGAACGAACCTTACGAAGTTCGATTCGACGCGGCGGGAAACATGTTTTTTGTCGAGATGAAGAATCATCTGGTCCGAAGAGTGGACTCAAGGAGCCGGTTGATCTCGACCGTGGCCGGGACAGGCCAGCCCGGCTTCAGCGGCGATGGCGGACCTGCGACAATGGCGACGTTGAAGCAACCGCATAGCATACAGTTTTCCCCGACCGGAGACCTCTTCATCTGCGATATTGGCAATCACAGGATCCGTCGTGTTGAAATGAAGACGGGTCGGATTGAAACTTATGGTGGCACCGGGGAGCCAAAGGCCACGCCTGAGGGTGGGAAAATTCACACGGCTCCGCTCAACGGTCCACGAGCGCTGGATTTCGACCGGGCCGGGAACCTCTGGCTCGCTCTGCGGGAGGGCAATATGGTGCTTAAGATCGACCACGAAACAGGCGTCGTTCAGCGAATTGCCGGGACAGGGGAGAAAGGTTTTGGAGGAAATGGCGGTGCTGCCCTCAATGCAACCCTATCCGGACCCAAGGGCCTGAGTGTCGGTCCTGATGGCAAAGTTTATCTTGCGGACACTGAGAGCCACAGCATCCGCGTGATAGATCCAGGACGGAGGACGATTGATCTGGTAGCTGGAACCGGCGCGCGAGGCGACGGTCCGGACGGTGAACCGAAACGATGCAACCTTGCAAGGCCGCACGGCATCTTTCTTGATCGAGATGGAACACTCCTCATTGGCGACAGCGAGAACCATCGAGTACGAGCGGTTCACATCAAAAAATACTCCGGTTTTTGAGCTGTGACGGATTTGGAAGACCGCCTGCCAACGCTCGAACGATTGATGAGAAATTAGGCTGGCAATAGGACACATTGCCAGATAGCGTCGGATCCACACCCAACAAAAGCGAGATTGCTTATGGAGATGGTCTTTAGTTGTCCTCATTGCAAACAGCAGCTCGAAGCTAACAGTTCGATGTCTGGCAGTCATATTCACTGCCCTGCATGCAATGTCTCAATTACAATCCCCCAGCCCGACCCCACCACGGTGAAGACGGCAAATCCGATGGCCTCTTCAGCCGCGGCGAAGGAGGAACACCACTTTCAGGTGCCACTGCACGAAGGGCCTTCGGAAATCCTGATCCAGAAAGCGCGACCACCATTGGAAGTCTCAGCTCGCGAGGGGGACAAGAAGATCCGGGTCAAAACAATCCGCCGCACGGATTGTGTCGAAGTGGGTCGGGACCGTTTCGACGAGATCGTGTCCGAGTTGCTGAACAAGATTGGCGAACAAAATATCGTCAGCATCACTCCCATCGCATACACGCATCTCGATCTGGGGTCACGGCAACTCATGACCGACTTTGGCGTGATGATAATCTTCAGAGGCTGATCTACAGGGAGTCTTCCAGACACGTCACCACTGGAAGCCACGAGTGCCAGAGCCCAAAAATCCTGCCCCGTGAACGGAGGTAACCCGGATTGAATCCGCAGGGACGCCGGGACCGTATCCAGGTCATTCCACCTTCCGGGCGCCATCGAAGCAAAAGCGTCCTTCAGGATAGGACGAAATTTCATCCTGAAATGACTCTTCCGACACAGTCTCGTAACAATCCGAGTCGATGCTACTCGTGTGAATGCGTTACAGAACACGATGTCGATCACGCAGAGGGAGCCGACGGCGGAAAGCAACAAGCTGGCGAAAATACCGTTGAACCTGGAGATCTGGGTGTGCGAGCGGGAACTCCTCTGCCTTGCTCTCGATGCAACCCACTTGGCTCGATGGACCGGAGAAAAGCTGCAAATCACTCCTTCACGTGTCACCCGCCATTCTCAAGCGGCGCTGGCAACCATGCTCATATACTCGTACGCAGTTGGACGTTTTGCCTCCCAGGAGATCGAAGCCGCATGCACGACGGATCTTTCACTGGCTTATCTGAGCAATGGAAACCCGACTGAATGGGGCACTCTCAGGTCATTCCGCCGCCACCACAAAGACTCTCTCATCGGCGCTCTGGCATCACTGATGTTCGAGGCATGGAAACATCAACGGACGACAAGGAGCCCCGGTCTGGTCGCCACGCCGGATTTCCAGGCTGAGGCCAGCGGCCGTGTCCATGAATCCGCTCGCCTGGATTCAATGGCTCTCGATGACTGACCGGCGGAGCTGAAATCCGGCTCCCCGGAAGACTAGCTTTACTCTGCGTCCCACTTCAGACAGTCTTGGGCCTACCAACCACCCGTGCGGCAATGCCGTAGCCGAAAACCGGCTGCACCTTGGCTGACATGGGAGGTTACTGGCCATGTCTCAAAGCCAACATCATGACCCATCTCTCCACGTGGCGATCCTGTATCGTCGCCATACCCCCGTCGATGAGCAGCTCCTGAACCTCATCGAGACTGAACTCGCGGCTCACGGCTACCAGGTTTATGTGGACCGCCACCGCTGCTTCGGCATCGAGTGGGCGGCGGACGTTGATCGCCAGCTCCGCCGAGCTGACGTCGTCGTGCCTCTCCTTTCGGAGGCTTCAGTCCAGAGTGAGTTGATCGCATTCGAAATCGAGACGGCCAATGAAGCCGCTCAAAAGTCCGGCAAACCTCAATCGTTTCCGGTGCGAGTCAATTACGCAGGGCCCCTGCCAGATCCCCTCGATAACATTCTTTCCACCAAGGACTGCCTTCACTGGAACGGTCCGCAAGACGACGCCCGCGTGCTCGCTGAACTTCTTGACCGTTTGCGTCAGTTCATCCCGGCGCACCCGCCGGTTCACATCGTGGTCAGCAAGGGATTGAGGCTGATGCCGCGCAACGAATCAAAACCCGCCCATGTGCCATTGGAGTCCGTCGGAGGTGCGATACCCTTGAATTCGGAATTCTACCTCATTCGTCCCCCGGACGGCGATGTGTGCGCTGCGCTGACGCGGAATGACAGCATCATTCTCATCAAAGGGGCGCGTCAAATGGGCAAGACCTCCCTGCTGGCTCGCGGACTCCAATACTCGCGCGACCGCAACGCGAAGGTGGTGCTCACCGATTTTCAGAAGTTTAATGCCTCGAATCTCGAATCCGTGGATGCTTTTTATCTGAGCCTGGCCGAATCGGTTGCCGACCAGTTGGACCTGCCGGTCCTGCCCGCTGATGTCTGGGATTCGCGCCGCGGACCGAATGTCAACTTCGAGCGATACGTCCGGCGTGAAGTTCTTGCCAAGTTGAGCGCGCCTCTGGTTTGGGGGCTTGACGAAGTGGACCGCCTGTTCTCGACCACGTACGGGAGTGAAGTTTTTGGGTTGATCCGATCCTGGCACAACGAGCGCGCCCTGGACCCCACGGGCCCCTGGGCTGGCCTCACGCTCATGATCGCGTACGCCACTGAGGTGCATCTCTTCATTCGCGACATGAACCAATCCCCGTTCAATGTCGGCACCCGCGTGACACTGGACGATTTCACCCTGGCTCAAGTAGCGGAGTTGAACCTACGCTGTGGCAGCCCTCTCAAATCCGAAGAGGAGGTTTCTCAACTTTACGCATTGCTCAATGGGCAGCCTTACCTGACACGGCGCGCCCTGAACGAACTCGCACTAAAGCGCCACTCTCTCGATGAATTCGCCACCCTGGCTTCCCAGGATCACGGGTTGTTTGGGGACCACCTCAAACGAATTCTCATGTCGCTGGCAAAGGATCCGGCGCTGCGGGATGTCGTGCGCCATATTCTTCGCGGCGAGGCCTGCCCTTCTCAGGAGAGCTTTTACCGATTGCGCAGCCCTGGAGTTCTATCTGGAGCCACACTCCGGGAAGCGCGACTGCGTTGCGAACTCTACACACGCTATCTTCTCCAACACTTGCTCGAAGGCTGAAATTGCCATGTGCCGGTGGAAATCCCTCGGCGTGATCAGCACCTGACAAAATGCTCCGTCGGGTGCAAGCGGTCAGCCTGCTTGATCATGCAACCTCACCCCATTGCCCGGTCGGTCAGGGAACACAGCCACGCCTTTGTCGAGATACACACCTTCTGCAATGTCCTTCGCAATGAGCAATGCCCCGTCCATGTCCACAAAATCGAGCAGTGGCAGCAACATCCCAATGGCGGAGATGCCAACGCTGCTCTCATTCATGCAGCCGACCATCACTTTGAGTCCGAGCCGTCGGGCTTCAGCAATCATGCGGCGGGCGGGAGTCAATCCGCCAGCCTTGGTCAGCTTGATGTTGATCCCGTGGAAATGCCCGGCGCAGCGCGCCACATCTGACTCCACCAAACAGCTCTCATCCGCGATCACCGGCAAAGCGGACTCGGCAAACACGCGCTTCATGCCAATCCAGTCATCGGCCTCGAGCGGTTGCTCGATGAACTCGACTCCCATCGCTTTCAGTTGCGGAGCAAAACTGATGGTCTGTTCCGCGGTCCACGCCATGTTCGCATCGACGCGGAAGATCGCGTCCGTGTGCTGGCGCAAGGCTCGAACGATCTCGATGTCGTGGTCGGTGCCCAGTTTGATCTTGTAGATCGGCCAGCCGGGAAACTCCTTCATCTTCGCCACCATCTTCCCGATGGGATCGATTCCAATCGTGTAATCGCTCACCGGCAAATTCGTAAGCTCCAGACCCCATAGCTTCCACACGGGCTGGCCGAGACGCTTGCCCCACAAATCGTGCGCCGCCTCATCCAGTGCACAAAGGGCGAAGCGATTGTGTCCCAGCGATGGGAAGACGCGCTCCCAAAATTCTTCCGGCGTATCGAACGAAGCAGATTCAATCACAGGCCGCGCCTGCTCCAATGCCGCGCGCATGGCCCCTGCGGTAAATTCCTCGTAAGCATGCGATGACGCGCCCTCACCGTAACCCGTGTGCCCAGCATCCGAGAGTTCGACCAGCAGGTTGTGCTGAACTTCTGTCGTGCCCAGCGAAATCGTGAATGGATGTCGCATCGGCAGGTGAACGCCTCGGAGAGTGAGTTTCATGTCGATTTCAGGAACACCTACCGCCGTTCAAACGTCATGCTGGCAAAATCGACTGAATGAGGTTGACCGTCCTTGCCGCAGAGAAAGACAGCGAACTCATCCGTGTACATGCCCGCAGGCAGCGCGAAGACATGGCGGTTCACCGGTGTGAGACGGTAGTCCACCATGTTCTCCGTGGTCGCGTACAGATGACCGAACTTCTCATGCACGATGATGGGGATGAAGTCCGGACCGTAAACACCGCAATACTTCCGCCAGCCGTCCGGCAGCGTCTCAGGTCGATTGGGAACTCGGACAAACTTTTGCGGACCCACGCTGAATCCCGTGATCCTGCCCTCTGCGTCGCGGTCGAACGTGACAACTGCGTCGTGGTGCAGGCGGCTGCTGAGGTGGAACTTGCCGCCCGCAATGGGAGTCAGATTGCAAGGCTGAGTAGAGAAGTTGCCGATGAGTCTTCCCCCTTCCACTCGGAGTTCCGCCCAGTAGCTTTGCGATTCATAGCTCCCGGCATATTTGCCAAGCGCTGTGGAGTCCGGTGTCGTCCCGGCGGATGTTGATGTTGGCGGTGCCTCGCCTGTCTTGACCTCCAACATCAATGAAAGCGCGAGGTTTCCCAGCCGGCTGACACGGGCTCCAACGATGTCTTCGTTTGCGAGGATCACCACGCCCAACTGTGTCTCAGGCTAAAACACCAGCGACGTCGAGTGGCCATAGACAGCACCGCTGTGGCCGACCGTACGATGCCCTCTGAACTTGCCAACGACGAATGCCAGACCAAACCCCGCGTTGTCATCGAATTGTGGTTTCCACATATCCGCCAGCGTGGCGGGACGAAGCAACACGCCTTCGCCTCGCATGGATCGCGAGAGCATCACGAGGAATTTCGCCAAGTCTGGCGCAGTTGTGAAGAGGTTGCCTGCCGGAATGGTACCGAGATCGAAGAGCGGAGCATCTCCATGATGGAACCCGCCCTTGCCATCCAGGTCGGCGATCCGCATGTGGGAAGTAATCACCTTGCCGCCCGGAACATCGCGCTTCAGCCATGCCGATTGATTCATGCCGAGCGGATTCAGAATTTTCTCACGCTGATACTGCTCGAAGCTCATTCCGGTCAGCGTAGCTACGATGTGGCCGGCGATTGATGGCGCGATGTTCGAGTATCGCGTTTTAGCTGTGGGCTGTGTGGCGAGAACACAATCACGGAGGCTGGCACAAGTCGCCGCGAGACCTGGCTCAGAATCGTCGAAGTAACTGCCTATTGGTGACTCTCGCTGAAGCCCGCTGCGATGACTCAAGAGTTGGCGCATCGTCACATTCGTCGCACCGCGAAACGGCTGCACCGGCATAGTGGCACCAGGCAGGGCAGAAACTGGCGCATCGAGATCCAGTTTACCCGCCTCGACAAGCTGCAGGACGGCAATCGCGTTGAAGAGCTTCGATATGGAGCCGGCACGGAACACACTGTCTTTCGACGCTTCGCCAAATCCGGCGGCGTGAACGAGGCGCGCGCCATCCGTCAACGCCAGTGAGATGCCGCCGATGTTCCAGTCGCGCATCTCGGCCCGCACGGCGGTTTCGAGTCTCGTGATGGCGGCGGAGTAATCGATTTCTGCAGCCGTGACTGACAATGTGGCGAAGAGTGAAGTTACAAATGCGACTTTGACGGACGCAGTAGATCGCGCCCATGAATGGTGAAGCGATTGGAGCGCCGGTCTCCGCCCCGGCACGCGAGAAGATGTCGCTTGATTCGCGCCGGGTCGGAGACCGGCGCTCCTGCTCGGAAAGAGAGTGATCGGTTTCATAGGGTGACGTGAGTCTTTAGCGCCGCCAGCAAGCGATCAAGCATCTCGTTGGTGTGTCCTGCACACACTGCCAGCCGTAGCAAACCATCCGGTCCTACGCCACTATATGCAGGCATGTAAGGCACGAGGATTCCAATTGCCTTCAACGCCTCGTGGAGTCGCCGCATCTGCTCGGCTTTACCGGTGGTGAATCCGATGTTCGCCGTCGAGTCGGCGGTGACCTCCAATCCCATCTCGCGCAAACCATCCCGAACCCAGCGGATATTCGCACGGAGCTGCCGTCGAAGCTCCGGCTGCGCGATGCATATTTCCAACGCAGCCGCGGAGCAGCCTGCCACGGACGAAGCCGGAGCGCTGGCACCATCAAAGTAATGCGACGACGCCCGCGCCTTCGCTACGAAGTCTCGCGTGCCAGGCACGATGCCGCCGAAACCGCCCAATGCCTTTGCCAGAGTTCCACATACGCTCAACGAAACACCATCGATAGGTGAGCCACCGTTCACGTGCTGCCAAAGTCCAACTTCCTCGAAGATGCCACGCCCGTCCTCGCCCAACACTCCGAAGCCGTGGGCATCATCGACATGCAGACCCGCGGGAGCGAAGTCCTTCAAGACTTTTAGATAGTCACGGACGGGTGCGATGGCTCCGGTGGCAGGAGTTACTCCATCCGCGACGACAATGGGGCTTCCGTACTTGGGCAAATGTTGCCTCAATTGTGAAGCGAGATCAGCGGGATCACGATGTCGGAAACGATGAACAGGCTTTCCCGCAAGCCGGGCGGCTTCCACGACACAGAAGTGCGCCGTCTCGTCCAGGAACAACGCCGACGCTTCGGATGTGATCGCCGGGAGGACGATGTGATTCGCGACATAACCCGACGAGAAATAGAATGCGTCCTCCGTCCCAAAAAACCGCGCCGCCAGTTCCTCGACCTTCAAGAGCAGTGGACTCGTGCCAAACCCGGCGCGGGTAGTAGCCGTATGAACGCCATACTTCTTCAAAGCATCACACCCTGCCGCAATGACGGATGGATTCCCGTGCAGTCCAAGGTAACTGGTGCCGCCAAAGTAGAGATACTTCACACCGTCGATGACGACCTCGGGACCAGGCGGTGACTCCATCAGAGGCGAGGTCATGGCATCACTTGCACAACGAAGTGATCAGCAACCCCAGCGGTGTGCCGATGATGTAACCCCAAAGGCCGATGAGAAGTCCGGGCAGCACAAGCCGATGCCAGCCCTTGGACATCGCCATGGCAGCGGCCGTGGGCGGACCGCCGATTGTGGCGTTCACACTGAGCAGCAGATCTTCCAGCGGCTGGCGGCAGAGCTTTCCCACAACCAGCGTGAAGACCAGATTTGTAAACGCCATGATCCCGCAAAAAGCGAAGAGCACCGGGCTGTTGACCAGCACGGTCTTCAAATCCGCAGGGAGGCCGACCGTGAAAAGAAAAAGGTAAAGCAGGAATCCTCCGAGCTGCTCCGGGCCATTGATCTTCGACATGGAGCGCGCGAAGAGCGTGGACACGACGAGTGACAACCCCGTGATCAGCACGAATCGATTTGTGAGCAGAGTCTTGCCCATGAGCACATACCAATCATCGCCTGCCGCCGGTGCGAAGGCCGAATCAAGATGCTTCTTGGCAAACATCGCGACTCCGGCAACGCCGACTGCCACGGCCAGCGAAATCGCGATGTCCATCACAGTCACGTCCTTGTGCTCTGCTGCTGTTGGCGAATGAGTTGCAGCCGCGCCTGCCTTCACCAATACATTGGAAGGGTAATGCCGCTGAAAGAACCCGTTCCCCGCAATCCAGAGCAACACGAGAAACACAGAGGCCATCACCAGATTGTCCGCCACGATGAGTGCCGAGATGAGCGAGCCTGCGGCTCGTGTCGATTCGCTGATGGCTACGAAGTTCACCATGCCGCCGATGTAACTCCCGGTCATGATGCCCGCCGCATTCTCCGGCTCCAGAACCTGCTGTCGGAACAGCCCAAAGGCAATCACGGCACCGAGCATCGTGCCGACGCTGGCGATGTGAAAGGAGATCATCATCTTCCCCGTGCTGCGGGCAATGCGCATGAAATCTGCGCGGAACAGCAACAGCGGCAGCGCCACCGGCACAAGCCACGTGCCGACGAAATCATAGGCCGGTGCCTCCATCGGAATGACGCGAGTGTTCGACAGGAGCATGGCCAGCAACAGAGCGACGACGGGCGCGCTGAGTTTCTCCGCCCAGCTATGGCGCTTCTCCAGCCATAAGGAAAATGCTGTCCCCGCCACCATGATGGAGAAGAGCGGCCATGTGTCGTCAGGAGAGAAGAGCGTCATCTCAAATACTCCGTATCACAGAAACTGTACGCGACTGAAACCGCATGAAAAGGCAAAAATGAACTGGTCATGCAAGTTCGTTTGTAGCCGAATGATCCAGCGGCCACAGTTCAACGCATGGCGTTTGCAATGGAGAGGCTCCATCGCTTTGCTGCCGCTCGAAAAGCGGCCTCGTGCTCCGGCCAATCGTGCAGAGTCGCGGGGTCGAAGTCGGCTCCGCACGGCCAGACGATCGTATGAATCTCCGGATCAAGTGTGACCTGTGCAAAAACCGCCGGGTCGCGGAGCGGGCCATAAAGCTCGCCCTCAAGAATCGGCTCAAAATCAATCGTGCGAGCCAAGCCGTCGTTGAAGCGCAGGCGCAGCGAATAAGGCCCGATGCGCTCAATGGAGGTGATACGGTAAATGGGATGATTCATGGCGCTACACTACTGTAAAGGCGTGATGGGGGAAGGCTTGCGGCCCAGCTCCAAAAGTTGCCAGTTGGAAAGCAATTCCTCCGTGTGAAGTTCCGCCCACGCCTCGATAAGCCGTTGCTGGCGCTGCGGAATGAAACCGATGATGAGCGCCACCGGCGAAATGGAAAACACCGCGACGTGCTCACCGTGGTAAGCGTGAAAGTGCGGCACGTGATGGCGCTCGGAAGGCTCGGAGAACATCCGAATGATGATTCCGTAAAAGCGTGAGAGTTCGGGCATAACGTTCGTTCCTGGGGAAGGCTATCGGTTTCGTTTCTCGTGGCAGCACGCAAACGCCTGACAAACCCAGGCGAACCCGAGACGGATCACAATTGCTGATTGAGAAGAGGCCACCCGTCGCGAGATCAAGAATCTGAAGCCTCATTGAACGGCTTGTTTGATCTGTTTCTTGGCATCCTCCCAGTCTATGAAGCGAGTCTTGCCTTCGGTGAACAGACGCTCGCGCTCTTCAAGAATATCTTTGTGCCATTGGGGCACCTCCAAACTGGCCTCTTCACGGCAGACGTCATCCCAAATGGCCTCTGGGGCCAGAATCTTCTCGCGCCGGGGTAGTTTGCAAACCATGTCTCGTCCTTATTTCTTTGCCGGCTTAACCTCCCTCTTCCAAACGCGAACGCCCGGATACTCAGGCTTTTGCTCCAATGAAAAGGTCCACACTTCGGCATTCGTAATCCAAGCCACTCCACCCTGACTAGCCGTGCCCGTGACCATCTTACCATTCTTGTACGTCCCCCCATCAAAAACATGCTGCCCTTTGGGAATCTCGAATGCAATAGACTGGTTTGGCTTGATATTCCTCTCGACTCGATCACCGGCAACCTTGTTGGTCGACGTTTGAGAAACAGTGAGTGACAAATCCAAGTCGGCTTGGTTTGTGACCGTGATTGAAACTCGGTTGGTCTCAAAGGACTTGTCTTGAGCCGGCAAGTTGACACCAACAGCAAGCAAAGTTAGCACGATTTGGATGAGGATAAATCGTAACATCATGTCGCAATTATTGTTGTAGATATGCGGCCATCACCATCTGACTTCAAGCTAAGACTAGGCTTAACGCCCCAATGCCTTCGGCTGCGCCTTTTCCCATTCCTCGCGTGACACGGTCTTCTTCTCGTGCAGTTGGACGAAGGTGCCTTTCTTGTTGCCGACGACGATGTCCGGCAGGCCGTCGCCATTCATGTCGCGCGCCACGACTTGCACGCCAACTCCTGAGTTGTCGTCGATCAGGTAAGGAATGAAGTCCACGCTCTTGTCCTCGCCGCGCACGAGCTTGAACCAATAGATCACCGCCTTGTCATTGCGGTCCGGGTCGCCCATGCGGCCATGCGACCAGAAACGCTTGCCCGTCACGATGTCCTTGAGGCCATCGCCGTCCATATCCACCAGCTCGATGGCGTGCAGCTCGGAGAACTTCACGCCGTATTTGTTCTCGCGCGGCTCCTTGTTGATGATGATGTGCTCGCGGAACTTGATCTCGCCGCCCTCGCGGTATTGCTCATACCACGCAAGGCCAAAGCCGTGCGCCGCCAGCCCGGTGATGATGTCGTTGAGTCCGTCGCCGTTCACGTCGTAGGCGTGCATTTGCGAACCGCCCACACCCATCGGCTGCTTGTGAAGCTTCCACACGGGATCGCCGGCGAGGGATGCCGGTTGTTCCCACCAACCGTCCTTCTCCAGCAAATCCTGTCGTCCATCGCCATTCACATCACCGACTCCCATACCGTGCGTGAAATTGCCATACTTGTTGTTGGGTGAAATTGCATGAAACGCCCACGGCTTCTCCGGCGCGCTCCAGTTCGGAGCCGCGTAGCCGTATTGCCCCTTGGTGATGCACACGAGTTCCGGTTTCCCATCGCCCGTGATGTCAACGAACGTCGGCGACTCGTTGTCGGTTTGATCAAAGATCTTGTGCCTCGTCCAGTGTCCTTCCTTGCCCTTCGGGTTCTCGAACCAGGAGGTATCCTGCCCTGGGAAGCCGACGATGAGAATATCGTTCCAACCGTCCTTGTTGAAGTCGAGCGTCCAGACGAAGAAGTTGTCCGAGTACTTGTTGGCGACGCCGAGCGTGCCCTCGAAACCCGGCACCTTCACCGTGGTCATCGGCCCAAGCTTGAGGTCGAAAGTCGTCTTGGAGGGATAGAATTCATGGCGCTTGGTGAAGTCCGGCCCTTCCCACCACCACGGGCCCGAAATGAGATCGTTCTTCCCGTCATTGTTCAGGTCGCCGAAGTTCGCACCTTCGGACCAGAATTGATCATTCAGTTGAATGCGTTTGAAAGTGTGGAGGTCTTCGGCGAAAGCGGGAGTGGCGGCACACGCGAGGAGACTGAAAGCAAGGATCGCCGGAAACCCGGTAGGGCGAGGTGTCCTCACCGCGCCGTGGCGTTGGTGGAAATACGGCAGTCCTTTCGACGTTCGCGGCGGGCTGAGGACGGCCAGCCCTACCTGCTGGTTCGCAACGAGGCTCGTTTCTTCGGCTGTTATCCTGAAATGGCGGAGCGTTGTAAGGATTTGTCTTTTCATAGTGTCATGAATTGCTTGTCGGTATTCGCACAGGTTGCGCTTGCTGGGGCTACTTCTTGTTGACGCTGTTGTAGGCAATCTCCATCCACCGGTTGGCGTTGATGAATCCTGATCCCCAGTCTTTCCACTTTTCCGGCAAGCCTGCGGCCTTGACTTGTTCCAAAGTCTTCCCATCCGCCACGGCTTTCTTCATCAAGTCGATGGTTTCCACCAGCATGGTCCGATAAGTCTGCAAATCAGTCTTGGTCGCAAGCGCTCCGTGCCCTGGAATGATCCGAGTTTCGGAGGGGAGCAGTTTCAGCGCGGCATCGATGTTCTTGAGCAGTCCTGGGACATCACCCCCACTGCCCAGATCCACGAACGGAAAACGTCCGTTGAAAAACAGATCTCCCAAATGAGCCACTCCGGATTTGGTGAAGTAAATAATGGCGTCGCCATCCGTGTGCCCGGGGCCGAGATGAATCAGGCGGATTTCCTCATCATTGAAATGAACGGACATGGATTGATCGAACGTGAGCACGGGCAACGCTTCCTTGGGCGTGCCCGACTTCTCGACCAGCCGTTTGCGAACGTTCTCGTGGGCGACGATGTGCCCCTTGCGTCCGAAATGCGCGTTACCGCCGGTGTGATCGCCGTGCCAGTGCGTGTTGAGAATGAACTTGAGCGAGCCCTTGTCGATCTCGGTTAGAGCCGCTTCGATCTTGTTTGCCAGTGGAGCAAACTGATCATCGACAATGAGGATGCCATCTGGTCCGGCCGAGACACCAATGTTTCCACCGGCACCTTCGAGCATGTGGACCTTGCCCGCCACGGCTTTGGATTTCACGACGACATTGGCGAAGTCGCCCTGACCGTGGGCCGGGATGATTGACGAGAGCGAGCACGATATGGCGACGAAACTTGAGAGAAACTGACAGCGAATGGGATTCATGGGGCTGAAGTTTGCCCCTACAGACCGTGTCCGGCAATGCCGAATGTCAGCAACAAGAACTCCGAACAACCTGACTCAATTGGTTGGAAGCCGGTAGCAGGCGGCTTCCTTGTCGTTGCGAACGAGAAGGTATTCACCGGCAAGAGCGGGCGGATTCCATGTTTTGCCGACCAGCGCAGTGAAGCGCGAAAGCTCCCGAAGTTGATCAGGCTGAGGATCAATGAGCACCACGTCTCCGTTCTCAGCCATGACGAGCAGCAAATCCCCGACAATCAAAGTTTGACCGTGCCCGTATCTGCCGTCCTTCCACTTTAACTCGCCGGTCTCGGCATCGAGGCAGGCAAGAATGCCGTCGTCCAGGCCGTAAACATGACTACGATGGAGAACGGGATTGGTAAACTTCGCCTTCAAGCGGTTACCCCGCCAGACGGCTTTCGCAGTCCAGTTGCCGGATGCGTCGCGCTGAATTCTCACCCGTCCGCTGCCGGTGCCATAGCCGCTTGAAATGATCACATCTGTTCCGCTCGCTATCAGAGGCATTGCAACGTGAGGGTGGCCACCGGGCCATGGAAACCGCCACAACTCCTTCCCCGAACCGGCATCATGGCCCACGAGTGAACCTGAGAAGATCAGAATTTGCCGCACACCATCCAATGTCGCGACCAGTGGCGAACTGTATGTGTTCCCTTCCGAACCGCCACTCCATGCCTGTGAGCCATCAGTCGCTTGATATGCGACCATCGAGCGCTCATTACTCCCACCCGCTCCAACGACAACCAGCCCCTCAAGAACCAACGGTGATCCGCTCTGTCCCCAGGATGGGACTCCGGCTTCGTTGAGCTGAAGAACATCCTTGCTCCAGATGGTGCGTCCTGTTCCCAAATCGAGGCAACTGAGCAGGCCGGTCGCACCCTGGACGAATACCTTCGCGTCTTTGATCGAGGGAGTCGCGCGTGGGCCTTCGCCTGCCAGGGCGGTGAAGTATCGCGCCGTCTCTGCGTGCGACCAGATGACCTTGCCGGTCAGCAGATCATAGCAAATGGTCAGTTCCTCCTCACCGCGTTGCTCTTGCGTGATCGCCATCGAACCGGACACGACGAACCCCGACCATGCCGCGCCGACGGGCTGACGCCAGAGCAGCGCTGGAGCGCGCTCGGTCCAATTCGTGGTGAGCCGTGGTCCGCCGAGAATGCCATTGCGATTCGGACCAAGAAACTGGGGGAAATCCGCGGCACCAGAAACCCTGGGTGCCATGTTCGCAAGCGATGCCGGCAGAGGGGCCGTCAACATACGGGAGGCCCATCGAGGTTCGAGAATGGGAACCAGATTTCCCGTAACGCCTCGAACGCGAAACAAGCCAGCCACCGCGCCTATCGCGAGAATGATGCCACCAAGGATGGAGAGCCGGATTTTCCAGCGCATCCGTGATCCAAGAAGCAGCCACAGTAACAATGCAGCCAGCAAGCAGAGCAGAATCTGGGCAACTTGAATGTTGAACTGCTGCTGTGACACGCGAGGCGCGAACCACAAGATGGCAAACGCAATGAATCCCGCGGCCAAAATGATGACGGCAGGCCACCAACGCACGGCAGGGCGGCGGTCAACTTCGGCAGGAGGCAAATCGGCTGGCTCACTCATGGGAAAGCGACAACGGTTCGGCACGAAAGACAATCACACAGCAAACCTAGTGGGGAAAATGGAAAACGACAATGCCCCGGTTTTGGAGGCTCCAGGTGAATTCCATCGTAAAGAGCCGCCAACTGGAGTGCCACGTTCCATGCCACCGGTAAACGGAGCGTGGCGTTCAGGCGTGAGGAAGGAGCTCTTTCAGCGCTGTGATCAATTCACCACTTGTAAACGGCTTGCTGAAGACGCGATCGGCTCCAAGCTTTGAAGCCACCTTTAGATAGCAAGATGCGTTGATTCGCCCTCCACCCGAAATGGCTATGAACCGGGGTTTGGGCTTAAGTTTGGCCATCTCCATCAAGGTTTCTATGCCATCCTTCTCCGGCATGACGATGTCACACACGATCACATCCGCCGGATTTTGCTGTTGAATCTGAAGCGCCGCCATTCCATTGCTCGCCGTCGCCACGGAATATCCGGCACGGGCCAAAACCTGAGTCAGAGCATTTTGGAGTGTCGCGTCGTCCTCAACTACCAGAACACTTGGCATCTTGGCCACAGAGGGAAGGTCACTCATGAAATAGTTGTTTCGCCATTTGAAACAGGCAGAGGATACAAGTGGAAGCCACTCTTAAACAAGTCGCGAACAAAATACCACCAGGTGTCCTGATCTTAATCCTGTTCATTCTCTCAAGCCTTCCCGGAGCGATTACGATCAGGATTACCAGCGGGATCAGGATCCCGCTACAAAACTTAGCGTCCGAGTGCCTGTTCGACTCGTTGAAGCGTCTCGCAAGCCACTACTTTGTCGATGTCGAGAAGGGTCTTGACGGCTCCCCGCACCTTGGCCATGCCGAGGATATAACCTGTATCCAATTGTAGTCCGAAATTGGGTGGAGGTTCGATATCTCCCGACTGGAACGTGGCCACTTCCTCGACTCCATCGACTATGAAGCCAATCCTCGGCCTGCTGCCATTCTCCAACTGGACCTCCACAATGATGACGCATGTCTGGTCTGTCATCTCGTGGCTGCTCAAATCAAATTTGACCCTCATATCCACGATCGGGATCACTTTTCCTCGAAGGTTCACGACACCTTTGATGTAAGTCGGAAGCTGTGGCACGTAAGTGATCGACATCGGCCGGATGATCTCTCGAATCTTGAGAACAGGAATCCCGTAGGATTCGTCGCCAAGGAGGAACGTCAGGTACTTGCCAGAAGCAGCCTTGGTGGCTGGACCGGCGGCTTCAAGAACTGCGCTTGTCATAATGTTCGTCGTTAAGATTTCAAGTGGTGCCTTCATCAAGGATATCTAGTACTCCGTCAGTCGTGAGTTGATGGGTCAAACAAATTGAGCTTGTACTTTGGATAAGCGTGTCTAATTGGAGTAGATGCCAATTAAGTATCGCATCCGTTTGTCACCGCCAGAACGCGAACAACTCATGAACATC
>SXGT01746664.1_pt1 | contig 27972 bp, 34 predicted proteins | sample 3176221 | NCBI WGS metagenome assembly SXGT01 (sample SAMN11356862, study PRJNA531348) | freshwater metagenome | isolation source: freshwater sample F1-120 | place: China: Fuxian Lake, Yuxi | collected 2017-12-25
ACGGCCCCGTGCTGGCTTTCCCAAAACACGGTCGCGTGGCAGCAGTGGCAGGGGGCGCTCCCACTAATGTGTCCAATCAGGCCATTCAGTCCATTCAGCGCATTCCCTAACTTTATGGGTTTTACCACTTCTTCATTGATACGCTCTTCCTGCAAGCTTATCTGGGGAAAAAGGCCTGAATGAGCTGAATGGACTGATTCGTGGCTGGTGACGCTGGGGGTGGAGGGGCGCAACGAGAGCCCCAGGAACACATCTTTCATTTCCCCCCCCAGCTTCCGTTGCCCATCGTGGAGGGTTGGCCGGAGGCGCCGAACGGCCATACAAAAGGCCTTCGGGGACATCGTGGGACGGCTCGCCGCCTGCGCGGCTTCGTGGTACAGGATCCCCAGATCCTTCCGAGAGACCATCCCGTCTGGGCTCAGCACCGTGGACCGATCCAGCCAGGCGGCGAGCGGGTCCGTCATGTCTCGGAACTCCATTAACGCCGCCTGCGTACTTTCGCTCTGGGTAAACCCGCCCCGCTGACGCATCCCTGGCAGGACCGCCAGGGCCCGATTCAAGACCCCCGACAATTCGCTCGGACTCGACAGGCGGGCGGCGAGGTGGGGGATCTTCTCGCGCGGGTCCAGGACAGCGTCAAACGCGATGACGTGCCAGCGCCGGAAGAAAGCGTGGGACGCGTCCTTGCTGGTGGGATAATGGTTTGTGGAAAAGATCAGCCGCGCATGCGATTGAAATTCAAAACTCTCCTGAAACTTGCGTTCCCCCGTTAACCGATCGCCCCCCGTCAACGCCTTGAACGTGGAGGTGCCCGCCAGATGGTCACTGGGGAGATCCGCACAAATATTGGCGAGCTTCCCCAGCAGCCGCACCACGGCAAACTTGTCGGCTTCGAGTCGGTGCAGCGCCAACGAGGAGACATTCTCGTGGCCGAGAAAGGCCGTGATGGCGTCAAGCAAGGTCGACTTCCCATTTTCCCCCGCCCCCACAACGAGGATCGCTTTCTGATCCGTAATCTCGCCACACATCGCTGATGCCACAATTTCAAACGGGAGGGTTTGGCAGTCCGCCGGTAGCACCCGCGCCGTAAATGCGTCCCACAAGGGGCAGGTGGCCGCCGGATCGAAGGCGACCGGCAATTGTATCGACGAAAGATGGCGGGGCGAATGCGGGTGGAGTGTGGCGGTCGTCACATCGAGCAGCCCATTCGTGAGGTTGAGCACCGTCACGGGGGGCCGCGCCCAGAGGTCCGGTGCATCGACGCGCAGATACTCCGTCACCTCTCGTACCCGGTGACTCGTCCACCGCACGGTGTCGCCACGCTGTTCGAGCAGCCGCTTGACCTGGCGCGCGATCTGGTCCGCGCCGTGCGGGCGATAACAGCCGCCCGTGAAGACATAGAGCTGGCCCCCGGCATCCTTGGCGAAATGGTCGGTGCGGAGGATGGCATCCGCTAAGATTTTCGTAAGGCCTTCGTCGCCACTGCCATGCCGTTGCCGCCTCTCCCATTGCTGGTGCCACGACGCGAGAGATTTGAATGCGGGATCATCCAGAGAGAGCCGCGGGCAGTCGGCAAACGTTTCGCGCTGGAACACGGGGGTCTTCACGAAAAAGTCATCCAGCCCCACTTTATTCATGCGCCCTCCGGTAGTTGGACGAACACCACACGAGCCCCCCGTGCATGCAGGTCGCACCCGAGGGCATAAAACCCCATGAGTGCGGACGCTTTCTCCGGTCGCCAGACATCGCTATCCGGCACGAGTTCGACCGCGCGGCCCGTCCACGTGATGTGATCGAGTCCCGGCAGGAGGAGGCGTTCACCGCTGTCGAGTTTGGCGCGCCAATTCCACACCCCTGCTAGGCCTATGCAGGAGAGCCCGGCCTGACAGGCGGCAAGCGCTTTCTTCTCGCCTTCGGTGATGACGAGGAGGTGGGTCGGATCACTCGCGAGGCGGTGCCAGTCTAGCAGCGGAGGGAAATAGGGCTGTGGATCACTCCCCTTTGGTTGCCAATACTTCGGCTTGTCGACGCGTGCATCCGTATAAAAGAGTTTCCATCGCAGACAGTCGGAGTCAGTGCCATCGAGCCGCCAATAGGGAAATGCGAGGGCATGCACCACACCGGGAATGCGGCAAGCCTTGAGCTCTGCGGGCGGAACACTATGCACGCAGCTCGCGGCAATAGTCGCCTCGCTCAAGCCACTCTTCTGCAAGTCTGCAAGATGCTCAGGCATGAGCGGCCCCGTCATGGCCTAACCGCCTGCTGTGCCAAGGTTTTGAGTGCGGCCTGCACTTCCGTCAGGTCAAACCGCCGCCCCGACAGGCGCAGCCCTGCCGCATAAAACGGGATCAGTCCCGCCTGCGCCATCCGATAAATACTGCTCTTGGCCATCCCGAGCTTCTCCGCCAGGACCGCCACATCAATGAGTGAATCGTTGTCCATCTCTATTCCCTCCTGGTTTGCCGCAGACACACCATGCGTTTTGCCTAGGCGTACGATAGCCCGGATTCAGGAGGAGGCAAATGGGCAGATGACTGTACAGCGATCTTTTAGTACTAACAGATGCCTTATAAGCGATCTGTTAGTGAAGACCGGGAGATTGAGGTGGAAGGATGTGGACCGAATGACGCTTGCTACGAGATCTTTGGTGGCCAGAGGAATTTGTGTGCTCCCGGTCTTTTAATGCGTTGCTTGCTGGCCCGCTCCTGCTCGGCCGCAAAGCGTTCCGCATGCTGAATGACATGCTTAACCTTTTGTATGGCGCCACTCGCCTTCTCCGTCGCATTAAAATCGTCAAGGTACACCTGATCACCCGCATCTTTGATCGTTTTGCCCCTCGCATGCAGATCGTAGCAGCGAAAGTACGCAAGCCATGTCTGGGGGTTTTTGAAGACTGTCACTTTGAAACGTCGGTAGAATGCATGAAATGCCCCGTCGGGATGATGCGGGGAGGCCTTTTTCCATACCTGCTGATTCCGGTCTCGCAGGAGTACCCGTAGCCGCCGCAAAATGGTTTCGAACGGCTTCGCCGCATCGATTCGGAGGCAGACATATCTGGGGTTGGTGCTGCGAAGGTAAAACAGGCAGTCGCCCATGCCATCAGCAGGGCCGGTTACATGTATATCCTTGTGGTCTATTTTCACGTTTGGCGGCAGCTTCGCAAGTACGCCTAGATCCAGAATGCCTAGGCCTAGCTTCCCAAGCTGGGCCATTTTCCTTGCCCATTCGTGATCGTCTCTGGGTTCGGATAACAGCTCGTGATGGGTTCCCTTGAGCGGATCATGACCCGTGATTCCATAGGCAGCGAGTGTGGTGATCAAGCTCGACGGGTCGTCCGGTCGATACGCCTTCATCACAGGCCTACTCCGCAGCAACGCCTCAATCAGAAAGTATTCGTTCACCCATTCAGGTAACGTCTTCCGAATATGGGAGGGATCACCGCTGAAGGGAAGAATGGTATAGGGATAGGGGGAGCGTGGAGGCTTCCTTTTGGGCGGCATGGTCTACTACTCTTTCCGTTACAGTTTCCTCACGGTTCAAGTCGAACAGCGTCACGGTAAGGAGGGGATACCACAGGAGAGTACGGGAAGCAACGACACGGCAGGCAGGCGGGAGCTACGGAAGGGAACCCGACGGCTAGCGATGCACGTTATTGTGACTGCAGCCGCGCTATGGCCATGAGGGCCACTATGCCCACCTGTCTCCTGCTCATCTCTGAAGGCGGTGGAGCGGCTAACTCAGGTTGGAACGTGACAAGGCACCGGGGTGGGCCAATTGGCGTGAAGAAACGTGAGCGGTGGCCGAACAACTGGGGCTAGGCCAGCCATCCAGCTTGCCAGCTGATGGCTAATATGGTAGGTGGGACAAAAACTCCCGGCTGGTCGCCAGGCTGCGAACAATCTGAGAGGCCTGAATGAAGAAAAAAAGCTCAGGGGAGCTGGTGTACTCACCAAGTGACCTCGTCCGCTATTTGGCCTCACCGTTTGCGTCTTGGATGGATCGATACTATTTGGAGAACCCAGGCACCATCACGCCTGATAAAGACACTGAGGATGAGAAACTGATAGCTCAAACTGGCGATCAGCACGAACAAGCGGTGCTCGGCGACCTTAAATCGTCAGCCACCACCGTAGTCGAGATCTCCAAGAACGATCCTGTCTGTGCCCGAGAACAGACGCTGTCCGCTATCAGTACGAAAGTCCCTATTATTTATCAGGCGGCCTTAGAAAGTGAGCAGTTCGCGGGCTTTGCCGATTTTCTCATGCTCGATGAGTCAGCACGGTATCAGGTGTGGGATACCAAATTGGCCTGCTCGCCCAAGCCGTCTTATGCCGTTCAGCTCTGCTGCTACTCAGAAATGCTGGCTCATGCGACCGCTGCTCCAATGCCTGAAAAATTCGGGATCATTCTTGGCACCAAGGAGCGTGTTGAGTTCCGAGTCGAAGACTTTATTTATTACTATCGCTACCTCAAGGCGAGTTTTCTTGCCATGCAGGGCGGCTTCACCGGAAATATGGCCGATTGTCCGGAGCCACTTCCGCGAGCTGATCACGGCCGCTGGACGTCCCATGCGGAAAAGTTTTTCAACGAACAGGACCACCTCGTCCTGGTTGCCGGAATCACGGTCGGCCAGATCAAGAAGCTCAAGCGGGCTGGGATCACCACGGTGGCTGGCCTCGCCGCCGCGTCAGGTAAACCGGTTCATAAACTCGACACGGACTCACTGGAGAAGCTCGTCGCACAGGCGCGCCTCCAACGCCAGACGCGCATCGACCGAGCGACCAAGCCTGAGGCTCCACCGCGCTACGAGGTTTTGCCTCAAGCTGGAGCGAACGGCGAACCAGTGGGTCTTGCGGCATTGCCCCCCGATGCCCCAGCCGATGTCTTTTTCGACATAGAGGGGTACCCGCTGGTGCCTGGAAGATTGGAATACTTATTCGGGGTCTGCACAAGGAACGGACAGCTTCGTGCCTGGGATTTCCGTGACTGGTGGGCACATACCCGGGAGGAAGAACGGCGTGCATTTGAAGGATTCGTGGACTGGGTATTCGCCCGATGGAAGACAAATCCTCGCATGCATATCTATCATTACGCTGCCTATGAGGTTAGTGCAGTCAGGCGTTTGAGCACCGCTCACGACACGCGCCAGGACGAGGTAGATGAGTTGCTCCGGAACGAGGTGTTTGTAGATCTCTATCAGGTCGTCCGCCACGGTCTGCGCATCGGGGCGGACAGCTATTCTATCAAGTCAGTGGAGCGGCTCTACCGCCCGAAGCGGACGACACAGGTCGCGACCGCTGCGGACTCAATCGTGCAGTATGCCCGCTGGATCGAGAGTAAACAGGTAGGGGATTGGAATAAGAGCGCTATCCTAAAGGGGATTCGTGATTACAATCAGGATGACTGTCAGTCCACGGCCGAACTCCTGTGCTGGCTCAGGACCATCGCCAACGATTATACGATCAAGCCTGCGCATCAGGATTTGGAGCTGGGGCCAGCGGCCTCATCGGAAATACTGCCTGAGGTCGTCGCCCGATTGGAGACTGCGGCGAAGCTTCGCGAGCAGGGGGATACACAATCCGGGGTGCTCGCGCGGCTGATCGACTTTCACCGGCGGGAAGCTAAGCCAGGTTGGTGGCGGATGTTCGATCGGGCGGTTGCGACCACGGACGTGCTTCGCGACGATCCTGCCTGTATCGAGGGAGTTCAGGCCACGGGCGAGCCCCTGCCAGACAAGCAATCCTTCATACAGTCCTACCGGTTCGATCCGTCGCAGGAATGCAAAGTGGCTCCTGGTGGCAGAGTGCAAGTGATGTTCACCCATGAACTAAAGGCGAAGTTCGGTGTGCCCCTGCTGGATACGGCTATGGGCAGGTTGGAGCTCAAGATCGGGAAGAAGAGTCTGAACGAAAAGTGTGCGGGCGCATTTCCTCGACAGGGCTCGGTGATTGCCTATGAATTTGTGGATCCGACTCCGATTCCTGAGGCACTCACGGCTGTGGCAGCTAGACATCTGTCGGGGCAGCTTCATCCGCCGGTCTCCGCACTCTTGGAACGGTGCGCACCAGCCACGGTGATGCAGCAGCCCGGAGAGGCGACTATCGACGCCGCCATTCGGATCGCGGCCTCGATGTCGGGTGGCTGTCTGGTGATTCAGGGGCCGCCGGGTACGGGCAAGACCTTCACTGCCGCGCAGGTCATCCAGTCGTTGCTCGCTGCCGGTCACAAGGTCGGCATAGCGTCCAATAGTCATAAGGCCGTGGGGAATCTCCTCCGTGCATGCGGAGACGCAGTCCGGAAGTCCGGGACAAGGCTCCAGGGCATCAAGGTCGGTGGGGAAGCGGACGAGGACTTGCTCGCGGCGAATCCTGATGTGGCACACGTTGCCGGGTCCAAGGATGTACGAGGTCTGTATAGAGCGGGTGTCGTCGGCGGAACAGCGTGGCTCTTTACCCGGCCGGAGTGGGAAGACGCGCTTGATTTTCTGTTCATCGATGAAGCCGGTCAGGTCCCTCTCGCCAATGCCGTCGCCATGGCGCGATGTGCCAAAAATCTCGTGCTCCTTGGTGATCAAATGCAGCTTGAACAGCCTATTCAGGGCTCGCACCCTGGCGATGCCGGACTCTCTGTGCTGCGATATGCGCTGAAGGATACCGTCGCCAGTTTGCCCGATGCGCCCCTGTTCCATGCCGTGGTGCCTTCGGAGTACGGTCTATTTCTGGACGAGTCCCACCGCATGCACCCATCCGTCTGCCGCTTCATCTCCGAAAGCATGTACGAAAGCCGCCTTCGGTCACATCCCGACTGCGCTCGCCAGAAAATTATCGTCCCCTCCGGGTCAATTGGTCTGATCACCAGCGAAAGCGGGATCGTCTTCAGCCCGGTCGAGCATGATGGGAACATCCAGCAGAGCGAGGAGGAAGTTGAACGGGTCACGGCGCTGTACGATGCGCTGCGCGGTCGTCTCTATACGGCGACGGATGGCACCACGAGACCACTGGCACTGGAAGACTTTCTCTTTATTGCGCCCTACAACGCCCAGGTGCGTGCACTACAAGCCGCGCTTCCCCACGGCGCCCGCGTCGGGAGTGTGGACAAATTTCAAGGGCAGGAGGCCCCAGTGTGCATCCTATCCCTCTGTTCCAGTTACGGGGAATACGGCTCGCGTGGATTGGCATTCATTTTAGATAGAAATCGCGTGAACGTGGCACTATCCCGCGCGCAATGTTTGGCGGTGGTGGTGGCCGATCCCCGGATCGCTGGGAGCCCCCCCGGTTCATTGGACGAAATGATGCTGCTGAACCTGTTATGCAAATTGGACGATTCCACCCGTCGCCACAACTAATTCTGATGAATTCAGTCTGTTTTGCAGAATGTTAGCACAAATCCAGAATATACGCTGTACGTAAATCGTAAAAATGTGATAGGCTAGATTTCGTGATTCGAGGGTTTCGTGACAAGAAGACGCAACAGTTCTTCGCCGGCGAGTTGGTGAAGGAGTTTTCCGGCTTCAGGAAGGTCGCTGAGCGGAAACTCACGATGCTCGACAACGCGACGGATCTGAAAGACCTCCTCTCACCGGCAGGCAACCGACTGGAACGATTGAAAGGCGATCGGGTCGGACAACACAGTATCAGGATCAATGATCAGTGGCGGATCTGCTTTGTTTGGACGACTGACGGACCCCATGATGTCGAGATCACCGATTATCACTGAAGGAGAGAACATCATGATAAAGAACGGCATGCGGCCGGTTCATCCAGGAGAAATTTTACTGGAAGAGTTCATGCAGCCGTCAGATCCGCCGATTAACGCCAATACACTGGCAAAAGCCCTCGAAGTGCCGGCGAATCGGATCACGGCGATTATCAAATGGCAGCGTGGCATCACGGGAGATACTGCGGTTCGTCTAGCGGTATTTTTCAACACCACAGCTGAATTTTGGATGAACCTGCAGAAGACCTATGAGCTACGGCTTGCCGAACAAGCCTTGCCGGTAAAGGTTAGGAAGCATATCGAGCAACGCAGGGAAGCACTTGTGACTGCCTGATGCGGGGACGCTTTAATCCAGCCTTGCGGCATCTTCAATGTACCGTTTCTGCTCGCTCAGAGGGGGCTCCGGAAACTCGGACAGTGTGATAAGTGGTAGCCTGGCTTTGACCAGCCGGGAGTTGTTGTTCCACCTACCATGTTAGCCCTCAGCTGACAAACTAGATGGCTTCGGGGACGGGTGGCTACCCCCTCGTGTCGCCGCCAGGGTCACCATCACACACAGTACAAGACGACCCGTCTAGCGGAACCCTGCCGAGTAGGTATCCACTGGGTTCTCGGCTCGCGGCTTCTCGTAGCTGGCGATTTGCGCCTTCAAGCCCTGTACGAATGGATTGTCCGGTCCAAACTTCGCCTCTAGTCTGACCACTTCCTTTTTAAGCCACTCCAACTGTGATGGCATCGAGCTTCTCCTGATATTGGCTAGCAAACACGACCTGTGTCTCGTACCCGAACTGCCCGGCACACGAGACGTTCCCGACTGAGTCGGTCACCCGCCCAGCGAGGCGGTCATGCTGACACGCGTTACTCGTTAGAAGGTATCATGTCGTCCGACGAGGGCTTGCTCGATGGCTCCGAACTGGTCTTCGGTGTCGCGGGCAAGGAGGCCTTCGAATAATACCCGCCGATGGCGAAGCCACGGGTGTAAATCGGGTCGTCCGCCGAGGCTTCCCGTATCGAGGAGCTGTTCCCCTTGGTGATCTTGTGTGCAGTCTTGAACGCCACCGTCCACTGCGCACAGCGGTGTCGCACCAGCCGCCGGCAGGCCGCATCAAAGCCCGGATAGAAATCGGACTGGGCCGTAAAGAAGGCCAATGCCGACTCGAGAGGGTCACCCCCTCCCGATTCACGATACGTCACAAAGTTCATCTCAAGAATGTCGTAGAGATGGATGGTCTCCACGAAGTAGCGGGCAAAATGCCCCAGCGTGAGCGGCCGGGACACGAACCGGGGACCTGCGGTGATATAGTCCGTATCATATTCGTCCAGCACCCGAATCCGAATACGCCGGTGGACGGGTTTGGCATAGGCCACCTTCACATCGCGAGTAACGGAGTCGAGCGTGAGGCGTGCAATCTCAACCTCCCCGTCCTCTAGCGTGGGCAGATAGTTACCCCCCCAGAAACGAGGGGTCAACGGACTCCAGTATGTGCAGGATCTCCGGGGTGCGTATGGCCGTCTGGAGCAAATCCTGAGCCTCCTCACGGTGCCCCGCGTCATAGGCGGCCTGAATCTGGGCTTTCACCCGCGCATTCTGAATCTGCGCCAGCAGATGCGCTTCCAATCTCCGTGGCGCAAAATAGCGGGGCGGGCGGTACCGAAGATCAAGGGGACGAACAGATGGGGATGTCTGACGCATGAGAACCTCCTGCTGCCGCTGGCAAGTTCGTTGGCGCAGCCAGCTTCCCAGGGCGCTGAAGGCAGGCGACGCTTTAGCAGTATTTATGAATCGCCCCGCAAGTAGTCACGTAAATCGGCGATAGCTCGCGTAGGACACGCCGCCAATCCCCCACGCGGTGGACGGATACGGCCTCACGATCCGATGAAGGGACATAAAAAAACCCCTCAGAACGAGGGGCTGAACGCGCAGACTTGCTCGTTCGAGCCCTATCGGTCCCCGTGTGGGGCTGGCGGGAGCACCTTAGTGGCGTAACCAGGTTGCCGGACGCATCATCGGGCCAGTTCCCTCCGCGTCACTCGTGATATGGATGTACATCTATCGCGAAACAGGAGAGACGTCAATGGGCTCGTACACTCCCCGTCCGTCATGGCGACAGAGGCATGACGCATGAGGTTCATCGCCACCTGTTGGAGCATGCTAGTGTGGACCGTGCCGAGAACAGGGCTATCAGGATGGCTCTCGGTCACAAATCGTTCGCAACGGCCCCTGCGGGGCGAGACGCGTGGCGATATCGTAGACGACTATGGCGAAGTGGGCGCTCTCGACAGGAACATCAGTCAACAATTCACAACACTCAATATGTTTTCGATGAAGACGGTGAGCCGCTGCACATCGTCGATCAGCCGCTTTAAGCACTCTCTGCGGAAGGAGAGCGCCACATGGTTCGCTTGCAGAAATTGCGCCGCCGAGTTGCAGACAGCCCGAAGCGCGCGCAGCTTATGTATACCCCCTCTGGCTACATCCCCCTAGCGCGGCGAGTTGCTCATGCTACACTCAGTATGCTTCGGATACGTATCACACGCCGTCAGAGTACGGCCGATTACGAGCAGACTAACGATTTCGTCGGAGCCAGCGCGCAACGGAACAACTGTCCACACTATCGGAATGATGACACCAGGACGAGGCTCAATGTTCAACTCCGCCGAGTACGCCACACCATCCTGCATTACCCGCCGCAGGAGAGCCCACCATACCTTGTCATCCGCGCCCGAGCACAAAATAGATATCAAGCGAGTCCGCATGTTGTGCTGCAATAATCCGGTAATTCGCTCCGCCGCTGGGTTCCAGGCACCGATGCAACCGTCGCAATCGATCAACGCCACGAAATCGCTCGTGTACTCGACCAGACTCGCCAAATACGCCTGAACAACATGGGCCTGCTGCACCAGGTGCACCCGCTCCGTCATATCCTCCAGCAGGATCAGGACGTACTCAACCGCCCTCTGAATCTGGAGGGGCAGCACCTGATAGGCGTACCTACGGATGGGAGCGCCCAGCACACAACAGCTCACCTGCCCCCTGGCATCAGACGCGTCGGCCTTAAACACCGCCTCAACCTGGCCAGCGAACTCCACGCCCTCCAGCGTCTCGAAAGAGCACACGGTGCCCAAACTGTTGCCAATCGTGCCCTCTGTAGTGCGACCGGTCCTGGCGAGACAGTGCTGGGTGATCGCCACGACCCGAAGCGACCGGTCCACCACCAGCACCAACGACGAGCCGTTTCCCAATAGCACCTTACGGAGAGCTTCGTCCCAACTTGCTGAGAGGCCTGCAACGCCCAGAAAGACGCTGTCAAACATTGCCGCCCCTCCTTCAATCACTCTTCCTTGCCAAGCGGGCGTGACAAACTACACCCATCGTTGACATCGGCGTTATGTGCCATGACATCTGGACAGAAATGGTACGGTGGCCATGGGCCTTTCAGCTCTAGCATCAGGCCAACGGCTTGTTCGCGTTTGCGCAAGTCGGCGAACGCCGCCCGAAAGGCCGGCAAGGCCGCATCGGCCACCAGAAAATTACGGTCGAACGCCACATGACCCGAATCCCCAGACCGATTGCTCGGTAGCAGCCGCACTTCCGCACTCTCCACCACATGGGGCTGCAGCGCGACCCCAATGTGGCCAGCTTGCTGCTCCACCCATTCCCGGAGCGCCGCATTGAGCAAGCCGGCCAGTTGTTTTTCCTGTAGGTACCGCGTCCCCGGAGACGCCGAGCTCAACGCCGCCATCCGCGCGGCGAGGGCCGGATTCACCGCTCTCGCATGGCCGTGCGCCCACCCTTCGTCCACATGCCCCTTCACCGTCCATTCCGATGTCCCGCGCAGCTGCTCGAGACGCGCCGCGATCACCGCTCGATACTGGGCGAGGAGCTGGGTCACACTTGCCGTCGACTCGAACAGGGTGCCGAATTTGACGGGCAGGACCGCGGACACACTCATGATTGCTTTCACCACATCAGCATGGTGATACGCGCGTGGCCCGATCCACTCCAGGGACTGCAAGTTCGTCTCGTTGAATTCGCATGCATCCACATCAGTGATCACCGCCACGACCCCGCCACATTCCAGCGCACGCAGCGGCGCAACCCCTGCACCACCAACCCCGTCCTGCCCAGACATCTGGGACACCAGGGGGACACAGGCTGGGCTGGCGAAGCAGTACAGATAGGTCGAGGTCATCGATTGATCGCCTCCAGCGCGGCGTCAAAATGCCGTTGCTCGAGCACCACCGCGTCGTCTGCCTGCGCGTCACGCACCCGCTCGCGCACTGCGTGCAACGCCGCGCGCTGACAGAGGGCGGCAAGATCGGCGCCCGTTAACCCCTCAGTCCGGGGCAGGAGTGCATCCATCGAGAGCCCCTTGGCAAGGCGTTTGTTGCGCGTATGGACCTGCAACACCGCTAGCCGTTCACGCGCCTCGGGCAGCGGAATCGCTACGTGTACATCGAACCGCCCCGGACGCAGCACGGCGGGATCAATGATATCCGGACGATTGGTCGCCGCCATGACCAGCACCCCCGTCAGTTTTTCCAGCCCATCGAGCTCGGTGAGGAATTGTCCGACCACCCGATCGCTCACATGCGAATCCGACGACCCCCCGTCACGGCTGGGCACCAAAGCGTCAATCTCATCGAAGAACACCAGACAGGGCGCCGCCTGTCTCGCCTTAGCGAACACCTCGCGCACCGCAGATTCCGACTCGCCCACGTATTTTGACAACAAGGCAGGACCCTTGACCGCAATGAAATTCATTTCCGACATGCTGGCTGCGGCCTGGGCGAGCAAGGTCTTGCCACACCCCGGGGCCCCGGAGAGCAGAATACCTTTGGCGGGCGTTACATCGGCCGCCTCCAGCAACGCCCCGTATTTCAGGGGCCACTCAATGGCTTCGCACAAGATCTGCTTGACCTCCTCGAGCCCGCCGATGTCATCCCACGTCGTAGTCGGCACATCGACGAACACCTCGCGCAATGCAGAGGGCTCAATCTGGCGCTGCGCAGACAAGAAATCGTCGCGCGATAACTCCAACGTCATCAAGACGTCGTACGGAATCTCACGCTGAGCGAAGTCAATCGTCGGCAAAATCCGCCGCAGACAGGTCATCGCCGCTTCTCGACATAGCGCCTCGAGATCGGCGCCCACGAACCCGTGCGTGACCCGTGCGAGCTCGGCCAAGTCCACGTCGTTCGCCAACGGCATGCCGCGGCTATGGATCTCGAGGATCTGCTGGCGTCCCTGGCGGTCCGGAACCGGCAGCACGATCTCCCGATCAAACCGGCCGGGACGACGCAGCGCCGGATCTAGCAGGTTCGGCAGGTTGGTGGCGGCGATCACCACCACCTTGCCTCGACTCTTCAGGCCGTCCATCAGCGTCAGCAGTTGCGCCACAACCCGGCGCTCAACCTGTTTTTCCCCGCCCAACTCCGCACGCTTGGGGGCGATGGCATCGATCTCGTCGAGAAACACGATGCTCGGTGCCCGACGCGCGGCCTCCTCGAAGACCGCACGCAGTTTGGCCTCCGATTCGCCATAGAACTTGCCGATGATTTCCGGCCCACTGATGCTGATGAAGTGCGCGTCGGTTTCATGGGCCACCGCGCGCGCGACCAGAGTTTTGCCGGTGCCAGGTGCGCCATGCAGTAGCACCCCTTTGGGAGGTTCAATGCCGAGTTTCTCGAAAATCTGTGGATAGCGCAGCGGTAGTTCAATCATCTCGCGGATCTTTGGGACCACAGCGCCCAGTCCGCCAATGTCTTCGTAGGCCACCACGCCGTGCCCCACCTTGCGCTCGTCCGGTCTCTCGGCGGCCGCCTCCACCGTCAAAAGCGTTGGGGGTACGATCTGCACGGGCCCCTTCGGCGTGGTCTCACGCACCATGAAGTCGGCGTGTCGGCTACCGAACAACGTCGCCCGGATGCGGTCGCCCTCAATCAGCGGCAGGCCATCAAGCAGGCTGCCGATATAGCGCATATCGCGCGCGGCGGGCACCACATCCGTAGGCGCGAGCACCACCGTGTGCGCTGGCTTGGTAGCCACTTTGCGCACCGTCACGAGCTCATCGAGCCCGACGCCAGCATTGCCTCGCACGAGACCATCAAGCTGCACTGTGGCGGCGTTCCGAGCCTCCTTGTATGCGGGCATCAGCTTGCACACGCTCCGGCGTTTGCCGCAGACCTCGACGAGGTCGCCAATCGTGGCGCCTAGCGCCGCGATATCGGCCGGATCCATTCTGGCAAGGGCTCGACCCACGTCCTTGGCGAGGGCTTCACTAACTCTGAGCCGCAGCCCAGCGGCCCCCGCTGTGTCTGCAGCGCGTGGCTCAACGCTCATGGGACGCTCATTTCGCAATACGGATCTCCACGACCCCACCTTGGCAGATATAGCTCATCTTGTCTGAGGAAGCGCTCGCGGGCAGAAGCATCTCCTTGCGGTACTTTTTCTTGCCCCGCTCAGCCACCAACGTAAGGATATCGTCACGCAACTCTACATGCACATCTTCCTGTAGCACGCCGGGCACTTCGGCGACAATGCGGATATACATCGGCTCATCGAACAGATCGGTCAGAGGCTCGCGAATTTCCTGCACTTCTACAATGCCGCTGCGCGCGTTCTTGCGGAGATTGCCGAAGGGCTCGACCGTGCCCCCCTGGTCGCCCAAGCCGATCTTGACCGAAAACCCGTACACGCCCCGCACCCGCGGGTCCGCCCCGACCGTGAACTCCCCACTCCGCGTCGTCACGCCACTTGCGTCATGGGTTTCGCGAGCTAGTTTACCTAACTGGTCCATCAGGCCCCCCAGCGAGTCGAGGAGCCCAGACGATGCCGTCGCATCGGGCGTGGAGGCTTTGCCAGACCTACCGAACAAAGCTCCGAGCCGACGCCCCATCTCCTGTAACCGCTCGCCCGCTTCGGAAAATTGCTTGGAGTGATCTTCCGTTACCATGGTCACCTCCTAACGTGATCAATTCGTCGCACCGCCCGACGACAGAGTCAACTCGCTGGCGCACGCTGGCGCACGCTGGCGCGCGGCCTCCTGCTCTAACTGCACGAGGCGCGCTCGCAACGCCTCAAGTTCCTTCTTGTCCTCATCTGTCTTTGCGGCAGAACTCAGATAAGAATTGGTCATCCACCAATCAATGCCCATCTCACGCGCTTTGTCCACGGAACAGATCAGCAGACGAATCTGGATTGTCAGTAACTCGATATCCACGAGCTTAATCTTGATATCGCCGGCAATCACAACGCCCTTGTCCAGAATCCGCTCTAGCACATCGGCGAGTGTCGCCGACTCAACCGCGTGTGAGATATTGCGTGTGGGTGTCGTCATATGATACTCCTACATCAGTTTCCCAAGCGGACCCAAATCAAGGTTCAGGTCCGCATCCGTCAGCCCAAACTCCTTTTTCAGCCATTGCATTTCCTCATGCAATTGGAGGAACGTGAGACCGAGGCGTTCGATTTCTACCTCCGAAAGCGACCCGCCTTCGATCCGTCGCAGCGCCTGTTTTTCTAGCAACTGCCTGATCAATTCAACCACGGTCAGCGTAAGCTGCCCGAGTCCTTTCCGGACATTGTCCGGATCCAGCGCGATGCGCGGGGATCGCGGTGTCATATCGTCCTCGCTCATGCGGGGTCTCGCGGTCGCAGGAGCAGTTTCAATTCATTGGCCGTTTCGATCGACGTGAGCGTGAGCGTCAGTCCCACGTAGACCAGATCGATCCCAGCCACGGAAATCACAACCTCGCCGGCCACCACAACGCCTTTATTCAACACCCGGTCCAGGGTTTCGCACAAGGACACGCGGTCCTGCTGAGCAACCGCATATCTTGTATCGACGGAATCACGCGCCGTCATAATAAGCGTGTATAGATGGCGCGCGCCCGATGCATCGCGCCCGTGCGTTCATACCCCTGCGCCATCTCCAACAGGCTCGTGCTAGCACATTGGGCGTGCCTCGTCTCGGGATAGTCCTCGAGGAGGCTCCAATACAACTCCATCGCCTGATTCAGATGGCCCGCTCGGCGGTAGTCGTGCGCCATTCCTAACAACCGATCAAGGAGTGCGCTCTCGGCGCCGACATTTGCTGCAGCGTCTGCTTGTCTGCAGGCCGTGGCGCTCACCGAGCCTTGCGCAGTCGGGGCGTGGTCGGGCAATTCAATCCTGTCCGTCACCAAGTGCTCGTTCATCGTCTACCTCGTTGCTCATGAATAATTGCCGAGTGTGCCCGGCCGCCGCCATCTGCATACATCGCCTGACCTAGCGCGTGCAGGGTCTCGCGCACGACCGCCCCCTGTCGATACACGGTAGTGAGGGCCTGGCGCGGGAATGTTACACGATAGTTCTCCAGACACTCAGCTTCTCCGCGGCGCAACGCGGTGCAGGTTGGACAGGCATTCTCCGGTGTCACCATGTTCACGAAGAGCCCCCCGAGCGCCACGTGCAACCGCTCACACGCCGCCACGAGATCCACGGTTTCTTCGTAGGCCATCACCGTCGGAATGGTTACCGCCATGAGCATCGCTTGCGTCGGATCGGCCAAAATGCGACGGACGCCTTTAATTTTCTTCGATAAATCCACCATCGCGGCCGTGACTTTCGGTAGCCGAACAATCTTACGGTACTTGAGCAGGACGTTGAAAAAAGTTCGCAACCAGGCTTGCATCAGTTCCGGCATCTCCAGAAAACGGAGCAAATGGCCCGTCGGCGCGGTATCCAGGATGAACAGGTCATAGCGTCCTTCCTCCAACAGTCCCATGATCCGCGTGATCGCAATCATTTCATCCAGGCCCGGCGGGGCGGTGTCAAGAAGGTGCTCCATAACTTCCTGATCAAACTCAAGTTGGATCCCAGACGCCTGTGCGGAGAGGCCCTCAAAAATCTCCGCTACTTCATCGGCATAGTGCTGCTTGAAACACGCATATTCGGCCTTGGCGTCGAGCTCGATCGCGCGCAGCCCTCGAGTCACCGGCACCTCATTGGCACCGATTTGCTGCTGCAAGCAAGGCGACAGCGAATGCGCCGCGTCGATGGAGAACAGCAGAATCTTCTTGTCGGGCCATCGTTCGGCTAGCCACAGCGCCGTCGCACACGCCAACGTCGTTTTTCCCACCCCGCCCGTGCCCGCGAAAAGGAGCAACCGTAGCGCCGCCGCCGGCTCACCCGCAGGGTTCTCCACCGCGGGGGGCGCGCCTAGCTCACGCGCTGCAGGAACGGCCGGAGCCGGCGCAACCAGAGGCCGCAAATGCGCACACACGGTGCCCAGTCGTGCTGTGCCCCGTACCTCCTGGAGGAATAAGGGAACCCCCCAGCACTCGTAGCCGGGAAAGGTGCGTGCGATATCCACGAGCGCCGCCGCTTGAGTTGCCAGCCGCGCCAAGCAGACGGGGCAGTCCGCGAGCGGCGGGTGAAGGAGCAGCCGGTTGACCACCATTTCGCGCACCGCAATCCCCAGCGAGGCGAGACTGGCCACCATCTGGTGCGTGATGTGCACACTCAACGCCTCGGCCAATAACACCGGCACAAAACGGCAGGCGGTGGGGGAGCGTAACACGGTCCACAGCGCCGTGAGGTCGGCCGCAGTCTCTTCCAGGTAGCGATCAGCCGCATCCTTCGTGTAAGTCTGGGTCTTGCTAAATAGCTTCGCGATGAATCGATGCTTGGCGGACATCAGATCCAACACCCCCAGCCATTTGCGCAGCAGCTCCGGCAGCTCGAGCAAACGCAGCGTGTGGCCCGCGGGCGCCGTATCCACCACGATACAGGCGTACTGCTCGTCCTTGACCCACGCCACGATCTCTAGCAAGGCCATGATTTCGTCCAACCCCGGGACTGAGAGATCCAGGAGCTGAGTGATATCGGCCTCATCGAAAAATGTGCCGCGCAGCACGATAGTGCGAATATGCTGGTGATGGCGCGCGCGAAACCGCGCCAGGCTGGCCTGCGGGTCGATCTCCCGCAGCATTAGGTTCTGCGGCACCGCCTCCCCCGCTACGCAGTCAAGCAGCGAATGGGCCGGATCGGTGGAGACCAGCAGGTACGCCCGCGAGGGATGCGTCGTGGCCAAGTGCAACGCCGCGGCGGCCGCGCAGGTCGTTTTCCCCACCCCCCCCTTGCCGCCGAACAGCAGCAAGCGCACACCCTCCTCTACGAGAAATCCAGGCACTGCCCGTGGAGCGGCCAACGTCACGTCGTCTCGCCCTCCGCATCGTCAGGTTTCTGATTCGCATCCGTCGGGTCTTCGCGGCCCGCCTCGCGGTCCTGAATGGCATCAAGTCGGTCGAGCAACACCTGCTCCTGCGCAGCAAACTGCGCGTCGGTGAGCTCTCCCGTTTCGAGCTTCATGTAGAGCTCGCTCAGCTCAAAAGTGAGCTTGTCGGCCTCCGCCTCCTCTTCCTGCTGGGCGGCCTTGTGGATCTCCTTGAATATCCAAAATAGCCCCTTGAAGGGCGCGCACAGCACATCATCGATGAGTAACATCATCGGCCCCCAGCTGGATGTCGACGAAGTTATACGGAGCCCAGGGCCCGGTGAAATTAAACGCCATGTTGTTGTCAAATTGGCTCGCCGCCTCCAACACGGCGGCTTCAAATGCCTTAAGGTCTTCGCGCGCGATTAGGCAGGCGAGATTCAACACCTCCCGCTCATGACGCGGGGGATTGTGCTTAATCTCCACACAGTGTGCGCGTAGCACGGCCACCACAGTCGCCGTATGGATCGCGCGCTCCTCGTCCAGCAAATGATTAAACTCACGCCCCAGTTCAATCTTCACGCCCCGCGTAGGAACGCGCTGATTTCCGTAGGCAGCATCGCGCAGCTCCTGCAGCTCGGGACGCATATTCACCATATAGTCGTAAATATTGGGCACGTCAAAATGCATGCGCAACCCCATTTCTACCCGGCCCTTCACGTAGTCGAGTTGCTTGAGGAAGACCGCTTGATTCTTAACAAGCATGCTCCGTACCGCCTTAGGGCTATGGGCAATGGTACCAAAGACCACCGGCAGCACGGCGTAGTCCTGCATCAACAGCTTGAGCACGCCATTATGGGCGGCAAGATTGGTGCGCTCAGGCCGCGCGCGCTGGCCCGCGATCGTGCTGACCACCGCGGCGACGGGACCGTCGGTAATGGTTGTCACCGGCGCCTTGTTGACCCCAATAGGCCCCCAACTGCCGACCGTCTCCGCACTGACGATGGCGTAGAGATATTGCTCCGCGGCGGCGGTACTATTGCGCATGCTGGAGCCTACCCACGCGCAGGGGCCGTGCAGATGCCGCGCACGAGAGCCCACGCCACAACTTAGGTCGTCCTCGTGGCTGGCGCGGCGGCTCAACGCGCGGCATGCGGGACAGCCATCCCAGAGTTGGAATATCTTTGCGCATGCAATAGAGCAGCCCCCGAGAGTCGCGCACGCGCACCACCTGAAACGCGGCAGCCCGCAACGATGACAGCCCTGAGATGCGAGTTCGATTGCTCATGGTTTGGTTCTCCTCCGGCACTTGCACAGTCATTTCCCTTGGCAACACGACCGCTGCCCTCGCCCCGTGGCCAGCACGCGACTCTCGGATTTCCCGCGCTTAATACGACAAACGCCGACTTTTCACTTTATCGCGCGGTGCCGTATAGATCGGAAACGGAGCGGCCGCTTCAGGAGCGGCTCCGCTTGCCGGTTGCTGTACGAAACGGTGGAGGCCTTGTGCCTTGGTGTTAATTTGCGCAATCCGTTTGCGAATGTCAGCGCAGCGCCGTTCCGCGCGCGCCATTTCGCTACTTAGTCGGGTTTTCTCAACCTCCAGCATGGACAACTCGAGAAGCGCCCCTTGCGAAGTTCTGGCACGGCGGGCATCGACCAGCCCTGCCATAGTACGAAGACTGGTGACTCCCCGACGTTCAATGCTCATAGCCAACTACTCCTTATGTCTCCACACGGTTGCATTACGCCCGTCCTCGTCCTGCGCCTGCGCCACGCCGCTTGACGTCGCGCGTCACCGCGACCGGCGGCACGGCCACCGAGCAACATCGATCAATAATCTCGTCCAACAAACCATGCCCAAACGCCTCGCCATCGTGTGCGACCTTGACACAATCCACGTTCATCACGTCATGACACATTTTACGGAATGCGGGGTCTGCCGCGGTGACCACGCCACCGCGCAACGCCACCACCCGCGCGAGCATGATGCAAGCCCGGATCGTTGGGCGCGCATTGTTCACCCCAACGGTGCGGAACTCCCGGATCATCTCCACAATCGCCCGCGCCTGTTGCTCCGGCAAGCCAGATTTCGCCTGCGTAATCGCAATTTCCGTTTCCAAGTCATGGCGATCAAGTTTCAGCGTAATCATGCGGTCGAGGAGCGCGTCCTGCGTCTTGTGCACCCCCGCGTATTCTTCAGGGTTGCTGGTGAAAATGGCGCTAAACTCAGGGTGTACCTGGATGTAGCCATCGCCAAATTGTATGCTGGGCAGCCCGAGCAATCGTTCCTCCAGGACCGAGAGCAGGACGTTGTTGGCCTCAGGACGGGAGCGGGTGAACTCGTCATAAATGAGCGTGTAGCCGTACTTACAGGCCGACGTCAGCCGATTATCGACCCACTGTTTGGACACATTTTCTTCTTTCTTCACCACCGAATGGATATAATTATCCACCACCTTGGTCGACCGATACCCGTTCTGCCCACCGACCAGATCGGAAGTGCCGAATTCGTCGTCACCATGAATCAAAATAACTTGACGGCCCAGCTGGGCGGCCAGATGCATGGCCAACGCAGTCTTCCCTGTCCCGGCGGGTCCACTGAAATGCACCGGATACCCCGCCATGATGTAGGACAACGCCCGCTGTGTAACATCCTGCACGTACGGAGTTTCAACAAACTCTGGTTTCTTATCCAGGGTAAGCAGCGTCAGCATTTCAGACGGTTCCATTACACCCCCTCCACAAATCGCGCGGCCGTGTGAATCGTGCCCCGTCCCTTACACACCAGGCAAGGCAAGCCGCTGGAGTGCTCGCACGCCTGCCCGGCGCACGCCCGACAGGATGCGACAGGCGCCTCATCGGAGGCACACACCCCCACCCCCTTGCAGACCGGACAACTGAAGGTCTTATCGCTGCCGCTCCCCCGACAGAACCGACAGGGGCGATGCGGCGAAGGCACTCGCACGACCTTCCGCCCATGGCAGACATAGCACGTACTGCCCCACGCCAGAATCCCGTACGGGTCCTTCCCCGTGGCGCCGCAAAACCGGCAACCGATCTCGCAATGCTTCATGCGGCACGCTCCTTACTTAGCCGAGAAATACAGCCGCGTATTTTCGTCCCGGCGAATCTCGCCCCGCGCCATCAACTCTTTCATGATTTTGCCCACCACTCCGGCATGCAGCGACACCTTCTCGCCGATGCTGGCTGCGGATGCGCCCTCCGGATAGCCCTGCATAATCCGCAGGACCTTTTCTTCATCGGACAACTTACTCCAAGATTTGCGCAGCTTCGGTTCCGCGTGCGACTCCGACGCCGACGTGCCCCCCACCAACTCGCTAAACGCATTGCCCAGCCGCTGCACCGGCCCCAATACCGTTGTGCATCTAGCGGACGGAGCCGACGGTGCCCCTCCCCCGCGCGTCTGCCAGATCCGACTCGCAATCCGAAGATCAGTACGCACCGCCCCCTGCGCTACGTTGAACCCACGCCTCAATTCAGCCACTTCGCTGACAATCGCTGCCGTGCTGGCACCAAGCGTGCGCTGCAACTGCCGAGCCATGTCTTGACGAGACCGGACCATCTCACTCATCCTCACGGCGCAGTCCGTCACGCAGGCTGCCCGCGCGGTGATCCGTGCTGCGCGCGCACCGGCGCATTCCACGCGTTGCGCCTGAGCCATCACAGTCCGTTGCCTGGACGCACTTTCTCTAAGCGAGGCCACGGCGCTTGCAATCCGGGCAATTGTCTGGACGAGCTCGTACCGCAGTTCGCGCCCCGTCTCGCGATGCGCCTTGCGATTCGCCCGGCGCATCCCATCCACCTGCTGGGTCCGTGCGCTGGTACCCGCGGCAAGCCCCGCCTTTAGCTGGCGGCCCATGTCCCGGTGTGCGCGCGCAAAGCCGGACATCAGATCCATAGTCTGCGCTTTGATGTTGTGCACGGCCAAAACACTGGCCCGCCGTGAGGCCACGACCGATCCCGCCAACGCTGTCATTTGGTCAGCAAATGTAGCCATCTCGCTAGTCCCTCCGTTTTCTTCACGACACAACCACCCACCATCCGCCTTCCACTCGGGTGGGCGCACGTACGCACACCCACCCGAGTGACTGACAAGACACCAACCTTACGCAGGCGAGGCTGCGCTGGCCGTGAGCCCGATGGCCTCAGCATACTTCAGGTAGGTCTCCACCGATGCGATGACGACCCGTGCCTCGACGGACAGCAATTCGATTCCGACCAGGGACACCTTGACCCATGCATCAATCACAATGCCCTTGTCCAAAATCCGATCCACGACCTCTGCGAGGCTCGAAGAGTCTGTTGATTTCTGCACTTTCGCCATAGCACACCTCCCTTATTAATTATGAAAAACCCATTACCCCCTCCATCCTGATCTTATCCAACTTGGGTGCATGAGGGGATTGCATCCAGTTAAAAGTTTATAAAGCAGGATCTATGCCGGATGGTTCCAAAGACATGCTCCTCATTGCTTTACAACTAACTATGTACCGCACAAAGACTTTTAGTGCAGAGAGAGAGATGAGGAGTGTCTTCTCCGAGGAGGCCCTGTGACAAATCGCCCCATCAATGCACAACCTATGTAGCCTTATACCTCCAATTTTATCATTCTCCCACTAATGGAGGTGTCTGTGAAATCAGGGGAGGATCACAACATGCACTACGACCACTCCGTGCAAAGGAACGCTGACAACCATAGCGAAAAATAGCTGTTGTAATGGGGGGGGGTATAAGTAGAATGATATGGGTGCAATATACTATGCGTGTGATACCCACTAGGTAGAGTGCGCCCTATCACGTGATGGAACTCTGATGGCCATGCGATTACTACTCCTCATCCCGATCGTGCATGCTGAAGCGGACCTTGGGTCGCTCTCTGGGACCGTCAAACAGGACTACCTGCAACAACATGGTGTGGCCAAATGGGAGCAGCATCAAACCGCCATCCACGGGGTATGGGCTGCGATCGACCAATTAGTCCACCGGGTCGTTGACGCAATGGCTCTGCCGTACGCGAATGTTCGCCTATACCAAGATGGGCTGGCCGAGAGCGGACGCGAAGCCGAGATGGTCCAAGCGGTCGCCGACCAAGGCAGTCGGAACTATCAATTGCTCCTGGAACTGATGCGCAAAGGCGCACAGTTGATGGGCACGGAATCCCCGGAGCTACTGGTCAGGGAATACGAATTACTGCGCCCGACACAGCTAGGCCCAACGGGAACAGGGCCGCCGGACGCCGCGCGAGAGGTGGCCCGCCAACTCCTCGCCGCGCGCGATCGCTACATCGCCCAACGAATCAATGCCACATTGGGCACCGGTGAGGTCGGACTCTTGTTCCTCGGCCTAGCACATGCGGTCGAGCCGTTCCTAGCACGGGATATTCAGGTCAAAAACCTGCTGCCCTCGCTTAGCGCAATGACCCTACAACAACCGACGGACGACAACACCTGACATAATGGACAAGAAAAGCCGGCACACGGTTCTCTGCGTAACCAACGAAGCCCGCACGGGCAGCACACTGACAGACCTCCTGGCCAGTCTGGACCATGAGGAGATCCTGGCCCAGACTGGAACCGAAGCGCTGACAGCCCTGTCTACACACACGGTAGCTGTAGTGGTGCTCAATCTTCACCTGCCTGACTGGAACGGCCAGGAGCTAGTGCGAACAATCCTCACACAGCACAAGATTCCGGTGATCGTCCTCACAGACAACCCCGACCTCTCGGAGGCAAGCGCCGCACTCACGGCAGGTGCCACGGCATACTTATCCACGTCATCCAGTCACATGATCCTCAGACGCGCCATCGCCAAAGCGCTGGTGAATTCTACCGAGATTGACGTCGCCAAGGCGCAGACGCGCGCGGCACTGCTTGAAGCGACGGGCCTAGGATCGGCCATCCGAAACATCACTCTTGAAATAGACTTCGTCGCTGAGACCGACCTAATCGTCTTGCTGGAGGGGGAGACAGGGACCGGCAAGGAGCTGTTTGCTCGGGCCATTCACGATCTCAGCCCTCGGAAAAATCGGCCATTTGTCGTGGTGGACTGCAGCACCATCCCCCCGACCCTGTTCGAGTCGGAAGTGTTCGGGCATCAAAAAGGGGCCTTCACAGGCGCTGACCAGACAACCCAGGGGCTTCTGGGGATCGCCAACAGCGGAAGCGTGTTCTTCGACGAAATTGACAGCCTGCCGCTGCCGATCCAATCGAAACTGCTACGCGTCATCGAAGCGCGGGAATATCGACCAGTTGGCAGCTCACGGCTACACCCTCTGGACATCCGCATCATCGCCGGGAGTGGAGTGCGGCTCGAGCAACTGATCCAAACGCAACAGTTCCGCGCGGATCTATATTACCGTCTGGCCGAGTGCGTGCTCCGCATCCCGCCGCTGCGCGAGCGCCAAGACGATCTCTACACTCTCGTCAAGCACATCAAGTCTATGCAGGGCCCAGCAATGGATCCGAGCATGCCCATCATCACGCCGGACGCCCTCGCATTACTCAAGCGCTATCATTGGCCGGGCAATGTTCGCGAACTACGCAATACGCTCCGCCGCTGTCAGATACTGGCCGACGGACAATGCACCACGTGCACCCACATACTGATCAGCCAGGCCTTGCCCATGCCAGACCGAGGGCGTACGGACGACACCCCCGCACGCCCTGCAACCACACCCCAAGATGGCGCCGCACCGAACTTCTGCGACGACGCGTGCCCACTCCGCGGGAAAAACCCTTTGCCTGGCAAGTCCCAAACAATCTCGCTCACGTCCATCACCGCACAATTCTCATCCTACCTGACGCGATGGATACTAGCGGTGGTGCTACAGCAGGAAGGAGGCAACAAGGCCGCGGCCGCGCGCCGACTGGGGATCGACTACAAAACGCTTCGCAACAAACTACAAGCGTTGAAAGACCGGACGTGAGCTCCCCTGCAAGGCAGCGTGACACGGCGATGAAACGATAGCCTGTCCGTCACAGGGCAGGCCATCAGGGCCGGAACCTCTTCGCACCGATTTTCGTCTGAAACGGCACCGCCTAATCTGCGAACGAATAGCTCGTGCTTCGACCACCCGCCGCGTCTTTGACCAATATCCTTTGGTCAATCAACGCCTGAATGTCCCGTTGAGCCGTGTCTTGCGAACATTTGGCGAGCGTTGTCCATTTAGTCGAGGTCAGTTTTCCTTCAAACCCATCGAGCAATTGATTCAGAAGCAGGCGTTGCCGATCGTTGATGTGTTTTTCGGCCGTGTTCTCCCAAAACTTTGCCTTACGGAACACACCGGCAAGGCTGAATTCCGTGCCAGCAATGGCACGGTCAAGGCAGCCGAGAAACCATTCCATCCATTCAGTCACGTCAAGAGTGGCGGTTTGCGTTTTTTGCAGTATGTCGTAATAGGCATTCCGTTCCAGACGGATTTGCGACGACATGCTGTAAAAGCGCTGAGAGCTATGTTCAGACTGCGCCAAGGCCGCCCGTAAAACTGGATCTATCTCGCTTTTCTTATTGGCCCAGCTTATGAATTTGCGCATTTCAGCTTCAAGGCGTGCAGCCTTGGGCGCCTCGAAATGCACTGTCTCATGGCCAATGGGCCCTGAGACAACTTGCATCGGGCCTTTGGAATCATCGCGCCATGCGCCAACGATAATTTTATGAAGGCCACTGCGTTCTGTCGGAAATAGGGCTGCATGCCACCCAAACAGGCGTTCCGCCGTCAAAGGCTTGTCAAAATTCCGTGTGGCATCAAGCATCATCTCCACCACACCCTCAACATAGCGGTCTGCCGAAATAACTCCGGCAATGTCCATGCCCCGCCGCCGCTTGACAGCTGTAAACCATGCGTTTACAGTGTAATTGAATAATTAAAACGATCCGTCACAAGGGGCTTGAGGCGTTTTACAGGGCGGACGAACGCAAAGGGCTGCCCCAAAAGCTCGTGAAGCGCCTCGCAGTCATCCTGACGGCCCTAGATGTGGCGGAAGGCTCAGAGGATGTTGCCCTGCCTGGGTTACGCCTGCACCCACTGAAGGGGGCGATCGTGCGGGCTATTGGTCCGTCTCTGTCTCTGGGAACTGGCGGCTAGTGTTCCGGTTTTACAACAAAGCCGTGTACGATCTTGACCTCGTGGACTATCACTGAAAGGAACGTGCCTATGCCGATGAAGCATCCGTCCCACCCTGGTCACATCGTCCGGGACCTCTGCTTGGAACCGTTGAAGCTCTCGGTGACCGCCGCAGCCGATGCCCTCGGCGTCAGCCGCGTGTCCCTGTCCGAACTGCTCAACGGCAAGAACGGCCTTTCCCCAGAAATGGCCTATCGGCTGTCACGGGCCTTTGGCTCCACCCCAGAATTCTGGCTTCGGCTTCAAATGGCCTACGATCTGGCCCTCACCAAAAAGGCGGCCTCCAAGCTCCGGGTCAAGCGGGTCTCTCACGGCGCCCTCGTTTCCGCTGCCAAATGACTGGCAAGTGGCTACGCTGCCTAGCATAACCACAGCGTATGCCTCGCTCCTCGTCGGGTTCCCTTTTGAGGCCCACGCCTGCCGACGCAAGGCCGGAGGCCAGGTGTTAATACAGTGTTAGCAGGGGCAACCGAACGGCCTGAAGTGAGACAAAGAGCAACGAGTCGACAACATGCGATTCGCCCAGAGGAGAGCGGGAGTTGCCCAAATCATCAATGACTTGAACACCCCCCCGCTTCAACAATCTATCCCTCAAACGCTAACCACGTCCACAAACGTCTTCACTGTGATTTTTTGGGCCCGTGCGCCCACCTGTGCCGCATCATACTGAAACTGTAACCGCATCCATCCCTCCGGCGTACTACCAAATGCTTTCGCCAACCGGATCGCCATGTCCCAGGACAAGTCTGCCCCCTCGTTCACGAGATGGCTCAACGCCGACCGCGACACACCCAGCACTTTGGCCCCTTCGGTTACACTCAACGCATGTGGCTCCAGGCAGTCCACGCGTACCAAAAATCCAGGATGCGGCGGATTCTTCATTTTTAAAGCCTTCATCGTGTTCTCCTTCTCAATGGTAATCCTCAAAATTCACATCCACCGCATACCCCGCTTCAAACCGAAAGGTAATGCGCCAGTTGGCCCTCACGGTTATGCCCCACTCCCCGCTCCGACTACCTTTCAACGGATGCAGCTTGTAGGAATGGACGTTCAGCTCCTCCAGCACCTCTGCTTGGTGTAACCGCGCCAAAATGGCCCTGATCCGAGCCACCATATCAGCCGGCAGCTTTCGGGGGTCGTCGTCCTCGAAAAAACGTTTCAGCCCCCGATGCTTGAAGCTTGCGATCATATTTTCACTGTATCGCGTAGCGCATCACACGTCAACCGATTTTTTCGCTCGCTGCTCCCTATTGTCCGTTGCCCCGCTGCCAATCACCGCGCTACTGGCAGCTGGGCAAGCCGTTTTCCATGCTCGTTCATACGTGCTCCCTACACTGAGACGATGCAACAGGCAGCGCATTCTGACACTGCCCCATACTGAGGCGGATATTCGCTGGAATAGCCGATGGCTTCGATGGTCGGGAGGGCTGGGCGTAGAAGTAGAGGTAGTTTCAATCCTCGCCCGCCCTTTCGAGCGGGCGCTACTATAAATGCCACATGCATACACTGCCCGTACGGCCGGCCAGACTAGATTTTCTGAGCAGGCCACGGGGGCGTCCGGAGCGGGCCCAAAGTGGACTCAACGAGTCAATAAGCAGTTACATTGTCGGCGGTGGCGGTGCGTGGCGGGAAGGCTTCACCACCGCCAAACTCCCGGGTAAGCGAGTCTATTAGGGCCCCCTCGTTGCCGCGGCAAAGCGTCAATTGCCTAGTGACAAGTGAAACTTGTCACTTTACGCTCACGAGATGCTACAGAGCTTCAAGCACAAAGGACTGAAACGGCTCTTTGAGGATGAGTGACCTGCCCGGGCAAATTTGGTCCAGGATGAATGTTAGACTGGACCGCAATCAGGGAGGTCACGGTCATGCCCAGGAAACGGTATACGCCCGAGGACATGATCCAACATCTGC
>SXGT01283635.1_pt1 | contig 27968 bp, 30 predicted proteins | sample 3176221 | NCBI WGS metagenome assembly SXGT01 (sample SAMN11356862, study PRJNA531348) | freshwater metagenome | isolation source: freshwater sample F1-120 | place: China: Fuxian Lake, Yuxi | collected 2017-12-25
CCAAATAACGTTTTAAGGTTATTCGTTCCTTTATCTTTTTCTAGTCTCTCTTGAAATTGAAGCAATGAAGGGTCTTGAAAATACATCATGGCAAAACCACTCATCACCACATCGTGCATCGAGTGATCTACCTTGGTCTTCTGCCGTCTATCTGGAATGTCTCGAAAAAGATGGGCAATGCCTGCCGCAAACTTCTAAAATTTAAATGTCTAAGACTCCGTCTCATCCACGCGCAAACTAACTCATTTATTGAAAATACGATCGGCATGGCGTGTCATACGGTCGTTCCAGCAAAACTGTACGAAAAGATTATTCTTAAACCCCTTCAATTAGCCTCAAAATTTATTCACCGAGAACTGCTGTCGCACAACAATTCCAGGCAAACAATTCTGGGTTTTGCCCCCCCATTTTCTCTTTTTTTAAGGGGGATTTGCTAGAGTTTTCAGGTTATATTCAAGAGTCTCATTTTGCCAATTAAAATGGCCCCAAAAAAACCAAGACCACCTCCTAGAATGGTTAATAGTATTTTATAGGCTGCCTTTGAATGTCTAGTCGTAGATATTGAATAAATTTGTTTGCTCATTTCCATTTGAGGAAAAGTGATTTCCTCTATTAGTTCAAAGTTATTTTCTTGGCGCTTGTCAATCGCTTTGGAAAAAGAGGCAATTGCTTGGTATAACTCTCCAAGCTCTTTCAATTGATTTGAATTTTTGTTTACTTGATCAATTAGTTTTTTTGAATCCATTCTATATTGTTCTATCTTCTCGTTGTTTTCTTTTATCTTTTGGTTTATTATTTCCGTTTTTGAACTGATTAAAGCAAAGTGGTCAAACTTAATTTGCTCAAATACACAATTAAGAACTGAACTAAGAAAGTCAGGGTCTTTACCAGAGATTTTCAAGGAAATTGCCACCGAACCACTCTCATCTATTATTAATCTACCGTTTAAGTTTCCTTTTCCTTTGAAGTTTGGATTACTTATCTCGGTTTCAATCTCGGTTTTTTTGCAGTGAGCTGGTACTGTAGTTAGAAAACCCGGGACTTGAATTCGTTTCAAAAGTATTTTTGGACTCTCCAAGTGCTTGGTTTGAATGTGTCCGATACTAAGGAGTATCTCCGACGTGTATTCTTCTGGCACCAAGAATTGCGATAAGAAACCCAGTAAAAAACCACTTATTAAGCCAAATAATTTGAACTTAGACTTACTAAGTTCAAATAAAAAAGATCGATTAATTTCATCAGAGGAAGATGTTTTCATTAGTTAAGTTCCATTTTGTAAAGAATCTGTTTTTAAATGTTTTATTGAGTAATTGGAACTGAAATCTTTCCAAACCTCAAATGTTAAAAGCCAACAAAGCAATAGGTTCGCAGAAGGTCTTAAAAAACTCCCGATGCCAACCTCCCAGTTAACGAAAACGTGATCTCCTAATAGGAAAGAAAAATAAGCACTAGAAATAGGGGCTTTAAATAAGATAAAAAAGTCTAGCGGCAAAGATAAAATACAAAGTATAAATAAGTAATATTTTGAATATTTCAATCTTAAAAAAATGGGGATTAAAGCAAAATAAAAAATGAGACTATATCCTCCAATGTTACAATTAATATTTGTTAACATAATAAAAATAGCTGCAAAAAGATGATTATCACTTATGCGTTTATTAGCTAGCCATAATATTCCAGCACACAAACCTAAGCTCCCCATATTTATTATCAGAACTAGTCGAGACAAAAAAACAAGGCTGATAGGTAAATGGCTATCATGAAAAATTACCGAATCTAAAATACGATTAAACACCGTTAAACTTGACGGCAGAGATAAAAGCTCTGGAACAGAAAATAACTCGGTTGCTTTACTATGAGTAATTAAATTAGAGAAAATCAAAAGAAACTCAGAGTCTAATAAGATAATACCACTAAGAAAAAACAGAAGGCCAGTTATAGTAAGGGCTTGAATAAGTTCCTTCCACTGCCTTTTAAATACATAAATTAAAAAAAGAAATAAAAAATAAGGCTTAATATTTACCATTAATGCTATAGAAATGGCTCTTGGTAGCCCATTTTTACTGTAACTATGCGCAATTAAAGGAAGAGTTAGAATTATTAAATTCCCTCTTTCCAAGCAAAACAGAAAAGGGGTACTTGTAACAAAGATCAAGTAGATTAGTAGTCTTTGTAATTTTGAAAGCAAGTTCCAAGCATCGGAGAAAAAAGCAGTCAAAGGAAGAGTAAAAAAAATTATCAAGAGGACGAGTTCAAAGCCTCTTTCAGAATCTCTTAAACTAAAAGCATCTGCAAACTGTTCTCCTGACCCAATTAATCGATTTATCACTTTTAGTAAAATAAAGTTCAATGAAGGATAAACAGAGTTCCATTCACTATATCTTCCTTCATGAATCGACCAAAACAAAGGATGAAAAAAATCCATAAAAGTATCATTCTTATCCAACACATAAGGAGCTGGGAGATATCCGTGTTTTAAAAAAAATACATAGCAACACCCAAGAGCCACCAGCTGAACAAATAAAATTAATAGCAAGCTTGTATAACTGAAACCTGGGGTACTCTTTTTAGATTTAAATAATTGAATAACCACTAAATTCTCTATGCTATGAATAATGAAATTTGTCCCAAAATCATCTATAAGATAGAATTAATCTTCTTCTCGAAAAACAGGCGATCAGTTAAGTAAATTTTTCGCAAACCATTCGCTCAAAGTCAATTGAGGATTTCCTCCCTAATCTCTCAGTGTAGGTTTTTTTGCCTTGATTTAGAACTTGAACAAGGTGTTTTAAGTATTCTCTGGGATTGACTCGATTGAGTTTACAGGATTCCACGATGGAGAAAAGGATTGCCATGGTTTCAGCTCCCCTCTCCGAATGAGTACCGTACCAGGTTTTTCTTCCAATCACTGGGTTTCTAAGGAGCCTTTCCTGTGGGTTGTTGTCGATAGGAATAGCGGCATTACTTTAAAAATGAGTGAACTCTTTTAGGTTTCCCAGAAAAAAAACTATTGACGACATCACATTTGAATTTTTCTAAAAGATTGAACTAAGCAATCGAAATCATATAACTCAGCTGAGTTTTGCGCGCGTTAAAATATCAAAGTCAGCCCTATCTATAAATCACTCAAAAATCCTAACAAATTCGGCTTCACTTCAGATATTAAATCCAACTGCACTTTCTCCATCTTTCCGAAGCCTCTAGTGAGAATACAAGTAATTTTGTTACCAGAATTCTTCTTGTCGTGTTTCATCGCGTTCAGAATTATCTCCGGATTACTATCTTTAAGAGTTGGAATAAAGTTTTTACATAAAGGATACAATGCCGATTGAACTTCGTTAAAATGACTTTCAGCAATCATGCTTAGTTGTTTTGAGTAATAGGTAGCAGCCAGCATTCCTAATGTTACAGCAATTCCATGAGGGATCTTATAATGAGTTGCTGTCTCAAACCCATGACCGAATGTATGACCGTAATTCAAAATGTTTCGAATTCCCCGATCAAACTCATCCTCTTCAATAAAGCGTTTTTTAATGGACAACGCATCTTGAACCATGAGCGGCAACTGAGAATGATCCTTGGGCAAGTGCTTCATCTGTGATTCCGTTTTTCTAAAAGAGGGCTCACTGTCTAATAGGGCTAATTTAATTATCTCCCCAGTTCCAGATAGAATGTCCTCATCTTTGAGAGTGGAAAGAACATCGAAGGATATGTGAACAGAAAAAGGCGGGTAAAAAGACCCTAATTGATTTTTGTAGGCTCCAATATTGACCGAGCTCTTGCTTCCTATACAACTATCTCCTTGGGCTAATAGAGTTGTTGGGATTAGCTTCCACCGAGCCCCACGAAACAGAATAGTAGCAATAAAGCATCCAATGTCTTGAGTGATCCCGCCACCCACGACTATAAGACAGCAATCTTTTCTAAAGTTAGTCTCAAGCAACCAATGAAAAATCGACTCTATCTTTGCGTAAGATTTATTTTCTTCAACAGCCTCTACAAGAAATAGTTTGGGTTCTGGGCCAAGAAAAGCAAAAGATGTTTTGAATAAATTATAAACATTTTTATCGACTAAAAAATAGGGCTTAGTTTCTTCTGTGGACTTTCTAAGAGCGCTTTCAAGGGAGCTCTCAAAAACAACTGAGTAGTCATAACTTTTACTCTTAATCTTAAACATACCTATATGCCTAGTTTTTCCATGTTATTTGCAAGTAAAGCCCCCATCAGCAACCACAGTGTGTCCAGTTATATAGCTGTTTTTATCTGAAGTTAGAAAACTCACCAATTCGGCAATTTCAACCGCATCTGCCATTCTACCTAAGGGAATACTTTCAATAATCGTCTTTATTTGTTCAGGAGAGTTATTCTGGCGTGTGAGTGCAGTATCTATGTAACCAGGACATACGGAGTTTACCAAGATGTTATAAGGGCCAAACTCAACAGCCGCTGTTCGGGTCAGTCCGTTTAGCCCCGACTTCGCAGCGCTATAAGCTGCTCGATTCTCTCGAGTTACAAAACTAAAAACAGAGCTAATATTAACAATTCGTCCATAGCGTTGCTTTTTCATGTGTTGAGTTAGCCCCTGAATAAGCATAAAAGGGGACGTTAAATTAACTTGGAGAGTACTCTGCCACTGATCAAGCAGAATATTTTCTATCGGGGCAGGAAAATTAATCCCCGCATTATTAATCAAAATGGAAATGGGCCGATTTTTATTTTTTGAAATATAATTTTTTACTGTTTCAATATTTGCTAGATCAAGTTCGCTGCGACTAGGAGCAAGAACTTGATAACCATCTTTTTGCAACTGTTCACAGATAATTCTCCCTATCCCTCGAGAACCCCCAGTAACCAATGCTAAAAGTTCGCAATGCTCCATTTTGAATAAAGAAAAAGTTTAGTTAAAGGAATTGATCGCCTCAATAGATCTTTTATATCTCTCTTCCATCATCACTAATCTACTGTCATCTTCCTGATGGATAGCTCCATAGTGTGCTTTTTTATTTTTGAGCCACATAATTTCAAACTCAACAGCCTTCAAGAAGGCGGTCTCTGTGTTGTTAAGAGCTCCAGGACAACTGAACACAACTTTACGTGTTTCATATCTGTCTAAATGCCCCACTGGAAAAGCCTTAAAAAAAGGTAACGAGTGAACCGAAACAGCCCCACCGACGACAACTTTTTTGCCATGTTCTTTGGCTTTAGCCGCCATCGTCAAACAAATATCCAAAATTTCTGAGTTATTGACACTCTCACGATTGAGCCCCATTGAACCTGTTAAATCAACTCGACCAAGAACAATTCCATCTAGCTCTTTTGCTTCAAGGAGCTTCAACATTTCATCGAAATTTTTACATGCAGTTATAGTTTCTAAATTAATGAAAAACTTCATCTCGTCTCTTAATTCGGGCCTAAAAGCAATCTTTGTAGCTGTAATATATTTTTTTAATGCATAAGCTGTCTCAACCATAGGACCCACTAAGTGTGTTGTTCCCAATGAAGCAGCGTCAAACATATCCTTGATAGCTTCACAGCCTCCAATTTTGATAGTCACTTCAAGATCAGCTCTTGTTGCAATCTCTTTCAAGCGCATCGCCTCTTCCATTCGAGTGCCTTCCGCTTCAAATTCCGCCTTCACACCTGATACGTTGTATTTCTCTTTCATTTCTTTAAGAAGAGATAACATCTTTTTTTCTAATAAGTTCATAAAAACTCCCCAAATATTCTTTTTAGCGTAATCCTTTTTTTACTTATCAAACTCTCAATTTTCAAGCGGTTTTATCAACATGTTAGATAGAAACTCATCCCGTTCTAAAAAAGGGAACATGTCCTCTAAAGGGGCCGAAACCATGCGACCATCCTCTAACTTTCTAGAACTCAACTTCGGTGAGAACTGTTGTTTTAAATCCAAAACAATTTCACATAGTTGAGGGCCATCCGACTCTAAGGCCGATTTAATTTGTACGCTTAATTTCCGTGGAGAGACAATTTTCAAGTATTGAATACCATAGGCCTGAGCGAGTTTCTCCATATTGGGAAATCCTAAACCGCTTTCTGTTCCGCAGCCCACAATATTATCTGGGAAATAATTTTGTTGAGTTTGTCTAATAGAGTGATAGCCCAGATTGTTGAGTAGAAAAATCTTAATGGGCATACGATGGGTGGCGATAGTTTGCAGCTCTTGAAGATTCATCTGAATACTCCCATCTCCTGCTAAACAAATGAGTCTCTTGGGATTTTCAGCAAAAAAGGCCCCAATTGCAGCTGGTAGATCAAATCCCATAGAAGCACATCCAGAATTAGTAAAAAGTCTTTGACCTTTTTTAATTTTGGCAGCTTGAAACGTAACAACACAGGCCGTGCCATCTCCTGTTACCACACGATCATTTTCATCTAATTGATCAAATAACGCATCGACAAAACAATAGGGATTTACTGTATCTTTGGTTTCCCAATACTCTGGTAGGGTAACAGGGTACCTTTTTCTTCGTTCGAGACACCAGTTGAGCCAAGCTTCGTGATCTCCTTTTTTTTCTGTATATTTTTTTTCAAGAAGCGCTTTCATGACGTCCGTTACATTTGCATGAATCGGAAGATCTAACTTCAAAGTAGGTTTTTTAAGCTCCCATTCGTCGATATCCACCATCACTTTGTAAGCCTCCCTAGCAAAAGATGCCCAGTTGTAACTAATTTGACGAATATTTAAACGATTTCCTAAAACTAGTAAAAAATCAGCATTCTGAACAGTGAAGTTTCCTGCTCTATCGCCGATGGTTCCAGGTCTTCCGCAATAATAGGGATGTTCATCCCATAAAAGGTCGTGGGCATTCCATGCTGTAACAGCAGGCACTTTCAAATGATCGATGAGTTTTAAATAAGTTGAATAAGCTCCAGAAATTCGAACTCCTCCTCCAGCCATTATCACGGGACGCTTAGAATTTAAAAACTTATCCCATAAAAGATCAATAGCCTTACTATCCAACGTGGGGTTTTCGCTTGTCTCTAGCTCGTTTGGATTAAATCCTTCCAGTTTATCAGTTTCGATTAAAGCTCCTTGAACATTGATCGGTATGTCTAACCAAACCGGCCCAGGCCGACCTGACGTCGATAAAAATAATGCTTTTTCTAAATGATATCGAATGGTGTTGGGATCAGTTACCACTACAGCATACTTAGTGATTGATTTAACAATTTTGATAATATCAACTTCCTGATCTCCAAGTTGTCGTAAGGGGAGCTGAGTGCTTTGTACTAACGTTTCCCATTTCACCTGTCCTGAAACAACTATCATCCCCAAAGAATCAACATAGGCACCATAAACACCAGTAATCGCGTTAGTTCCACCAGGCCCTGTCGTTACATTAACTGCTGCAAGTCGATTGGAGATTCTGTAGTAACTATCCGCAGCCATAGAACACGCCTGCTCATGATGACAAGCTACATATGAAAGTTTTTTACAACGACCAAAAGCATCATTTAAATGCATAGCTCCACCGCCCGTAACCATAAAAACATGGCGGATTCCATGATCGGCTAAAGTTTCAGCAATATAATCTGCGACTCTTTTTTTCATAAAGACTCTCTAGTAGTTTTTTAGATGCCAATTGAAGGTTTTCTCTATCGCCTCAGATAAAGTAATTTCTTCTTTAACATTAAATTCCTTCTTTATCTTTTGTGTTGAAGGACAATAAATCTCTCTGGGCTTATCAGACTGAGGTTTTCCTGAAACAATGACATCGATGGTTCGATTGAGGTGAGTTTTAGCTACTTTAGATACACAATCGGCTAAATCTCTTATGCTGTGCTCTTTTTCAGAGCCTACATTATAAGCATTTTGATCCTTACCGAAAGCCATGAGAGTCAAAAGCCAACCTGACAGATCAGAAGCGTAGAGATAAGAACGCAATGGAGTGCCATCTCCACGAATATGAATGGTTTCGTTTTTAAGACATGAGAGGATAAAATTTCCGATAGCAAAATGGGTGTCCAGAGGAAGAAACGGCCCCACAAAAGCAAAGGCCCTACCAATGATAGTTTCTATCCCAGTTTGTCTTCCTATTTGGCTTACTAAAAACTCCGCTGCTCGTTTTCCCTCAGCGTATGCAGAGCCAAGAGATAAAACATTGGGGCCACCAAGAAAACTCTCATCCACATGTACGATATTTTCAGGTTGTTTTCCATAAACGGCGCCCGAGCTCAAAAAAAGAAAGCGTTTAATATTAGCTTTCTCACTTTCCTCTAAACATCGACGAGTCCCAAGGAAGACTTCATTGAACATTTGCAGCGGTGCCTCCGCATTAAGTTTGGCACTTGCGCTAGCTGCACCGTGGATGCACCAATCATATCGAACCCCAGAGGGAAAAGAAAATGTTTGGATGTCGCCTGGAAAGAAAACCCACCCTTTTTGAGATCCCAAATAAGGATGTTCCGAGATAAATCTCTCAGGATTTCGACTTAAAACATGAACTTTAAGATTTAAATTTTGGGTTTCGTTTGCTTGAGCTAAAGTATAAAGAAGCCACTTACCAAAAAATCCTGTTCCTCCAGTAATAATCAAGGATTTATCTCGAAATAATTCCCAAATAGGATAACGAACCAAAACACTCAAAATTTCTTGCTTTAACTGAACTGGATAAGAAATTAAATTATCACTTAGTCTAGCCATCTTCTAAGCTTTAACAGCCTCACTCAACTTTTGAGCCATGTAAGTTAAGTTATCTTCTGAAAGACCTGGCCAAATACCAATCCAAAATCCTTCTTCCATAATCTTATCTGTGTTTTTAAGCGAATTATGAACTGAATATGAAACATCTTCAAAGGCAGGCTGCTTCGTTAAGTTACCCCCAAACAGTAAACGGGTTCCAATTTTATTTTCCTCTAGATAACGAACTACCTTTTTTCTGAAATCACTCCCTTGCCCTTTTCCACATAAAAAGAATCCAAACCACGAAGGTTCAGTCCCCTCAGTAGCTTCGGGAAGGATAAAATGTTCTTCTAATCCCAGGCGTTTCAGTTCATTTTTTAAATAGTTAAAATTATCTCGACGCCTTTGAATAAACTTGGGCAGCCTTTCAAGTTGAGCTAGCCCAATAGCTGCTTGGAAATCTGTAAGCTTCAAATTGTAGCCAAGATGGGAGTAAATGTACTTGTGATCATATCCCTGAGGTAATTCTCCCATTTTCCAATCAAAGCGCGCACCACAAGTATCCGAAGTTCCAGGAGGACACCAACAATCTCGCCCCCAATCACGGAAACTAGTGGCCAATTTTCCAAGTTGAGCATTGTTAACTAAAACGGCTCCACCTTCACCCATAGTCATGTGATGAGCAGGATAAAAAGAACAGGTTGCCAGAGCTCCAAAAACTCCCACATGTTTTCCTTCGATCGTTGCACCTAAAGCATCACAGCAGTCTTCAACTAACCAAATCCCTTTCTCTTGACACGTTTTAACTAACTTATCCGATCGGAATGGATTGCCCAATGCATGAGCTATCATGATCAATTTGGTTTTGGGTGTAATAGCTGCCAAAATATCATCAACCGCAGCATTGTGAGTAGCGATGTTCACATCAATAAAAATGGGTTTCATACCATATTGAATCGCAGGAGCTACCGTAGTCGGAAATCCACAAGCTGTAGTAATAAACTCATCGTCTCGTTTTAATGCAGCCTCTTTTAATTTAGAACTAGTGAGAGTAACAAAAGCGAGTAAGTTAGCGCTCGATCCCGAGTTAACTAGAAGACACTTTCGACTTCCCCAAAATTTAGGAAACTTTTCTTCGAATTCATCAGAAAACCTACCTGCCGTAAGCCATAAATCGGTTGAGGCCATGAGAAGTAGTTCTAGTTCTTTAAAACCAACAACTTTTCCAGAAGCAGGAAGATAATCAACACCCGATCTTAAAGATTTTGGCTCAATTAAACTTCGATGCTTAAAAAGGACCTCTCTTAAATCCGTGTAAAGAGGCTCTTTGGCTACCATTGAATCCATTTTTTCTCCATTGCGGATCGATACCAATCTACTGTTTGTCGAAGCCCCTCTTCAAACCCAAAAAGTGGAACCCAATTTAATAGGGTTTTGGCTTTGGTACTATCTAAAGACTGAATAGGAATTTCATTGAATGCGTGGTTCAAAATTTGTGGTGCTATCGACTTATTCATAACTGATTGTATTCTCTCTACCAACTCTAAAACAGAAAGCCTCAATTCATACGAAAAATTGAATGCCTCTCCAGGCATTGGATTTAGAATCATCTTTTTTGCCAAAAGACGATAGGCGGCGGCTCCATCGCCCACATAAATATAGTCACGAATAAATTTACCATTCGACCTAATTACGGGAGCTTGATTTTTCAGCAATGAAACAATGGTATGAGGAATAATTCTGCTCTCGTTAAGATCTCCAGGCCCAAAAAAATTCCCACATCGAGTAATAGCCACATTCATTCCAAAAGAGTGGGCATAGGTTTGCGTGATTAAATCAGAACATGATTTCGATACATCATAAGGATGTTTGCCTTCAAGAGGGTAACTCTCATCGTATTTTTCCCCATTTAAGTTTCCATAAGCTTTATCACTTGAAGCACAGATCACTCGTTGAATCCGTTTCGGATTAAGCCGACACGCCTCAAGAACCGCCCAAGTTCCTCGAATATTCACATCGAGAGTTTCAGTCGGTCGTAAATTAGCTTGCTGAACTAATGTTTGAGCTGCCAAATGAAAGACCGTATTGATTTCGTATTCATTGATGACTCGATCTAGTAAGTTTTGATCTCTAAGATCTCCAAAAATTGTGACAGTATTTGGGCTCATTCCCTCCGCATAGTAACGGCTTTGGGGCAATTGATCTCTAACAAGACAAACTAACCGAGAGGTCTCATTGTTTTTTAGTAACTGCTCAACTAGTTCCGAACCTAAGAGACCAGTAGCCCCAGTGACAAGAGTATTTCCGAAAATAGCTTTTGACATCATAGACCTCGATTTTAAACTTTCCACGGAGCATCACCCGATTGCCATAATGACTGTGCCGTATTTTTGTCACTTAGAGTGTCGATCGGGAACCAAAACCCCTCATGCTGAAAAACCATCAGTTGTTTAGCTTTTGATAGATTCTCCAAAGGAGCTCGTTCTAAAGTGCAATTATCTTCGTCAGAGATATAATCTCTAAAAGCCCGTTCAAAAAAGAAAAACCCCCCGTTTACCCGAGGTTGTTTTCCAAATGGTTTCTCTGCGAAACCCATGGCATGATTGCCCTCAACTTGTAGCTCTCCAAACCTAGCTTTTGGCCGTACTGTAAGAACAGTTCCGATATTTCCATGGCTTTGGTGAAATGCAATCTCCGCCGTCAAATCAACATTACAAAGACCATCACCGTAAGTGAGGGCAAATGTAGAGAACTCACTAGTACCACTGATATGATCCAAAGCCCTGGCAAGCCTCGCACCCGTCATAGCATTGTCACCTGTATCAATGACCCTAACTCTCCAGTTTTCCAGATTGGGATCTTGTTTATGAACAAGCGTATTTAAATTGTTTCCTGAGCGATTATCAACTTCTAGATGACTAAACCGGTAAGGATAGGAGAGAAAATAATTCTTGATCTCCCAACTTTTGTAACCGGCGCAAATTACAAAGTCATTAAATCCAAACTTGTAGTACCATCGCATGATATGGATCAAAAGAGGAATTTCCCCAACTTCCACCATAGGTTTAGGTTTCACCGAAGTTTCCTCAGATAATCGAGTTCCTAAACCTCCCGCTAAAATAAACACAGGGATATTATTTAAGTTTTTTGAAGTCATAAGTACCTTTGGAAATAGATTAAAAAACTTAACAATTCAAATAAAAAACTCCGTTTTTAAGTGACAAATCCTTAAGAATACTAAAAACTCTCTATCCATCATGATTCAAAGATGCTAAACCTCAGAATTAATGAGGTTTTTTAGAGCTATTTTTTCTTTCCTTGGAATTAATGAGGCCATATTTTACTCGCTCATTCTTAGAGGCTGGCAAATAGTCGCAGCTCCCATTACTCTTTTTCTTATCATTCATCACTTTAGTCCTGAGCAACAGGGGTTCTATTACACTTTCAATAGCCTTTTGCTTTTGCAAATATTTTTCGAGATGGGCCTATCTTTCGTTTTAATTCAATTTTCTAGTCACGAGTTTTCTAAATTATCCTGGAAAAAAATGGGGGGCATTCAAGGCGCAAAAAGACTTCGGCGATTTAAAGAGATCCTAAATCAATCGATGCATTATTATAGCCTTTTTTCTTTGCTCTTTTTTGTCCTGTTAGTTCCTGCGGGTTTTTATTTTTTGGCTTCTAAAAGCTCTGAAAATGTGAATTTTGATTGGAAACTGCCATGGGTGATTTCGGTTCTATTCACTACCCTCATTCTATTAGCGACACCTTTGATGGCCATCATCGAAGGTAGTGGTCGGGTGAAGGAAGTTTCTTTAGTCAGATTAGGTCAATCTATAACCAGTGTTTTTGCGGCTTGGATTGTGATTGCTCTAGGAGGTGGTTTGCTAAATGCGGCTACCATTACTTCAGTCAATGCTATTTTTATTTGGGTTTGGTTGGTACTTAAAAATCCCTCTCTGGTTAGACTTGCCTTACGAGGGATACTTAAATCCCAATCTTTAACATTAACATCAACACAATTTTCTTGGCGTCAAGAGATCTGGCCAATGCAGTGGAGAATTGCTTTAAGTTGGGTTTCTGGATACTTTATTAACCAGCTCTTTGTTCCAATTTTATTTTACTATCACGGCCCTGAAATCGCTGGGAAAATGGGTATGACTTTAAGCCTTGCGAACATGTTGCCGATCGTGGGTCAGGCTTGGATAACTTCAAAGGCTCCATTCATGGGGAGGTTAGTTGCTCAAAGAGAGTTAGAGAAATTTGACGAAATGTTTTTCAAACTATTGAAACAATCGACAGTAGTTGTCTTTCTGGGGGCTTGTACTTTGGCGATTTTCCCTTTTGTTTTTAGCTCAGTCTCTATTTTTCAAAGAGTATTATCTCCGGACCAGATAGCAATTTTGGCTGCAAGTAGTTTGGTGACTCACTTAGTAAATTGTTTTGCTCAATATTTAAGATCTTTTAAAAAAGAACCTATGATGGAGGTTTCGGTGATTGGAGCTATTCTGGTAGCTTCATTAGCATGGTATTCTGGAAAGTATTATTCAAGTAAAGAAATTGTATTTTCAGCTTTAGCTGTTAATTTACTGTTTGGCTTGCCGACCTCTTTTTGGCTCTGGTTAAAGCATAGAAAAACCTGGAAAAATGAATTGGCATGATAAAAAGAAAATACAAATTAACTGTTGGAATTCCTACCTGGAACAGAAAACAGTTTCTCGCTTCAAACATGGAGCATCTAATTAAGGAAATTGAGAACGAATCAGAGGTAGAGATCTTGATCTCAGATAACGCCTCGGAAGACGGAACTCAGGAATTATGTCAATCTTATCAAAAACTCTACTCCCATGTAGCTTACTACCGAAATCCAAAAAACCTCGGTGCGAATTTCAATTTTCAAAATGTGATCGAAAAAGCGCAGGGAGCTTATGTTTGGCTCTTGGGAGATGATGATAAAATAGTTGAAGGAAGCATCAAAGAGGTCTTGAGAAAAATTAAGTTCCATCCCGATATTGATATGATTGTTGGTGGTTGTATTAACGACCACTCAAGAAAAAGACTTTACCCCCCATTCCTTGATCATGACCATATTTTTCAAACAGAGATTTTAGATGCTTATGATGCTATCCGTTTGGCTGGCAAAATTAGTACTTTAATTTTTAAACGAGCCTCTCTTTCACATAATCTTCCTGCCTGTCAGAAAACTATCGAAAGCATTCGCACCCCTTGGCCTCATTTGGTTTGGTGGCTTGTGGTTTTAGGACAGGGGAAAAAGGTTCTGTTTCTCAAGGCCCCCACCAACTATTACTTGGAATCGAGTCGGTATAACATGATTCAAGATGGAGTAACGCAAAATCGAATCAGGATCGAAGATTATGCTCGATTAATAATCAAACTTAAACAAGAGAGTTTAATTCAAAGAGACCTCTTCAATAAGCTTAAAAAAACGATTAGCTATGGCCGAGCTGGAGAATTTATAAAAATTGTCGCCTATAGTACTTTTTTAAATAACTACCAAGAGACTATTCAAGCAGCTTATAGGACACTAAATGTACTACCAGGCGTAAGAAATCGGTTCCGTTTTTTACTTTATTACTTTCTGCCGGTATTATTGCCGGTGAATTTTAGAAAGCTTCTATTTTTAGCTCCGTATTATGTTTTCCCGTGGCAAGAGTATAAAAACTTTATCAACTACCTTAATCGAGTTAAACAAATACTGGACTCAAAAAAATATTCTGCACGTGCAGTATTTAATGAAAGTGACCTATAAGTTCTAAGAAGGCCTTTTCGACTCTGAGAAGCTTATTACCATCTCATGTATCCCCTGTTGGAAGCTTTGTCGAGGAGTCCATGAAAAATATTTTTGAAACTCATCCGATTTCACCTCAAGGTCTAGGAATAGTTTTTCGTAGAAATCTGGTTTCCTCAAAATTGCAAAGCCTAACTTGATTAGGCTCTCTGGAAGAGAGAATAGCAGGGGTTTGAAACCTAACTCTGTAGCAATGATTTCAATAAGATTGGGCACTGAAATTGACTCTCCATCAGACACAAAAAAGAGGCCTGAAGCCCTATTGTTTTTATCAAGGCAGCTAGTAATAGCTGTGCAGAGATTGGTGTTTGAGATAAAACTTCGTCTGGCACGACTAGATTTAAGGGGTAAGGGAACTTTAAGAGCAATTAGTCTTATCAATTGCAAAAGAGTGCCTTTAGCATTGGGGCCGTAAATAAGAGGGGGCCTGAGAATAATAAGTTGGGTTTTACTGTTATTTAGAGTGCTGGTTAAAAGTCTCTCTGCCTCCCATTTGGACCTGCCGTAAATACCAGCTGGAGGTTCATGATTTGGAGTTGATTCGTCAAATGGACGTGAGTTAGGGCTGCTTTCACCGACAGCCTTTACAGAACTTAAGTGGATAAATTTAGAAACGCCAGCATCAAGAGCAGCTCTTGCTAACCTTTGTGGCATTAGGGCATTAGTCTCCTGATAGGCATGTTCGGCTTTCTTTCCTTCAATTCTTGGATTGTGAGCTAGACCAGCTAGGTTGATGATCGAATCTATTCCATCCAAAAATTTTGTATTGAGTTCAATTTGATTCAGATCACAGCAAATAAAATGGGTGAAATACTTTGTAAGTTCATCACTAGGAGGGGTTCTTCCTGCGCCAACAACCCCATAACCCGACTCGGCCAACATTTTAACTAGTGAGGCCCCTATAAATCCACACGCCCCTGTTACCATTACTTTAGATTGAGTTTTTAATAGAGTTTCCATCCCCACCTATTAAAGAATTTAAAGGCACTTGTAATGAAATACCAAGTGTGAATCCATTTTTTGTGAGAATTTCTCGCCCAAAGATGCTCCACCTCTGCTACAGGTGAATAAACAGTTCTGTAATTTGATTCTCTAATTTTTTGGCAAAGATCGAAATCTTCAAAATATAAAAAATAGGTTAGGTCAAACCCTCCAAGAGATTTTAAAAGGCCTGTTCTTCCCAGCAAGAAACAACCCGAAAGACAAGGCACATCCAACTCTTTTGAATAATCACAATCTTTCATGAGATAACGGGTTGTTCGATTCTCGCAAAAAGAAGGAGGTAAATATTTTCCAAGACGTTGAACCGCTAAATCAACTAGAGTTGGAAATCTTCGGTTAAGAAGTTGCAGGTTTCCATTTGGGTAAACTACTTTAGGGGCCACAAGACCTATTTGAGGCCGGATTTCAAGATAATCAATCAAGCTTTTTAAAGAATTGTTTTTGAACTTGATATCGGGATTACAGATGACGTGATAAGACGATTGAGCAGCTAAAATTGCTTGATTGTGGGCTGCACCAAATCCTTTATTATTCTGATTTTCAATTAGGTGCAGATTTTTTAAGTTTTTTTGAAAAGCCTTCACAATATTTTTTGTCGAATCGGTTGATGCGTTGTCTACAACATAAATATCCGAAATCAAATGATCGGTTTCTGTTTTTTGAATTGATGTGAAAAGCTCGCTCAGTTCGGATGAATTATTAAAAGTGACAATTGAAAGACTAATCTTCATCTGTTTTTATGGCCAGTTGATGCCAGCTTATATCCAATATTTCATCTGATTTCAATGGGTTCAAAGGCTTTGTTAAATAAATAGGTAATTAAGAAAAAGACCCTGCCTTTTTCTCAATTACCTATTTTACTGCACCGAGCAGGGTTAGGCATGCCGATATTGGTTATCTTGTTTAGCATATGTGGTTAAGAGTGGTTAGAACCCACCCTGGATTTCATGATGAACCATTAAAAGGAAAGCGTTTGGAGTAACAATCGGTACGACTCAGTCGAGAGTATCTAGCTATTTACATTGAACGCAGAGGGATTATCCCGTGCAAACCTATGTAATCTTAAAAAAGGAGGTTCTCGACTCACTCGAAATACTGGCAATGTGGAATTCATGAAAGTGAAGTAGTGGGGATTTCAAATCAGCTTTAATACAGGTAAATTACTCTACACCTATTTTTCAGGAATGCATTCGCATCTCGCCACAACGCACTCAACCTTTCCGTTTGATCCCCAATTTTTCGCGTAACTCCTCAATATTGGGACTATATATATTTTTTGAACTACGAGCATCCTGTTGTTCATAATAAAGAAGCAGGGATTCTAGTAGATCACGTCCTATTTTAGTTTTACTAGCATTTCTCGGACTTAGTCCATTTAGCACGGGAATGGGTTCAATGAGCCACTTTTTCCAGTGTGCATCTGCCATTTTTTTTATTTGAGCTTGAACCTCAGGAGGCATTTCTTCACCAATAACCTCCTGTGCCGGATCTGCACTAACAGTATTCATTTCTGAAAACTGTTTTTCAATTGATTCAATTACGGATCTCACATATCGAACATTTTCGCCAAGAATCCGTTCAATTTTAATCCTGATTTTATTCGCTCGATTATCAGAGTTAACACTTACTACAAGTTTTTTACCATGAATTGCAACTCTTCCAAGGACGGTGTAACCCGCTTCCTCATTCGAGTTTTTTCCTGTCTTGAACCAGGGAATCTCCACCTTCTCAAGTATTTCACTCTCAAAAATAGCATCTCGGAGTAGCTCCTTATCAGACATCACCTTTCGAGCGAGTGTTTTAAGCCCATCAAATGCCACTTTCGCAGAGTTTACTTCAAAATAAAGCTTCTGGGGAACTAGCAGATCCCCATCCGTGTTTGTTAAAATGGGTTTTTGAGGATTAAGTAAGGCTCGAGCCAAATTTAAATATAGCTCCCTTATATCATCACCAAATTCGACCAAATGCGAATCGGTGAGTTTGCTTACACTTAAATGAGATTTAATCTGTTCACGAAGATTCAAAATGGGCTGCTTTTCTATGGGGCTCAATTGACAAGGAGCAGTGGCCATGTTTTGCCACCTTCCAGCTATATTAAAAATAGCGCACAATACAATATTACCTCTTCGCACATCCCTTGAACCCATTTGCTCCGTGATTTCATATTCCTCTTCTGTAAAAAGATCTCTCACCCTATAGCCAGCCTCAGGAACAACGTTTAAGATTTCATATAAATTAAGGGGACGCCTATTCGCAGAATTTAGAATTTCAATTTGTTCAGGGGAGATCGTAGACTGCCGTTTGCTCAGGAATATTTCAACAACAGTTTTTCCTTCAAACCCTTTCGTGTCACATTCCGTGTTATCTAAGTCAGGCGTCCAATAAAACAAAAAATAGGGCATGAATACTTGATTAAATAACGAATCGGGAGAAAAATCCTCCTCATATTTCCATAAATGAAATTCGTCCCATGCTTCGAAAATAGCAGATTTTCCCCATGTATGAACTGCACATTCCATCAACTCCGGAATAAGCGCAGCCTCAAGCTGGCGATAACGGCGATAGGTAAAATCAACTTGCGGCGCAGAACCAGGCCCTTTCTTGTAACAACAAAATTTATACTTCTTTCCACTTTGGCATGGACAAGGGTCATAAATATCATCTGGTATTTTCATCATTCGAACTCCAATGGCTCAACATTAAAACTATTCCCCTATTAAATCAAGAAGGAGGATCAATTTCTAACATTACTGCATTCCTTTCTTGAATCATTGTTACTATTTTGTTCGATAATTTTTATTATTGATTCAGGATCTATATTTTTATTAAATCTTACTAAATGTGCATCTTTCGGAATTTCTGTATCCGAGCAGTTAAGAGTGGCGTCTACACAAAGAATAAAGTTCTGAAGCTTAACCTTCCTCAATTGGACCATTTTTTTCCGTAGGTAATCCGGTATCCAAAACCCCACAATTTCTAGTAACCATTCGTTATTTGGATTTGATCTTTCTCTAATGAGGAAATCGGGGAAAATGAGTGTGTCATCGGATTCGATAGCTTTAGGTTCTCGGATAAGATCCCAACCCTTCGCTGCTTTTAGAAATCTCTTTGAAAATTTTTCTTCCACTTTACTATCGAATTGCTTAGGAGTCTTTGCTGGAAATACTGGATCTCCCGAAGAAACTTCAAGTAGAGATTCTCTTTCACCGATTATGCAGCGAGCTTTTAATCGAAAACGGTTGCACCATGCAAGCTGTGGCAGCAGTTCCCCAAGTGCTCGACCATATAATAGAGTGCGACGGAATAAAACATAGGGACCAGAAATGGTTAAGGTTGCGTACGTTTGATTGGGTACTTTAGAGAGTTCACAGATTAGCCCTCGAAGTTTCGCCTGACGCACTACAATCCTTGCGTTGCCCTCTAGTTGAATAGTAACACTTAAAGCTCTAGCCAAAAAACTTTGAATAAGCAGAGAATTCGCATAGAGTGCGACGAAACTGGGATTTAACTCAATTTCCGGTTTTTTTATTCGCTTTTCATTTGGCAAGTCACAAAATAGCAATGTTTCCAACTCACCATCCTGTAGAGCTAGGCTACGCGCAGTCGATGAAACAATGGACTCTCTGATTTCCGAGCTCACAGCCGCAGCTTCAAAAAGCATAGCCCTCAACTTTTTAGGAGGAATTTTGGATTTTGCCTCCGCGCGAAAGAGGCCATTTAGGATATGCATGGCAAGTAATCTCTTCCCAGTAGGCGATATAAAGGGAAGTGGGCTTTTAAGATGTCGCAGAAGCTCGAACTTGGGAGCATCCACGAAACGCATATACTCATCAATGAGTAGCCGCAGCCAAGGATAGTCTCGTGCATCTAAATAGCGCGGGATAACAACGCCCTGGATACAACTAAATTTGAGCGATGACTCGGGTATCAAGAGACTGAGTCCTCCTTTTCCAGTGCCTCACTTCCATCGTGTCTCGCACTACGAGCTCATACACGATAGCGCTCTTCCCCAATACAGGACGAAGACACCTACCAATTCTTTGGATGTGTTCCCTTTCTCCATGATTTCCGCCAACAATTACTGCCACCTCGGCGTCAGGAACATCTAATCCTTCATTGAGAACGCGACAGGATACTAATGTCTTAAGTTTTCCATCTCTGAATTTCGAAAGAACCTCTTCGCGTTCTCCTCGTTTGATGTCTGATGTAATAGGCATAACTAAGTGCTTTTTAGAAATTTTGTAGGCAGTCGCGGTATCAGGGGTGAAAATGAGTACCTTATTTTCCCTGTGTTGGGCTAATAGGGAGGCAAGTGTAGTCTCTTTGGCTTGTGGAAAACTGATAATTCGCTTTGCGTTTTGCCAAGCGGAGTAGGCCTGACGACCTTCATAGTTTTTTTGCGTATAACGAATAAAATCTATCCAATCAGAATCAGGGTGTAGCTGGGCAAATGGCAGATAGGCTTTGCGAAAAGTCTCAATCGAGGCATCATAATTTTTTCGCTCTTTTAAGTTGAGGTCTACTTGAATTGTAAACAGCTCAAAAGGAGATAAATATTTTCCCTTTAGTTCACTAACCGTTAACTCATAAATAGTCGCACCTACTGTGTCCCTAAGTTTCACTTGTACAGTATCCTTAGTGACATTGGTGGCCGTTAATCCAAGTCTAAACGGACAAGTACTCATTTCAAGTGCTTCATCCCTGATTCCATTTCCAAAATGATGAACCTCATCGATAACAAGTAATTTAAACTGATTTCCAATTTGCGACATATATCGGTAGCCGCTTTCAAATGTACAAACAGTAATAGGGGCTATGTTTCTTTTCCCATCACCCATCACCCATCACCCATCACTCCAATTGGACTTTCAAAATATCTTACTAAACTTACTTCCCATTGCTCTAAGAGCACTCGAGTTGGAACTAGAATCAGCGTGGGAACACCAAGGAGCGCAATCGCACCAATAGCCACAAGCGTTTTACCACTACCCGTGGGAAGCACAATGATACCGCGATTTTCGTGCAGTCTCCACGCTGACAAAGCCGCTTCTTGATAAGGGCGAAGATTAGGTCCCGCTTTTAGGATTGGTGCATTTTGTGGCACTCCTACTTGGTCTTTGAAATCGCTCAATTCAGTCAGCAGTTGGGGGTAACGATAGGCAGGAGCTCGATAGGCTTTCACGCGCGAATCCCAAAGTAGAGTATTTGGACTGTGCTCTGAGACTTTAATATCAAGCCCTTTCAAAAGTAGCGTTCCCTTGTCAAAAATTAATTCCTTCATTGATTACCCACCAGTAGATTTATTTAGAATAGCAAATTTTGCCTGGCAATAAGGCTAGGGGCGCGTGTACTTTAAGAATCTCTAAAAAAATCAGCCTTAAAAAATAAACTAGACTAGGAGATAAAAATGTACGGACTTAATTCCTTAATCAAAAGGGCAGTCACTCTAGCGATGATCGACCTCGTCCTTAAGAAACAATTCCAAAAGGCTTTTGACACAAAAGAAAAGGCAGACTCAAATGATGACTGGGCCTAGAGAATTTAAGTTTCTGCCTAACCAACTGGACAAGCGAAAATAATATTCGTAGACTCTAATTATATTTTTGAAACAGTAGAAGTTTTAGAGAAAAATAAAATGCCCATAACAGATATCACCCAGTTTAAAAATGCAGTCACCAAACTTGAGCAAGCTCTTGCCCAAACTAAAAACGAATTCATTCGAGATTCGGTTATTCAACGGTTTGAGTTTTCAGTCAAATTAGCATGGAAAACGGCTAAAAAACTCATGGGAAGTTCTTCTACCGCCCCAAAAGGACTTATAAGGGAGATGGCACAGAATCAGTTTATTTCCGACACCGAACTTTGGCTCAAAGCGGTAGACATGAGAAATCTATCCTCCCATACCTATCAGGAGGAGTTAGCCGATCAGGTTTATGATTTTGCGAAAATGTTCCTCCCGCATCTCAAACAGCTCTTAGCTCATATGGAAAAATGATGAGATTTGGGTTAACTGCAGAAGAATATCAGTTTATTCAACAACGGGTTGTAAAACCCCTAGAAGCGATTGGAGCCATTGTTTGGTGTTACGGTTCTAGGGCTCGAGGTGACAATAGCCCATTTTCCGATCTCGATTTAATGGTGGAATCAGAAAAAGATACTAGCCGTGAAGTAGCAGCCATTTCCGATTTTCTTGAGGAAAGCCAATTCCCGTACAAAGTCGAACTTGTCCTACTGTCTAATTTTTCGAAACAATACCGTCAGGGCTACGAACAGGATAAACAGCGATTTTAAACAAATTTTATAATTCCGATAAATTCACTTCTTTCATCCCTCTCCTTACTTTTAGGCTACGATTTTTTTGGTTTTCTATTGTATCTTCGTCAACAACTCCAAGCTCTCCCTTGATGCTAGCCCTCGCCTCTCAACAACTCGGTCCAATCATCTCTGCCGTACGGACCGCGCAGATTGGACTCATTGCCAGTTCAAAGACGTCGAATTGGTTGACCAAATAAAGCGGGTCCTTTAACGTTTTACCAATGAAAAATGAAAAGGCCTTCTTAAATTGGATTATTGAACAAGCAAAGGCCCAACTCAACGTTTCAAAAATCTACCTCTTTGGTTCGCGTGCTAGAAAAACTCATACGCCTCTATCAGATTTCGACATTGCTTTTGAATTCCCAAAAGAAAATGAAAATAAGTGGGGGACCTTTTCAGTAACGACCCAAGAAGAGGTTAGGACCTTAAGAAAATTAGACCTTGTTAACTTGCGGACTGTTTCCCAAGAAATCAAAGAGAGAATCTTAGCTGAAGGAGAACTGATTTATGATTCAAGACAAAGCAAGAGTTAAAAAAGCGCTCGATAACATTTATTTAGCCCATTCCCAATTTGAGAGTTTTTGCAAAGAGCCTTTCCATACCGATAGAGAACGGGCCGGGATTATTCAATCCTTTGAGTTTACTCTTGAGGCTTTTTGGCGCTACTTTCAGGCGTACAGCATCGAACAAGGATTATCCTCCAACTCCCCCAAGCAATCTCTCCAAAACGCTCTGCAATTAAATTTGATTGATCCACAAGATGAAATAGTTTGGATTGATATGATTGACGATAGAAACAAAACTAGCCACATCTACCATAAGGCTTTAGCTGAAGAAATTCTTGATCGAATTCTCAAAAGTTATCAAGGTATGTTCAAGAAAACGATCGTTCGTTTAAAATCCTAAACTTCATTAAAAGCAATAGTATCTAAACTCATTGCCAGTTCGAAATGATGGCTGAGTTCTACCTTTAGTAACTCACAAAGCGTTCTCTCAGCTAACATAATTCACACAAACTGCTTTACACCCCCAGTTCGAAGGCGTCGAATTGGTAATCAGCTTTTCTTAATCAGCCATTCAACCACGCGACAGCACAAACATAACCAAGCAAAATCAAACAGTTACTTAAGGTGCGTTATTTCGCCTGCTTTTTATTAACGAAATCATTTAAAAACGTTACTATATATAAAATAGGTAACGACACCTGTATATTTCATTATTTAATAAGAGATCGAGCAAGGAGATGGGGTGGCTAAAGAAAAAAAAATTAGGGCTGGACGCTACCTTTCCCAGCCCAGCAACTACAAAGCGTACATTCCAGCTCAATTGCCACCAGTCCCCCCCCTTCAACTAGATAGTGAAATATTACTGCTTCTTTCTGAAGCAGATCGAAAGCTAGGACAGTTAAATGGCCTTGTCTCGATCATCCATGATGCAGACCTTTTTGTTTACCTTTATGTAAGAAAAGAAGCACTGCTTAGCTCTCAAATCGAGGGCACCCAATGTTCTCTAGAGGACGTTCTTTCAGTAGCCGATCACTCTCCTAAAAAAGTGAATGACATAGAGGAGGTCTCAAATTATGTCGCTGCAATGAATCGAGGACTAGAAAGACTTAAACATGTCCCTGTCTCTAATCGACTCATCAAAGAAATGCATAAGATCCTGATGAAAGGCGTGCGGGGAAAACAAAAAACCCCTGGAGAGTTTCGTACCTCTCAAAACTGGATTGGCAAACCAGGTACGACTCTCCAAACTGCAGACTTCGTACCTCCTCCTCCTCATGAGGTTAATCGCTGCATGGGGGAACTTGAGAAATACCTCCATCATGATGAATCCACGCCGTCCTTAATTAAAGCAGCGTTGATTCACTCTCAGTTTGAAACCATTCATCCCTTCCTTGATGGAAATGGAAGATTAGGAAGACTCCTCATCACTTTTGTGCTGTGTAACTGGAAAGTTATTGAAAAACCCCTTTTGTATTTAAGCTACTTTTTCAAAGCGAATAGAACCGAGTACTACAACCGCCTGATGGGGGTACGAGTAAAAGGAGAATGGGAGGAATGGGTAAAGTTTTTTTTACGAGGTGTCGTAGAGACTGCAGAAATGGCCAATATCACTGCCATTGAAATTCACAAACTTCATTCTAGTCACTTAAAAGTCATCCAAAAAACGAAGGGAACTCATCTTCTCGGAAGGGTCTTTCACCAGTTTTGTCTTTATCCCATCCAAACGATGTCAGAGCTCAAAAAAAATCTTTCTGATTCCACAGTGCCAGCAATCCAACGGGCACTTAATCGATTGATTGAAACTGAAATATTGAAAGAAGTAACGGGACAACAAAGACATAGGAGATACGCCTATTCGCAGTATTTGGCTATCCTCACACGAGACACTGTTTCCAAGATCGAATGAACTAGACCAGAAGACAAAAATGTACGGACTTAATTCCTTAATCAAAATGGCAGTCACTCTAGCGATGCTACCCTCGCCTCTCAACAAATCGGTCCAATTATCTCTGTGTTAAAGACCTCGCAGATTGAACTCATTGCTAGTTCGAAGGCGTCACAATGGTAGCGGTTCAGTTCTCTTGCTCACTTTCTGTCATGAACAGACTTACATGCACATTTTAATCTGCAGGTTTTATTTCGACTTGATACTTTAACCCTGCAGCTTGAAGACTTTTTTCAATAGAAAGCCTCACAAGCAGTGCCGGTGGGACCTTGAGCGCTTTAGCGATTTTCTCGGCCTTTTCGGGGCTGACCCCTTTACGGCCTTTTTCGATATCGCACAGATTAGCGATAGAAAAGCCAACCAGTTTACCGAAATCCTTTAAGCTCATTTCTTCAGACATACGCCAGGATCTTAAAAACTCACCCACAGTAAGTTTTCCGAATCTCTTTTCAAGGTCTTTGATTCTATATATTTTCTTCTTTTCAGTACTCATGTTTATTTACCTCCAAAACTTCAATTAACTCGAGTTCTCCAGTATCTCGTTCAACGTAGATGGCCGCTCCCGGCCACCAAAGCTACCCAGACGTTAAGTTTTTGCACGATATACTCTGGGACTTTGTTCAACTGTTTATCAACTGCTTTTCCCCAGAAGACTTTCATTCAATTGAACAGCACTGCTTATAGCAGTATTATGTCAAGATTTTAATTATTGTAGAAACACCTCTGCGCTCCCGCAATCATCGCCCTCGCATCTGGTACACACAGCAAGTTAACTTCGAATTTGAATGGGATAGTGCTAATCTTTCTAAGAGTAAACAAAAGCACGGTGTAGACACTGAAGAAGTCGAATCGGTTTTTGAACTAAAACTTGCTGCTCCATTGGGGCGACAGGTTTCACCAGAAATTTCGGAAGAACGGCTCTGTGTTGTAGGCCCCTCATTTGAAGGTCGACTTATTTCGGTAGTATTCACACTTCGGAACGGTCGGGTTCGTCCAATTAGTTCGAGATTAGCTAATCGAAAGAAGAGAAAATTATATGAAGAAGTACGCAAAGCGACTAAAAGAATATGACAAAATTGAATTTGACTCAAAAGCCATTATTTCTGGCATGAAACGACTTCAAGGTGCAAGAAGCCTAATTGTTTCTTTCAACTCTCCAAAACAAGATTACTTGCAACTCAATGTTTCTTACGCTGCAACTCTTCTAAATACATGATGTAATCCGCCTACTTTAGGCACTGAGACAACTCATCCCTCACTTTCAATTTTTCGCCCCAAAGGGGAGTCTTTATTGAGCGACGAGTGAGTGCGGTTCTCGTTGTAATAAGCTGAATACTATTTCAAGATGCCTACAAGATGTTTTTCATCGTAGGGAATAATATGATCGGTGCATTCTCTGCGAATGGTTCCTATGACACGTTCCACGAAACCATTTTATATTTACGCGCTGTTCCCGGGTTTTCCCAGTACAAAGTGACCAGATTGGGAGTTAACCAATGTACAAAAGAGACCATTTATATATACTTTTGGACATTTTTGTACGATAAGAATTAGAGATGAAAATAAAGCAGGGAAATAAGAAAAACACAGATGTTGCTTGGCCTAAAGCCATGGCACCTCTCACAAAGAAACTTTTTTCCTGGAAGGAAGCATCTCAAACGGGGATTCCAAGGCGCAGATTCCAAAGGCTTCTCAAAGAGGGAACGATTCGCCAAATTAGGCGCGGCTACTATACACATGTGAATTCAAAAATCCCCGCTAAGCACCTCGACTTTGCAATTGCATGCAAACATTTTGGTCCTAAGGCTGTTATCGGTGGACTTACGGCACTCTTCTACTACGGCCTTACGGACTCAGCACCCAGACACGTTTGGGTACTAGTCCCTACTGAGAGGCGAAGGGCTCCGGCACTTTTCCGGTGTATCCGAACAAATATCCCATCTAACATAGGGGTCATAGATAGAGGGAGTTTTAGAATTACCACTATTGAGCGGGCTATAGTAGATGCCTTTAAGTTTTCCACCAAAATCGGACTCGAAACGGCCGTTAAATCAGCAAGAACTGCGCTCTCAGAGAAGAGAACAACCGTAAGTAAAATCAGCCACCAAGCAGAGGCTATGGGTCTCTTCCATATGATACAAAAACATTGGGAGGCATTCACTGCATGAACGATCCTAAAGCTTTAACCCGATCTATCTAGGATAGACTCAGAACAGTTGCCCATAAAATGGGAACTGCCTACGAGAATATCCTCACTGAATTTCTAATTGAAAGGCTCCTTGTCCGCTTATTAGAAGATGCAGAACTTGGAAAACGCCTGGTTTTTAAAGGCGGGTATGTCTCTCTGCGCGTCTATGCCTCGCCTCGATATACGGTTGATCTTGATGCTACTCTTACTAAGGGAAAACTGGAGACAGTAACCGCGAAGGCAATCGCCACTATTGAAAGGAAACGGAACGATGGGATTTGGTTCAGGTATGAAAAATCGGTAGATCTTGAGATGCAAGGAGAATATGGCGGACTTCGCCTAATTTTTCGTAGTGGAATTGGGGAGCTCCCCAAGGATCCGCTCAGAGGTCAGGCAATTAACCTTGATATTGGGGAAGGCGATCCCATCACACCAGGACCCAAACTTATCGAAACCGCCTCTTTAATTGGTAATAAAACTGTGACTTGGAAAGTATGCCCCGTTGAAACCACTGTCGCAGAAAAGCTTAATTCACTTGTGAGACGCTCGCTGGATAATTCCCGATCAAAAGACATTTTTGATCTTCATGTTCTTCTTCCCTCCTGCGATCCTAATATTTTAAAACAAGCGATTGTGGCAACATTCGCTCACTGCGGCGATTCCATTCCCGACAGCCTAGCGACTCATCTTAAAACAATTAATACTGCAATTCTCCGACGAGGATGGAAATCCGCCACGGCGGATATTATCCCTACCACCAATTTCGATGAGATTTTATTATCGGTCCACAATCAGCTTAAAAATATTGAAAGAAATTGGAAATAAGGGTTTAAAAGTGGCCATAGAAACTTTATTTCGGAGGGGCTATCTGAGGCCCAAGAGATTAATACTACAACTTCCATCGTCGGGAGAAACCAAGGGGCCAATTTGATCTGCATTTATACCGAGGCGAACTCCCAATGCTGTAACTTCGCCAAAAACAAATGGACAGACGTGAAATGGGCCGTTTATCTCTCTGATGGTTTTAGTTTCAGAGTCATAGTAGTAATTCTTAGTTACTGGATGTGGAATATATTCCTGAACCACAGTAATATTTTTGGCATTCACTAATCGATTATTCAACTCTGCCGGAGATTGGTCGTATGCTCCGTTTTTCAAGATCCAATGGTATTACCGAAGGCTTTCATACCAAAATGGAAATGCTCTCAAGACGAGCTTTCGGATTTAGAAACTTTTCAAATTATCGATTAAGGGTACTTGCACATTGTGTGTTGGGATTGGGTATTTGCTATCAGCAATCAACCTCACCCAGGGGCGATTCCCCCGTCAATGGCGTAGAGCCCCCGAGACGACCTGAGGCGTTTATTCGCCCATTCATCGCCAACTGTAACCGATCGTTACGTTCACGATCGGGGGACTAATTTGGAGAAAATTGCGAAAGTTTTGCGGTTATTTCCAGCCGATAGTGACCATAAAATGACCATAACTGGGTAATTTGAGGATTTTGGATTTCTAGGTTTTGGATGTAAGCTATTGAAATCTTTGAATTTGGATGGGTAAGG
>SXGT01236091.1_pt1 | contig 27966 bp, 22 predicted proteins | sample 3176221 | NCBI WGS metagenome assembly SXGT01 (sample SAMN11356862, study PRJNA531348) | freshwater metagenome | isolation source: freshwater sample F1-120 | place: China: Fuxian Lake, Yuxi | collected 2017-12-25
CTCGGCCAGCGCGGTCTCGCACGATGCGCACCAGTAGACCGGCCGGCGGCGGCGGTAGAGCGCGCCCCCATCGGCCATCCGCGCCAGCTCGCGGATCTCCTGGGCCTCGTAGGCCGGATCGAGCGTCAGGTAGGGATGTTCCCACTCGCCCACCACGCCGAGCCGCAGGATCGCCGTGCGCTGGATCTCGACGAACTTCCGCGCGTAATCGGCGCAGCGTCGGCGAACCTCGACGGGTGACATCGCCTTCTTGGCGACCCGGCCGATTTCCTTCTCGACCTGCAGCTCGATCGGCAGACCGTGACAGTCCCAGCCCGGCACGAAGGGTGTTCGGAAGCCGGCGAGGGTCTTATACTTGACGACGATATCCTTGAGCACGCGATTCATCGCGTGGCCGAGGTGCATCTCGCCGTTGGCGTAGGGCGGCCCGTCGTGGAGGAGAAAGACCGGGGCTGTGCTGCGCCGCTCGAGCATGGCGCGGTAGAGCCCCGCCTCGTTCCACTGCTCGAGCCGTGCGGGTTCGCGCCGGGCCGCGTCGGCGCGCATCGGGAAACCGGTGCGCGGCAGATTCAGAGTGGCGCGATACTCCATCTCGGCCGCGCCTACCAGCCACCCCGCACGCCTTCAACGCGCGTGCCCCGTCGCGGGAGGGATCAGGGCGTGAAGCCGGCACAAACCCCGATGCAGAGCGCCTCGGCGTCAGAGCAGGACCGCAGGGCCTCGTCCTTGGCCTTGCGGCACGTCCGCATGCAGATCCGCTGGTCGGTGCCACCATCGCAGGTCTTCTTGCAGACCCGCTCGACACGGCCGGCATCACCGGTGCAACCGTGCGCGTCGGACTTGCAGCCATTGACGCAACCCGTGTCGATCGGATCGACACAGACCGCGCCACAATCCGTCTTCGCCGTCGAGCAGCTCCCGCGCAAAGCGCTCGCCGCAGCCCGCGCGGCCGTGTCGCACGCCGAGCTCTCGGCGGCGCAATCACTCTCGCAATTCGTGCAGGCCGTGTGGCACTGAGTCGCCGTTGCGGCACAGCCGTCCGCGCAGACCGGATCGGCCGCACATCCCGCAACGCAGGTCGCGGCCTCACTGTCGCAGCGGCCCGGGCAGGCGGCCGCGTCGGCCTGACAGGCCGCAGCACAGACTTCGCCCTCTTCGATGCAGGTGACACGGTCCACCTTCGCCTGCGCCTGCGCGACGTGGATGCAGGCGCGGCCGATCTGACTGCAGGCACTCGCACAGGTGTGCGCCGCAGCCGGCGTGGCAACGAGCGTTGCCGCCGGAACGAGAACCGCCGCGGCAACGAGCAACCGCGAGGCGAATGTTCTGATCGATTTTATGTTTGGTCCCCCCTTCACGGCAACGCCAACGCTGCCCTGGGCGTTCGCCCGCGGCCGTTGGACGGCGTATCAAGGCCACCTCTTCAGCGGAACCCTGAATCGCCTGGCTGCGGCCGGGGCAGGCCGCGATGCCGCCGCCCATTCGGCCCCGGAAAGGGGGCTGAAGCTCGCTCGAACGGGGCCAAGCGCCGAACTCTGGCGGCCCCGGGTCGCTGAAATCACAGCGAGACGCTTCCCCGTCGGCCGTGTCCCCGGTCAGTCTCGTCGGTTCTCCCGGGCCGTTCAGGACGCGCTGTCGACCGGTACTTCCAGCTCGACCTGCCACGCCACGCGCAGCCAGTCGAGCATGTCGGGCTGTCGCAGCGCACGGCCGTCGGCGAGGCCGGCCTCGAGCACGGCCTCGAAGATCAGCGCGCGCGCCTCGGAGCGCCCGATGGATCCCAGAAAGCCCTTGAGTCCCTCGGTGTCGTGGAAGCGCCGATCGACCTCGTCGGCGAGCCGCATCCAGGCACTCGCGCCGAGAATCGCCACTGCGCGCGAGATCTCCGCGTCCTCCTCGGTGGTTTCAGCCTGTGACTCGCCGATGAATTCGATCAGGGCCACGAGCGCCAGCCGCTCGTCGTGGTTCAGATCCGACAGTTCCACGCATCCTCCTCCCGGTCGTGAGATTTACTCGCCTGCGGCGGAGCGCTGGCGCCCGAGCCGCCGTCCCTGCGGCGGCCTCGTGCCACCAAACAACTCGAAGGCGCACGACGAAACCCGCCGCAAACCAAAGAAATAGGCGCATTGCTCGTGATCGAGATCGTTGTTGAACGTCCGCTGGCGGCCGTCCTCGAAAAGCAGCCGCACGAGACAGGTGCCCCCCGGGACGATCGAGGTCCGCTCCTCGACCACCGCGCCCTCACCCCACTCCTCGTGCTCGATGTGGGTCACCCGATCACCGAGGCGCAGATAGATCCGCTTGTCGCGGGTGGTGTACTCCATCGCCATGGGCGACCCTCGGGCCCTTGTAGCCGGTCGCGCGGGGTGCCGGAAGAACGAAGGGTGAGGAACCTCGCTGGGCAGAGCGCCGTCGTTGCCCCGGTCCCGCAGTCGCCTTCCCCGCCCGATGCTTCACCTCGGCGCTGGGGAAAAGACCGCGTCGCGGTGACCGACACCTCCCGTCACATTCCCGCTACTCGAGCTTCACCTTGGCGCAGGAATCGGGCTATAGAGGCCGGGGCGCGACGGCACGATGCCGTCGGGAGGCAGGTGGTGGAGCGGGAGGAGATCGGGGCGCTCGGCCCGACGCAGATCTGCGTCGGCTGGTGGGAGGTCGAGCTGCGCGCCGCCCGCCTGCGTACACGGCCCTGGCTCGAACGGGCCGCCCTCGTCGAGCGCAAAATACTGCCGGTCGTCCGAACCTCGGACGGCCGCGCCCGCCTGCTCGATGGCCACCACTTCGTGCTGGCGCTCGCCTCGAGCGGCTGGATCGACCCGGTGCGGGTGGAGACCGTGGCGGACCTGCGCGGCACGCGACACCCGCTGCTCGAGATGTCCCAGCGCGGTTGGCTTCACCTGCAACTGCGCGGGGGCGAGACCGCCGGCCCGGACGCCCTCCCCACGCGCCTGATCGACTGCCCGGACGATCCCCATCGCTCGCTGGCCTGGGCCCTGCGCAAAGCGGGCGGCTACGACAAGTCGCCACATCCCTTCGCGGAGTTCGCTTGGGCCGACCATCTGCGGCCCTTCATTCCACTCGACCCCGGCGACCCGATCACGGCCGGCGCGCTGCGCCGCTCCCGCCAACTCGCGCACCGGACGGAAGCGCGGCATCTGCCGGGGTGGCTCGCGGCGCCAACCGCCACGCCGCGCGAACCGAGTCGCCGTGGCGCCCGCCGCCGCGCGGCGTGATCGCGGCGACACCCCCTTGCGGCACCCCATCGGGCCGAGCCACGAGCCGACTCAGAGCCCGGTGCAACGAGCCGTGTCCAAGGCCCTTTGTCCTGCGTCCACAGCCCTTCGCCGTGGTTCCGTGCCGCTCCCGCCACTGGTAGCTCCGGGGCATGGTGGAGCGAGAATCCCCCTTCGCGCGGCTCGATCACGTGATCATCGCGGTCCACGACCTCGACGCGGCGGAAGCGACGACCTCGCGACTCCTCGGTCGACGCGCCTCGTGGCACGGCGGCCATCCCGGCGCCGGTACGGCCAACGTGCTCTACCGGGTCGATCGGACCTACCTCGAACTCCTTGCGCCCGCGCCGACCGCAAGCGGCGGAGGACCGCTCGGGGAGGCGCTGGCGGCCCATCTCGCACGGCACGGCGAGGGCCTCTTCGGGCTCGCGCTGGGCACGGCCGACGCCGACGCTGCGGCCGCGTGGCTGCGCGCGCAAGGCCTCGCCCCGACCCGTCCCGCCGATGGCGCTGGCCGCGACATCCGAACCGGCGCGCACCGGACGTGGCGAAACTTCATGCTCCCGCGCCGCGACACGCGGGGCGTCTTCCTCCTCGGTATCGAGCACAAAAGTCCAGCCGAAGCTCTGCCCGTCGCAGGGGCAGAACATCCCGAGCCCTCGACGCTGGTCGGCATCGACCACATCGTCGTGCGCTCGCAGGACCCTGACCAAAGCGTCGCTCTGTGGGGCTCGCGGCTCGGCGTCAGACTCGCACTCGACCGCCGCTTCGAGGCCTTTGGCACCCGCCTGGTCTTTTTCCGTCTGGGCGGAGTGACGGTCGAAATCGCAGCTCCGCTCGACGCCACGCCCGCTGAAGGAGAAGAGGCACGCGATCTGCTCTACGGCCTGTCGTGGAAGACCAACGACGTCGCTGCGGCGCACGCCCGCCTCACAGATACAGGATTTGACGTCTCACCGATGCGCACCGGCCGCCGCGCCGGAACGAGCGTCTTCACCGTGCGTGCCGGCACGCTCGGCGTCCCGACTCTCGTGCTTGGCCCCGGCGCATGAGCGCGGCGGCAGAGGTTTCCGTCAGAACACGAATCGACCCAGCACGAACGAGACGATCACGGTCAGGATGACCAGCGGCGGCACCGAGAGGCCGAGCAGGACAGGGCCGGTACCAACGCCGTGTGCGCGCGAGAGGCCGATCACGGTCGCGGCGGCCGACCACACCCACGCCAGAAGCCAGCCGACGCCGGGCACGAGTTGCAGGGGAGCGGTCGCGCCCGCGACGTAGCAGGAGACCCGAAAGGTCGTGCGCCACGGCTGCCGTGCCGCACCCACGAGCCAGAGCGAGAGATGGATCACCGAGGCGCCAGCGAACTGGCCGAGAACGAGCACGGCCGGGGTGACCAGCAAGCCCACGACCAGCAGCATCGACTCTCCCGCGAAGAGGGCGACCGCCTCGGCCGGGAGAAGACCGCTCTCGCGCAGCAGCGTGAAATCGACCCGCTCCAAAAATAGACTCGACAGAACCGCGGTCGGCCAGCCGAGCAACAGCAGGAAGAGAATCGGACTGCGCAGGGGCCCAGCCCGACGCATTCTCGCGAAGGTCTGACCGGGACTCTCGAGGACCGCGAGCGCGGTCTGGAGAAGGGCCGGTCCCCACCCGAGTCGCGAGCGCCACTCCCAGGCCGGACCGTCGTCGACGACGGCGCGGGCCGCGGCAAGAGCAGGTCGTACCAACTCCGCCACCGACGCGACCGGACGCCAATCTTCGCGGCCCGGCTGCCACACCAGATCCTCGGGCAGGAAGCGGCCGCCGCTCAAACCCTCGACGATCTCGGCTGCGGGGAAGATCCCCACCAGCTCACCATCGCGCGCCAGGTGCCAGGACTCTCCCATCAGAATTTGCTCCCGCCGTCGGGCGCCACCTCGACCTGCCCTCCCCGCACGAGCACGGGCACGATCCTCCGGCCCCCCGTCAGCTTGAGGAGTTCGGTGGTCACGCGCGGCTCGCGACTCACGTTGATCTCGGACACTTCCCAGCCCTCCGTCGTCAACCTGGCGCGCAAGCGCGCGCAGTACTCGCAGCCGTCCCGAATGTAGAGCAGCGCCCGCGCCATGCGATGCCCTGCTTAGCAGCACGCCGAATCCAGGCGAGGCCGCGCGGCGCCGGAACATCGCCGGTGCTCACGCCGGCCCACCCGGGGCCGGCGGTCACCTGCGGGCTCCGCGCCTCATCGTCCGTGAAGGAATCGCAGCGCTGGAGCGGTTGCGATGATTACGGGGACGAGTCGGGGCGGAGGGACCGCCGACGAGTCGACCCGTGTCGGGATCCAAGGTTTGGCCTCGGCCCACCCAGCCGCCAGCTCAGGGAGCGGGCCGGGGCAGCGCACCTCTGCATAAGAGCCCCCAGTGCGACAACGTGGCAAATTTGGGTCTCGATACTGCGAGCAACCCTTCCAAAGTCCAACTGACCCGAAGAGTGGTGCCAAGATCCCCCCGGGGGGGGCCTAATTTTATAGTACGATATACACAAGATTTATTCATCCCATTTCTCTTGACACTCGAGGCCAGGCCGTGGGCTCATCACAAGCTTGATTCTCAAGGACTGAGACATCGCCAAGGAACCGTCACATTGGGACATGGCACGGCCTGCAGGGGCCAGTCGCCGAACAAGATTGCCGGGTGAACAAGCACATGAGAAAGATTCGCAGGGTTCCAACAGGGGTACTCGGACTGGTTGCCATTGTCGCCGCGATGGTCACGCTGGTTGCCACGCCAGCCAGGGCCACATCGGAAGACTGGTACGACTGCAGCGGCGGCCAGATCGCCACAAGTAGTACAACTCTCCACGAGAACTGGGTCGCAGGGAAGGATAAGCCATGCTACACGCTGGCGAACGGGGTGAACCTTGACCTTGCTGGCCATACCATCTTGTGCCCTCCCGAGAATGCGCCGTGCGTGGCGGCCGTGGTCGCGACGGCCACCGGCAGCGCCGTGATGGATGGCGAAATTGTTGGCTCCTTCGTCACCGCAATCGAGAATCCGGAACGGGTCACGAAGGTCCTCATCTCAGGCGCGACGACCGGAGTTTCTGGCCAGAACGTAAAGAGGATTGACGATAGTATTTTTCTCGACTGTACGGACTGCATCAAGGTCAACCTGGTCACAGCGCTGTCGCGCATCGTGAACAATTTCTTTCGGCCGGCAACCGATTCCACCGGCCTCGGCGGGACGGCTGTGTCGGCGCGCAGCAGCGTCACCTCCGGAACTGGCCCCCAGGTGGAGCGGAATTAGGTGAAGGACCATTGCAGGGGCTTCGTCTCCCCCGGCGGCGGCCTCCTTCGGTTCACGAGGAACATCGTCGGCCCCATGAGTTCAACGGTTACCGCGGATTGTCTCGAGTTCGCCACGGACGGAGGCGAGTCCTACTCGGGGAATCTCTGCAGAGATTCCGCCAAGTGCCCGGACCCCGTCCTCCCCTACGTCTTGCCGTGAGGTCAGCCGCCATGCGAACTCATCGGCCTTGGTTGGCGATTCTCACTGCCGTCCTGCTCTGCTCCGCTTCGTGGCCTGAGCGAACCGAGGGTGCGGTCGAGGTTACGAGCTGTGGAACGACTGTCGTGACCGACAACGCGTACCTGTCGGGAAATCTCGATTGCACAGGTCATCCGTTCGAAATGTTCGGCGCGGCCGTCACACTGCGCAACTCTCGCCTCGATTTGCGAGGCTTCTCAATCGTGACCACTGATCCGGATATCTTCGATTTGAACGGCGATGGCATCACCGGCGTCCTGTGCGAGCCAAACTGCCTCATCGACGGGCCCGGAACCATCTCCGGATTCGAGAACGGGATTTTCTATCTCGGAACTGCCGTAGTCTCAGAGGTTACAGTCGCGAATAGCTGGTTCGACGGAATAGTGGGGTGGAACAGCGGTGGCGGCCTTTGGCTGAGTGGCTCCACGATTGTCGACAATAAACGAAGTGGCCTCCGCACTGAATACGCTCGCGTCAGAGACTCGACCATCGCCCGGAACGGGTTCGCTGGCGTATCCGGCGCTTGGCAAGTGAAGGTGTCGGGATCGACCATCGTCGACAACGGACACGTGGGAATCTCCTCCTCGATGTCGAACGTCGGCGTACTCGACAGCCAGGTTACGGGGAATGGCACCGGTGTTGCTGCATACGGTCTGAGGGGCAGCGTGTGGCTCAAAAACAGTCGCGTGGAAGATAACGGTGACTGGGGAATACGAGCCCATGGGGAAATCAACCTTCGTGATTCAATCGTTGACGGAAATGGAGGGGATGGCGCGAGCGCGGAGGGGGGCCGAGTGAGACTCAGGGGCAACTCCAGCGTACGCGGCAACGGCACCATCTGCGCCGGCACATCTCCCTGCGCCGACGTCGTCTCGGTTCGGCCTCCCGCCAAGGCCGACACTGCGTCGTGTGACACGAGCCTCACGAGTGATCGCACGAGCACATGGGGGATCTGCTCCGCAGACTGAGGTTGCGATAGCTGCTGGGCCGCCGCTGCTCGCCCTGGCCCGTGCCCCCACCGATCCGCTCGCTGTCGTGGCGGGATCGCGCCGTCCCCCGGGGCGTGCGCGCCGGCGCACCCAGGGCCCCGGCGTCAGTGGCGGTTTATGCGCGTCAGCCGGCGCGCGCGGCGACGCGGCGGCTCGGGATTTCGGCCGGGCCCGATCTAGGCCAACCCCATGCCCGGAAGAGCGTCTCGGCAACGGCGGGCCAATCGTAATTTTCACAGGCGAGTCGGCGCGCCGCGGCGGCCTGCGCCGCGCGCCGCGCGGGGTCGAGGAGAAGCAGGGCCACCGCATCGGCGAAGGCCGACGGCCCGTCCGCCACCATGATCTCCTCCGCTCCCGCCACCAACCCCTCCGCGCCGAGCGTCGTGGACACGACCGGACAGCCGCTCGCCATGGCTTCGAGAATCTTGAGGCGCGTACCGGAACCCTTGAGGATGGGCGCCACGAACACCGTCGCACTGCGGTAGAAGGGCGCCACTTGCGCCACGCGGCCCGTGACCTCGATCAAGGGATCGCCCGTGGCCAGCGCCAGCACCGACGACGGAGGATAAGCGCCGACGATTCGCAGACGCACACCCGGAACCCGCTCGCGGACCCGCGGCAGGATGTCGCGCACCAGATGGTGCACGGCCTCGACGTTCGGCGGATGGCGGAAGAAGCCGACGAAGAGGAGCGACGGGGCGTCCCCGACCTGTGCCAGCGAGGCGACGGCCGGAGTGAACTCTTCACACGACACGCCATTCGGCACGACATGGATCGAGCGCGGATCGATCCACTGCGCCAGGGTCTGGCGATCGACCTCGCTCATTGTCAGCACGACGTCGGCCCGCTCGACCGCGCGCACTTCGTGACGGAGCGCGCGCATCTCCTCGACCCGTAGCCGCAGCCGCCGCAGCCGCGATGGTTCGGCGGCTCGGGCCCGCGCCGCCACCGTCGTCGCGATGTCATGTTCCACCAGAACGCGCACCAGGCCCGGCGCCGCCGCCGGCAGGCAATGCGCCATATGCGTGTACTCGACCTGCACCACCTCGAAGGGACGGCGGCCGAGCCAGGCCTCGATCTCGGCGTCGAGTGCCGGCGAGAAGAAACCCGCCGTCGAATGCGGCGCGAGCGGGCCGCCGGCGGTCCAGCTCTGACGCGGCAGGAGGACCACGTCGCGACAAACTTCACGAAGTTGCGCCAGACTCGCGGGCTCGATCTCGGCCGGCGTGTCGTGGAACGAAATCAACGTGACGTCGCAACGCCGGCCCATCTCCCGCAAGAGCGCCAACATCCGGGTGGCCCCACCGTGGACCGGGGGGGCAGGCGAATAGGGCGCAACGACCAGCACCTGCGGGCGTCCACTCGGGTCGCGTTCGCCCGGATGGAAATACCGCTGGTAGACGTGCCGCCAGCGCGAGAGCGTGAAGACCTCGCCGTCGCCGAGTGCAGGCCGGATCGCGGCCTCCCACCAGCGGGCATGCAGTGTGGCCGGAAGCTGGCGCAGCAGGCCGACCTGGGTCGCGATCGCCGCACGCAGACCCTTCTCTCGCCTCACCAGCACCGGCAGCACGACCAGCCCCGCGACATGACGCGCGAGCAGGCGCGGAGCGGTCACGTTCTTCCACAGCAGGGCGGCCAGATTCTTGACGAAGAACGAGTGGATCGTGCCTTCGCTCCAGAGCCGTCGCGTCGTGCCGCGATGCTCGTGGTGCACGCGGCTGCGTGGCGCCATCACCGAAGGCCAGCCGCGCCGCCAGGCACGGTAGCCGAGGTCGACATCCTCGATATAGACGGGCGAGAACACCGCCTCGTCGAAGCCACCGAGCAGGAGGAAACGTTCGCGATCGTAGGCCGAGGCACCGCCGCCGGCAAAGAAAACGGGATGGAATCGATCTTCATCGAAACGGTCGAGATGAAAGAGCCGCACCCGCCCGCGTTCGAGCCGGGCGTGAACCTTGCCCGTTTCCCAGCGTGGCTTGTTCTTGTCGATGAAGTCGATCTGCGCCGAGACCCCGAAGAGTCGCGGTTCGCTGGCGAAAGGCTCGACCAGCAGTGGCAAAAAATCCTCCTCGACGACCATATCGTTGTTGAGCAGGACCAGAATCGGGTTACGGGCCTCGCGCGCGCCGCGGTTGGTCGCACCGGCAAAACCATCGTTGACCGGCAGTGCAACAAAGCGCAGCGCGGCATGACGCGCGCACGCGGCCTCGAGCCACTCGACCGTGCCATCGTCACTGCCGTTGTCGACAACGACGATCTCGTCAGCAGGATGGCCGTGAAGTTCGAGAGCGCGCAGCAGCGGCGGCAAGCCGCGTTCGAGAAGCTCGCGGCCATTCCAGGTAGGGATCACCACCGACACCGGGTCGTCGGCGCGTGCCGATCGTTCCGGCTCCGCCGCAGCAAGCGCGCGCCGGCGCCGGGGCCAGGCCACGATCTCGAACAGAGCCAACGCAGTCGCCACCAGAAAAACGAGCGGAACCTGCGCCAGCACGAGCCCGAGCAGGAGCGCACGCCCCACCGTGCGCTGGAGCAGGGCCCGCACCCGCCCGAGTGTGCCGCGCAGCCGCCAGCGGAGATCGGCCCGCAACACGCCGAGCGGGCCCTCGCGCGCGGCCCGGCGTCCGGCTTCCTCGCCGGCCGGGCTCGCGATTTCGACGACCGTGGCGCGCAACTCCTGCGGATCGAGCAGCGCGGTGCGTTCCTCCAGCGCGCGCAGACGTGCCTGCGTCTCGGCCAGCGCGGCGCGCAGCCGTCCCACTTCGAGTGATTCCGGGGTGGGCAGGGCCGCCGCTGCGCGCCCCAGTTCGATCGGCGCCGGGCCATCGGTGCGCAATGCCGAGCCGTGCAGCAGTACCCAGTCCTCGGTCTGCACCGGCAACGCCGCGGCGATGCCGGCGATGAGGTAGCGCGCCATGAACGCAACGCCGTCCCCCTCGCACTCGGCCCCCTCGGGTGGCGGGCTCAGCCAGAGCGAAATCTTGCCGTTCTCCCACCACGGCAGGTCCGGGTCGGGGCGCCAGCGCAGCGCCAGCGAGTAGCGCCGGTCGCGGCTGTGCTCCTCGGGACGAAATCGAAAGACTTGCCAGCCGCGGCGCGCCACTTCCGCCCCCGGAACGGCCACGCGTGCAACGACGCTGTTCTCCTCGCTCGACAACTCGAGCTCGAGAAGGCCGAAGATCTCCCCCTCGACCTGGGGCAGGACCTCGATCTGACAGAGGCCATCGCGCGCCGCGCGGAAGGTCGCGCACAAAGTATATTCTGCGCGAAGGGGCGAGGAGAGCGCCCGCGCGTCTGTCCAGAACGACTCGACCATGAGGGCCGCCTCGCGCGGCGGCAGGTCGCCGCGATGGCGCGGTGGCGCGACCCAGGCGTTGCGTTCCCGATCGGGGGCCCGACGCGGTTCGCGACAGAAAGCGTCGAGCGGTTCGACCGCGCGGGACCACGCAAGTGAGGCACGCATCGCGGCAAACGCCGCAGCGCGCCGGGCCGGACCACCGGTCTCATCGAGCGTACGTTCGATCGCAGCCGCGAGTGCGGCCGGATCGCCAGGCGCGACGATCTCGGCCAGTCCCGCACGCCCGAACCGATCCGCAAGCTCGTCGCCACCGGTCAGGACCATCGGCAACCCGGCCCAGACGTAGTCGAGCAAGCGGGTGCGAAAGGCGAATTCGGACTCGACGCCGGGCCGGTGCAGACTCACGCCGACGGCGCATTCCAGCAACCACGCGCCTCGCTCGTCGTAGGGAACCCACTCGACGAACGAGACGCCTCTCCCCTCGACGCCCAGCTCGACGGCGAGCGCGCGCGCCGCGCGGGCGACTTCCATCTCGCCGATCTCGGGATTGGGATGGCGCGTGCCCAGGATCAGAGCCGTCACGTCCGAGCGCCGCCGCCGGATCTCGGCCATCGCGCGCACCAGGGTCAGCGGATCGACCCAGTTCCACAGGCCCCCCGCCCAGGCAACGACCTGATCGTCACGTCCGACCCCCGGCACCACGCCACGCACTCGGGCTTCACCGGCCGCCACCGGCGGCGCGTCCGGGATCCCGAAGGGCACGATGCCGAGCAGGCGCTCCAGGTGCGGATCACCGACGTAGTTGGCATGATTGACGCGCCCGGCCGCGGTCAGCATCCCGAGCCAGAAGCTGCGCTGGGTCTCGCTGGCACAGACGAAGTAGTCGCCGTTGCGCAGGTGCTGTTCGAGCCAGCGCAGGGCGAGCAGGGCACGCCCGCCGGAGCGGTCGAATCTGTCGCCAAAGAAATCAAGGTTCGAGAGCACGAAGGGATCGTAGAGATCGACCACCAGCGGGCGGTGCACGGCAGCCATCAGCTCGACCCGTCCCGGCACGATGGACACGTCGGCTGAGTCGAGCAGCCGATCGAGGCCTTGGTCTCGGGTGAACGTCGCCAGCCGGGGCCCCCGTTCGGTGGGCAAGAGGACACTGCCTTCGGGGGCGGCCAGCACGACCTCGTGGTCGCGTGCAGCGAGCGCGTGGGCGATCTCGACCGCGCGGATGGCCGGGCCCGCCATGCGGGCGCCGACGCGGTCCCAGCTCAGCACGAGCACGCTCATGCGGGCGCCGCCGCAAAGCTGCGCAGCGAAAGCCCGCGCCCGGGCCGGGGCACGCCACCGACGGTGAGGCCTCCGGTATCGTCGGCGGCCGTCCACAGACCGGGCGGCTCGGAGGCGCCGCCCTCGAGTTCGGCCCGGACCCGCAACGTCTGCCCGGCGGAACGCTCGAGGGGGCGCTCCAATTCGACCGAGATGAAGGCCCGGTCGACAAAGCCCGCCGCCGGAACCCGGCGTCCGCCGAGCCGCTTCCCGCCCTCATCCATCACAGAAACGTCTACCGTCTGCCGATGCGAACGCCAGTAAGTGCAGACGCGAAGATCGACCCGCCACACTCCGTCGCCGCGACACACCCACCGTTGCTCGATGGGGACGCCGTCGGCCAGCGGCTCGACCGCATCGGCATCGAGACGGGCCTGGTCGTAACAGCGGCCGCCGGGCTCGAGAGCGACGCACGAACCGGTCTCGTCGGCCTCCTCCGGCATCGGCTCGGGCGAGACACGGCCGGCGCGAGCGCCGGCGCTCAAAATCGAGTTGATAGCAGCGAGGCTCTGCTCTGCTGTGCGCTCGGGGCTGTAGTCGCGCACGACCTGATGGCGCGCCGATCGCCCGAGATGAAGTGCCAGCTCCGGATCGCTCAAGAGACGCACCGTGCCCTCCTCCCAGCCCGGCAAATCGGGAGCCAGCCACGCCAGCGCGCCCTCCGCACTGGCTCGCTGGAACGGCGGGCTCGGGCTCGCGACGGTCGGCACGTCGACCAGCGCCGCCTCGAGCAGCTTGATTTCGCTCTTGGCCAGATTGAAGTGCCGCTCCAGCTCGAGCGGCGCGAGTGCGACGTCGACGCCCGCCATCCTCGCCGGCAGCTCCGACCAGGGCACCACCGGCCAACAATCAATGCGTGACGACAGGCCGTCGAGCACAGCGGGCCGGCGCACCGGCCCGGCGAGGACGAGCCGGGCGTTGGGCACCCGCTCGAGGGCGCGTGCCAGCGCCGGTGCCACGCGCGCCAGATCGGCGTCATGCGTGTCGGTTCCGGAGAAAAAACCCATGCGCCGCGGTGCACCGGCCTGCGGCACGGAGCGCTTGGCGCGGGCGATACGTGCGAGCGCGATCTGCGCGCGGTCGAGCCCGTTCCGCACGACGAAAGCGGGCACACCCATCGACCGAGCCGCTTCGGCCACCGCCTCGGTGCTGCCGATCGCGGCATCGCTCGCGGCGAGACTCCGCGCATAGGCCTCGACCGAGCGGCGATACCCGGCGATGACCTCGGACGAGAGGTGCTCCAGCGCCGGTGCGTCGGCCAGATCGGCGCTGCCGAAAACCAGATCGTCGGCCGAGAAGACAACCGGCACGCCCCGCTGGCGCGCCACCATGACGGCTCGGGCCACCACGCGCGAGAACGGCGCCCGGTGCAGGATCAGGACGTCACAAGACGCTGCCGCCGCCGCTGCGCGGGCGTCGGAATGGGCGAGAACTTCGCTCTCGACTCCCGCCTCGGCCAGCGCCCGGGCCGGGGTCCAGACACGATAGCGAAGCGACGCACCGTCAATCCCAGAGAGAAAGAGCAGGCGCAGCGGTGCCGCGCGACGCACGCTCGGCGCACGCCGGCGCACACACACTGAATCGTACGCTTGCAACGCCGCCTCGGCGTGCTCGCCCGGCGTCGTGATCTCCGGCACCGGGGCTGCGGCAAGGCGGCGGACGAGCGCCGGGTCGCTTGCCAGACGAGCCAGCGCGCCAGCCAGCGCCGCGCTCGAATCGCGTGCCACTACGAGCCCGTTGCGCTCGTGCGTGATCACCTCGAGCGGACCGCCGCAATCGGTGGTGATCACCGGGCGGCCGCGCAGCAGCGCTTCGCGCACGACCAGGGAGAACGACTCGCGGATGCGCGAGGCGAGCACCACGACGTCGGCGTTCTCGAGCACGTTGTCCAGATCCTCGGGCGCGAAGGCCGGATGGGCCACCACGCGCCCGGCCAACGCCGGGTGGCCCGCCAACTCGGCCGGATCCGCGGCCCAGACGTCGAGCCGCAGCGACAGCTCTGCGGGCAGGAGCTCGAGTGCGTCAAGCAGGACGCCGAGGCCCTTCAAGGCATTGCCCGCCCCGCCAAGGAAGGCCACGCGCAGCGGCCCGCCACGGGTGCCGGCGGGGGGCAGGACACGTGCCGGCCGTTCGACGCCGTTCGGCTGCACCTCGAGCCGTCCCGGCGCCACCAGCCCACCCCGCTCGAGGCTCTCGGCGAGGTGGGCCGCTGGCACGAAGATGCGCTCGAGGGCGGGCAGTGAAGCCCGCAGCAGTCTGCGGCGGCGCTCGTCATCGAAGGGCGGCCGACCCGTGCAGCCCGCCCCCACGGTCGCCTCGCGACACGCCGAGCCGCCTGGCGAAAAGAGGAAGAGGCAGGGACAGAGCCACCACCAATCGTGCAGGGTCGCCACCACCGGCACGCCGCCCTCGCCGGCGGCCTCGATCACCCCGACGCCAAGGCCCTGGAGACCATGCAGGTGGACCACTTCCGGCGCGGTCACGCGCAAAAATTCGGCGAACCCCTCGCGGCCCACGTCGTTGCGGTCGTTGGCGGCGGTCCACGACTGGAAAGCGTGGCCGGTATTGACGCGCCAGGTCGGGATGCCGTCGATCCAACCTCGGGCGACGGCCCCGAGCGGCTCGGTCGCCGTCGCCCGTCCCGAGAAGATCCACGGGGTATGTCCGCGCCGAGCGAACTCGCGCGCCAGACGGCGGACCACGAGCGTCGCGCCGCCCTGCAACTCGGGCAGATAGAGCGGAACGACCAGAGCAATCCTCACGGCCACCTGCCATACCACGGTCCGGCGCGGCTGCCGGCCGGCGGGCGCCGAAATCATGGAGCGGGTCCGCCCGCGGGGCGTGACCGCTGCGACCCGCGGTGTGGGCGGAGTCCTCGACGGTGCGGCAACGTGCGGGTCCCGTCAGCGGGCGTGACGCGGCGACCAGAGGTGTTGCGGGCAAGCGATTTGACCGCCGGATTTTGACGAATGATCTGTCCCGCTCCAGGCTCCGGCAGCTCGGGCGGGCGGCGGGCGCGTTAGGCGCGTGATAGGAGCGCGGCCTGATGCGGCACGGTCGACTCGGCGACGTCGGTAGCGACGAGGTACGGCGGGCGCGTGACGGGAGCGCGCGCTGATGGGCCCGGGGGCGCTGTTGCGACGACCGCATTGGGATTCGGCACGCCGCGTCCTCGTGCTGGCGGGCCATCGCCCCGACCTCCTCGCGGACCTGCTCGCCCGGGTGCGTGAGTTGGCGCCCCGCGCGCGGGTCGATCTCCGGCTCGCGTTCGACCCACCAGCGGCAGCCATGGCCCTGGCCGAGAGCGTGGCGTCGCTTCGCCTCGAGGAGCGCGAGCCGGCGCTGGCCCACCTGCGCGAGACGCGCTTCGACATCGTGGCTGTGCTGGCCGGACACCGTGCAGCCGCGCTGCTGCTCGTGCCCTTGCACCTCGACGCGCGCTCGGTCGTGCTCTTCGACGAGGGCCTCGGGTGGTTTGCGTTGAACCTCGGCTGCGGGCCCCGGCTGCTGCGTCAGTTGGGTTGGGCGCCCTGGGACACGGGGCCGATCGCCACCCTGAGCATCGCCGCCGTCCGCCTGGCGCGTTCGTTTTTGGTCGGGACGCTCGCCGCAGTCTGGCTCGTCGGCTCGACCACCCGGATTCGCGTCCGCGGTCGCGCCCGCCAGGCGCTGCGGGCGCTGCGCGGCTGACCCGAGGAGAGCCCCCGCCGATGCCTCATCAGCGCAAACCCGCAGCAGACCCCGCCGGAGATGCGCTGCGGGCGTGGTCGCGCGATTCGAGCGAGGTGGTCTACCGCACGCGCGTCTTCGACCTGCGGCGCGATCGCAACCGCTCGCCACGGACCGGCGACAATCATGATTTTTGGGTGCTCGAGAGTGGCGACTGGGTCAACATCCTGCCCATCACCACGGCCGGGGAGGTGGTCCTGATCAGGCAGTGGCGCCACGGCATCGACGATTTCACCCTCGAGATCCCCGGCGGCATGATCGATCCCGAGGATGCCTCGCCGCTTTCCGCAGCCCGCCGAGAGATGATCGAGGAGACCGGCTACGACAGCGCCGACATCGTCGAGCTGGGCTCGGTGCATCCCAATCCCGCGATCCAGGGCAACAGGCTGCACACCTTCCTCGCGCGGGGAGCCGAGTTCCGTCAGGCACCCTGCTTCGACACCACCGAAGAGGTCGCGGTCGAGTTGGTGGCGCGGGATCGGCTACCCGAGCTCGTCCGCGGCGGCCGGATCACGCACGCACTGGTCGTCGTGGCCTTCTATCTCGACGCACTGGCGCGGGGCGAAATCCGTTGAGCACGCCAGCCGGGGAACCGCTCCGCGTCGGCCTCCTCGGCGGTGGCGTGATCGGCGCGACGCATGGCCTGATGCTGGCCGACATCGCCCAGAAGTGTCCGGGGACAGTCACGCTCGAAACCATCGCCGAGCCGATCGCCGCGCAGCGCCAGCTCTTCGTCGAGCACCTCGGGGTCCGGCACGGCTACGCGGACGCGCGCGAACTGATCGAGCGCGCCGAGATCGACGCGGTCTTCGTCTGCACGCCGACCCACACCCACCTGGAACTGGTGCGCGCAGCCACCGCACGTGGCCTGCACGTCTTCTGCGAGAAGCCCCTCGGCATGAACCTCGCCGAGGCGTGCGAGATAGCTCGTCTCGTCGCGGCGGCCGGGGTGCAGGCCCAGGTCGGTCTCGTGTTGCGCTACTCGGCGGTCTACGACGTCATGCGTGAGTTCGCACGCGACGCCGCCGCGGGCCGCCCGATGGCCTGGGTGATGCGCGACGATCAGTGCCTGCCGATCCGCGGCCTCCACGGCACGCCCTGGCGAGCCGATCCGGCCCGCACGGCGGGCGGCACCCTGATCGAGCACGGCATCCACGACCTTGACCTGGTGCAGTGGATGTTCGGGCCGGTGCGCCGGCTGCGCGCGAGCGTGCGCAACCTCGCCGGCCACCCCGGTATCGAGGACTATGCCGCGGTCGAGCTCGAACTGGAATCAGGCCTCCACGCGCAGATCGTCAACGTCTGGCACGATATGGTGCAGCGGCCCTCGAACCGTCGCCTCGAAATCGTGTGCGAGCGACGCTTCATCGGCAGCGAACACGACATGGCCGGGCCGATCGAGATCCAGACGGCGGACGAGGCGGCCATCGTGCTGGCAGAAGCGGAGACCTTGGCGCGCTTCGCAGCTCGGCATCCCGAGATCCCGGCGGCATTGCACGGCAGCCTCGGGGCTTCCTACCTCGCGCAGGATCTGGCTTTTGTGCAGGCGCTGCGCTGCGGTCAACCGCCCTCGCCCGGCCTGGCCGACGGCATCGCGGCGCAACGCCTGGCCGAATTGGCCTACCGCAGCGCGCGCGAGGATCGGACGATCACGTTGGCCGAGGAGCCCGATCCCGCGCCCTGATCCCGTGCCCTGGGCTCACTCCGAGTCTGCCCCCAGCACGAGCGCGTTGAAGACGAGATCCCAGCGCCCCCGGGCGGCGTAGAGCTTCATCTCCGCAGGCGTACCCTCGAAGGGGGCGTCCGGATTTTCCCAGATTTCGAAGGGCTGGCCTTCGACCCAGACCTTACGCGCGTCGCCGAACCCGCTCCGCGTCAACATCGTCTCTGTCGTCATCATCAGTCGGCCCTCCCCTCGCACCGGACGGACGGACGGGGCAGCCGGAGCGTCACCGGGCGGTCGCGGAAGCTTCCCCCGAGCCGCACGGCTCCGCTCTCGACCAGCTGCCAAACCGTGGCGACGATCTCGTCGTCTCCCCGCGCGTAGCGGGCCACCGTGGTCACCAGATCCAGCATCGTGATTTTACGTCCCATCGCTCCGACCTTCCTGGCGGAGGTTCGACGCAAGCCGGGTGCCATTGATTCAGTCGTGGTCGTGACCGAGGGGCGCTATGTTCTCCGCGGCATTGAGAGGCCCGCTATCGCAGGTGGTGTCGCAAACGTAACGTCGCCGGGTGCAGCGATGACACCAGGGTGGCATGGTCTGCCCACACCGGCCGGACCGTTCAACCGGGGGAAAAGCTCCATTCGCCTTCCCCGCTCGCAAGGGACCAATACTTGACCACGCCATCGCCGAAGCCACGCCGCGCCCTGCGCCGTCTCGCCTTGGGCACGGCACTCATCCTCGCCGTCGCGGGCTCTGTCCTGTGGATCAATCGCAGCACCGTCGCGCTGTGGGCGGTCGGGATCATGATGGACCGGCGGATGCCCGTCGGCCCGCACCGCGAAGTGGAATGGAACGCCGGGTCCGATCCGCGGGGACGCGCCTCGAACGAACGTCCACCCAACATCGTCCTCATCATGGCCGACGATCTCGGCTGGAATGACCTCACCTGGAACGGAGGCGGAGCTGCCGGCGGCACCCTGCCGACGCCCAGCATCGATTCGATCGCCGCGGCGGGCGTGGCGTTCACCAACGGCTACGCCGCCAACGGCACCTGCGCCCCCTCGCGCGCCGCCCTGCTCTCCGGTCGCTATCCGACGCGCTTCGGATTCGAGTTCACGCCGACCCCAGCGTTGATGCCACGCATCGTGGGCATGCTCGCGGGAGAGGACCCGCTGCGAACGCGCAAACCGATCCTCCCCGACCCGATGCCCGAGGTGGGCGATTTCAACGAGCTCGGCATGCCCGGTTCGGAGATCACGCTCGCCGAGCTGCTCCGCGACGTCGGCTACCACACCGTCCACATCGGCAAATGGCATCTCGGTGGCGCCCGGGGCATGGCGCCGGGCGATCAGGGCTTCGACGAGAGCCTGCTCCTGGCGAACGGCCTCTACCTGCCCGAGGACGATCCCAACGTCGTCAACGCCAAGCAGGAGTTCGATCCGATCGACCGCTTCCTCTGGAAGGCCATGAAATACGCGGCGTCGTTCAACGGCGGCGAGGCCTTTGCGCCGGGTGGCTACCTCACCGACTACTACAGCGACGAGGCCGTCAAGGTGATCGAGGCCAACCGCGATCGCCCGTTTTTCCTCTATCTGGCCTACTGGGCGCCGCACACGCCGCTGCAGGCCACCCGGGCCGACTACGATGCCCTCTCCCACATCACATCGCACCGCGAGCGGGTCTACGCCGCGATGCTGCGGGCGCTGGACCGCGGCGTCGGCCGCGTCCTCGAAGCGCTCCGCTTGTACGGCCTCGAAGACAACACGCTGGTGATCTTCACCTCCGACAACGGTGGCCCGGCCTACATCGGCCTGCCGGATGTCAATAAGCCCTTCCGCGGCTGGAAAATCACCTATTTCGAGGGCGGCATCCACGTGCCCTTCTTTGCGAAATGGCCGGCCCGCATCCCCGCGGGCCGGCGCTACGACGCGCCGATCCACCACTTCGACGTCCTGCCGACCGCTGCGGCGGCGGCCGGCGCCACCCTGCCCACCGATCGGGCGATCGACGGCACCGATCTCCTGCCCTACCTGCGGGGCGAGCAGTCGGGCGTGCCGCACCGCAAGCTCTTCTGGCGCAGCGGCACAGCACAGAGCGCACTCATCGACGGCTGGAAGCTCAACCTGAGCGACCCACCCGGACGGGCCTGGCTCTTCAACCTGCGCCAGGACCCCACCGAGCGACACGATCTCGCAGCGGAGCGGCCCGATAAAGTCGCCGAGATCCGCGCCGAGATCGACGCTCACAACTTGACCCAGCAGCCGCCAGCCTGGCCGTCGGTCGCCGACATGCCGATCAACATCGACAAGGACACGTCCATCGCCGACGCGCCCGACGACGAATACATCTACTGGTCGAACTGATCCCGTGACCGCATCGAATCTCGCCCGTGCGCTCCGCGCGATCGTCGGCGACGACGGCGTGCTCGACGGCGACGAGGCGCTGCTGGTGTACGAGTGCGACGGCTATGTCCTCGAGCGCGGCACGCCCGAGCTGGTCGTGCTGCCGCGCACTCCCGAGGAAGCGGCCCGCGTCGTGCGCCTGCTGGCCGCCCGACAGATCGCTTTCGTGCCGCGCGGCGCCGGCACCGGACTCTCCGGCGGAACCCTGCCGCTCGACGCGCCGGTTATGATCGGCCTCAGCCGGCTCAAGGCCATCGAAACGATCGACGTGCGCAACCGCCGCGTGCAGGTCCAGGCCGGTGTGGTCAATCTCAACGTATCCCGCGCGGTGAAGGACGATGGCCTGCTCTACGCGCCCGATCCCTCCAGCCAGGCCGCCTGCACCATCGGCGGCAACATCGCCGAGAATTCGGGCGGTCCCCACACACTCAAATATGGCGTGACGGTGAACCACGTACTGGGAGTGGAGATCGTGCTCGCCTCGGGCAAGGTCGTGCAGCTCGGCGGTGCTACCGAGGACCTGCCCGGCTACGACCTTGTCGGCGCGGCGGTCGGCAGCGAAGGAACCTTCGGCCTCATTACCCGTGCCACGCTCCGGCTGGTGCGTGCTCCGCAAGCCTTCCGCACCCTGCTTGCCGTCTTCGCGCGGGTCGATGACGCCAGCGCGGCCGTGTCGGCGATCATCGCGGCGGGTCTCGTGCCGGCGGCGCTCGAGATGATGGACACGCTCATCCTGCAAGCCGTCGAGCAGGCGTTTGGCGCCGGGCTGCCGCTCGACGCCGGCGCCGTCCTGCTGATCGAACTCGACGGGCCCGAGGCCGGGCTCGACGACGAGGCCGCCTTGGTCGAGACGCTCTGCCGGCGCTGTGCTTCGCGCGAGGTCCGCCGCGCCGCGAGCGAAGCCGAACGCGCTCTGCTGTGGAAGTGTCGCAAGCGCGCTTTCGGCGCCGTCGGCCGGCTGGCCCGCAACTACTGCACGCAGGATGGCGTCGTGCCGCGCACGCAGCTGCCCGAGATCCTGCGCCGGATCACCCGCACGGCCGAGCGCCATCGGCTCCGCATCGGCAACGTGTTCCACGCCGGCGACGGCAACATCCATCCGATCATCCTCTTCGACGAGCGCGATAACGACGAGGTCCAGCGGGTTCTGGCCGCCGGCCGCGAAATCCTCGAAGCCTGCGTCGCTCTCGGCGGTAGTCTCTCGGGAGAGCACGGCATCGGGGTCGAGAAGATCGCGCAAATGCCGCTCTTGTTCGCGCCCGACGATCTCGACGCCATGCTGCGCCTGCGCCGGGTCTTCGACCCCGACCAGCGCGCCAATCCGCACAAGGTCTTGCCCGACTCGAAATCATGCATCGAGACGCGCACGCCGCGCCGGCAAGCGGCCATGTGATGGCGGCCGTTACCGTCGAGGTCGAGAAGCGCCTCACGGCCATCGTCGGCGCCGGCTACCTGCGCCACGGTGACGATCGCGATGGCGTCGATGGTCTCTGCCCCGCATGGGTCGTGTCGCCCGGCAATGCCGCCGAGGTCGCGGCCGTGCTCGCTCTGGGCGCGGACTCGGGACTCGCGGTCGTCGCGCGCGGGGGTGGCGCTCATCTCGATCGCGGCGCACCGCCGCGCGCCATGGACATGGTGATTGACATGGGGCGACTCCATGCCATCGTCGAACACGAGCCGGGCGATATGCGCGTCACGGTCGAGCCGGGTTGCACGCTGGGCACGCTCGAGGCCGCCCTGGCGCCAAGCGGTCAGTGGCTGCCACTCGATCCCGCGGGTGCGCCAGACGTGAGCATCGGCGGGTTGATCGCGGCCGACCTCTGCGGACCGCTGCGTCCGAGCCAGGGGCGGGTGCGCGATCTGCTGCTCGGCCTGCGCGTAGCGACGCCCGAGGGCCGGCTGGTCTCGGGCGGGGGCAAGGTCGTCAAGAATGTCGCCGGCTACGATCTGCCCAAACTGCACGTGGGTGCCCTCGGCACGCTCGGCATCGTGGTCGAAGCCAGCTTCCGCCTGCGGCCGCGCCCCCGCAGCGAACACGCGCTGGTCGTGCATACCACCGGTGCCGAGGAGACAGGCCGGCTCGCGCTCGACCTGCGCGACTGCTGCGAGCCGGCGTGGCTCGAGATCGTCGGCCCGGGGCTGGACCCCGCACCCGCGGGCTGGGCTCTCGCGATCGGCAGCGCCGGCCATCCGGCGGCCACCGCCGCAGCACTCGCCGCGTGGCAGCATCGCGTGCGCTCCGACCCCGCCGGTGGCGAAATCGAGCTGCACGAGGACGGCGGCGCGTTGCGTGCGGCGGTGGCTCGCGCCGGCACGGTGGCAACCGCCTGCGTGCTCCGGGCCTCGACCCTGCCCACGCAGATCGGCGCCCTCCTCGTGGCCATCGACGAGACGGCGAACGGTCAAGCCCGACTCGCGGCCAGCATCACCGGCAATGCGCACGCGGCGTTCGATGATGTTGCCGGAGCCCTGCGCGTCGTGCGCACACTGCGGCCGCGACTCGAGGGCGCGGGCGGTGCCTTGATCGTCGAGCGGGCGACCGCCGCAGCCAAACATGTCCTGCATCCGGACCCCGGAATCTGGGGCGCGTCGATCGGTGGCCTCGCCCTGATGCAGGAGTTGCGCCGCATGTTCGATCCGCGCAACACCCTCGCACCCGGACGTTTTCCGGGGGATCCATGAACTCGCCGCTCGACGACACTCAGCTCGGCAGTTGCGTGCATTGCGGTCTCTGTCTGGACGCCTGCCCGACCTATCTCGAGACCGGCAACGAGGCCGCGTCCCCGCGCGGTCGGATCCACCTCATGCGGGCCCTCGCCGACCGCCGCCTCTCCGCATACGCACCTGTGCGGAATCACCTCGACTCCTGTCTCGGCTGCCGGGCGTGCGAGGCGGCCTGCCCCTCGGGCGTCCCCTACGGCGCGCTGATCGAGGCCACGCGCCCCCTGCTCGAAGCAGCCCGTCCCGCACCCGCACGCTTCACTCGGCGCACCCTCGGCCGACTCCTCTCTAGCCGCACACCGCGCGAACTGGGCTGGGCGGTGGTCGGCCGCGCCGCCGGCCGTGGTTTCGTGGATCGACTGGCGCGGCGCACCGGCTCGCTGGCGCTGGCGCGTCTCGCCGCGCTCGATCCCGGACCGCGGCCGCGCCTGCCCGACGTCTTCGAACCACCGGGCGAGGTGCGCGGCAGTGCCATCCTCCTCACGGGCTGCGTCAGCGACACGGCTTTCCGGGCCACGACCCGGTACGCCGGCCGGCTGCTCGCGCTCGGCGGAATCCGGGTGACCGTTCCCAACCATCAGGGCTGTTGCGGCGCGCTGGCGCTCCACCTCGGCGACGACCGCGCGGCCGAACATCATCTCGCCGCCCTGCTCTCGGCAACGGCGGGCCCTCACGCCGACTGGATCGTACCGATGGCCGCCGGCTGTAGCGCGCACCTCCGCCACGCAGGCCGCCATCTCCCGGACAACGCGAGCGCCGAGTCTTTCGCCCGGCGGGTGATCGATCCGCTGGCGCTCTTGGCCCAGCTCTCGCTGCCGGCCCCCCGCCATTCGGTCGTGGCCCGTGTCGCGGTGCACGACCCCTGCCACCTCGTCCACGCGCAGGGCGTGGCCGCCGAGGTCCGCCGGCTGCTGTCGACGATCCCCGGCGTGACTCTCGTACCGCTGTCCGAAAGCGAAGTTTGTTGCGGTAGCGCCGGCACTTACAACCTGACCGAGGGGGCTCTTGCGCGCCGCCTGCTGGCGCGCAAGCTCAGCCACGTCGCCGCATCGGGTGCCACCATCATCGCCGCGCCGAACCCCGGCTGCCTGCTGCAGATCCGCTCGGGCGCGATTCGCGACGACCTCCCGGTCGAGGTGGTTCATCCGCTCGAGCTGCTGGGCCGCGCCCACGGCATTTGACTCGGCTCGCCATGAAGCGCGTTGTCGAGAGCATGGGAGACGAGGGTCGCGGAACGCTGAGCCCTCGCGATCTGGCCAGAGCCCTCGGAGCAAGCGAATCCTCTCTGAAACGTTGGGTGGACGGCGGCCTGATCGTGGCACAGCGCACGCCCGGCGGACACCGCCGGATCGCCGTCGCTGAAGCACTTCGCTTCGTGCGTGAGCGTCACGCCACGCTCGTCCATCCCGAGATGCTCGGCCTGCGCGCCCGTGCGGGCACCCGGAGTACGCTCGGCCTGAGCAACCTCGGCGCAGCACTGCGGGATGCGCTGGTCGCCGACGACGCCCCGACCGCCCACGCCCTGCTCGGCGATGCGTGGCTCGGCGGCGAGAGCCTCTCCGCGCTGGGCGACGTGCCGATCCGCGAGGCCTTTGACGCCATCGGCAAACTTTGGCTGAACGGCCCCGATGGCATCGTGCGTGAGCACCGCGCCGTGCGCATCTGCCTCGACGGTCTGCGGCTGCTCGCCGAGCGGATGCCGGAGCCTCCCACCGATGCCGCCGTGACCGCCGTCGGCGGGGCCCCGAGCGGGGACCCCTACCTGCTCGGCACTCTGCTGACCTGGCTCACGCTGCGCGAGAACGGTCTCCGCGCGGTCGACCTCGGCTGCGACGTGCCCGACGTGGCGCTACTCACTGCGGTCGATCTCTACCATCCCAAATTTCTATGGCTGTCGCTGTCATCCGACGACGCGGCGCGCGCTCTTGCCCAGCGCCTCGAGCCCCTGCTCATGGCCTTGCGCGAGCGCGACGTCCCGCTGGTGATCGGCGGCCGTTGTCGCTGGACGGCGGCCGAGGCCGCCTCGACCCGGCCCGCCGTCGTCTACCTCGAATCCCTGCGCGATCTCGCCGCCTTCGCGCGGGCGCGGATGGTCGCCAGCGCCGCCGGCAACTGATCGGGACCGTAGCGGCGCGGTGCGGGCCGCTCGATCCGCCTCTCCGCCCTCTGACACGGACTCCCGTCGCCGGATGGCCCGGAGGGTGGTAGCGGGTTTATCGGGACGGGCGCGCCCAACGCCGGACGACCGACATTCCCAACCTCATCGAGAAAGAAGCCCCCATGCGATCGTTCCGCTCCCCCTGGTTCGCTCTCGTCCTGACCGCGCTGATGGCCGCCTGCGGTGGCAGCGGCGGCGCTCGACCGACGCCAACGCCGGGGCCTGGTTCCACCGCCACCCCCGCACCGACCCGTTCGCCCGACCCAACCGCCTGCGAGCATGCCGCGGCGAGCTACCCGAGCACCTTCGCCGGGATCCAGGACCAGATCTTCGACCGCCACGGCTGCAACCAGGACGCCTGCCACGGCTCGGCGGCCGCGGGAGCGCTCGACCTGCGCGCCGACGTCGCCTGGGCGCAACTCGTGGAGCGGCCCGCCGCCGGCAGCCGGCTTGACCGCGTCGAGCCGGGCGATCGCGACCTGAGCTACCTCTGGCACAAGCTGCTGGCGGCAAGCCGGCCCGCAGAGGCGCCGACCATCAGCGGCTCGCCGATGCCCATCGGCAGCGCACCGCTCGACGACGACGAACTCGAACTCCTCCGGCGCTGGATCTACGCGGGCGCCCCCGCGACCGGCACCGTCGCCGACACCGCCGAGTTGCTGGATGCCTGCCTGCCTCCGCCCGAGCCCATCACGATCACGCCACTCCCCCCGCCACCCCCCGAGGAGGGCGTCCAACTCGTCATGCCGAGCTTCCCGCTACCTGCGGGGCGCGAGCGCGAGGTCTGTTTCGCCAGCATCATGGACTTCACCGGTCAAGTTCCCGAATGGGCTCTCGACGAAAGCGGGACGCACTTCCGGGTCTCCTCTTCGGCCCTGCGCCAGGATCCGCAGAGCCATCACCTGATCCTCTCACTCTACACCGGCACGGCCCCGACCAGCGATCCGAGCTTCGGTCAGTGGACCTGTTCGGGCGGCGACCTCGACGGGCAGGAGTGCGATCCCAACCTCCGCGGGAGCTGTGCCGCGGGCCTGTGCGTGAGTCAAGCCATCGACACACCGGGGTGCATCGGCTTCGGGCCCCGCGATGCGGGCACCGCAGTCTCGGACCAAATCGTCGTCGCCCAGCAGTCGCAAGAGACGCAGGTCCTCCCCGTGGGAACCTACCGCGAGATCCCGCTCCGCGCGCTCGTGTTCTGGAACTCCCATGCCTTCAACGTGACCGGCAGCAACCATCGCATGAATGGGCGCATCAACTGGACGTTCGCGCGTGATGCGACCGTGCCGGTGGTCCCGATCTTCGCCTCGCACGAACTCCTCGGGATGTCGGTTCCGGCCTTCGATCGGCAGACGATGTGCACGACGCTGCCGCTGCCCGAGCGAGCCCGGCTCTTCAATCTCCTCGGACACACCCACAAGCGCGGCAAACGCTTCTGGGCCGACGATCCGAGCGGCAATCTGATCTACGAGAATTTCGTCTACAACGATCCGGTCAACCAGTATTACAACCCGCCGCTCGCCTTCGATTCGCCAAATGTGGCCGAGCGCACGATCCGCTTCTGCGCCGATTACGTGAACGGTCTCGACGCAGCCGGGAACCCCGACGGAGAACTGGTCAAGCGGCGCTCGCGAACACCGGCGAACGCGTTTGGCCGGTGTTCGCCCACCCACTGTGCCGAGGGCCGCGTCGCCGAACGCTGCGGCGGGGTCGGCGACGATGCCACCTGCGACACGACTCCCGGAGCGGGCGACGGCGCCTGTGACGCCTGCCGACTCGTCGGCGGCGTCTCGACCGAAGACGAGATGTTCCTGCTGCTCGGCGCGTACTTCGTCGAGCCGCCGAGTACGGACTGACGCCTCGCCCGAGCGTCGCGACGGTGACCCCGCCGCGACGCTCGGGCCCCCCCCCAACTCCGCTGCGATACTCACCCCAGGCGTTCCGCCGGCAGAGCTGAGCCCCGGCCCCTCCCTCTTGCCGGCCCTGCCCGCCCGCGCTTGGGCAGAGGCCATCTCCGCCGGCAGAGCCCGTCCCGTCACGCGCCGAGAGTCAGACCCGGCGGTCGAGACGCTCGGTCTCTCGGTGGGAGACGGGAGCTCTCCCCGATGATCACCAAAGCCCACGCGACAGCGGGCGCACTACCCCCTCTGCCCCATGCAGCGGGGACGCGACCGCGGGCGCCTCTCCGGTCCGGCACGGGATCGACGCGCCAGCTGCCCTTGACTCTCGCCCCCGAAGGATTACCCCGGCACGCCGACTCGCGGCGGCGGGCTCCCGCCCGCGGCCCGGCCGAACCACAGAGGCTCGGCCGGGACTGCCCGCGGCCGAAATCTGGGACACACAGGAAAGGAGACAGGGGGAAATGCCAGCCAAGGCCTTTAAATTCGGGGAGAACGCGCGCACGCGGATCCTCGATGGGGTGAACATCCTCGCCGACGCCGTTGCCGCCACACTCGGGCCCCGCGGCCGTAACGTGGTGCTCGAGAAGTCATGGGGCGCGCCCAACATCACCAAGGACGGCGTGGCCCTCGGCCGCGCCGGCGTCGCGCCGATTCCCGCCGGCGACCTCGTGCTCGACGCGGCGCTCAACGAGCCCGGCTTCCTGCACTGCCTGGTCGAGTGCACGCCGCCCGCCACGCCCAAGCTCACCGCCCGCGGCGCCGCCGCGATCGAGCCGCTTTTGATCCAACCGTCGCTGCCGGCACCGCGGGACTTCGATGCGTTTTGGACCGCGCAGAAAACACTCCTCGCCGCCACGCCGCCGAACCTGCGCCTCACGCCCGTCGCCTCGCCGCGCGCCGATATCGAATGCTTCGAGGTGCAGGCCGACACCGGCGTGGGTCGCGGCCTCTCCGGCTACCTCGCGCGCCCCACCGGTGCTGCGGTGCAATCGCTCCCCGCGATCGTGCTCTGTCACGGCTCGGGCGTGACC
>SXGT01690896.1_pt1 | contig 27960 bp, 30 predicted proteins | sample 3176221 | NCBI WGS metagenome assembly SXGT01 (sample SAMN11356862, study PRJNA531348) | freshwater metagenome | isolation source: freshwater sample F1-120 | place: China: Fuxian Lake, Yuxi | collected 2017-12-25
CCCCACCCCTTCCCATCTCGAACAGGACCGTGAAACATACCTGCGCCAATGATAGTGAGCTTCGCGCTCGTGAAAGTAGGTCATCGCCAGACTCCCATAAAACACAAAAAACCCAGCCAAAAGCTGGGTTTTTTGTTTTGCGAATATAATTTGTGCGTCGCTATCCTGGATTTGGGTCGTTCCCAACCGAATCCGCCCTTGGTCATCTCCGCACAAGATGGCTTTTAACCCTCCAACCAGGGGGAGATTTCCGGATTCTCAATGGTCAGTTCTTACAATTATTGGTATGTGTTCATCTCGGTGCTTGTGGCGTATGCCAGTGCCTATGCGGCGCTGAGTGTGGCCAAGGGTTTGGTTACCTGTACCGATGAAGAAGTTGTACAGCGCATCCTGGGAGGCGCGATCCTGTTTGGGTCGGGGATATGGGGGATGCATTTTATCGGCATGATGGCCTTTCATTTGCCCATCAAGATCGAATTTGACTTTGTGCTCACCCTCGTCTCCGGAGCGTTCTCTGTCTTTGGCGCAGGAATCGCCTTCTGGTTGCTTCGATATTGGCGTGACCGGAAAGGCGCGCAATGGTTATCCGGTCTATGGATGGGGTGCAGTGTTGCGACGATGCATTTCATCGGCATGGCGGCTATGCGGATGAATCCTGCCATTGAATACAACAGCCTGATTGTGATTTTGTCTCTCCTGATTGCGATCCTGGCTTCCGTATTGGTTTTTCGAGCGCTGAAGGGCGAATTACAGGAAGCTACTGCCTCCCCGCTTGCTTCTCGCTATTTGATGGCTGGTGTGTTGGCGGTAGGGGTTTCTGGGATGCACTACACCGCCATGACGGCGGCTCGTTTTCAACCTGATTCCGTCTGTATCGTGGGCCCTGATGCCATCGAGCAACATTGGATACTTCTCCTTGTGGCTCTTGGAGCAACTTTTTCGGCACTGCTCAGCTATTACATCGTCCCAAGTGCCTGGGTCTCACGAAGAATCAAGGCCCTTGAGCGCGCTGCTCCGGTTGTGGTGCTGTTTATGGTGCTGGTTGTTGTAGGGGCCTTCTGGATACAACAGGGCGAGGATGAGCGTGATGAGCTTCAATCCCATGTTGACCATGCAGAAGCCACTGGCCTGATGTTGGTTCATGAGCGAATGGCCCATTTCAAAACACTTCTGCAAAGTGTTGTGGCCTTTTACAAGTCCTCACAAAAGGTTGAACCTGATGAACTGGATCAGTACCTTGAGAGCTTGACGCCAAACCCGGATCTCGCGGCCATTCGAAGTGTTGGCGAGCTGCAGGTATCCCTCGATGATATATGTTCTCCGCGGGCCACTCTGCAGCCGATCTGGAGGGACACGAAATTGTCGGGCAACAGTCCGCTTTCCTCGGTAGTCGGCGTAGAGCGGCTTATAAGCCCAAAGGAATTGTCAAACCACTTGCGCGAGTTCGTGGCTTCCAGCGCTTCGGCCCCCTATTACATCTATCTGCCGCAAAATGAGAGGTTGGAAACGGGGGCAGACTATCTGATGCTCTGGCCGCTCACGCCCTTGGACGCAAAAAACCCGTGTCAGATTCCCCTTAACTGGGTGTGGTTGTCTCTAGATGTGCACGATGCGCTATTAACGGACAGGAGCGAGTTCGTTAAAAACGGATTGAGTGTTTCGGTGCTTGAGCGTAGAACCCGTGATCCGTTGTTCAGAGCCGGCTCGGCTGACATGACGACGGGTGCTTTTCAGCGGCTTTATCCCTATGATCTTGCCCATTCAATGAATCTTGACATTGCCTTTGTTACGGAAGTGCCAGATTCGCCCCGAAATCGATGGGCGAGTCTGACCCTGCTTGTGAGTGTGGTGGCAGGCGGGCTGTTGGCCATCATTATTTGGCTCCTGGGGGCTTCTCGTCGGGAGGCGATGCGTGAAACCGAGATCGCTCAAACAAGGCTGGTCGAGAATCTTCAGTTGTCGCAGCAACTGGAGGACCATAATGCGCAGCTTGTGGAGGCCTTGCGGGTCAAGGAAGACTTTCTCGGAACGATGTCACATGAGCTCCGCACCCCTTTGAATTCCATTATCGGTTTCGCGCAGATATTGGCCACCAAGATTCAGCCCCTGCACCTTCCCGAGCAAAAATATGTTGATCGGATCTTGTCGAGCGGATGGATGCTCCTTGCACTCATCAATGACATCCTCGACCTTTCAAAGGCAGGTAGCGGCAAGTTGCGTCTTTTTCAGGAGACGGTGCAGCCTTCTGTATTGATGTCCGGGATCGAAGAGGCCTTCGAGTGGCAGATTCGTCAACAAGGTGTTTCCGTGAAGATTGAAGTTGAAGCGGACATCCGGGAGCGGTCTATCCAGTGTGATCGCGTGAAGTTCCAGAGGATATTGAACAACCTTGTTGCTAATGCGTTCAAGTTTTCGCCAGCGGGATCGGCAATCCTCGTCAAATGTGCCCGGGTCGAGGCTGATCGAGTTGGACATTGCGCAGACCCTCGTCCGGGCATGTTCTTTGATTCCAGACTGGCCGATGAGGGCGCCTTTCTTGAGGTGAGTGTGAGCGATGTTGGGATTGGAATCCATGAAGGTGATTTTGTCCGCCTGTTCAAGCCCTTCAGCCAGATCGATAGTGCGCTGTCGCGTCAGCATGAGGGTTCCGGACTGGGGCTGGCCCTGGTCAAGTGTCTTGTTGAGATGCATGGTGGCGCGGTATCACTCCATTCCCAGCCTGATCGGGGCACTACGGTCTATGTATGGTTGCCGTGGCATGAAGTGAATGAAGATCTGACCGAGAATGAGGGGGTGCGTTGTGGGTAATCCGCTACCTCGGGTGCTGATCGTGGATGACCGTCCAGCCAATGTAGAGTTGCTGACGGAAATGCTGGAGGGCTATGACATCCAATCCGCTTTGTCTGGACAGGAGGCCTTGGATCGTTTGTCGAAGAGGCCCTACCCCGACCTGATCCTGCTCGATGTCATGATGCCGGGCATGGATGGGTATGAGGTGGTGCGCCAGATCAAGAGTCGCGATGAGATTCGCGATATCCCGGTGATCATGGTGACGGCTCTGGATGAGAAACAGGCCAAATTGCGCAGTCTGGACGCAGGGGCGGAAGAGTTCATCTCAAAACCGATTGATCAAATGGAGCTGCAGGTTCGTGTGCGCAATATGTTGCGCTTGGGCCAGTTGAGTCACCGCTTGGCACATCAGAATACACTTCTTGAGAAGGAAGTGGCCAAACGCACGGCCGCGTTGACCGCCGAAGTTGTCGTTCGCCGGGAGGCCGAACAGAAGATTCTCGATCTCTATGATCAAGACCCGCAAACCCATTTCCTGAATTATGGGGCCTTTGTTCGGCACCTTCAGGCGCGGTTGGATGAGCTGAAGCCCGGTCAGTCGTTGGCCCTCATTCTGATTGAACCCAGTCGTTTGTCAGTGCTTGTACAGTCCCTGGGGCGAGGCCTGCGCGATCAATTGGTTCGCCAGTTGGCGCAGCGTTTAAAGAATTCCATCTTGGACAGGGATCTGCTGGCACACTTGGAGCCGGGCGTTTTTTGTGTGGCCTGGGCACTTGATGAGGGGGAGTCCGCAGACCCGGTCGTGATACAGGCCGCCTTGAGTCCCCTCATCACTCAGGGGCTTCAGGCCCCGTTTGAATTACAAGAGACGACGGTGCAGGTTCACATGAGGGCTGGTATGGTCCTTGCCCATACAAAGGGGCAAGCCGAAGTCCTGCTTCGTTGCGCGGAAATGGCCCTTTCCTCAGTGGACCCCGATGGGGCGTCCACCTTGCTGACCTATACGGCCGAGATTGGCGAGCAGGTGGCGTCAAGGCGGCGTGCCCAGATGGAGATCGAGCGCAGGGTTGGTTCGCTGACGCCGCGCGAGGGGGAAGTCGCCCATCTGATTGTCGAGGGGAACGCCAGTAAAATGATCGCCTACAAGCTCGGTACGAGCGTCAGGACGGTTGATGCTCACCGAGCCAGGATCATGGACAAGCTCCAGGCCGATACGGTGGCCGACCTGGTTCGAATGATGCTGGCCCTGCGGGGGGGGGCGAGATCTAGGTAATGTTACCTAGGCAGTGCTACTTAGGTACATTTCGGGATTTTTTAATGAGAGATCCTTGTCTACTATCAATCCAACGATCAGGCCCCAGACCACCCGGGACAGGAATCGGAACCGTTGAATTGCACATGTAACCAAGGAGCTCAAAATGAAACATACCAAACTTGCCATCGCCCTACTGGTCGCCTTCTCAGGAGCCGTTCAGGCATCGGGTGTCAACTTTTCACAGATCAGCGCCGGCACGGTGACGAACTTGACGATCAGCCAGACCGGTACCGGCAAGAGCCGGATCAGTAGTGGTAATGCCCTGACCAGTACGCAAGGGGATGTCGTTAGCAACACCTCCGCACGGGGGGTCAGTTTCTCTGAAGCGGCCGAGGGTACGGGTGATTTCGTACATAGGGGGGCCTTGACCACCTTGAGCCTGACGCAAGTCACGAGCTCGGCCAATGGTGAGAGTGATAACAATGAAAACACCATCACGGGTCAGGTGAACACCAACGCAGGTAGCGTCACAGTGGCGCAGACCGGTGACGCCAATGCCTTGGATTTGGTGGTGGGTGCCTCTGATGGCTATATGACCTCTTCGACCGTTGCGATTACCCAGACGGGAAACGACAACCAGGTTGAACTCACTCGCACGGGTGGCGGCACGCATACTGACACCATCACCTTGCTAGGCAATAGCAACGCTGTCAAAGTGACGGGCACGAGCGCAGCCAGTACGAGCAGCACATTAAGCATTGTGACGGGGGCCGGATCTGATTTGAACCAGATCACCGCGTCTCAAGCGGGTTCGGGTGCAAACCTCGGTGTGACCCTGGCGGCTGACAGTGACAGCAACATCCTGGACCTCACTCAAAACGCGGCCTCAACAGCACTGACCCTGACCCTGAACGGTGATACAAACCATGTGTTTACTAGCCAAACCGGGGCATCAAGCCAAGCCACGCTGAATATTACCGGCAGCCTGAACAAGGTGGATGTCTCTCAATCAGGAGCGGGTGCCAACAGCATTCTCACTCTGAGCGGCAGTAGCAATGACATTGGCATTACTCAATCGGGGGCCTCTGCCTACGCCAATCTGAATATTTCCAGCACCAGCGCTACGGTGGCAGTCACGCAGTCGACTGCGAGTGCCTCCTACACCTATGCAGGTGCGGTGCCTACTGGCGGGTCGATTACCGTCACGCAATAATGGTCTGATGCCGGCGTTCTGACAAAGGCTCAAGCTGACACAGGAGGGGGGCCGAGAGGTCCCCCTCTTGCTTGGGTCGCACAGCACGCTGGACGGGACATGAAGTGGTTTTGTGAAGCTCTACCCTCGGAATTCCGCGCGGTACGGATCCAGTAAAAGAGGGTCAGAGTGGATCTACAGGTGATATATTATGGACAATCAATGTGCTCGCGTGCTGATCGTGGACGACATCCCGCTTAATGTGGAGTTGTTGACAGAGATGCTTGATGGATATGCCATCCAATCTGCCTTGTCCGGTCAGGAAGCGCTGGATGAGTTGTCAAGAAGGCCCTATCCCGACCTGATTTTGCTGGATGTGATGATGCTTGGAATGGACGGCTACGAGGTGGTGCGTCAGATCAGGCGCCGCGAAGATATTCGGCATATTCCTGTCATCATGGTGTCCGCGCTGGATGACAAGCAAGTCAAGAAACGCTGCTTGGAAGCCGGTGCGGAGGCGTTTATCTCCAAACCGATCAATTTGCCCGAGTTGCAGGTAAGCGTGCGCAATATGTTGCAGCGGGGCTCGTCGACCCGCGAAGGGTCGAAATAGGATGAATTCACTCTCCCGTGTGGAAGGAAGTCGAAATGAGTGAAAGTACAAAAAGTGAAAAAGGCGCAAAAAGTGCAAGCGGACCTTTGAGGGTTTGTGCTGCCGCAAGATCCCGCTGGATGGCGGGTTTGGTTCTATCGTTTGGCTGGGCCGTTTTGGCCCCTTTGACGGCCCATGCGGCGGAGTTGAACTACCACCTGCAGTCTCCCTTGGTGGGGGGCAATAATGCCGCCTTGCAGGCGGCCGAAAATGCACGCTATAACGCCATCAAGCAGGCGAAAGAGCGGAAGATTGCGGACGAACAACGCCTGATTCGGGAGGCCGCCCAGGCCGCAGAGGCCACCCCGGAGGCCCGTTTCGTAGCCTCCTTGCAGCAGCAGATTTATTTTGCGATTTCGCAGCGAATCGCGACCAGTATTACCAGCCTGGCAGACGGGGCTTCGGGCTCCTTTCAGACGGGTGACAATGTGGTGAGCTATACCCGTAGCGGGAATGAGTTGACAGTCACGGTGACGACCCCGCTGGGGACCTCCGTTATGGTATTGCCGTCCGGGAACTTCTAGTCATGAGCTCACCCCGCAGGCCTTCGCTGTGCCCGGTTTTTCCCTCAAGGGGCACGAGACTTTGGGGTCGGTCCGGTGAGTTTGTTGAGGGACGGTTAGTAGTCATTCTGTTAGGACTGGTCCTGTTGACTGGATGTGGGACGCTGTATACGCACATCGAGCCGCCGAGCATTGTGGGTGCGCCGGTCGCCCACGGGAAGTCCCGCGAAGCGCTCTTGGAAAAACGCCCGCCGGACTATGTCCCCTACAACATCGGGATTTACAACTGCATCGATACCAGCGGGCAGAAGCGCAAAGGGGCGGGTGGTGGCTCGGATTTTTCAAGTGCGGTGCCGCAAGACTGTTCCCCCTTCCTGATGTCTTCCTTTCGGGATGTCGGTTTTTATCGGGTCCTTGAGAGGACTCGGATTGATGATGTCCTGAAGGAGCGCCAGCTCGCTACGGTCATGCACGGGGAGCTGGGGAAAACCATCCTTGGGAAGATGCATATTGCCGATGCGGTCATGATGGGGCAAATCCTGAGCTACGATCGATCCGTCACGCAGAGCGCGGGCGGTCTGGCTCTTTCGGCGCTCGGGGGCTCGCGTCAACAGGTGTCAGACTCCTTCACCTTCAGCTTGAGGGCGGTGTCGACAAAGACCGGTGAGCTGATCGATGAGGTGCTGGTCAAAAAGACCGTGACCTCCTTGCAACTGGATGGCCATGTGTTACGCGTGGTTGGGGTGGAAATGGCCAGCCTGGAATACGGCGCGTCCGAAAATGAAGCGGTGGGGGTGGCCCTTCAGGAGGCCGTAGACCTCGCCGTACGAACCTTGACCGAGCAGGGCATCAAGAAGGGCTGGCTGATCCAGGAGGCGTGACTCATGAGGCCGACCCTGGGCCGGATCGCCTTGAATAAGGGGCGTTTTGTGCTACGCTCACGGGACACAGACACGATAAGGTGGCCTCGATGGGCAAGAACAGAGGTAAACACTCAGGAGGTCGTACTACATTCAGATGGGCCCCCGCGGTGCGTCCCTTGTTTTTGGGTGGCATAGCCTCTTTGGTTCCTTTGGTAGCCAGCGGTTCTGATGAGAACCATCGTGCGAAGTACCCTTGGGTGGGTAGCAGCAACGACGCCATGGTTTCTTTGCCCGCGACCGAAAGTGCGCGAGTCAACCCTCTTTGGGGTGTCAATGAATCTGATGTGACCCATCGTACGAAGTACCCTTGGGTGGGTGGCAGCAATGAGTCCATGGCTGCCTTGCCTGCGGCCGAGAGCGCCCGATACGACGCGGCCAGTCGGGCGCATGAACAGCAAATTGCAGACGATCAGCGAATGATACTGGGTGCGATCCTAGTAGAGTATAGAAACAGCAATGTATTAACCCTCCATCAGGGTGTGGCCTCGGCCTCTTTGACCCTGAGTCTGGCGCTGAGCAGTTGCGCCAATGCCGTTCATGTCAATCAGACGGGTGAATCGAGCACGGCGGCCGTAGACATTGCAGGTAACTTGAACAAGGTGGCTATTTCCCAATCGGGAGCAGGGGCTGTCAGTACGCTCAAGCTAACGGGGAGCGGCAATGATGTGGGGGTTTCTCAATCGGCCCCCGCAACCGTCTCTGCGTTGAGCATTTCCGGTACCAGCAGTACGGTGCGGGTCAGTCAGTCAAGCTCAGGTGCCCATCATGGCTATACAGGCACGGTGCCTAGTGGTGGATCGATCAAAATCACGCAGTAGCCTGAGGCTTCCGTGCAGAATCGGAACATGCCGTGCGTCAGCAAGGTCTGCTCAGGTGTAGTGCTTGGCTTCCTTGCGTTTCCCCGGGATCTTCTTCAGGACGATGACGCCCTTGATTGGGTCGAGGTTTTCGATCGGGATATTGGGATAGAGCGGGTTGACGGGTTTTAGCATCCAGCCCTCGGGGTGTTGGACGAGTTGGCGGAAGATGAGTTCATCGTTCGCTTCGGCAATGACAAACGAACCATCGTGGGCGAGGCCGGATGGTTCGATGACGATGATCTCGCCGTGCATGAACTCCGGTTGCATGGAGTCCCCCAGTACCATGAGGGCATAGGGCTCGGCCTCGGCGCAACTGCCCAGTTCATTAGGGGCCTGTTCTGGAGAAGAGGCCTCCTGTGCTTGGGCGCGAACCGGGATGGGAAAGGGTTTTCGGCTGGGGTTGAGTTCGTTCATTATTGACCTTGCATAAAGAATGCGTTGATTTCGCTGAGGCTGATCTGTCGCCAGGTGGGGCGGCCGTGGTTGCACTGGTCGGCGCGCTCGGTGCGTTCCATGTCGCGTAACAGGGCGTTCATCTCTGCCAGGCTGAGGATCCGGTTGGCACGGACCGCCGCGTGACAGGCCATGGTGGCCAGGAGTTCGTTTCGCCGGGCCTCGATCAGGTTGCTGTGCCCGGTTTGAGTGAGTTCTTGCAGGAGTGCGCGTACCAAGGACTCGGCATCGGCGTGTGAGAGTTCACTCGGCAGACCGCGCACGGTCAGGTGTGTCGGAGAGACCGCCGCCAGGTCGACCCCCATGTGCTGGAGTTCGTCCTGATGTTCCGCTGCGGTGGCCATCTCGGTCTGCGTGGCGGAAAAGACGACGGGGATTAGGAGGGGTTGGGCGACGGAGTCCGATCTGGACAGTTTGAGCCGTTCGTACAGGATGCGTTCATGGGCCGCATGCATGTCTGCGATCACGAGGCCGTGCGCATTCTCAGCAAGTATGTAGCGTCCTGCGAGTTGTCCCAAGGCAAAACCCAAGGGCGGAATCGTGTCCGCTTCGCTGGGCGGGGCGGCCGCTGTGCTGGGTGCCGGCCAGTAGGAAGGGGCCGGTCTTTCCCGAAAGGCAAATCCGCCCTGCCCTGCGGGGGCGGGTGGGGCCCAAGCGCTGCCCATGCGGCTGGCCATGGGGCTGTCCATGGGGCTGTTCATTCGGCTGTCCATGGGGCAGGATGGAATGTGTGTCGTTGTCGGCGGTGTGTCGATCGGGGTCTGTGTCGACAGGACGCGTTCCAGGGTATGGAATACGAAGCTGTGGATGCCTTGTGACTGGCGGAATCGAACCTCGGTCTTGGCTGGATGGACATTCACATCCACCTGTTCGGGCGGGAGGTCGAGGAAGAGGACAAAGGCGGGATGCCGCTGGTGATGCAGGATGTCACGGTAGGCCTCGCGCACGGCATGGGTGAGCAGGCGGTCGCGCACAAAGCGGCCGTTGACGAACAGGTATTGGGCATCGCGTCCGACCCGATTGTAGGCGGGGAGTGCCACCATCCCGGAGAGGCGTAGATGCTCGGCCGTGTGCATCACGGGACGCGCAGCGGCGCTGAACTCCGCACCCATCAGGTGTTGAATGCGGGCCTCGTGCGTTTCGGGATCGTGGCGCCACAGGATCCGGGAGCCTTGTCGAAACTCGAAGCCGATCTCGGGATGTGACAGGGCGCAACGCCGCAGGGCCTCTTCGCAGTGGGCCTGTTCGGTGGCGGTGCTCTTGAGAAACTTGCGTCGGGCGGGGGTGTTGAAAAAGAGGTCGCGCACCTCGATCGTGGTCCCGGCCTGCAGACTGGCGGGTTCGGGTGCGGCAAGCTCGCCATCTTGTGCGCGTATCTGCCAGGCATGGGCTGCGGTGGTCACGCGCGTGGTCAAGGTCAGGCGCGATACGGCCGCGATGCTGGCCAGGGCCTCGCCGCGAAAGCCCAGGCTGGCGACGGATTCCAGATCGGTCAGGTTGCAGATCTTGCTGGTCGCGTGGCGGGCCAGTGCGAGGGGCAGTTCGGCGGCGGGGATGCCGATGCCATCATCGCTGATGCGGATCAGTTGTACGCCGCCTTCTTCGATCTCGACGCGGATGCGACGCGCCCCTGCATCGATACAGTTTTCGGCAAGTTCTTTAAGGGCGGCGGCGGGCCGTTCAATGACCTCCCCGGCCGCGATCTGCGAAATCAGCAGATCAGGGAGCAGCGCGATGGTCATTGGCGCAGGTTGCGAAGATGGTCGTGATAGCGCGCCCGATAGAGCAGACGGCGGTGTTCCGGACGATCAGTGAAACCGGAACGCGTATGCAGGGTATTGTTGCAGATCAGGCCCATGCCAGGCTCCAGCCCTAGGGTGTAACACCCCATCGGCCGGCTGGCGAGCAGGGCCTCAATGGCCTGCACGGCCATGCGGGTGGCGGCGTCATCCCTCCAGGCAATGCTTTGGGTGCGTGCGGTGTAGCGCAGATGCAGCTGGTTCTCTTCAACGGCGAAGGCTGGGCCTGGCTCGGCCGCTCGGGCAACACCCTGCGCGTCTTCGCGTGCCGGGATGGTCATGGCGTCCTCTCGCATCAGGGCGCGGATGTGATCGGGGTTGGCATCGCGCAGGGCGATGTAGGCCAGCTCGTGGTCGTACAGGTCGTTGAGCCCGCCCGTGTCGGCTGCACGCACGCAATGGAGGGTCATGGCCCAGATGCGGCGGTCGCGCGGGTTGTAATAGCCGTCGGTATGCCAACGGATCGGACGGTGGGTGTAGGGGATGAACTCACCCTTCGCTTGCCCGTCTTCGTCCTGCGGAGTGAGGCTGCTGATGCCGTCTTCGTCGGCGAGCCAGTTGGCATCCAGATGGGTGAGGCCAAACTGGGCGGCGAGTTTTCGGATGGGTTCCTTGTCTTCGGACTCGCCCATCGAGGTGGCGTAGATGGCCATCTGCGTCTTGGCGATGCGTTGCCAAAGTGCGGCGTATTCGAGGTCGGTCAGGCGGGCGGGGTCTTTGACCTCGACGATCAGATCGCTGCCCTGCTGGGGATAGCGTGCCAGTTTTTGCGCCCGCCAAGCCTGATAGCCCACCTCATTGTCGGGGTGAAAGGGGGAGGTGGGGGAAATCATGGTGTAGGAGATCAAGCCGAGGGCGAAAAGAATCCGTCGATTTGTTTCTTGACCGTGGCCATGATTTGCGGGACTTCAATGTCCATCAACTGGTCCTGGATCCAGGTTTGATCTTGCGCCTCCATCACCTCGCGGATCATCAGGCTGAGGTAGCGCAGGGCTTGGTAACCGGCCTTGTCCACCGGGAATTCAAAGGTGGCGTAATCGGCATTGCGACGGTTCATTAGGTCGATGAAGCCGGCCTTGTGGTCGTAATCGGGGTCTTTTACGCCGCCACTAAAATCGAGGACATTGTCTTCCATGGTCTCGGCCAGGCGGAGTCCGACGGCGCTGACGAGGGCGTGTCGGAGCGTTTCGTCCACGCGGCCATAGATCTGGCGGTCTACATAGTGGCTGAGGAAACAGCACAGCTCGGCAATGATGCGGAAACCCCGCTGCGGTGTGATGATGTCGTATTCGGCCTGCGACAGGCTGTCCACGGTGCCGTCGGCCAGGCGCCAGATGAGCATGGCGATAGCGCTCGCGGTTTCCTCTGGGGCCCGGTCGTCCTCGCTTCCTTTGAACCATTGCGTCTTGACGCGAAGGGGTTTTGCCATGATCTAATTCTCTCCGGTGGCGATGGGATGCTTGGGGTCGCGGATCCACTCGCTCCACGAGCCGGGATAGAGCCGGGAGCCGGAGAGTCCTGCGATCTCCATGGCCAGCAGGTTGTGGCAGGCGGTGACGCCCGAGCCGCAGACATGGATGACATCAGCGGGCGAACGGCCCTTGAGCAGCGCCTGATAATTTTCACGCAGGGCCTCGGGCGGCAGGTAGGTGCCGTCGATGTCGAGGTTTTCTTCGAATACCCAGTTGATCGCGCCGGGGATGTGACCGGCCACCGGGTCGATGGGATCGACCGCGCCGGTGAAGCGCATCTCGTTGCGGGCGTCGATCAGCAGGTGCGAGCCGGCCGCCACGAGGGTCTCCATTTCTTCTGTGGAGAGCCAGGCGCTGCGCTCGGGCAGGCAGGGGCATGCGCCCTTGTGGATGGCGCTGGGGATGTCTTTGCTCAATGGCCGTTTCTCGCGCACCCAGGTCTGGAAGTTGCCGTCGAGCAGGGCAACGGCCGGATGGCCGAGCCAGCGCAGCATCCACCACAGGCGCACAGCCATGGAGCCATAGCTGTCGTCATACACCACGACCTGACGATTGATGCCAATACCCATAGCTTGCAGCTTGGCGCTGAGCACTTGCGGGTCGGGCAGGGGATGGCGGCCCGTTTGTGGTGTGATCGGGCTGGACAGGTCTTCGTCCAGATGCAGGTAATGCGCGCCGGGGATGTGGCCCTCGGCGTAGGCGCGGCGGCCATGTTCGGTGTCGGCCAGGCTGAAACGGCAATCGACGACGATCCAGTGCGGATCGTCGAGATGGGCGGCGAGTTCAGCGGTAGAGGCGAGGGTGGTGGAGTGCATCAGATATAAGACTCAGGACTCATGCCGCAGGGGATGTCTGCCGTGGCTTTATCCCCTGTAACCTGGGCCCTGATCAGTAGCCGCCCTTGCCGTAGGGCTTGGGCAGACCGGAGACCTTGGAGGCCTGGCGGTTGGGCTGGTTGGGGAACAGCTCGTAGAGCACCTTCTTCCAGTCCTGGCTGTCATCTTCTTCGTTCAGCATGGCGAGCATGTTGCGGAAGTTGGGGGTGTGGCCGTCTTCCTGATAGCGCTCACGCATGAAGCGGACGACTTGCCAATGCAGGTCGTTGAGCTGGATGCCCTCGGCCTCGGCGATGATCGGCACGATCTCGTCACTGAAGTTGGCTTCAAGCAGGAAACGCTCATCGTCGGTTTCCAGTTCTTCGCCGTTGAGGACATAAGGGGCTGCATTTGCCATGGGGTTTCTCCTATGAAAAAGTGGCTAAAAAAGAATGACCGCGTGCGGCGGTAATTTAACAAATATTCAACAATATCAATCCGTAAATATCAATCGAGGACGACTTCCTTGATGGATTTATGGGGGACAAAGATGCCGCAACCTCGCTCTTGCATTGTGCCGAGGCCCCGTTCTTGGAGCAAGAGGGACTGTTCTGGCGAAAGGCCATGAATCATCAGGCCAAAGCCGGAGGCCTCGCCGTCGGTCGTGGAGATTGTACGCCGCTTGTTACAGATTAGCCCAACGCTGTGCATGTTCAGCAAGGCGAGTTGTTGGCGGGCCTCTTCCATGAATCCCATCTCTTTATCCTTGCTGAGTACGATCAGGGGGGAATGCAACTCGGGAAATGGCAGCAGGGCGCGCGGCTTGGCGGAACCGATAGTCAGGGGGCCGGCGTGCGTCTCAATACGACAGCCGCAAAGTTGCATGGCCTGTTCCAGATGTGCGGACGGCAGGCGCAGAAAGAGTTTGCTACGGCGGCTAAGCACCAAGGTATCGTCCCTGCCGCTGGGGGCGCCGGCAACGGGAAGCACGGACAGTCCTGTCAGAGTGCCGAGTTCTGGCACGCAGGTGAGCAGGGCGTCATAAAGGGCCTGGCCGTGATCTGCCGGAATGCGGTGACCCTCCAGGTCAAATTGCAGGTCCGTAAAAGGGCTGGTGAGCTCCGAATGACGGATCGCTTCCCACTCGGGGTTATACATGCGCATCAGTGAGCATCCTTTTCGGAGGCGGGGGCGCCGTGCGCAGCCGCTACAGGGTCGGCCCAATCCAGCATCTTTTGTGCCCAGTTGCGTGCGGTGAGCGGGTCCATGTCAAATATGGTAAAACGGGAACCGCGCTCGCGGATGCGGATGCGCAGCATAGGCATCCCGCCATCGGTCTGCGCAACCTGCTGCAATTCAATTTCCTGATTGCCAAAGGGGTTGCGGAAATTGTCCAAGACGGTGATCTGATCCATGGCGGAGAAGGTTAGATGAGGATTCGTATTATCTGATGAATTTGGTCGGGTATTCAATTCCCCAGCCAGAGTGATTCTGAACCTACCCGATCGGGTAGGTATAAATACTCCCAAGGGATTGTCTTCCCCCTCCCCATTGAGCGATGGCGAGCAAGATTAACTTCTCATAATATGCGCGGACTCGTCTCGTGTGACCTGCATGTCGACGGCGGGCCTTTCCAGTAAGGGAGAGGCCGCAGGTGTCACCCTAACGCATACTTCGCAAGGAGAAACAAGCATGGCAAAGAAACCGCATAACACCCCGAACCTGGATCAACTGGAGTCTGGCCCGTGGCCGTCCTTTGTGACGGGCCTCAAGCGTCTGGCTAAAGACAATGACATGGCTGTTGACCTGATGGGTCAACTTGAGGCCTCCTATCAGACAAAGATGGGTTACTGGAAGGGCGGCACCGTCGGTGTGGTCGGTTACGGTGGTGGCGTGATCCCCCGTTTTACCGAGCTCAAGAATGCGGACGGTACCCCGCAGTTCCCCGCTGCCGCCGAGTTCCACACCTTGCGTATCCAGCCGCCGGCCGGCATGCACTAGAGCTCCCAGTTGTTGCGTGATATGTGTGATGCATGGTCCGAGACCGGTGGTTCCGGCCTGATCGCATTCCATGGCCAGTCGGGCGACATCATGATGCAAGGCATCAAGACCGCCGATGTGCAGCGTTCTTTTGACAAGTTCAATGAGATGGGCTTTGACCTCGGCGGTGCTGGCCCGGCCCTGCGTACCTCCATGTCTTGCGTCGGCGCAGCCCGTTGCGAAATGTCCTGCTATGACGAGGCCCGCGCCCTGCGCACGGTCATCAACAACAACATCGACGACATGCATCGTCCGTCGCTGCCGTACAAGTTCAAGTTCAAGTTCTCGGGTTGCCCGAACGATTGCACTAACTCCGTGCAGCGTTCCGACATGGCTACCATCGGTACCTGGCGTGACAACATCCGCAGCGATGAAAAGCTGTCCCGCGAGTGGTATGCCAACCACAGCATGGAAGAGACCATCAACATGGTCGTCAGCATGTGTCCGACCCGCGCCATCCAGTTGAAGAAGACCGCTGCCGTGGCTACCGGCGACAAGATCACCAAGGTGGTTCTGTCTGACGAGCAGTGCTTGGAAATCGATAACAGCAACTGCGTGCGCTGTATGCACTGCGTCAATGTGATGCCGGGCGCACTGTTGCCGGGCAAGGACAAGGGCGTGACCGTTCTGGTGGGCGGTAAGGGTGTGCTGAAGATTGGTGCCTCCATGGGTACTGTGGTGATTCCGTTCATGAAGATGGAATCGGATGAGGACTTCGAGCGCCTGAACGAGCTGTCCCGCACCATTCTCGACTTCTTTGCTGAAAATGCGCTGGAGCACGAGCGTACCGGCGAGATGATTGAGCGGATTGGCTTGGTGAACTTCCTCGAAGGCATTGGTCTGGATGTGGATCCGAACATGATTAAGGAACCGCGTTCCAACCCCTACTTCCGTGGCGATGGTTGGGACGAGGAAGCTGAAAAATGGTTTGAGCGCAAGGCAGCTGCGGCGGCTTGATAGGCGACTCCTTACCAAGACTCTTATACAGATTAATTACGGAGAAACAAAATGGCAGAACGCACTCATGAAACTGTCGAGTCCGGCGCACCGGACCCGATGCCCTACATGCACCCGGTAATGAGGGATAACTATGGTAAGTGGGTCTTCCACAACCATCCCAAGCCGGGCGTGCTCTATCACCGTGCCGAAAGCGGGGCTGAAATTTGGACCGTCAAGGCGGGTACCGCGCGTCAGATGGATCACTACACCATTCGTAAATTGGCCGATATCGCCGACCAATTCGCTGACGGTTTCGTTCGCTTCACTGCACGCTCAAACATTGAGTACATGGTGGCGGACGGGTCCAAGGTTGAACCTCTGATCAAGGCGCTGAATGCCGAGGGCTTCCCGATTGGTGGTACCGCCAACTCGGTGTCCATGATCGCTCACACCCAGGGCTGGCTGCACTGTGACATCCCGGGTACCGACGCCTCTGGCGCCGTAAAGGCCCTGATGGACGAGTTGCATGACGAATTCATCAAGTGCGAGATGCCGAACCGCGTCAAGCTGTCCACCTCCTGCTGCGAGATCAACTGCGGTGGTCAGGCTGACATCGCCATCGTGATCCAGCACACCAAGCCGCCGAAGATCAACCACGATCTGGTCGCCAATGTGTGTGAACGGCCGACCGTCGTTGCTCGTTGCCCGGTGGCTGCAATTCGTCCGGCCCTGGTTAACGGTAAGCCGTCCCTGGAAGTGGACGAGAAGAAGTGCATCTGCTGTGGTGCCTGCTTCCCGCCCTGCCCGCCGATGCAGATCAACGATCCGGAGCATTCCAAGTTTGCGATTTGGGTGGGTGGCAAGAACTCCAACGCCCGTTCCAAGCCGACCTTCCACAAGCTGGTCGCCTCCGGCATCCCGAACAACCCGCCGCGTTGGCCGGAAGTTTCGGTCGTGGTCAAGCGTATCTTGGCCGAGTACAAGGCCGATGGTCGTCCGTGGGAGCGTATGAACGAGTGGATCGACCGTATTGGTTGGCCGGCCTTCTTTGAGAAGACGGGTCTGCCCTTTACCAAGTACCACATCGATAACTGGCGCGGTGGCCGTAGCACCCTGAACGCTTCGACCCACATCCGCTTCTAACCGGTTCGGGCCTCCTACGGGAGGCCTGTTCTGAGAAGATTACAGAGTTAGGAACCTGAATGAAATTTGGAATTTTGGTTAACGAAGGTCCGTACACGCATCAAGCGGCAGATTCGGCCTTCAAGTTCGCGCAAGCGGCTATTGCCAAGGGCCACGAAGTGACCCGCGTCTTTTTCTATCATGATGGCGTCAATAACGCCACCCGTCTGACGGTTCCGCCGGTTGATGACCGTCATGTGGTTAACCGCTGGGCTGAACTGGGCGAAAAGCACGGTGTTGATCTGGTGGTCTGTATTGCTGCGGCTCAGCGGCGCGGTCTTCTGGACGATAACGAGGCGAAGCGTCAGGGTAAGGATGCCAACAATATCCACCCGGCCTTCCGTATTTCGGGTTTGGGTCAGCTCGTTGAGGCAGGTATCCAGAACGATCGTTTGGTCACCTTTGGTGATTGATCAGAAATAGATAAACGAAGGATAAGGACGAAGCGATGAGCGACGATATGGATATGGAAGACGGCGGCACGATCAAGAAGTTTATGTTCGTGAACCGCAAGGCCCCTTACGGCACGATTTACGCGCTGGAGGCCCTTGAGGTCGTGTTGATCTCGGCGGCCTTCGAGCAGGATGTCAGCATGGCCTTTGTGGACGATGGCGTCTATCAACTGATGAAGGGCATCAATACGGAAGGTACCGAGCTGAAGAACTTCTCGAAGACCTACCGCGCCCTGGATGGCTACGACATCGAGAAGCTCTATGTCGAGCAGGAGTCTCTTGAGGCCCGTGGCCTGACCGAGGACGATCTGCTGGTTGATGTTACGGTGATGTCCGCCGCTGAACTGGCCGCCACGATGGCGGATCAGGATGTGGTCATCAGTCACTAAGCCGATAACCAAGCCGATAACTGAGGGAAGACACTATGTTACACATCATTAATAAATCGCCATCTGATCGCAATTCCGTTGAAGCGGCCTTGCGTTTGGCGACTAAAGGTTCTGTCGTGCTGCTGATCGAGGACGCGGTGTATGCCGCTACGCGTGGCAATACGGCAGCCGCGAAGATCCAGGCAGCCATGGCTGATCTGAAGATCTATGCGTTAAAGCCGGATCTGGAAACGCGTGGCCTGGCCGATCGCGTCTTGGACGGCGTTTCTCTGGTGGATTATGCAGGTTTCGTCGATCTGGTCGCCGAACAGCCTAACTGCCAATCTTGGCTTTGATTCGTACATTTTTTAAGGAGTAAAGATATGCCTATGATCACTATTGCTGGCAAGGAAATCGAGCTGGATGAAGAAGGTTTTCTGACCAATCTGGCTGACTGGAATCGTGATGTGGCTGATTATTTGGCCGCTGAAGAGAAGGTCGACATGACCGATTCCCATTGGGAAGTTATTGATTTCCTGCGCGAATACTATGACGAGTATCAGATCGCCCCGGCCGTTCGCGTGCTGACCAAGGCGATTGGCAAAAAGCTGGGTCCGGACAAGGGCAACAACAAGTACCTGTACGAGTTGTTCCCGTATGGCCCCGCCAAGCAGGCTTGTAAGATCGGTGGCCTGCCGAAGCCGACCGGCTGTATCTAACTTTGGATCGTCCTGGCACGCGTTGCCAGGGATTCATCTTCCGGTCATGAAGTTTGATGGCCGGGAGTCAGAAGTTGCCCTGCTTGATAGCTTGCCTTGCCGGTTTGGTGAGGCAGCTTCTGACTCCTGAGGTTCTGTTCGTATAGAGGGACACATGTCTGCACTGACGGTTTTCTTTACTATTTTGTTCTACCTGGCGACCTTCACCCTGGTTGCAGGGGTTGCTTACCGTATCTATGAATACAGCCGCACCCCCGCGCCTCTGAAGATCCCGACGACCCCGGCCCCGACGACGCGTTCGGGTGTTGCGCTGCGTATGACTCGCGAGGTCGTCTTGTTTGAGTCTTTATTCAAGTCCAACAAGTGGATTTGGGTGTTTGGCTGGATGTTCCATGTCGGCCTGCTTCTGGTTCTGCTCCGCCATGTGCGTTATTTCCAGGAGCCGGTCTGGTTCTGGGTGGATATTGTCCAGCCCTTCGGGATGTATGCCAGTTTTGCCATGGTGATTGGTCTGGCCGGCCTGTGGGCGCGTCGCTTCCTTGTGGATCGCGTGCGCTACATCTCCACGCCGTCTGACCATCTGATGTTGGCTCTGCTGATCGCGATTGGCCTGTCCGGGATGATGATGACCTTTGTGGCACACACGGACATCATTGCCCTCAAGGCCTTTGCCTTGGGTCTCGTGGTGTTTGATTGGCAGCCCTTGCCAGCCGATCCGATCCTGATGGTGCACCTGGGACTGGTGGCCCTGCTGATGATCATCTTCCCGGTGAGCAAGCTGCTACACGCCCCGGGCATCTTCTTCAGCCCGACTCGTAACCAGACTGACAATCCGCGTGAAGTTCGTCACCTGGCGCCTTGGGCGGCAGAGTTGGATAAGGATTGACCGGATCGCTTGATCCAGCATCAGGTTTATGAAGTCCTAAGGAATCAATCGAAGGCATCGTCGAAGGAATCGTAAATGGCAGCCCCTAAATTTGAAGTACCGACGCTTACCGAGTTCACTGCGGTCCCTGCGATCCAGGAAGGCTCAATGGCGCACATGAAGTCCTTCATTGCCAACGAGAAGGTCCAGTCGTTCCTGGGCTATCCGTGGGAGTTGGGTGAGGACTGGAAAGAGCGCGCCTTGGATCGCATGGGCGACCTGCTCGGCAAATACCGCTCCCTGCGGGTGTTCATGGATGCCTGTGTGCATTGCGGTGCCTGCACCGACAAGTGCCATTATTTCCTGGGCACGGCCGACCCGAAAAATATGCCGGTGGCCCGTCAGGAACTGATGCGCAAGGTCTATCGCCGCTATTTCACCCTCCCGGGCAAGATTGCGCCCTGGTTGGTGGGTGCCGAAGATCTGACGCAAGAGACCCTGGACGATTGGTACAACTATTACCACCAGTGTTCCGAATGCCGTCGCTGCTCGGTCTTTTGCCCCTATGGCATCGACACGGCCGAGATCACCATGGCCGGCCGCGAGATTCTCAACTATGTAGGCATGGGTCAGAAGTACTCGAACGAGATTCTGGGCAAGGTCCAGAAGATCGGTAACAACCTGGGTCTCCCGGGCCCGGCGCTTGAGGATACCCTCGCTGGACTGGAAGAAGATGTCTTCGACGCTACGGGCGTTGAGGTGAAGTTTCCGATGGATGTCGAGGGCGCCGAGATCATGCTGGTGACCCCGTCGGCCGACTTCTTCTCGGAGCCGCATGTGGAGTCCCTGATCGGCTATGCCAAGGTCTTCCACGCCGCGGGTGTATCCTGGACGCTGTCCTCCAAGGCCTCTGAGGCGGGTAACTTTGGCCTCTTTAACGGCAATTACGAGACCATGCGTACGGTTGCGAACCGTATCCGCGATGCCGCCCTTGAACTGGGTGTGAAGCGGATTGTCGTGGGTGAGTGTGGCCATGCCTGGCGTGTCGCCTATTCATTCTGGAATACTCTGTCTGGGGTGGGTTATGGGGGTGATGATCCGTATGCCAAGCAGCTTCAGCAGCAGCTCGATCCGCGTTATCCGCAACCGCAACATATCTGCGAATACACCTGGGATCTGATTGAGCAGAACGCATTGGAATTCGACAAGTCGTTGAACGACGATCTGGTCATTACCATGCACGATTCGTGCAATGTGGCGCGTGGGTCCCGGATGAGCAACATGCCGGGCGGTCAGTTCACCGTCCCGCGTAACATCATCAAGGCCGTGGCCAACAACTTCCATGACATGGCCTCCGAGACCATCGGTGAGAGCACCTTCTGTTGTGGCGGCGGTGGCGGTCTGCTGACCGACGACTTGATGGAAGTGCGTGTCAAGGGAGCCTTGCCGCGCGTAAACGCCCTGAACAATGTGGTGCAGGACAAGCAGGTCAATTTCATGGCCACCATCTGCGCGATCTGCAAGGCGCAGTTCACCAAGGTGCTGCCGTATTACGGGTTCGATATGAGTATGGTCGGTGGCGTGCATCAGCTCGTTGCCCGGGCCATCAAGTTGCGTTAATCAAGGTTTTTAGGAGAAGAAAATGTCGGTGACTTCCAAAGATGTGAAGAAGACTGAAGGTCAGTTTTGGCGTCGTTACAAGGATGGCCAGGACGAATCTGATTACCGTTCCAGCCAGGACAAGATTTTCCAGGCTAGCTGGACCCACAAATGTCCTGAGTATGTATTGTCTGCCCCGCCTTGCCAGGGCTCCTGCCCGGCCGGTGAGGACATCCGTTCCTATCTGAATATCGTGCGTGGCATCGAGAAGCCGACCAATGGCCAGAGCTGGCAAGAGTACGCCTGGCGTCGTCTGACCACCGCCAACCCCTTCCCGGCCGTCATGGGTCGCGTTTGTCCGGCCCCGTGTGAGTCCGGCTGTAACCGTAATCAAGTCGAAGAGAATGTCGGCATCAACTCGGTTGAGCACTTCCTGGGCAACTGGGCGCTGGAAAACAACCTGGCCTTTGAGGCACCGGGTGCCGATACGGGCAAGAAGGTCGCCATCATCGGTGGTGGCCCTGCTGGTCTGGCTGCGGCCTACCAACTGCGTAAGATGGGCCATGCCTGCACCATCTTTGATGACCACGCTGAACTGGGCGGCATGATGCGTTATGGCATCCCGGGGTTCCGTACCCCGCGTGAAGTGTTGGATGGTGAGATCAAGCGCATCATCGACATGGGTGTCACCACCCGCATGAATTGCCGCATCGGTACCGATGTCTCCATGGAAGAGATCGAAAAGGGCTTTGATGCCGTGTTGTTCGGCCTGGGTGCCCAAGCCGGTCGCGCCCTCCCGGTTGACGGTGCGGATGCCCCCAACTGCGTGACCGCCATGTCCTTCCTGCGCGCCTTCAACGAAGGCCGCCTGCAGCATGTGGGCGACAAGGTGGTCGTCATCGGCGGTGGCGACACCTCCATCGACGTGGCAACCGTTGCGCGCCGCCTCGGCAAGATCACCAATGCCTCCGAGAAAGACATGCCTGAGCATGTTCTGGCCGGTCAGACTGCGCATGATGTAGCGGCCATTGCTGCTCGTCAGGGCGTTGAAGTGGTGCTGATCTCCCGCGCTACCATCGACAAGATGGCTGCCAACAAGCACGAGGTCGACCAGGCCCAGGCCGAAGGTATCGAAATCGTGGGTGGCGTTACCCCGATTGCGGTGATCAAGGATGCCTCTGGCCGTGCCATCGCCCTGCGTGTGGCCGAGTTCGAGATGGTTGGTAAGGACACCAAGATCAAGGAAGGTACTGAGCGTGATATCGCCGGTACGCTGATCGTTTCCGCGATTGGCCAGGCGGTTGATTTCACCGGCCTGGAGTCCTACAACAACAACAACGGCCTGATGAAGACCGACAAGAACTACCGCTTCCCGGGTAAGGAAAATGTCTTCGTGGCCGGCGATGTGATCCGTCCGCACCTCTTGACCACGGCCATCGGCCACGCCCGTATCTGTGCCGAAGGGATTGACTCCTACCTCAAGGGCGTTGATGTCAGCAAGCGTCCGAAGGTGGATGTGGCGCATTGGGATATGGTCCGCAGGTGGGTTGAAACCGGTCACGCGTACAACGAGCACCATGGCCAGGAGTGGGGTACTTCCGAATGGAAGGACACCCTGCACAACTTCGATGACCGCTCGGGTCGCTACATCATCCCGTCCACGCAGTTGTTCCTGGGCCACTTCATGAACACCCCGCGCAACCACCGCGATGTGACCGTACTGGACAAGACCTCCGCTCTGGGCAACTTTGATGACCGTCTCCATGCACTGGCAGAGAAGAACACGGTAGACGAAGCCAAGCGCTGCATGTCCTGTGGTCTGTGCTTCGAGTGTGACAACTGCGTGATTTACTGTCCGCAGACCGCCGTGTTCAAGGTCAAGAAGAAGGACAACCCCACCACTGGTCGCTATGTGGACACCGATTACAGCAAGTGTATTGGTTGCCATATTTGCGCGGATGTTTGCCCGACCGGTTATATCCAGATGGGTATGGGTGACTAAGGTTCGGTGCGCTCGGCAATCTCTTCGGAAGGAACTGGCATGATGGCCAAGTCGTTATTGAAACAGGGAATCGGTGTGGTGCTGGTTGTGGTCGGTGGACTGTTTGGTCTGCTGTCCGCGGCACAAGCCGGTGTCGATACACCCAAGCTGCCTCCGGCCAAGGGGGCCAGCAAGTGTGTCGAGGACACCGACTTCATGCGTCGTAACCATATGGAGTTGCTCAAGCATCATCGTGACGACACGCTGCGTTTGGGCATCCGGACGACAAAGCACAGCCTTAAGGGCTGTGTGGAGTGTCATGCCAGCGAGAAGACCGGTAGCGTTGCGAGTAGCAAGGAAGACTTCTGTGTGGCCTGTCACAGCTATGCCAGTGTGAAGCTGGATTGCTGGGGTTGTCATGCCACCAAGCCGGGACAAAAATCGGCTCAGAAACCGGCTCAGAAGCCGGCCGGCCATCCGACGGCTGCATCGGGTTCGACTCGCGCAGGAGGTGACAAATGAATCTGCACGAAAATGCTGACAAATCGGTGGACACGCTGACGACTGAAACGGCGACACGCCGGGATTTCCTCAAGGCGGGCGCGGTTGTGGCCGGTGCCACCCTGGCACCGGGTGTCTTGTTCTACGGGGTGGCGCACAGCCGTCCGGCCGAAGAACCGGCCTCCAAGGCGGTTCGCTGGGGTATGCTGATCGACACGCAAAAGTGCGGCGACGGTTGCAAATCCTGTGTGACGGCCTGTAACGAAGAGAACGGCCTGTCAGGCAAGACCGGCCCTCAGGATTCGCAGTGGATTCGCAAGGTGGACATTCGCAATCTGCAGACCGGCGCGCACCACAGCTTGCCGATGCTCTGCCAGCATTGCGAAAACCCGCCCTGCGTTGATGTCTGCCCGACCGGTGCCTCAATGAAGCGTGCCGATGGCATCGTCCTCGTTGATCGTCATATCTGTATCGGTTGCCGGTATTGCATGATGGCCTGTCCGTACAAGGCCCGTTCCCTCGTGCATGAACCGCTTACCGAGCAGAAGCCGGATGTTCCGCGCGGCATGGGTTGTGTCGAGTCTTGCACCTTCTGTGTCCAGCGTGTGGATCGCGACGAGACCCCGGCGTGTGTCGAGGCCTGTACCAAGGACGGTCACAATGCCATGTTGTTTGGCAACCTTAACGACGCAGAGACACCGATCGCCAAGGCATTGAAGTCCATGGCCAGCACCGAAGTTCGGGCTGACCTGAATCTCAATACCGGTGTGCGCTATCAAGGCATCTAAGCAGGGGATCTAACGATGAATATTGCCTTTAGGGAAATTCAGGCCAAGCAGGGCTACTGGCTGACGATGCTGGTCCTGGGTGCCTTCGCCGGTGTGGGCGTGCTGTCTGCCCTGTACATGGAGCATCATGGCCATATCGTGACCGGGATGACCAACCAGATCGTTTGGGGCCTGCCGCATGTGTTTGCGGTCTTTCTCATTGTCGCGGCCTCGGGGGCGCTGAATGTGGCCTCCATCGCGACCGTGTTTGGCAAAACCCAGTACAAGCCGCTCAACCGATTATCGGCCCTCATGGCCCTGACCTTCCTGGCCGGTGGCCTGATGGCCCTGGTGCTTGATCTGGGCCGTGCCGACCGTCTGGTTGTGGCCATGACGCAGTACAACTTCAAATCCATCTTTGCGTGGAATGTGATCTTGTACAACGGCTTCTTCGGTATCGTCATTGCTTACCTGTGGACCATGATGGATCGCAAGGGTGCGCCGTGGTACAAGGCCGTCGGTACCTTCGCCTTCGTCTGGCGTCTCATCCTCACCACCGGTACCGGTTCCATCTTCGGTTTCCTGGTGGCTCGCGAGGCGTATGACGCCGCCCTGCTGGCACCGATGTTCATCATCTTCTCGTTCAACTATGGTCTCGCCATGTTCATGCTCATCCTCATGGGCCTGTACAAGGGCGATAACCGTCCGCTGGGTGACAAGCTGGTCAATCGTATGCGCAGCCTGCTGGGGACCTTCGTGGCGGCCAGCCTGTATTTCACCCTGGTCTATCACCTGACCAACCTGTATTTCACCAAGCATCATGGCCTGGAGGCCTTCCTTCTCCTCGAAGGTGGCATCCATACCCAGATGTTCTGGGTTGGCCAGGTCGTGATCGGCTATGGGGTACCGATGGCGATCCTGTTCAATCCGGCGACCAACGGTCGTGGCTGGACGGTGCTGGCCGCGTTGGCCGCCGTACTAGGTGGTCTGGCACAGATGTGGGTCACCATCATTGGGGGCCAGGCCTATCCCATGGACATGTTCCCGGGTTATGCCGTGACCTCCGGCTTCTACGATGGCGTGGTGAATGCCTACAGCCCGTCCCTGGTTGAAATCCTGTTGGGTATCGGTGGCATCGCGACGGCGGTTCTCCTGACGGTGGGTGCCAGCAAGGTCCTGCGTTTCATGCCTGAGCGGCTGGACGACGAGACCCTGGCTGCACTGCATGGGAAGCACTGATTCGTTGCCGCGAGCGCTGTAAAAACCGGCCGAATGGCCGGTTTTTACTTTCGGAAAAATAACCCTGCATGCCGTGTCTATATCTCTCCGCTGCCCATAAGTCCTCGGGCAAGACCACCGTGACTTTGGGGCTGGCGCGGGCCTTGCGCCAGCGGGGCCGGCGGGTGCAGGTGTTCAAGAAGGGCCCGGATTACATCGATCCTATCTGGCATGGTCAAGCCTCGGGGCGTCCGAGCTACAACCTTGATTTCCATATGATGGCACCGGCGGAGATTGATGCCCTCTACGCGCGCCACGCAGCGACCGCCGATATCAGCCTGATTGAGGGCAACAAGGGTCTCTACGATGGGATGGACCTCGAAGGCAGCAACAGCAACGCGGCCCTGACCAAGCGGTTGGGTGTGCCTGTCGTGCTGGTTCTGGATGTCGTCGGGATGACCCGGGGCGTCGCCCCCCTCGTGCTCGGCTATCAGGCCTTCGATCCCGAGGTGCGGATTGCCGGCGTGATCCTGAACAAGGTCGGTGGGCCGCGCCACGAAGAAAAGCTCCGTGCGGTCATGGCGCGCTACACCACCGTTCCGGTGCTCGGGGCCATCCCGCGCGACCCTCGTCTGGCCGTGGCCGAGCGCCATCTGGGGCTGATCCCCGGCAACGAGATGGTCGAAGCCGAGGCGCGCATTGATGCCATGGCGGGCGTGATTGCCGCGCATTGTGACCTGGACCGACTGGAGGCGTTGGCCCAAGGGGCTGATTCCCTGCCAGCGGCTGCGTTGATGGAGGCCCCCAAGGCGGTCTTTGCGGGGCTGCGGATTGGCTATCTGCGCGATCGTGCCTTTGGTTTTTATTATCAGGAAGACCTGGACAGCCTGCGTGATTCCGGCGTCAACCTGATCCCCATCGATGCCATGACGGATACGGAATTACCGGCACTGGACGGGCTGCTGATCGGGGGTGGGTTTCCTGAGGTGTTTATCCGTGAACTGGAGGCCAACACGGCCTTGCGCACCCCGTTGCGGGCCGCGATTGAGGCCGGACTTCCGACCTATGCCGAGTGCGGCGGTCTGATGTATCTCGCTGAAGAGATTCGCTGGGGCGATACGCGGGGTCGCATGGTGGGTGTTGTGCCTGCCACCGTGACGATGGGCGAGCGGCCGGTCGGACGCGGCTATGCCACTTTGCGCGGGACCGGAGCTTCACCGCTGGCGGCGCGGGGTGTGGAATATCCTGCGCACGAATTTCATTATTCCGCGCTCAGTGCCCTTTCATCGGGGGCCGTGCGGGCATACGACATCGTGCGCGGACAAGGGATTGATGGGCGTCAAGATGGTTTCGTCTATCAGAATCTGCTGGCATCATACTGCCACCGTCGTGGGACGGGTCCACAAGGCTGGATCGTCCCATTTTTGAAGTTGTGTGCCGAGAGGCGCATCTAAGTAGGTATTGAAAGGAATCAACATGTTGAATATTACGGAATCGGCCGCCGAGCAGGTGCGTCAAGCGGCTGCACAAAGCGGCGCTAATGACATGGCCTTGCGCGTTGCCGCTCGCCTGAACGACGAGGGCATGATTGAGTTTGGTCTGGGTTTTGACGAGGCCGCCGAGGAGGATTTCGTGGTGGATGCGTATGGCGTCAAGGTCCTCGTGGCCCCTTCCAGCCAACCTCTGTTGACCGATATCACCCTGGACTTTAGCGAGATTGCACCGGGCGAGATGAGCTTCGTGTTCCAGAAGGCCAGCAGTGGCGGTGGCTGTGGTAGCGGCGGTTGCGGCAGCGGTGGCTGTGGCAGCAGCCGTGGTGGTTGCGGTAGCTGATTGCGCCCCAGCCGGGTCCCGGAGTTTTCCCCTTTTTAGAGTCACCGTACCGTGAATTACCTGCCTATTTTTATGGATTTGCGTGACCGTGCCACCCTCGTGGTGGGCGGTAATGAACTGGCCGCGCGTAAGGCGGGCCTGCTCTTGTCTGCGGGCGCGCGTGTTGAAGTCGTGTGTCCTCGGCCGCTGGTGTCAGCGTGGGCCGATCTGCCCGGGCAGGAGCGTATCTTGCACCGGCAGGAGGACTATGCAGCCACGCATCTGGAAGGCAAGTCGATCGTGATGGCGGCCAGCGGAGATGAGGCCCTTGATCAAGCGGTTTCGGACGAGGCTCGCCGTCGTGGCATTCCGGTCAATGTGCCGGATCGTCCGAAGGCGTGCAGCTTCATTCTGCCCTCCATCATCGATCGTTCGCCGATCGTGGTGGCGGTGTCCAGCGGGGGCGATGCCCCGGTGCTGTCGCGTCTCCTGCGGGCGCGTCTGGAGACCTTGATCCCCGCGGCCTATGGCCGACTGGCGAGCTTGGCCGGGCGCTTCCGTGAGCGGGTGCGGGGCGTGATTGAACGGGGTGATGAACGGCGCAAGTTCTGGGAGAAGGTCTTCTTGTCACCCGTGGCCGAGATGGTCTTCTCGGGGCGTGAGGCCGAAGCGGATGCGCGTCTTGAGGCCATGCTGACCGACAGTGCGGCGCTGGCCCCTACGGGCGAGGTCTATCTGGTGGGCGCTGGCCCGGGCAATCCGGATCTGTTGACCTTCCGCGCCTTGCGTCTGATGCAGCAGGC
>SXGT01336988.1_pt1 | contig 27953 bp, 11 predicted proteins | sample 3176221 | NCBI WGS metagenome assembly SXGT01 (sample SAMN11356862, study PRJNA531348) | freshwater metagenome | isolation source: freshwater sample F1-120 | place: China: Fuxian Lake, Yuxi | collected 2017-12-25
CCCTCGCTGCCGAGGAAGATCTGCTTCAGATCCGGTCCCGTCGCCGAGCGCGGTGTCGTCCCGCAGCGCAGCACCCGCCCGCCGGCCAGCACGACCTCGAGGCCGATCACCATGTTCTCGATGTTGCCGTAGCGCGTGGACAACTGGCCCGAGGCTCGGGTCGCGACCCAGCCACCGACCGACGATACGGCGATCGATTGCGGGAAATGGCCCAGCGTCAATCCACGTCCCTGGAGATCCGCTTCGAGGTCGCTGCCGCGCACGCCGGGCTCGACGCGGGCGATCAGCGATTCATCATCGACGTTTACAATCGCGTTCATCGAGCCGAGGTCGAGAACCAGCGCGTCGCGCCCCGGCAGCACACCGCCACACACCCCGGAACCGAGCCCCCAGGGAACCAGTGCTGTGCCGTCGCGGTCAGCCAGGCGCAGGATGCAGGCGACCTCGTCGGTCGAGCGCGGTCGGAGAACGGCCGCCGGTGCGGGTGCGGGTGACGGGCCGCGGTCGAGGACCGCTTGCAGCGCCCAGTAATCGTGCCGACGCGCGGCGAGACTCTCGGCGTCGCGCACGACCCGCCCTGCCGGTAGCGCTGCCTCCAGAGCTGCGATCGTCTTCAGGACTGCGTTCGCCATGCCACATCCTCCGCGACGCGGGCGCGATGGGTCGCCATCTCGCGCGCGATTCGTTCGTCGTTCCAGCCGAGCCGGCGGCCGAGCTGTGTTGCCACCTGCTCAAGATTGGTCAAACCATTGTCCGCGGCAAAGATGTTGGCCCGGGCGCGACGCTCGAGGACGTCGGCAACCGTGAGCGCGCACTCCGCATCGAGACAGGCATCGAGCTCGGCCGCATCCAGGGTGGTGCGCGCCATCGGGACGGCCTCGTCGGCGCCGACCAGCGGTTCCTTGTGGGTACGACAGGGGCTCTTGCGCGCCGCGAGATGCAGCTCGACGTCGTCGACCACGCGCTCGGCCATCGAGCGATAGGTCGTGAGCTTGCCGCCGCCGATCGAGAAGAAGCCCGGCTGCTCGACCAACACCTCGTCGCGACGCGAAATCTCCGAGGGCTTCTTGCCCTGTTCGGCAAGCAAGGGCCGCACGCCGGCCCAGGCGCCAGTGACGTCGTCCAGCCCGAGCGACACGGTCGGGAAGGTCCGCGTCGTGGCTTCAAGCAGGTAGTCGACGTCCTCGCGCGTGATGCCGGGCCGCTCGGCCACCTGCGGGTAGAAGGTGTCGGTGGTCCCGATCCAGATCACTTCGTCGTGCGGCACGGCGAACACCATGCGGCGGTCCGAGGCGCGCATCACGACGATCTGGTCGAGCGGCAGGCGCTCGCGGCGCACCACGAGATGAATGCCCTTGGTGAGCTGCATCCGCGGCTGCCCGGCTCCGGCCAGCCCGCGCACCGCATCGACCCAGGGGCCCGCCGCGTTGACGATGCAGCGTGCCTCGATCTCGTGCTCCACGCCCGCTTCCACATCGCGTACACGGACGCGGAAACGCGGGGCGGTACTGGTGCCACCGGCAGTGGTCACCGTCACCGGCGGCGGCAGCGCGATCCCGACGGCGGGTGCATAATTGACGCAGAGCGCGCCGCTGCGCCGCGCCGACTTCAGCGTCTCGAGGGTGAGCCGCGCGTCATCGGTGATGTATTCGGTATAGACCACCGCCCCTTGCAGGCGCTCGCTGTCGAGCAGCGGAATGTGGTCGAGCGACTCGTCACGCCCCCAGCTCTCGTGCAGTTCGCTCTCCTCGATCGGCGCCATCTTCTCGAAGGCCCAGAGGCCGGCACGGAGCTTGAGCAGGCCGGCAGAGGTACGCGCCCACACCGGCACCGCCATGCGGGCGGGCACCGCCAGGTGCGGGGCCATCCGGCGCAGACGATGGCGCTCACGAGCGGCCTCGCGCACCAGCGCAACATCGCCCTGCTCGAGGTAGCGCAGCCCACCGTGGATCAGCTTGGACGAGCGGCTCGACGTGCCCGAGGCAAAATCACCGCGCTCGACCAGACCGACGCGGATCCCGCGCAGGGCAGCGTCGCGCGCCACGCCCGCCCCGGTGATGCCCCCACCCACCACCAGCAGTTCGACACCCTCACGCGCCATCGCGTCGAGGTCGGAACGACGGGTATCGGCGGAGAAGCGGGCCGGTGCCCCCGCAGTGGCCAGACGGGTTGAACTCTCGGCAGACATCGCATCTCCGGGGGAGCGCATCAGCCGTAGCCCTTCTTCTCGAGCTCGGCATCATCGAAACCAAAAAAGTGCCCGACCTCGTGAATCACCGTCCGCCGGATCTCCCGCCGCAGGTGGTACTCGTCGCGGAAGTCCGCGCAGAGTGGCTGCGCGTAGATGATGATCACGTCCGGCAGACCCCCGGATGAAGTCTCGTATTCGCCCACGGGTAAACCCTGATAGAGGCCATAGAGCGTACCGTCCTCGGGGTCGACGCCCAGTTCGCGCAGGGTCGCGGCGTCAGGCTGATCTTCGATCACGATCTCGACCCGCTCGAGATGTCGCTGAAATTCGCCCGGAATCGACTCGACGGCCTCGAGCACAAGAGCCGCAAAGCGCTCGTGCGTGATCCAATCCGCCGGTCCCTGGCGCCGCACCACCCGAGCCCCCTACCACGACGAGCCGAGTCAACAACCGACGCATTCTCGACACCGGATGAACCCCGGTGGCGGCCACCGCGCGTCCGCAGCCATGAAAATGGCCACCTGTCAGGGATCGCAACCTTGGCGCGCGGCTTGCGACAAGCGGCGATGTTCCCGCGCCGGTGAGTGGTGGTGGTGCGGTGGTGTGGTGGCGGCTGCGGGAACCCGCTTCAAGGTGACGGGAGGACGGCCCGTGGTGGTCGTCGAGGATGTGGGGGGCGCAGACGCCGTCTTCCCGTCACCTACGCACGCTCGCGGCTGCGGAGGCGCTGAGTTCGTGCCCTCGCTGGACGCGGACCGCCGCCGTCACTCGGCGCTCGAAATGCCCACGTCGCGGTCGGGTTCGAGACTCGACACGACCGCGACCCCGGCTCCCTTCCATATGGGGCCAGCGAGCACCGACAAAGTTGCGGGCAAGAGCACGGGGCGTTGCGGGAGACGCCCGGTGCCGACCGCAATCAGTCACCGCGTCCGAGGAAGGTGTTGGCCGTATTGACCAGCGAGCCCGACGCGCCGAAGGTAGCTTCGAAGCAGACGCCGTCGACCACCTGGAGCTGGACCCGCGTCGGCGGAGCCAAGGGCAGAAGCGGCGTATCGAGCGATGCGCCCTTGCCCTTCACGGCGATCTGCGCCCTGCCCGCGAGGCCAGGCTTGAGTTTGATCGAAGTGATCCCATCCTGTCTGCCTAGAAGGTCGGTAAACAGATAGGACGTGGGCGCTACGGTCGGCACGGCCTTCCAGCCGACGCCGGCGGCGACGCGTGCCCGCACGATGGCCTGCGGCACTCCGGGCACCGATTCGTCGTAGACGCAGAGGGCATAGTCGGAGCCCACCAGCGCGTTATTCGGTCTCACAAACTCTGCGAGCCTCGTCGCTTCTCCCACGTTCCAGGTCCATTCGAGCTGGTCGCGCGTGTCGACGACGTCATCGATGATTTTGAGTTTGGACTTGAGGGGGACGGTTATCTGGCGGCAATCGTCGCGGGGCATGTCCATGATTCCCAAACAGGCGCCGGCCGTGCAAGTGCCCTCCGCGCAGGTTTCGCCGCACGAGGTGCCATCGGCGAGCAGGGTATCGGCCGGACAGGTCGCGAGACCGGTGCAGGTCTCGGCGGCGTCGCAGCTGCCCGCCACCGCGGCGCGGCAGGTGGCCCCAACGGCGGCCACGGCGTCGGCCGGACAGGTGGTGGTACTTGCGCCTCTGCACGTCTCGGCAACGTCGCAGCCGCCCGCCACAGCGGCACGGCAGATGGTGCCGGCGGGCATGAATCCTGTGCACTGGGCGCAGCAGAGATCGCCGTCACAGACCTCTCCATTCTCGACGAAGCCATTGCCGCAGATCGCATTCCCGGTGTTCAAAACATTTACCTGGACGACCTCGGCGGGGCTCGAGTTAGCCACTACCTTGATGTTCGAGTGCGTTCCGTCCGCCCACTTCAACTCCTTGAAGGCACCTGCGCTTGACAGGACGCCAAGGAAACGGATCCCGAGTCGCGCCCATTCTCCGGAGGCAACGTCAAATCCCGGAGCGCCGGACGGTCGAAACTGATTCGCCAGGGACATGTCTTCGACAATGTGCCACACCGCGACCCCCTGAGCGGGTAGAGTAGAGTCGTAGTTGGGGTCTCCAGCGGCCCCACCCCAGCGGTTTTCGATGATGAAGTACTCCCTGTCGTTCTTCCTCGGGTCGTAGAGAATGATCGCTTCGCCAAGCGTTTCCACTGCCGCCAAGGTAACGGTCCGCGAACTCCACGTGTTGATCTCGACCACATCCGGCGTGAGGTGGCCACTCTTGAGTTTATGGAACGGATCGATGTGATTGGCCCTAAAGTGCGCGCTCATCACGCTGTAGTAACCGGCGTTGGTGTGATACCCAGAATACATGTCGCCAGCGCCTAACGCCGCATGGGCTGCCTCATGCGCAATGACCCCGACGTTGAGGCGCCGGTTGCTGTCGTTCGCCGAGAAGTAGACGTCGAGTACGTCGAAAGTCAGCGGCGTACTGATCCCATCAACGGCTACCGAGGCACTCCGGAAGAAGCCACCGGGCACGTTTTGCGGTCGGAGGATGTTCACTGTCAGCTCGTTGCCCGTGATGTGGCCGTCGCGATTCTTGTCAAAACTGTGGAAAGGGATGTAGTCGCTGGCCGCTTTGATGGCGTCTTCCCACATTCGAGGCCATGCGCTGTTGTCCCAGTACCAGTTGCCCTGGCGCCCCGCCGGCGCCACGAACCAGTTGTTGTCCTGGCAGCCCAGAAAGAGGATGGGGAAGGGATACTCCCCCGTGGTGTTTTCGCGGTACCAATCCTCCACACTCACCCCGCCATCAGTCCCCCGATGCTGATTGACGACCTGGGTCTCGGTCGGCCGCGTCTCCCCCGGGCGCAGGGGATCGAAGCAGATGACCAGCATCGGAAATGCCCCGTAGCGTGGCGTCAACGGAGAGTAGGGCTGCGCAAAATCAGTCCCATGCCGCCGCTTGAACAGCACACTCATCGTACGGTCAGCGAGCTGTGCGGTGGCACCCCCATCAACGTATGCCTGGATTTTGACCGTATGCGTGCCCGCCAGCACGTTCTTCTTGATGAACGCAAAGGACTGCGCGCGGAACTCCGCGCCCGTCCATACGAACAGCACATCGCCGGGCAATGTGGGCTGGCCATCAATGAGGGCCCGCAGGAACATCCGCCCACCGCTCACGCGCATCTCGGCGCTGACCCCGATCTGCACATTGGCGCTGGGCTCAGTCGTGGTGAACGGGCTGGTCAAGAGTGGCACATCTGTCCAACTGCCGGTTGCGAGCGTGATGGGAGGCCCCTCAAGCGCCATTCCCACGAGTCCGCCCCCCGTTGTGCTGGGCGGGCTGGCGAACGCCGTCAGCGTGCGGCCAGCGAGGGAGAGCGAGGCCCCCGCATCGGCGGCGTACCACTGTATCTTGACGGTATGCGTGCCCGCCGGTACCCCTTTCTTCACAAAGGTGAAGGAGCGTGTGCCGCTGCGCGACTGGCTTGCGGCGCTGGTAAAGAGCACGTCGGAGGCCAGCTGCCCATCGACCAGCGCCCTGGCAAAGAACCGGCCGGCAGCCGCGTCCGCCAGCTCTGCACTGAAGGTAATCTTGAAATCTCTTGTGGCGTCCGTCTGGAGCGTCGTCACCAGGTCGGGAATATCTTCCCAGGTGGCCGAGGTCTTCGAGACCAGGTCCGCGGCAGCGGCCACGGCGAGGCGACCTGTCCCCCACGCGGGCGCGGCCGAGTTCACGCTCAGGGTGCGGTCGCCAATGGAAGCGGTCGCGTCTGCGAACCACTGGGCCTGGACCACATGCCGGCCTGCGGCAAGATTATTCTTGATAAAGGTGAACGACCGAACACCATCGCCGATATCGCTGCCAAACTTGAACACCACATCATCGGGCACAGCTGCGATGCCGTCTACCAGGGTGCGCAACCCAACCATGCCGGGCGCCTTGATCTCGGCGGTCACCGTGATCTCCAGATTGTCGCCCGCTCGGGAGTATATCGCCGTGCTCAGCCCGGGCACGTCGTTCCAAGAGGGCGAGCCGGTAACGACATCCGGTCCCGACGGCGGCGACACCAGCGAGAGGTTGCCCATGGCGTTGTCGGTGTAGATCGAAAGGGCCTGGGCGTGGTGTGCTCCAGGAGCAACCAGGAAACCTAGGAGGATGACGGCGAGGCCAGGCAGCCGAGACCTTTGGCTGAGCGGGGTCGAGCCGCAGGTCGAGGTCCCCAGGCGCGAATCGATCCCCGCCACGAAAGACTTGCGGCCGCTGGTCTGCTCGAGCGCCGGAGTCAATTGCCGAAGCCCTGGAACTGCCGGCTGTCGTTCTTGCGCATACCGGCAGCGCCGAACGTCGCCTCGAAGCAGGCCCCGCCCAAAACCTGGAGCTGCACCCGCGCCGGCAGCCCGAGCGGCAACGCCGGCATCCCCAGCGGGGCCCCCTTGCCCTTCACGCTCACCGAGGCTCGCCCGTCGTCGCCTACCTTGGCCAGAATCTGCGTGATCCCGCCCTGCGTGCCGAACAGGTCGCTGAACCGGGCCCCCTTCCCGCCCAGCCCCGTCCAACCTGGCCAAGCCGCCACCTCGGATCCCAGCACGAGCGTCGGCACGGCCCCCGACTCGTCATAGACGCACAGCTTGTAGATGGCCCCGTGAAACTGACCCGGCGAGCCCAGGTCGGCCAGCGTCGTGCGCTCGCCCAGCTTCCAGTCCCATCCCAGCGCGTCACCGGCGTCAGCGGCGGTATTCTTGAGCTGGAGCTTGGAGACCAGCGGGCGCACGCTCACCCGGCAATCGTCGCGCGGCAGCTCCGCCGCGTCCGCCGGACACGCACCGCTTGCGCCGTCACAGTTCTCCGCCACGTCACACGCCCCAGACGACGCGCGGCAGGTCGTGCCCGCCGCCAAGACGGCGCTGCAGTCGGCGGCACAGCACCCACCACCGTCACAGACCTCCCCACCCTCGACCACGCCGTTGCCACACGCGTCGCAGATCGTGTCGCCATCGGAATCGGGCTTCCTCAGATCTGCCGGGCAGGTGGTCATGGCCCCGCCGCACGTCTCCTCCAGGTCGCACTCGTCGCCGGGGTTCACCGGGCGGCAGACCGTCCCCGCCGGCACGCCCGCATCCGCCGGGCAGGTCTGCCCCGCGATACCGGTGCAGCTCTCGGCGATGTCACAGATTGCGTCGGCCGACGCACGACACACCCTCCCTGCCGGGAGGATCACGTCCACCGGACAGCCGCGCCCTGCGATCCCGTCGCAGCTCTCGGCCAGATCACAGACATCCCCAGATCCGGCGCGACACACCGTGCCGGCCGGCAGGATCACGTTCATCGGGCAGCCGTGCCCCGCGATGCCGTCGCAGGTCTCGGCCAGATCACACAAATTGCCCGCAACCCCGGAGCAGACCGTGCCGGCGCTCTTGAGGATGTCTGCACCGCAGACGGAGTCCGGGCCCACCGGGCAGGTCTCGTGCGGGTCGCAGAAGCCGCCGCCGCCCCCGCGACAGATCTCGGAACCGTGGTGGATGTCGGTCGGGCAGGCGTCGCTGGCACCGCTGCAGGTCTCGGCCGGGTTGCACACGAAACCCGAGCCGTTGGGGTCGCCGGCACCGGCACGACACACGGCGCCCGCGGTCGCGAGCTGGCACTCGTTGGTGCAGCAGTTGCCGCTCGCGCCGTTTGTCCCGGCGCCAAGGTCACAGTCCTCGGCAGCATCCACCGTGTTGTCACCACAGAAGGGAGCGCCGTCCGCGCCGGCAACGAAAGTCGGGCAGGTCCCGCTCGGATCGTGCAGCGCAAAGAGCGCGCAAACGTCGCTCTCGGAGAAGCCTTCGTCCTTGAGCAAGTCTGCGAGCCCACCGAGGAAGGCCTCCTCGCTCAGCGTGTCGCCGCGCTCGTCCCAGTGTTCGAAGAGGTCGGGCAGATGGGAGTTGATGAGATTGACTTTCTCATCCTTGCTGTCCGAGTCGACAGCGCGGACATGAGCGAGCGTCCCGCTCGTGCCCAGCACCCAGTGCGAGCCGTCGTTCGGCCCGAAGTTATTCTCTGGGTTGCCGTCGAAGGCATCGTGCAGGATCGAAGTGACGCGCGCCACCCGGTTCTTGAATGTGCTCCGGTCGAAGAAATTCGCATCGAAGCATGCAGAGCCTGCGGGGCAGTAGGCCACATTCATGGAGGTCGAGTTGTCGCTGGCGCCGGAGCCCCTGAAATAGTTCGTGCCCCCGACGATCTGCTCGGTGAGAAAATCCGCGAATCCCTCGTTCACGTGGCTTATCTCACCCTTCGATCTGGTCGAGAAGATGACGTCCGTCCACACATTCCCGAAGACGAGGAGCCCGCGACGCTGCAGCATCTCACACATCACCGCATGGCCGTATTCGTGCACCGGAACGCCGCGGGAGCCGTCGTCCTCGGTCCGCAGAACCACGTCAACCGCGAACAGGAACTCGAGCGTGAGTCCTGCCACGGGCACGAGGTCCGCCAATAGCCCAAGCGTCAGGTTCGGCCTGTTCCCCATGCAGGGCGCGAACGAGGCGCCCTCCCTCGCAAGCCTGTCGGCGTGCCCACCGACCAGGACTGTGATCTTCGGCATGGTGATGCCGGCGGTCGCGTGAAGGTAGTCGTAGGCGTCGGTCATCGCCGCGAGTGTGTTGATGAACCCCTTGCGGACGTCGATCGTCCGGCTCGTTTCGTTGTCGGTGAGCTTGCCCAGGTTCGCGACGCAGCTCGTGGTTTCGACCACAAACTTGGTCAGTTCGGCCGCGTAGTTCTCCACCTTGATGCACACCTTGGTATCGGAGTTCCGCGCCACGCTCAGCGCCACTTCGCCCCAGTCGTTGGTTCCCTCGAAGAAGGAGGCAAGGCCCTGGCGCACCTCGATCTTCACCCGGCTGAGGTGAAGCTGCTCGCCGCTCCAGCCGCTGCGCATGACCTCATCGGTTCCGAAGCCCGGATCCGTGTTGAGCAGTCGGAAATTGAGCCGGAGGGTCACCTCGCCCTTGATGAGCTTCGTGATGCTTCCGATGACGCTGCGCACCGCCTCGACCACCGCGTCGACGCCCTCGAAGATCCAGCCGGTGACCAAGTTGAGGAGCCAGCCGAGGATCGGCTGTTCGGTCGTGCACAGTCGGTCGCCGTTCTCGTCGGTGAAGCAGCGTTGAGTCGCGTTGAACTCGAAGCCCTGCTCGCCGAGGAAGACAGGATTCAGTTCGTGGCGGTACCAACCGCTACCGAGCGCCTCGTCCACGGGCACGCGCCGGAAGACCAGCGCGCGGATACCGGGCGCTTCGCCGCGGCCGATCTGCTTGAGCATCTCGGCGCGGAGCTGGTTGTAGCTGTGCCCTGGAACGACCGCGAACAGCCAACGCCCGATCGGCACGCATCCGCCGTCGGGCAGGGTAACTTCCGTCGCCGAGCGCGCGGTCGGCAGGGACACGGGTCCGGAGTCGCAGGCCTGGGCGATCGCCTGGCTGTCGTCCCAACTCTCCAACTCCTCATGAAAGATGGGCTCCCCCTGCACGTGGATGCCGCTGTCGCGGAGAGCCTGTTCGATACCCGGATGGTTGCCCTCGACCAGCACGTTCATGTGATAGAGGGCAGGCGCGCTCTGACTGCCCGTGGCCAGCTCCTCCGTGTCTCTCCAATCAAAAAGTCGGAGCACCTTGGCGCTCTCTGCTTCGCTGATGCCGAGGCCCTCGAAGCCCACGCGCCATTCGGTGCTTCGGCAGCTGGTAGTTTCCTCGAGGCCCTCGAGGCTGGTGGTGGTCAAGCGATAGCAATACTGCTTGCCGACGCCGACGTCCTCATCGCGGATCACGGTCTCTACCCCAGGGGTCAGGCCGCCGCCGAAGGGGGCGAAGGAGCCGCCCGGGGGCTGCTTATACAGCCTAGCCACCCCGACCCCCGGCGATCGTACCACGATCTTGATGAAGTCGACGCCGACGTCCATGATCGAGAGCCGTGGAAGCGTCGGAGGAGGCGTCGGCTGCGGCGTCTCCAGCGGGCCGGGGGTCGCATCCGGATCCGGAGGGCGAGGCGGGAGTCGCGGATATCCGTCCGGCAGAGCGTCGCTCGGGCTCGGCATCGCGATCGCCGCGAAGCAGAGGGCAAAGACGATGCGCTTCCAGGGAGCCGCGCTCCTTGCGGCGCCGACGGCGCAGGTTGGGCCAAACGGGCCAGTCATAGCCATACCCCCTCTTGATGCGACGGATCAGAAGGCGACGTGACAGAATAAAAGGGGCTGGCGGTCCTGCTCATTCGTGGTCTCCTCCGAGGATCTGAGGTGAACATCCTTGAATGCCTCCAGTGCGGCCCGATCCCGCTCTGGTTCGCCGGACGGAACTGCCCCGTCCCTCTCTCTCCACCAAGACCCGTTCATTCCGAGGGAACATTGTTCGTTCCAAGCGAACGAACACCGCTTTTCACGATCTGGCGCGCGGCGGACTTGGGTGGTTGCCGCACGTGGTCGGTCGTCTTCCACGATCCGGAGGGGCGGGAGGCTGGCGGTCGCGATCATGTCAATTTCCCTTCCCAGATTTGCGGTGAAAACCATTGGAGGCTCTGGAGCGGTCTGAACCGTTCCGGGTTCCACGGGCGGTGCCGCGACGTCCTGTCGTCACGCTGTCCTCCCCAAGCCCCGTTCGTTCCGAGTGAACGATTGCCGTTTTCCACGACTTCCTTGCCCTTGGGAGTGAGACTTTCTCGACAAATGATCCCGCCGGCGCCCCGTCGGCCCGTGATCCACCCTGAATGAGGCCGGAGGGACGGCGTGCCGGGAGGGCTCTCAGGGATCGAGACGACTCGCCCGATTGGCACCAGCGTGCGCCCACGCGCGGTCGCGCCCAAGCTTGTGGTGGGCCCAAACCCCTGACCCGTGCGGCGTGCCGCAGTCGCGGGGGAGCGCGCGTGGCCTCTCCCCCGCGACAGCGCCCCGGAGCTACTGGCACAGCAGCGTCGTCCCCGAGCCGTTGAAGACGCACATCCCGCCCGGCGGTGTGTAGGTGGCAAAGCCGCAACGGCCGGCCAGTGCCGCCGGGTCGAGCCGTACCTCGGCCTGGAGCGGCAGGTCCGCCGGCGCCACCGCCAACGAGAGGCCCTTGCCCTTGAGGTCGAAGCTGCCCTGGCCAGTGGCGTCGTCCCACTCGAGTTTGACCTTGGTCACGCCCTTGATCCCGGTCTTGCTCTGCCACTGCGCCTTGCCGCCGCGCGCACTGGACTTCCAACCCTCGGCGGTGGCGCGCGAGACCGGTCCGGCCGGCAGCGTCACCTGGTAGAGCGGCGTGCCCTCGGTCGATTGAATCACCAGTTCGAAGCCGCGGGCCTGCGGGTCGAGGCCGCCTTCGATCGGGCCGCCCAGATCAAACCCACCCTTGACTTGGAGCCCCTGCGTGCCGCCGGGCTGGTTCATCCGGGTGGCGATGATCCGGGCCGTCGCCTCGCCCGCACAGCTCAGGTCGGCGATGGCATAGGCCGAGAAGTGGGTGACCTCGAAGCAGTAGGCGTTGTCCGCTTCCGAGCAGCAGGCTCTCAGGCTGCCATTGTCGAGGTTGCCGGGTACGGTCGCGGGCAGGCCGTCGACGCCGAACGCGCCGCATTGCCTCTGCAGCCCGCAGCGCGGCCCCAGTACCGTCTCGGTGCCGGTGGTCTCGTCGAGCAGGGTTGGGCGGATGTTGGCTTCATCGACGACGAATTCAAGATTGTCGACCCGGCCGTTGTTGTCGGCATCCTGCCACGCCATGCAGAGCAGCAGCGGCGGGTCGAAAGTCATGCCGGCCGGCTCCATGATCGCCCCGGTCACGAACGTCCCGACCCCCGTGCTGAGGATGAACTCGCCACCACCCTGGGTCATGGGCGTGACCGAGATCGAGGTCGGGCCGTCGACCGCGCCCGAGGGAATCTCGACCGTGATGGTGGTGCCGGTGGTGGGGTCGGGCGGCGTCTGGAAGCTCACGTCGGAGGCTGCGCCACACGAGGGGCCGTCGGCATCGACTGAGATGCCTGCCGAGGACATGGCGCGGCAGCAGGCGAGTTCCGAGTTGTACTCCGCCGTGGCGCACTCCGCCGCCTCGGCCGCCTCGTCGATCGCCGGGCAGACATCGCAGACATCGCCCCCGCCCGCGTCGCCGTCGGCGTTGTTCTGATCGGGGTTGCAGATGTCCGGGCAGTTGTCGCAGACCGTGCCGACGCCGTCGCTGTCGCCATCGGCCTGATCCAGGTTGGCGATCAAAGCGCAGTTGTCGATCTCGTCGCAGACCGTGTCGGTGTCGGCATCGGGCTTCTGCTCATCGGCCGGGCAGGTGGTGGCGCCACCGCAGGTCTCGGTCAGGTCGCAAACGTCGACCGCAACGCGGCAGACGGTCGCCGCGGGCCAGCCCACATCCGGTGGACAGGACTGCCCAAAAATACCGGTGCAGCGCTCGGCAATGTCGCAGGTCAAGTCGGCCAGCTCCCGGCAGACCGTGCCGCCCAGGCTCACCGCGTTGGTTGGACAGGGCTCCCCCGCGACGCCGGTGCACGCCTCGGCCGGATCACATAGGTCGCCCGAGCCGGCGCGACAGACCGTGCCGGCCGGCTGAACCAGGTTGGGTCCGCATACCGAGCCCACACCCACCGGGCACGTCTCAGCCAGATCGCAGGGATCGCCACTTCCCGCACGGCAGATGGACGAATCATGGTGGACGTCGCTCGGGCAGCTCGCGCTGGCCCCGCTGCAGGTCTCGGCCGGATCGCACAGGAAACCCGAACCGTTGGGGTCGCCGGCACCGGCGCGGCACTCGTCGCCTGCGGCCATATGCTGGCACTCGTTGGTGCAGCAGTTGCCGCTCGCGCCGTTTACGCCGTCGCCGAGGTCGCAGCTCTCGCCAGGATCGATGGTAGCGTTGCCGCATATGAACCCGGGCCCGCCGCCGACGACACGCGCCAGGAACATCCGATCGTCGCCGCTCGCCACGGAGAACATCGTACCTCCGACAGTGATCTCGGTGCCGTCGGCTGACATCTCGGCGCTCATGATCCGCAGGCCAAAGGACAACGAGGCGGTGCCGCTGGCCTCGGGCTGAGCGAACCTGGTGTGGCCATCGCCGCCCCCGAAGGTGCTGTCGAGCGACCCGTCTGCCCAGTAACGGACGAGCAGGGCGAAGTCGTCGACCGAGGGCGGCGTGACTCCGACGCTGCCCGAAGAACCGACGGCCGTGATCCGATCCTCGCTGTCGATCACAAGGTCTTCAAATGCCGTGCCATAGTCTGCCTCGACCTGGCCGTCGCCGTTGCCGAAGCCCGCCTCCAGTGTCCCCATCGTGGTGTAGCGCCGCACGAAACCCCGCGAGGGGCCGCAAGGAACTCCACTCACGCAAGGGATGTGAAAGAATCGGTACATGTACGTGCCGCTCACCACGATGTCGCCGTCACTGGCGATCTGCACGCCACTGGGGATCGTACCACCAAAAATTGCGCCCGAATTCCACCTCACTACCCCACCGGTGCCGAAGGTCGAATCGAGTGCGCCGGTGGCCGTAAACCGCGCCACGAATGCGCTCACGGTGGTGTCGCGCGAGCCCTGTACGTGCGTGGTGCCGACGACGACGATCTTGCCATCGCTCTGCAATGCCACCTCGTGGGCCTGGGCCTCGTCGATGTCGATGGCGTGCGTGATGACGCCGTCGCCACCACCGAACGAGGTATCGACCGTGAGGTTGCTCTTGAGCCGAACCAGCGCCACCCGAGAAGGGGCCGAGTACCGAACCCCGACCGCAATCAAATAACCATCGGAGGAGCGCCGCGCGATCCCCAAGGCCTCAGCGGGATCCCCTTCGATGGGTTGATTGAAGTTCCCCCATTCGGTGCCATCGCTAGCAATGATATTGACGGCGAACCGTGGGTTGCCATGACACCCCACGTCATCCACAAACGCGGGCTTGCTCCCTGCCACGGCGAAGAGGAGAGGCAAGCAGGCAAAACCAGAGCAAGGTGTGGCGACCGCATCACTGTAGGCGGCGGGGCAACCCAGTGCCCGGTTCGCGGCAAAGCCATCGTCATCCGGGTCGTCAGCACCGTCGAAATCAGGCGACGGAACGCCGGCCGCGCTCACCCCGAAGGCGGCGCGATGATAGCCTTCGACCTCACCGCCAAAGACGGCCACCAATTCGGACGTGGCAACTGCACGCCCCTCGGAACCCAGGCCGCCCGGCCCATCCGGCGCGATCACGATGCCGTCATGCGAGAAACTCGTGTCGAGATCGCCAGGTTCCAGAGCATCTGCCGGCACGGCAAGCCCGAGGAGCAAAACGATCACGCCGAGCATGAGGGCGAGGAGTTCGAGTTCCGTCCGCTTCCCGACGACTCGGCCCCGGCCCGAGATTGGAGCGGCGGCGGGCGCGGTGCGAACTCTCGCTCCCGGAGGGGTTGCCGAGGGGTGCCGGTCGGATTCCGTGGTCAGCGGGCGGGAGCCGGTGGTCGTCATCGTATGTACTCCTGTAACCAGGCCGGGCGCGGCCAACAGTTGCCGTCAACCTGTGCTTCGAGTCGTGCCATTTCCCGCGGTGCCTGGCGGTGGCTGTGTCGTGGGTGCTCGTCATTCATCGCCCGGTTCGCTCTTCATGGTTTCCTGGTCTCCGGTACGCGGTTGTAGGGGAGAGGGCCGCCTCTCCCCCGTCCGCACAGTGGCGCTACTGGCAGAGCAGGGTCGTGCCCGAGCCGTTTAAGGCGCAGATCCCGGCCGGCGGCGCGAAGGTCGCCAGGCCACAACGCCCGGCCAGCGCCGACGGATCGAGCCGCACCTCGGTCTGCAGCGGCAGGTCGGCCGCCTCGACTGCCAGCGACAGATTCTTGCCCTTGAGGTCGAAGCTGCCCCGGCCGGTGGCGTCGTCCCACTCGAGTTTGACCTTGGTCACGCCCTTGATCCCGGTCTTGCTCTGCCACTGCGCCTTGCCGCCGCGCGCACTCGTCTTCCAGCCCTCAGCGGTGGCGCGCGAGAAGGCTCCGGCCGGTAGCGTCACTTGGTAGAGGGGCGAGCCATCGGCCGCTTGAATCACCAGTTCGAAGCCGGTGGCCCGCGGGTCGAGGCCGCCTTCGATCGGGCCGCCCAGATCAAACCCACCCTTGACCTGGAGCCCCTGCGTGCCGCCGGGCTGGTTCATCCGGGTGGCGATGATCCGGGCCGTCGCCTCGCCCGCACAGCTCAGGTCGGCGATGGCATAGGCCGAGAAGTGGGTGACCTCGAAGCAGTAGGCATTGGCCGAGGTCGAGCAGCAGGCGCGCAGGCTGCCATCGTCGAGGTTGCCGGGTACCGTCGCCGGCAGGCCGTCGACGCCGATTGCGCCGCACTGCCTCTGCAGCCCGCAGCGCGGCCCCAGCACGATCTCGGTGCTGGTGGTCTCGTCGTGCAGCGTCGGGCGGATGTTGGCTTCCTCGACGACAAAGTCGAGGTTGTCGACTCGGCCGTTGTTGTCGGCGTCCTGCCACGCCATGCAGACCAGCAGCGGCGGGTCGAAGCTCATGCCGGCCGGCTCCATGACCGCTCCGGCCACGAACTTCCCGACTGTCGTGCTGAGGATGTAGTCGCCGCCGCCCTGGGTCATCGGGGTGACCGAGATCGAGGTCGGGCCGTCGACCGCGCCTGCGGGAATCTCGACCGTGACGGTGGTGCCGGTGTCGGGATCGGGCGGAGTCTGGAAGCTCACGTCAGAGGCCGCGCCACACGAGGGGCCATCGACATCCACCGAAACACCTGCCGAGGACATGGCGCGGCAGCAAGCGAGTTCCGAGTTGTACTCCGCGGTGGCGCACTCGACCGGCTCGGCCGCCTCGTCGATCGCCGGGCAGACGTCGCAAACGTCGCCACCGCCCGCGTCGCCGTCGGCGTTGTCCTGATCGGGGTTGCAGGTGTCCGGGCAGTTGTCGCAAACCGTACCGACGCCGTCGCTGTCGCCATCGGCCTGATTCAGGTTGGCGATCAAAGCGCAGTTGTCGATCTCGTCGCAGACCGTGTCGGTGTCGGCATCGGGCTTTTGCTCATCGGCCGGGCAGGTGGTGGCGCCACCGCAGGTCTCCGTCAGATCGCATACGTCGACCGCAACGCGGCAGACGGTCGCAGCGGGCCAGCCCACATCCGGTGGACAGGACTGCCCCACAATACCGGTGCAGCGCTCGGCAATGTCGCAGGTCACGTCGGCCAGCTCCCGGCAGACCGTGCCGCCCAGGCTCACCGCGTTGGTTGGACAGGGCTCCCCCGCGACGCCGGTGCACGCCTCGGCCGGATCACATAGGTCGCCCGAGCCGGCGCGACAGACGGTGCCGGCCGGCTGAATCACGTCCGCCGGGCAGCCGTGCCCGGCGATGCCGTCGCAGACCTCGGCCGGGTCGCACGAGTCGCCCGAATCGCCCGAGCACACGGTACCCTCGGTCTCGACAATGTCGGGAGCGCACACCGAGCCCGTGCCCTCCGGGCAGGTCTCGTGCGGGTCGCAGACATCACCGACACCCGTGCGGCAGATCTCCCCGGCGTGGGAGACGTCGCTCGGGCAGGTGCGGCTGGCGCCGCCGCACGTCTCGGCCGGGTCGCAGACGAAGCCCGAGCTGTTGGGGTCGCCTGCACCGGCACGGCACTCGGTGCCCGCGGCCACGAACTGGCACTCGTTGGTGCAGCAGTTGTCGCTCGCGCCGTTTAGCGATTCGCTGAGACTGCTGACGTAGGCAGGCGTAGGCCTCTGGTCCGTGGTGCCGTCGCCGAGCTGGCCCCCACCGTTCCAGCCCCAGCACTTCACCCCGCCGCCCGTCATCAACGCGCAGGTGTGATGACCACCCGCCGATACGGCCGCGGCCCCACTCCCGAGAGTACTGACCGGCACAGGCGTCAGCCTCTTAATTGCCGTGCCGTCGCCGAGCTGACCGTACTCGTTCGAGCCCCAGCACTTCACCCCGCCACCCGTGGTCAACGCGCAGGTGTGACGATAGCTCGCCGATACGGCCGCGACCCCACTCCCGAGAGTACTGACCGGTACAGGCGTCAGCCTATTAATTACCGTGCCGTCGCCGAGCCGGCCGTCCCAGTTCGAGCCCCAGCACTTCACCCCGCCACCCGTCATCAACGCGCAGGTGCGATAATGGCCCGCCGATACGGCCGCGACCCCACTCCCGAGAGTACTGACCGGTACAGGCGTCAGCCTATTAATTACCGTGCCGTCGCCGAGCTGGCCGTACCAGTTCGCGCCCCAGCACTTCACCCCGCCACCCGTGGTCACCGCGCAGGAGTGAGAACGGGCCGTCGATACCCTCGTCGCCTGGTCCGTGCTATCGCCCAAGTCGCAGGCCTCGCCCACATCCAACATGCCGTCGCCGCAGACGGGGCTGCCGTGCACGCGCGCCAGGAAGAGCCGGTCCGTGCCAATCGAGGCGTACATCGTCCCACCGACCATGATGGTCTTGCTGTCGCTCGACATCTCGGCGCTGGTGATCCGCATGCCGGTGAAACCCAACACTGGCGCGAACCTGGCCACGGGCTCACCGCCAGCGAAGGTCGGGTCGAGCGTGCCGTCGGCGGTGTAGCGGACGATCGCCGCCTGGTTGGAGCTGTAGACGGAGCCGACGGCGGTGATTCGCCCAAGGCGGTCGAGCACCACGTCCTCGAACGGCACGAGCCACTGGCCCACCTCGCCGTCGCCGCCACCAAAGGTCGAGTCCAGCACCCCGACCGGGGTGTAGCGCCGCACGAAACCGGACTGGCCACCACAAAGAAAGCCACAAGGAGTAATGTACTGCTTGCCGCTCACCACGATGTCGCCGTCGGAGGCAATCTGTACTCCGGTAGCGACCATGCCGTCGGTGCCCGCCGCCGTCCACGACACGACGCCGCCCGTGCCGAAGCTCGAGTCGAGGCCGCCCGTCTCCGTGACGCGCGCCACGAAGGCGTTCGTGTTGGTGTAAGGCCAGCCGTTGGCGGTCGTGTGCGACGAGCCCATGGCTCCGACGACGACGATCTTGCCGTCGCTCTGCAGCGCCACCTCGTAGGCATAGGCGTCGCCGCTGCCGATGGCATGCGTGATGATGCCGTCGCCACCGCCGAACGATGTATCGACCGTCAGGTCGGTGGAAAAAAGAGGCCCCTGGGTGTTGAGGCGCACCAGCGCCACGCGTGATGGGGTCGAGCGGCGCGTTCCGACCGCGATGACATCGCCGTCGGAGGAACGCGCGATGCCGAAGGCCTCGGCCTCGAAGCCCTCGATCTCATTCCCGTAGGTCAAGGTTTCGCGCCCGGATGAAGCATCCACCAAGGAGACGACGAATGACCTCTTCATCCCCGAGTTACACCCGGTGTCCCATGGTGAGTTACTGCCAGCAACAAAAAAATAGCCGGGGTGCCCAACCGGGCAGAGGCCAGCGCAAGGTGAGTGAACAGCGTCACTGTATTGACCGCCACAGTCCCCCGTGACGTTCTCGGCGAACCCGTCGTCGTCCGGATCGGAATCGCCGTCGAAGGTACCCGCAGCCGTGCCGGTTGAATCGACCTCGAAGCCAATGCGAGACCAGCCATTGGCAGATTGGCCGAGAATCGCCGAACGGCCCTCGGCGGTGGACACCAAGGCGCGGCCCTCGGAGTCCGTAAAGCCCCCCCCGCCGTCATCAGCGCTCGGGGCCACTTCGATCCCGTCCCCCGAGAAGCTCGTGTCGAGATCGCCGGGATTGAGAGCCCAAGCCGGCAGCGCAAGCGGCAACACGAGTCCGCCGAGGATCAGCGCGAGGAGCTTACCTCCCGTCCTCCCTGCGGCGATCCGGCCGCAGCCAAGGCTCGGCCGCGACGCTGACATCGCCCGGGCCCCCGGACGCGGGGCGGCTGCTGAACCGAACCGGTCTGCTTCCACGGTCTCTGGAACGGTGGCGGTCGTGATCATGTCTGCCCTCTCTGGGCTGGGGTGACTGGGGGGCTGGGGGCCCGACCGGAGCGCCGGACCGATTGCATGCCGTCGGCCACCGGCCGGGCAGCACGACGCCGGCTCGGTGTCGCTGGGCGGCCGATGGAACGTTCGCCGCTGGCCGATGGTGGGCATCGTCCGGCGCAGGGTCCCGCAGGGCCTTGGGGTTCCGCCCTCTGGCCGGTCGTGCTGCCCCCACAAGAGGAAGGCGGGCGTACTGAGTCGAACTGCATGAACCTCAGTCAGAAACCCGTTCGTTTCGAGGGAACATTGTTCGTTCCGTGTCGGTTTTTGCGTTTCGTGCGGTAATTTTCGTCCCCGTGGCGATCCGCCCCGCCCACATTCCGGGCGGAGCGCCCGGCTGGGTCCACACCGTGACGCTACCTCGCCTCGGACCCCGAGCCGTGGGTGAAGCTCCTGGCGTTGCCCACGGATCCCACACTCACGCCCCCGTGGGAGAGCGCAATCGGGACAACAACCTGCTGACGCGAACTCCCCCTCGTACGTCGACTGACCGGGCACAGCCGACGCCGCCTGCCCCACGCCCACGGCCGCTCGCTGCCCGGCCACGGACCGGGGGGCCCGGTGACGACGCTGGAGTTCTAAGCCTCGACCTGGCGGGTGACGCGCACCGCCAGCACGGCACTCAGTGCCAGGATCAGGCCCGCAAGCACAAAGGGAAGGCCGGACAGGCCCCGTCGCGCGAGCGGTCCGCCGACGGCCGCGCCGAACGCGCCGGTGAAAAGCGGCGGTCCGATGATCCCGGCGACGCCCTGGACGGCCGCGATCAGACCCTGAAGCCGACCCTGCTCGTTGGGCCCGACCCGCCGGCTGAGCAGACCCTGGGTCGCCGGGTTCGCGATGCCCCAGAGCGCGATCAGCGGAATGGCGGCCAGAAAGAGCGGCGTCGTCGACGCGAGTCCGGTCAAGGCAAAACCGATCACGCCAAAGGCGAGACCGGCGAGGAGACTGCCGCGCTCCCCCAGGGAGCGCACGAAGCTGCGTGTCAAGCCGGCCTGCACGAGTGCCGCCGAGATGCCCATCACGGCAAGCGCCCCACCGATCATGGCGACGCTCCATCCGAAGCGGTGCTGCGCGTAGAGCACAAAGGTACTCGGCAGCGCGTCGTGGGCCACGCGCGACAGGAAGACCACCCCGACCAGCCCGAACACGGCGCCATGCGCGCGCAGGAAGCGCAGTCCGGCAAGCGGATTGGCGCGCCTCAGATCGACCCGCGAGCGGTTCTCCACGGCGAGCGACTCGGGCAGCATGAACGCCCCGTAGAGCGCATTGAGCAGGCAGAGCACGGCCGCGCAGAGGAAGGGCAGGCGTGGATGGATTCCCCCGAGCACTCCGCCGATTGCGGGGCCGAGTACGAAGCCAAGCCCGAAAGCAGCGCCAATCCAGCCAAAGGCCGCCGCCCGCTTCTCGGGCGGTGTGACATCCGCGATATAAGCGCTTGGCGCGCTCACCGTCGCGGCGCAAATCCCGGCGAGAGCGCGGCCGAGAAAGAGCCAGCCCACCGACGGCGCCCACGCCATCAGCAGGTAGTCCAACCCAAACGCGATGTTCGAGACGATGATCACCGGGCGCCGGCCGATACGGTCGGAGAGGAGCCCGAGCACCGGTGCAAACAGGAACTGCATCGTCGCGAAGATCGCGCCGAAGGTGCCGACAACCCAGGCCGCCCGGACCGGATCGCCACCCTCGAAGCCGAGCACCAGCATCGGCAGCACCGGCACGATGATCCCGACCGCCAGCATGTCAAGCATGAGCGAGACGAGGACGAAGGCAAGCGCGGCGCGACGAGGAGGCATGGGGCCGTGCGTTGCTACTTTCCCGAGTCTTGTCGAACAAGCAGCAGCGGTCGAGGTGCATCGACACATCGCTCAGGCGTCGTTCGGCAGCCTTCGCGACCGGACGCGCGCAAAGGAGACGCCCCACGGTGCACGGATACGTCGCGCAGGGCTGTTCACCGGCCTTCGCGACCGCAAACGCGCTCCGGAAACCCGCCGCGTTCGCGGTCTCGCCGCGCGGAACTTGCGCGCACCCCGCCGGCGCGCGCATCACCCCGCGGCAGCAGCCGCCGTGCACAGACCCGCCGCGCCGGGGTTGTGCGCCGGCCCTCGAGAGCACGCGCGAAGGAAGCCTTCAGGCCGGCCGGTTGATGTGCCGCCGCCAGCGCTGGAGGGCCAGGAACTCGCGGCGCGAGGTCGGGCCGAAGGGTTCCTGGAAGGCCCAGCGTCGCGCCCCGAGTTCGCCATCGAGCCGCGCCTTGGCCACCGTGAGCGGGTTGGACGCAATCTCGCAACGCTTCGCTTCGGGATCGATGCCGTAGAGCTTCGCCCCGTTCAAGCCGAAAATCTTGGCCTTCCGCTCGGGCGTGAGCGCCGGATAGCCGTAGCGCTCCTGGAACTCCTCGGAGATCGTCAGCCGGCGGAACGCCTCGATCTGCCGCTGCGGCGAACCGAACCAGACGCACTCCGACCCCCAGAGCACGTTGTCCTCGCCGACATACTTGAGCAGCTTCCCGATCAGATGCTGCGCGCCCACGGCGTTGCCCATCGCCAACGCCCAGGCGCTGCCGAGTTCGGCGTAGACGTTCTTGCCCTTGAGACGGTGCTGGTCGACGGTCTGCACCAGCCGATCGACCGCCGGGCCTGGATTCAGCGGGTCGTAGGGCCCCTCGATGTGGTTCGAGAGATAGGCCGAGTGATAGATGACAAAGTTCACGTCGGGATAGCGTGCCGCGATCGGCCCGACATCCTTCGGATCGGTGTGCTCGTGGTCGAAGCCGGGCAGCGGGAAGCCCTTGTGCGCACAGATCAGGGGCTCACCCAACTCGCGGGCGCGCTCGATGAAAGGCACCGAGATCGCTTCGTCGTCTAGCCACCAGCCCTGCCCGTTTGGCCCCCAGGGCGGGTAGCACTTCCAGCCGTGGTTCCCGAGGTTCTCGCGCACCTGCTGCATCATCTCGCTCTGCAGATCCCAGCGGTCGTTGGGCGCCACCTGGCAGTGCTGCACCACGCGCTGGCTGCCGCCGGCGTGCTCGTTGAAGAAATCGCGCCAGTAGGCCATCCCTTCATTGCTATTGACGTTGGTGCAGAGCGTGCCGTCGTCGCACATCGGCGAGGGCAGGCCCGAGAGCACGGCGACCGAGGTGTCGGAGTTGAGGAAGATCTGCTCGAGATAGGTCGCCGGGCCGACGCACTTCCAGCGTTCGTCTCCAGTCGAATTGCAGTTGTAGAAGGTGAGGAACTGCGCCAGCGAATTGACGGTCCCGAAGTTCTGGTCGGGGTGCCGCGTGCGCCAGATCTCCTCGTCCTCGACGTGATGGGTCTGGAGATCGAGAATGAATTCGTCGCCGGCGAGCAGGCCACCGGCCTGGTCGCAGTCGATCGATCCCGGCGGCGGCACCGCGTAGCCGCCGCTGCCCCCGCCACCGCAGCCCGAGGCCAGATTGATCGCCCACAGCGATGCCGCCATGCCCGCCGCGCTGGCGAGAAACTCGCGCCGATCGACGCCGAGTCGGCGCGCGTGCTGGGCCGAGTCACCCAGGATCGCCGCACGCAGCCGTGCCTCGGCCGCCGTCTGCCGGTGATAGAATTCGCCGTTGGATTTGTCGCCAAGAACAATCGGCGGTTCGAGCGGCAGCTCGGGCGCCGTCTTGCGCCGGTTCGACAGCCAGGGGAAACGCCGTGTGGGAATCGCCATGCCTTCGGTCCTGCCGGGAGTGCAGCTTGAGTTCAACCCCCGGGCGCCGAACCGGTCGCCGGGCACGCCCCAACGGACGCCCGGAAACGGGCACGGGCCGGGTCGCGGATCCTTGCCAGCGGCACGGAACCGGACCCGACCCACCCGTTTGCGCGATCATCAGCGCGCCCCGACCAGTGCGACGCGCGGTGCCGGGGCCGCGCGGCCATGACGCTCGCGACGTGTCCGCACCAGATCCGCCAGCGCGGTGACCGCGACCGCCGCCGCCGTGAAGACACCGGCGACCAGCAATCCCTCGATCGGAAACGTGAGACCAAATTCAGGGACCAGGTTCGCAACCGGTACGGTCGTCAGGTTCTCGCCAACACCAAAGAATACTGCGTTCATGATGACACCTCCGCCTGAGTGCCCCCTGCACGCGGGATGCCAGACCACCGCGATCGCCGGCCGTCGCGGGAAACCCTGATGAATCGCAGGTCGGCCCACCACGCTCGTGCAAGGCCGCGGAAGCACTGCCTGGTGCATCAGGCAGCAGATGCTCGGTGCCGCACGCCCGGCTGCATACCCGGGAAGACAGTCACGATCCGAGCGCCGCTGCGGTGTCCGGTCGAACGTGCAGCCGCGCCCTGCCCACGCTCGCCCGCGGCTGGAAATCGTTGATTTTACAAGTGTCCTCGCGAATCGTCCGAACCACGCGTGTGGCAAGGCTCTTGCGAAAGTGTCACCCTCGCATGGCTTCACGCGAGGCAGACGGACGATGACGGGGCCCACCACCGAGGCCTGGCTGAACGCCGGGATCTACCTCATCCCGACGCTGGTCTGGGCCGTTCTGGCCGAGCGCACCTTTCTTCTGCGCCGACCCGGCCAGCCGCGCACGCGCCTCTACCTGCTGCTGCCCATCTTCTCCGGCACGCTTGCTCTCCACTACCTCGACAGCGCACTGGCCGCGCTGCTGCCCATGGGCACCGGCGGCCTGCCCTCGCCCGCCCTCGCCCAGATCTCGGCCCTGCGCGACGTCTCGCTCCTCGTCGCGGTCACCACCGGCCGGCACATGCTGCGCTACTTCCCTTCGCGCGACGACCCGCCGCAGCGGCTCTGGCTCGGGGTCACCTACGGCTCGGCGATCGCGCTGGGCCTCGGCGCTTTCCTCACACCCGTAAACCATTGGTTCACCTATCAGGTCACCTACGATGTCTACCTCGTCGGCAGCCTGGTCTTGATGCTGCTCTACGCCGCGCGTGCGGCGCGCTTCGGCGGCTGGGGGCTCGCCGGGTTCTCGACCATCCGCACCGTCGACGTTGTGCTCTTCTCGGCCGGACTTCTCGCGGCGCTGCTCTTCCTGCACCACCAGATCCTCACGGGGCGCGTCCTCTGGCACCTGCCGCCAAGCTTGGCGGCCGCCAATGCACTGCTCGGCATCCTGATCGCCGTGCCACTGGCACTCCGACTCCTCGGTGAGTTCAGGCGCGGCCTGGTGGTGATCGGCCTCACCACCGTCGGAGCGCTCGTTGTCTTTCTCGGCGGCAATGCGCTGGTCGACCGGATGCCCGCCGACGTACACGCTGCGGGCCGACTCGCGATCGTGTTGCTCGTGCTGCCGATCGTCGGCCCCGGCCGACTTTGGCTTGCCGCGACCATCGACCGGCTGGGCTTGTGGCGCAGCCGCGGAATCGAGGCGCGCCTCCACGACCTGCTGCCCACGCTCTCGCCCGAACTCGGTACGGAGGAGTGCAGCCGCCGCGCCCTGACGGCGTTCACCGATGCCATTCAGCTCGCGGGTGCCGCCGTGCTGCTCGACGACGGCCCGACAGTGGTCCACGGCGAGGTCCAAGCCGAGAAGATCCGCGCCGCCTGGCCCTGCCCCACCACCGCAGCCCGCATGTTCGGCGATGGTGTCGCGTCCCTCGAGATGCGCGAGCTGCCCGAACAGGTGCGCGAGCCGCTGCTCGCTGCGCGCGTGATCGGCGTCTTCCCTCTCGTCAGCCCGCGCCGCCGCCTGGGTTGGCTCTTCCTCACCACGGGACCCCTCGGCGCGGTCGTCACCGACGAGGACACGCGCGCCATCACGTCCTTCGCCGATCAACTCGCACTCGTGCTCGATGGTGCCGATCTGCTCGGGCGCGTCGTGCGTGCCGAACGCTCGCTGGCGCAGGCCGAGAAGATGTCGGCGATCGGCGAGCTCGCCGCGCGTATGGCGCACGAAATCCGCAACCCGATCACCGGCGCCCGCAGCCTGACCCAGCTCATCGCCCGCGACCCGGCCTCACCCCAGAACGCCGAACATATCGGCATCGTCCTCGAGGAACTCGGTCGCGTCGAGCGGCAGATCTCCGGGCTGGTCCGCTTCGCGCGGCGCGAAGATCTGTGTGTGACGGAGATCGACCTCGGTGCCATCGTCCGGCAAGCCGCGGACGCCTTCGCTCCCGCCTGCCGGGGGCGCGGGATCGAACTCGAGATCGACGCGCCCGACGGCATCCAGGCCCAGGCCGACCCCGAAAAGATCCGCCAGATCGTGCACGATCTGCTCGAGAATGCCGCCGACGCCGTCTGTGGCTGCAGCGGGGATCGCCGCCACGTGCACCTTCGCGTCCAACATAAAGACGGCTGTGCCTGTCTCGACGTCAGGGATTCCGGTCCCGGCCTGCCGGAAGGCTGTTCGACCCGCGTCTTCGATCCCTTCTTCTCGGGCAAGACCCGCGGCGCCGGCCTTGGACTCGCCATCGTCAAGCGCGTCGTCGAGGCGCACGGCGGCAGGATCCACGCCTGCAACCACGGCGAAGGCGGTGCCGAGTTCCGCGTCGAGCTGCCCGTGCCCACCGGCGGAGTCAGCGCTGCATGAGCGCTCCGACGCCGGTTCATCTCGCGATCGCAACACTCGATTTCGCCGTCATGACCCTGTGGGGGGTCATGGCGCTGCAGCACGCACGCGCGCTCGCGACCGGACGCGAGCGCGGGCCGATCTCGCGGCTGCGGCCTCCGCTCGGGCTGGCGCTGGTCGTGATCTACCTCACCGCCGGCCTCTTCGCGCTCTCGCCGCTCGGCATCCACAGCCGCACGACGCGCCTCTCGATGCTGGTCTTCTCGCTCAACGATGCGGCGGGCTTCGCCGGCGTGACGATCTTCCGCCATCTGAGCTGGTACTTCGGTCCACCCGGCAGGGCACCCACCCGGCTCTGGCTCGCCGTCAATTATATCCCCGCTCTCGTGCTCTCGGTGGTCGCTCTCATCGGCGGGGCCCTGCTGCCCGTGGCGTCGAGCGAGCTCCTGCCCTGGGACGTGGTGCCGTGGGACGTGGTGACCTGGGTCTATCTGGCTCTGATGTTCACCCTGATCCTGAGTCGGCTCTTCGCGGTCACGCGCGGCAGTGCCTGGCGGGCGGGAGCGCTGGGCACCTACACGCGACCCGATCTCGTGGTGATGGGCATCGCGCTGGCGATCCTGCTCGCCGTCGTGGCACTCGCCACGCGCGAGAGCAGTGCACACGACCTCTGGCTGCAAGGGCTGATGGCGATCTTCGGCGGGCTCGTCGCTCTGCCTCTGGCGGTGCGCGATCTCGGCACGGTGATGCGCGACACGCTGCTGGCCCTGCTCTCGCTCGTCGTCGGGGCGGCCATCGCCGGACTCGACTGGTGGCTGATCGTGCGGCTGGCCCCTGCCGCCGAACGACCCGCCCTCTTCGTGTTCCTCCTCGCCGCGACGTTCCTCTTCGTGATGGGGCCAGTGCGCGAGCAACTGGAAGTCACGCTCGACCGCCTCCTCTTCCGGCGCAGCTGGGACCGGCTCGATCGCCTGCTTGCTGCCCTGCGCCAGCTCTCGCCCGAACTCGGGCGAGAGGACGCCGGGCAGAAGGCGCTCGAGAGCCTGATCCAGTTGATGGGTCTCGATGGCGCAGCTCTGCTGCTGCGCGACGACGGCGAAATCGAGGCGGGCCGCATCGACATCGGGCCTCTCGCCGAGGCGTGGCCACGCGGCGGCACTGCCGATGACCTCATCGAGCGCCCGCTGATCGGGGGCGAGCTCTCGCTCCTGCCGCGCGAGCTGCGCCTGGCGCGTGCCGCCGCCGGCATCGTCGCGGTGTTCCGCGTCGACGGCAGTGCCGGATTGCGTGGCCACCTCGTGCTGTCCAACCGCGACCTGGTCGGCGCGAGTCTGCGCGAGCACGACATCCAGACGATCGAGGCTTTCTGCCATCAGCTCAGCCTGCTCTTCGACGGCGTCGATCTGCTCGAACGCGCGGTCGAGGTCGAGCGCAATCTCGGACATGCCGAGAAGCTCGCGACAGTGGGCGAACTGGCGGCACGCATCGCGCACGAGATCCGCAACCCGGTCACCGCGGCGCGCAGCCTGGCCCAGCAGCTCGTGCGCGAATGCGACCCGCGCTTCCGCGAGGAGCACCAGCTCATCCTCGAGGAACTCGAGCGCGTCGAGCGCCAGGTGCAAGCCCTGCTGCGCTACGCCCGACGCGACGAACTCGACCGCAAGCCCGTGGATCTGGGCGAGCTCGTCCGGACGACGGCCCGCCAGGTCCAGCCGCGGCTGGGTCCGGTCGGCATCGAGCTCTGCCTCTCGACACCCGGGGGCGTGATCGCGAGCGTCGATCGCGAGCGGCTGCGCGGCGTGCTGGTGAACCTGGTCGAGAACGCCCGCGACGCGCTGGCCGGAGTCGATGGCGAGCGTCACCTCAATCTGGGCGTGACGCAACTCGAGCACGCAGCCCGCATCCGCGTCAGCGATTCGGGCCCCGGCGTTCCCGAGGACGAACTGGCCCGCATCTTCGAGCCTTTCGTCTCGACCAAAAGCCACGGTACCGGACTCGGCCTGGCCATCGCGCGACGTACGATCGAGGCCCACGGTGGAGAGATCCGGGCATCGCGCGCGCCGGAGGGCGGGCTCTGCTTCGAGATCGACCTGCCACTCGAGATCGGGCAAGACGGAGCGGCATGAAGGCCTCGATCCTCGTCGTCGACGACGAACGCGCGATTTGCGTCGCCATCAAGCGCCTGCTCGCGGCGCGCGGCTGGGAGGTCGAGACCGCCGCTTCGGCCGAGGAGGCGATCGAGCGGCTCAGTCAATCTATGTTTAATCTGGTCGTGACCGACCTCAGCATGCCGGGACTCTCGGGCCTCGACCTGCTGCGCTGGATCCGAACCCACGCTCCCGCAACGGAGG
>SXGT01555281.1_pt1 | contig 27940 bp, 19 predicted proteins | sample 3176221 | NCBI WGS metagenome assembly SXGT01 (sample SAMN11356862, study PRJNA531348) | freshwater metagenome | isolation source: freshwater sample F1-120 | place: China: Fuxian Lake, Yuxi | collected 2017-12-25
CACAACCAACCATCAATACGTCTGACATCTCTCAAGCTCCTTGAAATAATTTGGAAATGGGGTTTCACCGCTCCATCCCAAGTTCACCTTCAAGGAGCCCTTTTTCAAACCTCCCACATAGTGACTGGCGCGTCGTGCTGGGACTTCCACCAACTTTTTCGAATTCCTCGCTGTCCCATGCACAAACGAAAAAGACGGATAACATGCCGCCTTCGATCGGTCGGCAACACTCTCTCATTTCAAGATTTGGTGAAACGATGACCAAGCATTCGCGGCCATTCCATCGTCATCTCTCGGCGTTAGCCGGCAACCGCACAGGCCAACGAATCCGATTCCGCCAACGAATCCGAATTCTCGGCCACCATACAACGTTCGCAGCCGCGTTTTCCTGGCTGCTGGCAACGACGCTTTGCTCGCCCGGATTCGTTGCCGAGGCGGCTGACGCGAGGAAGCTCAAGCTGATCGATCCCAAACCTCATCAAGTCGTTCAACGAACGGGGAGCGATCCGGTGACGGGACATGCCGATGTCCGCGTGCGAGGCGAATTGCCGAACGGTGTGGAGCGAGCCGTGTGGGAGTCTCGCGTCGTCACTCTGAAAGGAGCATCGGGACACGGGGCCGATTGGAAACAGATCGAAACGACGTTCAAGGACTCGACGTTCGCGGCGACCGTTCGCGTGTCGGCGGGAGGTTGGTATCGTCTGGAGGTGCGTTGCCACGTGGGCGACGACACGGTGGCCGTCGGCCAAGTGGAACCAATTGGCGTCGGTGAGGTGTTCGTTGTGGCTGGTCAGTCGTACGCGACGAACTGCAACGACGAGCGGTTCAAAGTGACTGACCCGCACGAACGTGTCGTGGCCTTCGATTCCGCGAAGGGAACCTGGGGAGTTGCGAACGATCCGCAGCCCGCCCCGGATGGCAGCGACGGTGGTTCGATCTGGCCGCCGCTGGGGGATGCGCTGGCGAAAGATTTGCGTGTGCCGATTGGTTTCGCCAATGTCGCGGTCGGCGGAACCTCGTCAATGCAGTGGATGCCGGAAGCGCCGTTGCATCCGCGATTGGTCCAAGCGGGGAAAACGCTTGGACGATTCCGCGCGGTCCTTTGGCAGCAGGGGGAGTCGGACGTCATCGCCAAGACGACGGCGGAGAAATACGTCGCGAATCTCAATACGATCCGCGAGAAGGCCGTAAAAGCGTGGGGCTTCGAGCCGCCGTGGCTGCTGGCGAAATCGACGCTGCATCCAACCGTCTACAACGACCCCGAAGGGGAGGGCCGCATTCGCGGCGCGATCGACGAACTCGTCGAAATACCTGGCTTCCGACCCGGCCCCGACACTGACACGCTCACTGGCGAAAACCGAGGCGATGCGAAATCTCGCCGGCATTTCAGTGGGATCGGCCAACGCCGCGCGGCGGAAATGTGGCTTGCGGTGCTCAAACGCGAAGTCGTGAATCGGCCGCGGTGAGGTCGAATATGCGAATTCAGGATTGTCCCGTTGAGAACTTGAGACATGGAAATGAGTCAAACAGTGATTGAGAAAAATGACACTCGCGCACCCAACTCGGCACTCCGGTGTCATGGCTTCACGGATCGAATGTTTGTCGCGAACAGAATATGGCGTTCAAGTCCGAGAGTCTCACTCGTCACATTTTCACGAATTCGGAAACCGAAGACTCCAGATTCGTCCAATCCAGTGACCTTTCCTGTGAAGGTCAGTACTCCATCTTTTTCCGACTGCCAGGCAAGACTTGGGTAGCGGCAGGTGACCGTATGCTCGCGAACCTTCAGCATAACCATTGCCTCGATCATCGACTCAGGATTGTTCATCCCCGGCCAGGCATGGAGTCGGCGAAATGAAACCGTCACGATAAAATCCTTGCCGACGGTGATTGTCGTGGCGGCATCGACCGGCTTGCCGTCGATTGCAACCTGCACTCGTTCATACCGATCGGTGGCAATGGCGGGTAAGTCGCGAGGCGGCGTGGCCTCTCCACTGCCACTGCTGCATCCCAAGATCAACAGGCCGAAGACCGGCAATAACAGGGACACCACGACTTGGAATCTGCCGGCCTCAAGGCAACGTAATCGTTTCATGACCATTTCGAGTCCCCATCCCTCTCCAAACAACGCGAGTGACATTGTTGTTCACGAATCGAACGGCTCCGTCCGCCATGAGTACATGCACGCCGCCAGAATGCAGACTATTCGCGGTGAACGCCCCAAATCGACTATCCAGTGTCTTATTCCGGCACGACGCATGATTGGGACGGACGATATGGTCGTACCGCGTTAAACCGTCGATGAACGTCAAGGGAAAATTGTCACCGGGACCACCTGGACTACCGAGGGCACCACTGGGCATCGACTCACAAAGGTCAGCGAATAAATCCAATTGATTTGGCTGACCGTAGAGTATCGGCGTTCTCCATTTGGCGCGACGGTCAGTACTGAGGCTCCGAAACTCGTTCATTTGCTCGGAGACGTAGGCTGTCATCGACAGTCCATCGGGGATATCCCGCGAACTCACCGGCCCGCCCAGCGGTATCGAAGTCATGCCGTCCGTGTCAAAGGGATATTCATAAGCAGCGAACATCGACCCGGCATTTCGCAAAAAATTGATGGCCGACTTCCACGAGCCTAACTTCGGATCACTCGGACATTGGAGAACTGGTACGGAAGTCACGCTCATAACCACAGACAGGTGGAGAGAATCCTCTCCATGTCCCTGTAATTGGCGGAATAGATCGACTCGATCCAGGTCCGGTAGCAACTCATAGTGCCAATCTAGTTCTCCATTGCCGCAAGGATAACGTCGATTCCGTTCTTCAAAACTGTGCAGGGCAAGTCCGATCTGGCTCATTCGCGCTCGGCACTGCACGGCGTCGGCAGTACGACGCGCGCTCCCAATTGCCGGCAACAGAAGCGCAAACAACATTGCCAAAATACCAATGCTCACGAGCAATTCGACGAGCGAAATGCCCAGTCGCGCCGGTCGATCAACCGTTTCAGTGTGGGGATGATTCAGACGCATACAGTCTCGTCGAATGTGGCCGGACGATGACACGACGAACTCAAAATCGTCCGGCCACACTAAAAGTAGCCGGTGGTGCCGCACAACCGTCAAGGCGCAACCATTTTGAAGTAGGCCGATTCACCCGTATCTGTAAAACCGTTTGTTCCAAAGGTGGTTTGTCTGAACTTATATTTCACAAGGTACTCGCCGATTTCGGCCACTCCAAAATCAAATTCGGCCTTCGTTTGGCCCCCCGCTCCACTGATTATCTTTTCTGCCGTGAAATTTTGATTGGTGATTTTCACATAATCCCCGGCTGCATTTTTCTTGAGGATTTCGACTTTTACGTCCACGCCTTTTGCACGGGTTCCCTTAAACACAAATTTGTCGGTCATCGCTCTAAACACCTGATTAGGTTCGGGTGAAACGATCGTGAATGGCGATTTTTCCACAAGGAATGAGACCGCCTGAGAGGCATCAGTCGGACTCGCCGGGCCATCCGACGCAACGATGGTCGCTGCAAAGGACCAGCCCGTTGGACTGCCCATCGTTCCGTCCTGACTTCCAATGTTGGCAGCATTCGCGACCGTAATGACTCCGGTGCCCCCATTGATGAGAAACGTTCCAGACGGGTCGGTCGGACTACCTCCACCGAAAGAAAAAGTGATCGCGTCACCATCGGCATCTGTTGCGTAAGCTTGTCCGACGACGTCACCGTTGACAACAGTGTCGTTGAAGGAGATGAGTGGTGCGCCCGTGAGTTGCGGGGGCACGTTCATCATTCCCCCGGGACTGGTCAGCATCAGCCGCGACTCCAAAACGAAATCCGACGGAGCAGGTAGGCTCGATTGCAGTGGTCGGCGACGTGCGCGTCTTCCCGACGAAATCCACGCGGCCAATTGTGCGAACACTGGCTTCGGGTCTAATTTCATGACGTGCCCCTCTTCCCCTTTGGCGATTTGATGTCACACCGGCCTGGCTGAAGAACTCAGCCAAGGAATTGCCGACGTGCCAGAATGCGGACATGCTACGAAGCAAGTTTTTTTTTTGTCAACCGTATACCTCAGAAACGTACCGACAGTGCCTATCCCGGTATCGCGTGCAGAGTCATCCCCTCGCTGAACGGGATCGGCGATGGCATTCGCGCTCGTCGCCAAGTAACGTGAGCGAGCCTCATTGCGACCTTCGGAAGAAGTTCGACGGACTACTGTCCTCGAATCAGAAAGCGGCCTTTGACCAAGCGGCGGCGAAGAATGGAAAGAAGTAACGCAACCATGCAATGACCTCGCACGGTCGTGAATGCGACGGGCGAGCGGGGCGGCGTCAGCCCGCCGGTTCGGCGATGGATGCACCGGGGGGCTGACGCCGCCCCGCTCGCCAGAAAGTCTCACGGATTGCTCGCAGGAGAGTCCGGCGTTTGGGGATGCTCATGTTTTGGTTGAAGCGACTGCTGACTCCGCCGCTGATCGTTCTCGCGGCGCTCCTGATGTGGGTCGAGGAGTGGCTGTGGGAGCATCTGAAAGTTCTGACTGCTTGGGTCGCGAAGTTTCCGCTCTTCCGCTGGCTCGAAAAATTCATCCAGGGGTTGCCCCCGTACCCGACGATGGTGGTGTTTCTGATTCCGGGAGCGTTGCTGTTTCCCGTCAAGTTGGCCGCCGTTTGGTTGATGACTCGGAGCCAGATTCCCGGCCATGTCTTGATTGGTCTGGGCGTGATCGTCGCGGCCAAAGTCATCGGAACCGCGGTCGTCGCGCGGCTGTACGTCCTCTGTCAGCCGAAGTTGATGACAATTGGCTGGTTCGCGCGGTTGCATGACTGGCTGACGGCGACGCGCGACCGACTGTACGGTGCGATCCGGGCGATGCCGTTGTATCAGGTGACGCGAGCCAAACTCTCGGCGATCAAACAAACGGTCAGCCGGATGCTGCATGTGATGCGCGGGCGGCGCGGCCTCGGCGCTCGTTGGCGAGCGATTCGGCGTTGGCTCCGGAGACGCAAACATCTGCGGCGGTTGCGAGCGACAAACTAACCCGAAGCGCCAGCGAGGGCGAGCGCTTCACACGCCTTCATTCACGATCATCGTCGATGAAGCGTTCGCCCTCGCTGGCGCTTCGGGTTAGTGTAGGCGGCTACTTCGGCACGACCCCTTTGACGATCTCCGCTTCCCATTCGTCGAGCAGGGGCCAGTCGATGGCGCAGGTGCCGAAGTCGGCCATGTGCTGGTACTGATCGAGCCGGTCGATGGCCGTTTGCAGTAGCTTGGAGTCCTTGCGGAACGCGGGGCCGTGGCTGGGCAACAGCCATTCGATGTTGCTGGCTTGGATGCGTTTCAGCGAGCCGATGAAGTCTGGGATGTCACTGCCGTGATGCGCGTCGATGTGGCCAACGCAGCCGTCTCGGTAGATGTTGTCGCCCGAGAAGAGGAGATTCCCCAGCCGAAACGACAACTGGCTATTGGTGTGACCGGGGGTGTGCCAGACCTCCAACTTCAGGTCGCCGACGGTCAGGACGTCCCCCTCGTTGATGGCTCGGTCGATGGTGATGGTGGGCAGGTCGATTGAAATGCCTTGGGCGCTGACCTCGGCGTAGGTGCGGACTCGGTCACCGGCCGCGAGTAGTTGTTGGCATTCGGGATGTCCGACCGTCTCGGCGTTCGGGAACAGCTCGCGAGCACGGGCCAGTCCCTGGATGTGGTCGACGTCCGCGTGAGTCGCGATCAGCGTTTTGCAGTTGGCCAGCGGGAAATCCAACTGGCGGATCAACTCGACAATCTCGTCCGTGGTGTCGGCGTAGCCGATGTCGATCAGCAGCCACTCGCGCGTGTCGCCGACCAAGTAGACGCAGCACCCCAGCCGCCGACGGGCTTGGTGATTCATTTCGATGACGTGCGGAAACAGCTCTCGCCGAGGCAACATGTCGGCGTTCTCCTTGTATTCTGACGACGATTGAGCGGCACGGCGCTAGCCGCCGGTGGCGATGGTTGGGAATCACGGAACCGGCGGCTAGCGCCGTGCCGCTCAGTATCGATGTCGTGGGACGTCTTCCCTCTGGTGCCACCGGTAAGCTAGCGGCTGCTCCGTTCGGGCTACAGGGTTCGCCGCGAGAAACGTCGTGGCACGCGGCAATTGAGAGGCAGTTTCAACGCTTTCCGTCCCTTGCGAGCCACCGCCGCGCCGGTACCATGACGCCCCAACGGAGTGGCCACGAATGTCCGGGACGACAAAAACATTGCTGATCGACGAGCAGGCTCAATTTGACGACCTGTGCGAACACATTCGCTCGGTCGGCATCGTCGCCTACGACACCGAATTCGTCTCCGAGCACACTTACCTGCCGGAGCTTTGCCTGCTGCAACTGGCGACTCCCGAACGAGCCGCCGCAGTCGATCCCTTCCGTGTGAATGACTTGTCGGCGTGGTGGCAGATCATGGCCGACGACTCGACGACGGTCATCGTCCACGCTGGCCGCGAGGAAATCCGCTTCTGTCTGCACCTCAGCCAGCTTCGGCCGCAAAAAATCTTCGACACGCAGCTTGCTGAGGGCCTGCGATCGACGACGTATCCCGTCGGATACGAATCGCTGGTGTCGCGAATCCTCGGCGAGAAATTGGGGCACCATCAAACCCGCACTGATTGGCGACGGCGACCGCTTTCGACCGAGCAGTTGGAGTACGCCGTCGACGACGTGAGATACCTGATCGACGTCTGGAAGAAGCAGCAGGCATCGCTCAAACGGCTCAAGCGTTTCGATTGGGCCGAGTCGGAGTTCACTCGCTTGATCGACGATTTGGAACACGAACACAACGAAGACAGTTGGCGAAAGCTCGGCGGCATCCAAAAGATGAAACCGAGACAACTGGCGGTCGCGCGCGAGTTGTTTCAGTGGCGAGAAAAATTGGCGACCGACCGGAACCAACCGATTCGCCGCATCCTGCGAGATGACTTGATCGTGGACCTCGCGTTGCGGCAGCCGAAGACTGCCGAAGCGGTGCTGGCGACGCGCGACATGAATCGCCCCGGCTACAAAAAACACGCGGCCGAACTGGCGGAGTGCATCACCCGCGGCATCTCGCTCCCGGAATCGCAGTGGCCCAAGCCGACACCGATCCCCGACTCGAATTCCGAAGACCACATTCTCAGCAAGCTGCTGCAAATCGTCTTGGCCAATCGCTGCGCCGAGATGAAAGTCGCGCTCGGCCTCGTCGGCACGACCGCTGATCTGAAGAACCTCGTCCGCTGGCACAGCAAGAAGAACTCGAAACAACCGCCGCCGCGATTGGCTCAAGGCTGGCGAGCGGAAGTCTGCGGCGACTTGCTCGCCGATGTGCTCGATGGCAAAGTCCGCTTCCGAGTCGGCGATCGCGACAGCGAACATCCGCTGGTCTTCGAGGCGATGGGCGAAGAATCGAAGTCCGAATCATCGTAGACGCGTCACTCCGTGACTCGAATCTTTCGGTCACGGAGTGACCGGTCTACTTTGGAGTCTGCCATGCCTGCCAAACGCTTCCGAGTGGCTGTCATCGGCTCGACCGGCAAAGGGGACTACGGCCACAGCATCGACACGGCGTTTCGCGGCGTCGAACGAGCCGAGATCGTCGCCGTCGCCGACGACCACGCCGCCGGATTGAAGCTCGCCGCTCAGCGATTGAGCGTCGAAGCGACGTTCGCCGACTACCGCGAGATGCTCGATCGTGTGAAGCCGGATGTTGTCTGCGTCGGTCCACGCTGGATCACGGATCGCGTCGTCGTCCTGCAAGCCGTGGCCCAAGCCGGATGTCACGTTTATTGCGAGAAGCCGTTCGTCGCGGACCTCGCATCGGCCGACGTGATTCAATCGGCGTTCACGACACATCGTGTTCGACTGGCGATGGCTCATCAGTGGCGAGCGATGCCGCCGGTCCAACGAGCCTTGGCCGAGATGCGATCAGGGAAGTACGGCCGAGTGCTGCGCATGCGAGCGAGACCGAAAGACGACGCTCGCGGCGGCGGCGAAGAACTACTCGTTCACGGCACGCACTGGTTCGACCTGATGATCGCGATCGCCGGAGCACCCCGCTGGGTCAGCGGACATCTGCGAGTCAAAGGCCGCGAGGTGACAAAAGGGGATCGTCGAGAAGGTTCGGAGCCGGTCGGCCCGATCTGTGGCGACTCCGTGATGGCGGTGTTCGGTTTCGAGGACGGCGTCATCGGCTCGTTCGATTCGACCGCGAACACGTCACCTAGTTCACGTCGGTCGACCAACAGCGACCAACCGAAGCCGATCTGGGACAGCGTCTACGGCCTGACCATCGAATGTGAAGATGCGGTCCTGCAACTCCGTCAGCCGGGGGATGTCTTCGTCTATCCGGCCAACGGAGTGCTCCCTGACTTCGAGCCGCTTCAGTGGAAGAAGCTGTGGGTCGAGGACTGGCACTTCACTCCAGAGCATCAGCCTCGACCGATCCGCCAGGAATGGCTGTCGCTCGGCAACCGCGCGCTGGCGAACGATCTGCTGGACGCGATCGAAATGAATCGCGAACCGCTGTCGCCGATTCGGCACGCCATGCTCATCACCGAGATGGTCCAAGGGGTTTACGCCTCGCACTTCGGCGACGGCCGCCGAGTCTTAATCCCGCTGGTCGAGCGACAACATCCGCTGACCTGACGTGAGGCAATCGGTGTTCTCAGGGTTCGTCGAATTGGTCTACAACCCCTCCAGGACTATTTGGCGAGCCGGAGGGCGTCAGCCCCCGGACGTGTTTGTCCGGGGGCTAACGCCTCCCGGCTCGCATGTGATTTCGGGGAATGGAATCCATGTGGCGTCGTGTGCCGTGGTTGGTCGTCGTCTGTTCGATGTTGCTGATGGCCTTGGGCCTGACCGGCATCGCGCGCGGTGATGAACTGTTTGGACGTGGCGTCTTCTTTTGTTTCCCTCGGCAGTTGCTGTGGGTCGGCTTGTCACTGCCGGCGATGGGACTGGCGATGCTGGTGCCATATCGGTCCCTGCGATCACTGAGCTATCCGGCGTTTGCGGGCAGCTTGCTGCTGTTGGTCGTCGTGCTGTTGATGCCGAGCGTCAACGGCGCTCGCTGCTGGATTCCGCTGGGCTTCATGAACTTTCAGCCGTCCGAGTTAGCGAAGTTGGTTTATGTGCTGGCGCTCGCGCACTATTTGATGTACCGCGACAACTTTCGCCGGCTGACGGGACTGCTCGTGCCGTTCGTGCTGACGCTCATTCCCGTTGCCCTGATTCTGCGTGAGCCGGACTTGGGGACCGCTCTGCTTTTCATCCCGACGCTGTTCGCAATGCTCTTCGCGGCCGGAGCACGGCCTCGGCATCTGGCGATGATCGTCGCGCTGGGAATGCTTGCGTCGCCGTTGTTGTGGATCGCGATGAACTCCGAACAGAAGTCACGCATCGTGTCGCTGTTCCAGCAGCGAGACAGCGGCGAAGCTCCGCGCGGCGACGCCTACCAACAACATCAAGCCAAGAGAGTGCTCGCACGCGGCGGCATCTGGGGCACGGAATTGACCGGAGAGACGTTCGAGATCGTGACCTGTCCGAATTGCACGAGCCGCTTCGGCGTGAAGAGCGACCTGAGCTTCGGCCACTCGGCGACTTGCCCTCGCTGCGAGAAGGTCTCGCCACTGCCCGAACATACCGAGTTGTCACTGCCGGAGTCACGCACGGACTTCATCTTCTGTCTGATCGGCGAGCGCTGGGGCTTCGTCGGTTGCGGAGTGACGCTGCTGCTGTATGTGCTGCTAGTCGCTCGCGGCCTGATGATCGCCAACGCGACACGCGAACCGTTCGGCCGGTTGCTGGCGGTGGGCATCGTCACGCTGCTGGCCTCGCAGGCGATCATCAACACCGGCATGACTTGCGGCCTGATGCCGGTGACGGGGATCACGCTGCCGCTGGCGAGCTACGGCGGATCGAGTTTGCTGATGACGGCAGTCGGCATTGGCATGTTGCTGAACGTCGGGATGCGTCCCGGCTACGAAGTCACCGGCGAACCCTTTCGTTGGCGGGCAGCCTGACTTGGATTCCAACAAAAAGCTGCGCTCAATGGGGAGGGCGAGGCTCCTGCCGAGCCGGTGCGTGAATCACGCGTGCTCTCCGCACCGGCTCGGCAGGAGCCTCGCCCTCCCGAACAATGCTGCGGGTTTCAATTGGAAATCAACTCATTCCTTCGAAATCGTCTCGTCCAAATTCAGCAGCAACGACGCGACGCTGGTGAACGCCGCGAGGTCCACCGGGTTGAGTTTGTCGCTGGCCTTCGATTCACCGACGGCGATCAGCTTTTTGGCAGCCGCTTCGTCCTGGGCGAAAGCTGCTCGCAGAGTCTGCAAACGCTTCGTGAGCACGGCGAGTTCGTTGGGCTTCAGCGATCGCGACGTGCAGCGTCGGAAAGCATCGGTCAAACGGGAAGCGTCATCGGTCGCGGGGCCGAGCAGCACTCGTTGGGCCAGAGCACGGGCGGCTTCGACGAACGTGACGTCGTTGAGCGTCACCAGCGCGTGCAACGGTGTGTTGGTGCGAGCGACCTTGACCTGGCAGGTCTGCCGCGTCGCGACATCAAAAAAGATCGTCGGGCCGACGATGCGTCGCCAGAACTGATACAGGCTGCGGCGATACAACGCCTCGCCGCTCTCTTGCTGATAGCCGATGCGGCCGAACGTCGCTTCCTCCCAAATGCCGGGAGGCTGATAACCCTTCACCGGCGGGCCACCTTGTTTCTCGATGAGCAGGCCGCTGATCGCGAGTGCTTGATCGCGAATCATCCAGCTTGGCAGGCGGTAACGCGATCCGCGCGTGAGCAGGCGGTTGTCGGGATCTTCCGACAACAGGCGAGCGGGGAGCGGCGTCAGCCCCCCGGTGTTTCCGGTGTCGCCAACGCCACCGGGGGGCTGACGCCCACCGCTCGCCTGCACGCTGGACTGCCGGTACGTCGCGCTCGTCACGATCAGGCGGATCAGCCGTTTCACATTCCAGCGCGGGTTTGTCAGTTGAGCATTCAGGAAAGGATCACGGCTTTCGGCCATCGGCTCTCGGCCTTCGGCAAACTCAGCGGCGAGCCAGTCGAGCAATTCGGGGTGCGACGGCTTTTCGCCCTGCACACCGAAGTCCTCAGTGGTCTTCACGAGTCCGGTGCCGAAAAACGTCTGCCAGTAGCGATTGACGGTGACGCGCGCGGTCAGCGGGTGTTCGGGGGACATCAACCAGCGAGCAAGAGCCAAGCGGTTCGTCGCCGGTTCGGCCGGCTGCGGCAGGACAGACGGCAAGCCGTGCGAAACCTTGTCGGCGAATTTGTCGTACGCGCCACGCACGAGAATGAACGTGTCGCGAGGCTGCGGTCGCTCTCGCATCACCATCGTGCGCGGCAGCGATTTCTCAAATCCCTCACGGGACTTCTTGGCATCGTCGGCCGCTCGACGAGCGGTCAGTAGCGTCGGCTCGCTGTTGAGGAAATGCTCGGTGAGTGCTTTCTTCTGCGCGTCGTTGCGTTTGTCGGCGGCGATCGCGAGCGCTTCGCGCACTGCGGCTGGCATCGGACGGAGCGAAGCGACGGGCGAGTTCGTCAGGGACAACCGGAAGCGGCCGAGAACGTGTGCGACGTGAATCGTTTGGAATTCCAAGCGGACGCGGATCGTCGTCTCGCCGTCGGTGGCCGTGAGCGGAGTGCGCGGCTCGAAGATCGCAACGTGAGGTTTGCCAAACTCGTTGGCGATGGCCCAGCCGGAGTCGCTGCGGCCATCGACGGCATTCGCGGGCGGGAAGCTCGGTTGCTCGTAGTCGGCTCGGATGGCGGACAGTTCGACCGGCTTGTCGTTGAGGAACAGCTTCAGTTCAGACAAAACAAAATTGCCGTTGTCGGCTCGGCCAGGGCCTTTGTTGACCAGCGAGTCGTCCGGCAATGCTTCGAGCTGGATGCCAGTCAGTCTGCCGAGCTTCGTCTTCACGACCAACTCGAACGAATCCTTCGCGGGATTGTCGCCGGTGGCGAGGATGCTGTGGTCGTCGAGCTTCTTCAGCGTTGCGCCCAATTCGGATTTCAACCCGTCGAAGGTCAGCACCGACCATTGTGGCTCGGCAGCGCTGCCGGAAGCGACGAGCGACTTCTCCCACTCCGCTTGCGAGTCGCGCAGCTTGCGGTCTAATTCGTCGCGCGACTTGTTCGCGGCGTTCTCGATTGCACGCAGGTCGTCGATCCTCTTTTGCTGTTCGGGGCCGGCAAACGTGATGATCGGATTCGCGAGTCCTCCGGCGTCGTTCGCGCCAGTCTCTTCGATCGAATTGAAGAACGCCGAGAGTTGGTAGTACTCCTTCTGAGCGAGCGGATCGAATTTGTGATCGTGGCAGCGGCAGCAGTTGAAGGTCAGACCCATCCAGACGGTGCCGGTGGTTTCGACGCGGTCCTGGACGTAATCGACGCGCGACTCCTCGGCGATGCGGCCTCCCTCGCCGTTGATCATGTGGTTGCGATGAAAGCCGGTCGCGATGAGCTGCTCCTGTGTCGGGTTCGGCAGTTGATCGCCGGCGAGTTGCTCAATCGTGAACTGGTCGAACGGCAGGTTGTTGTTGAGCGCGTCGATGACCCAGTCACGCCAGAAATACATCGTGCGAGTCGGGTCGCCTTGATAGCCGTTCGTGTCGGCGTATCGCGCGGCGTCGAGCCACTCCCAGACCATCCGCTCACCAAACCTCGACGACTTGAGCAGCCGATCGACGACCTTTTCGTAGGCTTCCGGCGACTGATCGGCGAGGAAGGCGTCGAGTTCTTCCAGCGATGGCGGCAGGCCGGTCAGGTCGAGTGTCACGCGGCGGAGCAGCGTGTGTTTCGGAGCTTCCGGCGACGGCGACAGACCTTCACGTTCCAGTCGTGCGCAGATGAAGGCATCGATGGGATTTTTGATTTTCGTTTTTTGATTTTGGATTGTGGGCACCGGTGGTCGTTGGATCGGCTCGAAGGCCCAGTGCTTGCCCCATTTCGCTCCGCTGTCAATCCAAGCCTTGAGCAACTTGATCTGTGTGGCGGTGAGTTTGCGTCCCGACTTCGGCGGCGGCATGACAGTGTCCGCGCCCGTCGAAAGGATGCGTTTCATCAGCTCGCTGTCGCCGCTCTTGCCGGGGACGATGATTGGCTTCTCGGTGCGGAGCGCGCTCTCCTGTTGGTCGAGCCGCAGGTCGGCTTCGCGTGACTTGGCGTCCGGGCCGTGGCAGGAAAAGCAGTTGTCCGACAGAATCGGCAGAATGTCTCGCGAGAAGTTCGGCGGCTCGGCGCCGGAGGCCATTGCCAGATTCAGTATGACGGCCGTGAACGAGACTCGGCTTAGCAAAGTGTGTGACATGATTGACGTCGGTGGGCGAACGAAGGAGGTCAGTCGGAGGCATCAAGGGGGACAGAATCATGTTTCACAGAATCATAAAAGGCAAAGCCGATCTGGAGGGGATTGCCTTCGGATTTGGACTCAGCCTGACTTCATCATCATTTTGTAAACCATGATTCTGTCTCACTTCTTCGTCTCAAACGACAGCCGATGCAACTCGCGTTCGATTTGGACGTCGATGGTTTTGTCGGCGACGTTCGGCCGAAGTTCCGCCAGGTTGTTTTGATCGGGACGCAGGTCAGTGGCAAGCGGCAAGAGGCTTCCGTCGCGTTTGTCGAGCAGGGTGACTCGGAACTTGGCGGCAGTCGCGATGCGCGGTGGTTGTGTGCCGATGGTTTGAAAACGGGACGCCAGCAGCAGCACGGGTGAGTCGGCGGGGTGAGCGGCTTGCAGGCCATGCCAATCCAGAGTCGTGGCCCACAGTTGTTGGCCGGTGACTCGGTCGAATCCGAAGGCGGGGCCATGCACGCGCCAGTTGTCGAAGTTCAGCGGAGTGACGCGCGGGCGAGGCTGATCGGCGGCGATCGGAGTTTCGACGTTGGTCAGCAACAGCCAGCGTTCACGGTCGCGGAGGAGGACGAAATGTGTGACGTGCTCGATCGGAGTCAGCTTCTGTTCGAGCAATCGGTGTCCGTCGCGCAGCGACCAGATGGTGAATCGTCCGGTTGGTTCCAGCATCGCCACGGAGTCTCCCGTCGAGACGCACGGCAGCGTCCCCATCGGAAATCGTTCGCGCAGCAAATCGGTGTTCGTGGCGGCGTCGAAGAGTCGCAGTTCGGATTCTGACCACGTCAGCAGGTTGCGGCCGAGCGTCGCGAGTCGAGTTGCGGAACCGAACTCCGCGCGCCGCACCAAACGACCGTCGAGCGTGCTGAGTACGAACAGTTGGCGACCGTCGATGCTCGTGACCACCACGAAACGCTCGTCGCCGGAAAGTTCGCAGCCCAGCTGCAGGCCGTCGAAGGTCCACAACGGCTCACCGGTGGCGAGTGCCGAGGCGATCAAACGATGTCCCGCTTGATGGCAGATCACGTCATGTCCGATGAATGCGACTCGACCCAAGAGTCGGCTAGACGAATCCTGCATTCCGAAGCGATCGGGCGATCCGACGACGGGATTCGGCAAGCGAGCGGGGAGCGGCGTGACTTGCGGCTCGATTCGGCGATCGAACAGCAGGTGTTGCCACATCAATCGCGGTTCGGGAATCGAGTTCGCATCCGGCTTTGGGGCGGTGCCGGACTTCTCGTCGGTCTCAGGCTTCGCCGGGGTCGGCGGAAACGTGTCGAAGACCAAGAATCGCTCACCCAAATTGAGCACCAACCAGCGAGCATGCCAGGTCGCCGACAGCCCCACGACGCTGGAGGACGTGTAGCCCTCAAATGGAATCCTCGACCGCCACTGCTCGCGGCCGAAGCTGTCGCGAGCGACGACCGCTCGGCCGACGGCATCGCGCCACAACTGCCAGTTCTGATGGAACCGATCCGGCGGAGCGGACCAGACGAAGTGATGCCATTGATTCAGCGACTCGCTGTTGCCAACGACTTGGGATTTGAGCTTCCCCTCGGCGAGGGTCGGCCAGTTCGATGCCGACAGTTCCGCGAATTCCGCTCGCCAGCGGGTGGCCCATTCGCGTCCCGTTTTGCCTTCGAGACATGGCTCATCGGCGAATCGGGTTGCCAAGTCGTCGATCAGCGGCCGGGTCAGCTCGACCTGTCCCAGCGACAGCCATTGCTGCGCGAGTCGCGCCGTCGCGAAGGCTCCCCCCTCGGCAAGCAACAGGGTTTCAAACTCATGCCGCTGTTTCCGCGAGTCGAGCCGTTCGATCAACCCGCGACGTGCCGCACTGGCCGAATTGTTCCAACCGAACAGCGCGAGGAAATCGCGCAGCCGCGCCGGTCCCGAACCCTCCAGCGCGGTGCGCAATCGTGCCGCGACTTCGTCGTCGAGAACGCGGCGGTCGTCGGCCGACATCGTCGAATGCAATTCGAGCAGTTCGGCCGCGATCCAACGATCCTGCCGCGCGGCGGTTGTGCCGGTCACGATTTCCAATTCGATGGACGGCTCCCACGCATCCGCCAGCTTCAACAGCTCGCGAGCCGCCCCCAGCAGTTCGCCGCGCCGCTGCGAACTGGCCGCTCGCAACCGAGCGAACAACAACCGCTGCTTCGGATCGTCCAGCAGCGTTTCGAGTTCGCGGATCGTCGCTTCAAGGTCGGTCGCTTGTCCCAGCCGCACCTCGTCGAGCAGCAATCCGGCTAGCAGTTGCTTGGTCTCGGCTGTCGATCGCAGCGCGATCGCTCGCCGCAGATCTTCGAGTCCCTGTTCGCGGCGTCCCAAATGCAGGTTCATCCGGCCCCGTTCTTCAAGTGCTCGTCCGTTGTCGGCGTTCTGCTGCAACGCCTTGGCGATGGCTTGTTGATGCTCCTGCAATTGCGGAAACGCCGCGATGTGCGACGCCGACTGCGACACCAGTCGTCCATCGGCCGCGATCAGATTGCCGAGCAACTCTTTGGCCGCAATTGCCGTTCGAGCCAGTACTCGCCCCGACCGCGTCTCGATGCTGACGACTTCGCCGGAGATCAACGGCAAGTGCAGCACACCATCCGACAAGACTCCGTGGCCGGCGAGCGGAGCGATCGGTACGGCTCGCGGCCAGGCCGGTTTGCCGTCCGACAGTTGTACCGCACGAACCTCGTTGGCGGTGACGACCAGAACGTTGGGGGTAGCCACGCTCGCCAGAGCGTGGGAGTCGTCCGATTTGCCCCACGCTCTGGCGAGCGTGGCTACATCTTCCGTGACCCCTGCCAGGAGCAAGCCCTCGTTGCGGGGTTGCTTCCAGAGGAGTCGGCCATCGCGTGCGTCGAGGCACAGCAGTTCGCCGTGATCCGGCGGCGCGACGAGGACGCGATCGCGCGCTGCGACCAACACGTTCTGTCGCCACGACGACTCAATGCCTGACGTCGGAGGATGAAAATCAAATCGTCGCATCGGGAGCCGCTCCAACGGCTCGCGGTAGGCGTGTTGCCAACGCAATTCGCGCCGCACCGGATCGACGGCCACGATGGATCCCGCGCCGGTCGGACAGACGATGCACTCCCCCACGATCGTCGGACTCAGTCCGTTGTCGCGCGCCATCCCCGACCAGAGCGGATCGCACGGCGCGAGCGTTTGCGTCCACAGCAGCTTGCCGTCGCGCGGGTCGAGCACCACCAGCCGCAGATCAATGCCATCATCCGTCAATGCGAAGAGTTGCCCTCGCCACGGCAACGGCGGGCCGAGAAAGTACGCACCGGCTCCCGACAATTCGTAATCGCCACGCGGCCCACCGAGTTCCCAGCGCAGCCGCCCGGTCGCCACTTCCGTCGCGACCAATTTGTTGAACTCGCGAACGATGAACATCCCCCGCCAGGCGATCTGCGGATTCCGCAAGTTCCCCTCGCGATCTTGCAACGAGAAGACCAGTTCGCCATCGCTGCTGAGCGACCCCTGAGTCACATCCTCCCAGATGCGCTGCTGCAACCAGCCTTCCAATTCCGGTGACAGCCGACTCGGTCGGCGACCGCGACGGACATCTCCAAGCATCTCGGCCAATTGCGGATCGACCATCGCCGAATGCCACAACGGCTGGCCGTCCGAAAGTCGAAATGCTCGCAACTGTGACAACGTGCGAATGACCACCACATCCCCGACGACGATCGGTTGCGATGCGATGACCGCCGGCTGATCGGTCTGCCGGCGCTGTTCGAGATTCGTTTTCACTTCGACTCGCACGCGCCCCCACGTTCCGCGCAGCACGGTCGGCGAGCGATCTGATTTCTCGTTGCCGACAGAATCTGGCTCGTCTGACGAGCCGTCTGCCGGCGCTTCCGCATCGTCGTCATCGAGCAACGAATGTGACCAAGCGACGTGCTCGGTCGGAACTGCCGGGGCCGAGAAAGCGTTTCGAGCCGCATTGCCTGCTTGAATCGGCCACTCGGCGCGGCGTTCGCCAGTCATTTGCAGCGGACGCAACGAGATGCCCGCCCAGCGGTCCTGCCAGTGGAGTGCCTCGGCATCATCCATGAACCACGGGAGTTCGCCGCCGCCGTTGCGCGCGATCGGTTTGTCCCCGGAGGATTTCTTCAACTCGATCAGCACCTCGCGACAACGTTCGTCGCGTCCGGCGAGTCGCCAAGCCAGAGCCAATCGCAACGACAACAGCGGCTCGCGCGACGCGCGAGCTTGCGGCCAATCGCGTACCTCCTCGAAGCGCCGCGCCGCGGCCAGTGGCTCGCCGAGGTCGAGTTCGCGCAGTCCCAAAGCCATCGTCGCGTCGTACCCGGCCGACGTGTGCAACGATTGCCGAGCGACCTCTTCGATCGCTCGCCAGTTGCCAACCGCCAGCGCGGCATCGAGTTGCACTCGCCCCGCTTTGCCGACCAGCAGCTCGTAGGCTTGCCGTCCCTGCGCAGACATCCCGCCGATCAACCGCCGAGCTTCCGACTTCAAGCTGCGAATGGCGACACGCCGCTCGCCATCGGGAGCCGGGTCCAGCAAGACGTCATCCGCACCGGGTCCGTCGTCTGTCTCGGAACTGTCCTCCAACAACGTTTGCAGTAGCCGCAGAGCCTGCGATTCTTCCGGCTTCTCGTTGGGTTCGCGCGGAGCCAGCATCTGCCGAGCCTGCTCCAACCGCTGCACCAACCGCCGCTCGCGCATCGGCCCCGCGTTGTCGGGATCGTTCGCCTGGGGCACGGGGACTTGAGCCAGCACGGCGAGAGCCAAACTCAGCGCCGCGACGAATCCGATCAAGCTCGGCATCCGGGCTGATGAGGACTGTCGCATGTGTTCGCTCCTTGCCAGTTCGTTGAGACCACGAATCTTACGAACCGTCATGCGATTGGGGACAGCCGAAAACGACGGTCAGTCCGATAGCGCATTTGTTCTCCGCCACCTGGCTTGCCCAGGTGGTTTAACGGCCTTTGCGCTAGTCCGGTGCGATGCGAGTAGCGCAAAAGCCGTTAAACCACCGGGGCAGGCCCGGTGGCGTGAAAGTGCGCAGCCGGGTCAGTCGGCCATGCCCTCTTTGGGGGGCTCCGGCAACCATTGCGTCAGAATCGTTCCAATCAAGGCGTAGGCACCGGCGACGTACGCCCCCATCAGCGCGATCTTGGCCGGATCGGGCGGTTTGGATTCGGAGAGCGTGATCGTCAGGAACGCCGCAGCCGTGCCGATGACTCGGCCACCGATGTTCGCGGCGAAGCTCTCGCCCGTGCCGCGCAAGTGCATCGGGAAGACCAGCGGGATGTAGTTTCCCCAGAAGCTGAACTGCGCCACGGTCAGCAGCCCTGCGACGAACACCGCGACTTGAATTCCTCCCAGCGAACCGGCCTCGTTCAGGTGCGTCGAGATGTACCAGAACAGTCCCGTGATCATGACCAGCGAGGGAATTTGGAAGATTCGCAACAGCGTGCGGCGGCTGACGACATACAGAGCCAACACCGCCAGCAGAATACGACCGACCATGCCGCCGATTTCTTGATACGACTGCACGTTGGCCACGATGTTCTCGGTCGCTCCGGCTCCTGCCAGTTTCAGCTCGCGGGGAGTCACCGGCTTTTCGCCCGCCGCTTCTTTGACTTTCGCTTGAGCCTTTTCGGCGACCGCTTTCACGTCGACATGTCCGGGAAGAATCTGAGGCAACTGCTGCAATGCACCGAACGCGATCCCATAGCTGCTGGCAAAGACGAGCGTGGTAAAAATCGTCGCGCGACGCAATTCAGGACTGAAGAGCTGCATGATGCTCGCGCGTTTCAAGGTTCCCGACTCGCGCTTCTTTTGCCAGACGGGAGATTCCGGCAAGAACGGACGAATGAGGATCAGCGGAATCGCCGGCAGCAGGCCAGAGATCAACGTGTATCGCCACGGTTCATGTCCTCCTTGAATCGCCGGCAACAACGCTGCCCACGCGATCGCCCCCTTGTTGGCCAGCGCGACCAGCAATCCGCCGATCGACGAAAACGCTTGCGTGTAGCCCAGCACTTTCTCGCGCTGATGCGGATCGGGGAACAACTCCGCCAGCCAGGCGACGGCCGCGACGAACTCCACGCAGACGCCGATGAAGACCAGGCACCGCATCACCAGCAGATAACTCAGTGACGTCGCGAAACCCGCCGCGAAGGCCGACCCCGCGTACAACAAGATGCTGAAGGTCAACACGCGCCGGCGGCCCAGGCGATCAGTGAGATAGCCCCCGATCAATCCGAACACGCCACCCGCCAACGCGGGGACGAAGAACAGAGTTCGTGCCCAGCGAATGTATTCCTTGCCGCCGGGACTCCAGAGAGCCACCGCGTCCGCCTTCTCCATGCCACCAGCGACAAGTTGCTCAACAAGTTGGGTGCTGAGTGTCGCCAGCGCCGGCTTGACGATTAGCGGCAGCATCAGCAGTTCGTAGATGTCGAAGGCAAAGCCGATCGACGCGATGACACAGATCAGCCATTGGGTCGAGGTGAGCTTGAACGAGGCGGGCGGGGCGGAGGTATCCGACATGAGGATTCCTTGAGGCTGGAGTGGTCGATGCGGGGCCAAGATTCTATCCCGAAGTTTGCCGATTCAAACCCAACGCGGCAGAACTCAGCACACCGCGCGAGCGAGTGGTTGAAACTCCAGAAAAAGTGACCACTCGCTCGCGCGTCGTACTGGGTTTGAGTTACCGAAATCCACGGCGGCGTTTGTCCGTGTAGCGTTCCAACGCTTCGAGGATGACTCTGGAAGAGGCTTCCGCGGGTTGAAACTCGTCGACCTCGACCGACTTCCCCTCCAGCGTCTTGTAGTCCTGGAAAAAGCGGCGGACCATCGACAGCCGATGCACCGGCAATTCCTCGGCTTCTTGGAAACTCGCGTATTCGGGATCGTCCATCGCGACAGCGATGACTTTGTGATCCTTCTTGCCGCTATCGACCATTGTCATCAGCCCGATCGCTCGCGAGCGGACCAGAGTCAGAGGCGCAACCGGCTCCTGGCAAAGCACCAGCACATCGAGCGGGTCGTCATCCTCGGCCAGCGTCTGTGGGATGAAGCCGTAACTCGCCGGGTAGTACACGGCTGAGTACAAGATTCGGTCGAGCTTGAGCAGCCCGGTGACTTTATCGAGCTCGTATTTCACGCTCGACCCCATCGGGATTTCGATGACAGTGATGAATTCGCGAGGCAGGTTTGCGCCGGGTGTCACGTCGTGCCAGCAGTGCATGTCTTTTCTCCAAGAAATCTGCGTTGTCCGCCGTCAGTCCAGCGGGACGGGACTTGTAGTGCCTGCCTTGGCGCGGTGAAAGCGTTGGATTTGAACTGACGAAATCCGTGCTGCAAAGAGATTCGACAGAATCATGTTTTACAGAATGATGAGGACAGGCGGATCAATTTCAGACGACGAACACCATCGAGAGTCACTTGGGCTTTCATGATTCTGTGCAACCTGATTTTGTTCACACTGCGCATTTCACTCTCAGGCACCTACGAGGTTTCAATTATGCAAGTTCAATTTGGTTCGTGTCGCATTGAACTCACGCACGGGGACATCACGACTCAGCAAGTTGATGCGGTCGTCAATGCGGCGAACTCGCGATTGGCGGGTGGCGGCGGCGTGGACGGAGCGATTCACCGCGTGGGAGGAAAATCGGTGATGGAAGAGACTCGCAGCAAATTTCCGGAAGGCTGCCCGACCGGTTCGGCCGTCGCAACATCAGCGGGGCGATTGCCGGCGAAGTTCGTCTTTCACGCTGTTGGCCCAATTTGGCGTGGTGGAGTCGCGGGTGAGGCCGACTTGTTGGCTTCGGCTTATCGCCGTTGCTTGGAGTTGGCGGTCGAACACTCCTGTCACCGCATCGCCTTTCCCGCGCTCAGCACGGGAGCCTACGGCTATCCGATGGACCTTGCCGCCGAGCGATCGCTGGCAACGGTGCGAGATTTCTTGCTGGAGCACCAGCAACCGGAACTCGTCCGCTTCGTTCTGTTCGATGGCGGAAGCTTCGGAGCGTTCGCTCGCGCGCTGGAAGCGATGTCGGAGTAACAAGTGGAACACGTTTCCAAACTGCTCGTTGCGGCACGGGCACGTTGAAAACGTGCCCCACGTTTATGCCGCTCCGCTTTGATCCAGAATCTCGGCGATGTGCAGCACGCGGATCGGTTTCTGCTGGCGGCGGATTAGCCCGTCGAGATGCATCAGGCAGGACATGTCGTTAGCGGTCAGCACTTCGGTGCCCGCCTGCTCGTGATCGTGCAGGCGGTCGAGGCCCATCATCGTTGAGACTGCTTCCTCGGCTACCGCAAACGTGCCGCCGAAACCGCAACACTCGTCGGGGCGAGTCAGTTCGGAGAACGTGATGCCGTCCAAGCCTTCCAGCAGTTGCTTGGCTTTGTTGAACGGAGTGCCGACTCGCTCGCTGCAACTGCCGAGTCGAAGTTCGCGCAGGCCGTGACAGCTTTGATGCAGGCCGACTTTGTGTGGAAAGCTCCCGCGCGGGCGATCGACCTTCAGCACGTCGGTCAGGAATTCGGTCAGCTCGAATGTCTTGAGTTTGAGTTGCTCGAAGCCGGAGCGGCCGGAGAGGTAATCGTCGTAGTGATGCCGCACCATCGCGGTACAGCTTCCCGACGGACAGACGACGTATTCGTACGGCGCGAAAATGTCGAAAAACCGCTCGGCCAACGGACGAGCCTGCTCGCACAGACCGGTGTTCGCCATCGGCTGACCACAGCAAGTTTGAGCTTCCGGGAAATCGACCTCGACTCCGAAGCGTTCCAGCACGGAGACGGTCGCCATCGCGACCTGCGGAAAGAATTGATCGACGTAGCACGGGATAAACAGACCGACTCGCATGTCGCCTCCTGGTTGAGAGGGTGGATTGTAGTCGTCGGCGGATTCGGAAGCAGGTTGCAAACCTGGCCGGAAGCGGTTGTTGTCGGCAATTCCAGGAAGTCTGGGAGTTTTGCGGTCTCTGCAAAACAAGGAGGGTTAACGTAGTTTCGGAAGACCTGCCGTCAACTCGCCATTTCCTTCCGCCGCATGAAGCTGACGGACCGATCTTCGGGAGTGGACTGAAATTCCGGGATGGAGCCTGCAGATGTCAGCGCGACCGCAGCGACAAATTTCGGCAATTTCGTGGCTGGCTGTTGGGCTGCTCGGTATTGCGATGATGGGTTGTCAGTCCGCGACGCTGCGAGAGGCAGACCATTTCTCAACGTCCAAACGGGAAGTGCCGAGCCAATTGGTCTCCGAGGTGGAGCGGACCCCCGAAGCTGCTGAAACGTCAAACGGATGGCAGTTGCAACAGACTCGGTGCGACGTGGGAGTGAGGCCGGCTGTTGTCGATTCGAAATCCGATGGCCCAGTGAGTTTGGCGTCGCTCGAGCCCAAATTATGGCAAAGCGAGGAACTGCCTCCACTCGTTTCACAGGAAATTCGTTTGGTCAGCGTGGATTCGAGTGCCGAGAGCGAGTTCGAGTTCAATGGCCATTGCAACGAATTGTGTTTTCGCTGCGACCTCGACCACGCTCTGCCAACACTGTGTTCTGATGCGAAAGGGGTTCTGAATTGGAACAACGCCCTCATTCTGACAGCCGCCGGAGGTGTTGCGTACGCGTTCCGAGAAGGGGGCGTCGATCAAGAAGTGCGAGAGTGGGTCGCCGATCATCCGAATCGTTGGGGGAACGGCGGCCAATTGCTCGGCAAGCTTGGAGCGGCGGAGTATCAGGTTCCCATCTTGCTGGGAGCTTACGGCTATTCGCTCTGGTCGCAGGACGAGGATCTTCATGAGGTAATGGGCTCGATGCTCAGCGCCGTCACCATCACGGGTGTCAGCGTGACGGCATTAAAACTCGCGACAAATACCGATCGGCCTTCGACAAATTGGGAGAACGGTCACTATGGCTTTCCTTCGTACCATACGGCGAGCACCTTCACGATCGCGGCGGTGTTGGACGAATACTACGGCTGCAAGGTCGGCTTGCCAGCCTACTTGTTGGCCGGAGCCGTCGGGTTCAGCCGGATCGACGAACAGGACCACGACTTGTCGGACGTCGTCTTCGGAGGAGTATTCGGCTTCGTCGTCGGCAAAGCCGTTGCCGGTCGGCATCTGTGCGGCAACTCGAAGATTCAATTCCTACCGTACTTGCACCCGACGGACGGTTCACCCGGTGTCGGTGGCGAAGTGAAGTTCTGAAGCAGGTCAGTCGCGCCGCAGATAACCGGCAGAGGACTCGAAGTATTTGCGGCGTCGGCGTTGTTTTTCTGGAGCCGACGCGCTGGCCTGTTGCAGGTCGGCGAGATTCGCGTTGCAGACTCGGCAGCCGACGGTTTGCAAATGAAAGTCGATGTACTCGCGCGGGCCTTCATCGAGGGCTTGCAGCAAGTAGGCTCCGAGTTGGCCGCGCGTTGGACAACTCAAGCGGCCGCGTCGCCAGACTTCGCCGACGGAGAAGCCCCCTTGATCGTTGTCGCGGGTGATGGTCACCAACTGCCGGCGCAGCGGTTCGGAGTCTCGCAGCGACTGCTCGATCAACGCCATGCGCGGGGCCGGCAAGTGTTCGGCGAGATACGCCCGCAGGTCTTCGTCGGTGATGGTGTTTCGAGACATCGGGACACTCACTTCTTCTGCCAGCGCTGCCACGCGAGGCCGGGGCGATCGACTCGGAACTTCACCAGCCGCGTGTGTTCAACTTCGGTGACGTAGACCGTGCGGCCGTCGGGACCGCCGAAACAGAGGTTGCTGGGCATCTTGCCGAGTACATCGATTTCACGCAGGACTTCGCCCTTCGGCGAGACAATCGCGACCGTCCCTTTGCCGTGCCGAGTGACGTACAAGTTGCCGTTCACATCGCAACGCATGCCGTCGAAACCGTGATCGGGAAATTGTTTCAGCAGACGTTTGTCTTTCAGGCCGTCGGTAGTGATCGTGAAGGCCCAGATGCCGCGCTGAACGCTTTCGTTGACGTACAGCGTCTTGCCGTCCGGGCTGACCTCGATGCCGTTGGTGGTCCCCAGCTCGCTGGCGACTTTTGTGACTTTGCCTTGCCGGTCGATCCGCCAGAGTTGGCCAGTGTTGTTCCCCCAGTTCGGGTCGCTGGCCCAGAGCACGTCATCGGGGCCGATTGCCAAATCGTTGGGTTGATTCATGCCGTCGTTGTGGGCGAAGGCTGAAATCTTCTTCGTGGCCATGTCCACTTTGAGCACGTTGTGGTTGACGTAGTCGGCGATGAACATGGCTCCTGACAGGTCGAAGACGATGCCATTCCCGACGCTCTTGTTGGGGAGTTCGACGAAGACTTCCCCTTTCCCTTGCGGCGTGACTTTGCCGATGGTCCCGTCGGATTTGAAATTGACCGCGTAGATGTTTCCGGCTCCGTCGCACTGCGGGCCTTCGATGCCGCCGGTGAATTCCTTCGGCTGGGTGAGCGGCTCGGCGACGAACAGTTTCTCGTCAGCGGCGATGGCTCCGGAGGACAGGACAAGGCAGAAGGCGACCGACAAGACTCCTGTCAGCCAGCAAGACAGAGCAGATCTCAGCATGGATAAATCCTCGTTCAATGACTCCTGGGGGATGCGATTGGTGGTGCATTCTGCCAGTCTGACGACCGCCGAGCAATCGCCGCGATTTTCGATGGATGATTTTTGATTTTCGCTTGAAATCACAGTTTGCAGCTCAATCGAAAATCAAAAATCGAAAATCAAAAATCCTCCGCCATTTGGATGCGGCACAGCCGGACTATATGCTGTCCTCACATCGCACGGATTGGACTGACGCGATGCCTGCCTTCTCCCGCCCTAGTCGTGAGGATTTTCCGATGCCTTCCGAGCCTGCCGTCCCGAGTCCTGTCGAGTTGTCACCGTCGCCGCCTCGTCGGTCACCGCGAGCCACGATCATTGGCTCCCTGCTGTTGGTCGCTGCGGCGATCATCACGATATTCTCCGCGAACAGCACGCGACTCCCGTCGTTGCCGCTGACCTCGACCGTTCAGGCCGCCGATCCGCAGAACGATGAGCCAACCGAGAAGCCCGCCAAGAAAGCGGCGGAGAAGAGCACCAAAAAAGCAGCCGAGAAAAAGAAAGACGACAAGGCCGACGATGAGGCTCCGAACGGAATCGAAAATCCGTTCCCACGGCGGTTCAAGATGGAGGGGACGGAACTCGATGGCGGCGTCGAGTGGCTGAACACGTCGGGCGAGATCTCGCTCAAGGACTTGCGAGGCAAAGTGGTGCTGGTCGATTTTTGGACCTACTGCTGCATCAACTGCATGCACATCCTGCCGGACTTGAAATTCCTCGAACACAAATACCCGAAGGAGTTGGTCGTCATCGGCGTCCATTCGGCGAAGTTCGACAACGAGAAGGAAACCGAAAACATCCGGCGGGCTGCGCTGCGGTACGAGATCGAACATCCGATCGTCAACGATGCCGAAATGAAGATCTGGCGTGGCTTTGGCGTGCGTGCCTGGCCGACGCTCGTGCTGCTCGACCCGGAGGGCTACTACTGCGGCTTCATTTCCGGCGAGGGGAACCGCGAACCGCTCGATGCGATCATCGCCAAGGTCATCGCGTACCACAAAGCGAAAGGAACGCTCGACGAAACTCCGGTGCGGTTCGATCTCGAACGGCAGCGCGTGAAACCGGGAGCGTTGCGATTCCCCGGCAAAGTCTTGGCGGACGAAGCCTCCAATCGGCTGTTCATCAGCGACAGTAATCACAACCGGCTTGTTGTGACGTCGCTCGACGGCAAACTGCAAGAGGTGATCGGCAGCGGATCGGCCGGTGCCGAGGACGGTGACTACAAGTCCGCAAGCTTCTTCCGCCCGCAAGGGACGGCGCTCGTTGGCGACACGCTGTACGTCGCCGACACGGAAAATCACTTGCTGCGCATGGTCGATCTCAAATCAAAGAAAGTGACAACGCTGGCGGGGACCGGCGTGCAGGCTCAGTTCCGAGCGAATGGCGGAGCGCTGCGCAAGACCGCGCTCAACAGTCCGTGGGCGATCTCGCATGTTGACGGCACGTTGTACATCGCGATGGCCGGGCCGCATCAACTTTGGTCGCATGAGCTGGGCTCGGATTCGATCGGCGTGTTTTCCGGCAGCGGCCGCGAAGACATTTTGAACGGCCCTCACGGCGAAGCCGCGTATGCTCAACCGTCCGGGATCAGCAGTGATGGCAAGTTTTTGTACGTCGCCGATAGCGAAGGCTCGTCGATTCGAAAAGTGCCGATCAGCTCGAAAGGCGAAGTCACGACCGTTGCTGGTACGTCCGACTTGCCGAGCGGTCAATCGTTGTTCGCGTTCGGCGACGTGGACGGCGTCGGCAAAGAGGCTCGGCTTCAGCATCCGCTGGATGTGCTGTACCACGACGGTCGCCTGTTCGTGGCCGACAGCTACAACCACAAGATCAAGCGGGTGGACGCCGCAAAACGCGACGTCAAAACGTTTGTGGGCACCGGCAAAGCGGGAGCTGAGCTTTCCCCCGCGCAGCTTTCCGAGCCGGCTGGCCTCTCGATCGCCAAAGGGAGGCTGTTTGTCGCCGACACGAACAATCACCGCATTTGCGTGGTCGATTTAGAATCGGGAGAAATGACGGAACTGAACATCAACGGCCTGCAACCGCCGCCACCTCCGAAAGACGAGGAGTCGATGGTCGATGCGAAGGGCGTCATTGATCTTGCCGTGCAGAACATCGCGACTGGCGACGCATTGAAGCTGGAGTTCCGCTTCAAACTGCCGGAGGACTACAAGCTCAACAAGCTGGCCAAGGTGTATTTCAAGCTGGAGGCCATGGGCGATCAAAACCTGATCGCCGCCGAACAACTCAAAGGTCGTCATCCCGCCGAGGTCAAAGACGAGGTCGTAACCGCCTCAATCCCGCTAGCTGCTCAAACAGGCGAAGCGAAATTGGCGTTATCGCTGTCGTTCTCGTATTGCCGAGATGGCGTCGGCGGGCTGTGCAAGCTGAAGACGTCGAAGTGGAACATCCCGATCAAGGTCTCCGCCGACGGCAAGTCGACAACGATCAAACTGGAAGCGGTTGCCGAATAAATTTTGGAGTGCGACGACCTGAGTCGTCGCTTTTCAAAGCGGGTCGTGCAAGCAAGTCTTTGGTCTTCTGTGTCCCAACGTGTTTTGAAAAGCGGTGGCTTTGGCCGCCGCACTCCAAATGATGGAACTGACGCACTTCGACGAAGCCGGCGCGAGCCGTATGGTGGATGTCAGCTCGAAAGAGGTGACGCTCCGGCAAGCTCGCGCAGTCGGTTTCGTGCGGATGCAGCCAGCGACGCTGGAGTTGATCCGCAACAAACAGGTTGCGAAGGGCGACGTCTTCGAGGTCGCTCGGCTGGCGGGCATCATGGCCGCGAAGCGCACGGCCGAGCTAATCCCGCTGTGTCACTCACTGGGGCTCGACAGTGCCGAAGTCGCGTTCGAACTCGCTGACGAGCGTGATTGCTACGAGGGTATTTGGGCCTGCGCCAGCTTGCTGCACTTACCGTTGGCCGAGATTCCCGCCGCCCTTGATCAGTTATGGAAAGCACTCAAACCGGG
>SXGT01391697.1_pt1 | contig 27930 bp, 21 predicted proteins | sample 3176221 | NCBI WGS metagenome assembly SXGT01 (sample SAMN11356862, study PRJNA531348) | freshwater metagenome | isolation source: freshwater sample F1-120 | place: China: Fuxian Lake, Yuxi | collected 2017-12-25
GCCGCCATCGGCGAGCTCGAAGCGGCCCTTCTTCTCGCGGCGCGCGTCGGTGAACGCGCCCCGCTCGTGACCGAAGAGCTCGGCCTCGAGCAGCGTCTCGGGAAGCGCCGCGCAGGAGATCGCCACCAAGGGGCGGCTCGCACGCGGCGAGAGCTTGTGCAGCGTCTGCGCCACGCGCTCCTTGCCCGTGCCGCTCTCGCCCTCGATCAGAACGGTCGCGTCGTTGCGCGCCACGGTGCGGATGCGCTCGAACACCGCGCGCATCGGCGCGGACATGCCGACGAAGTCCTCCATCGGCGTCGCGGCGGAGAGCTGCGCGCGCAGCTCCGCGTTCTCGTCCTCGAGATCGCGCACGCGCGAGAACGTCCCGACCATCTGCACGATCGACTCGTTGCGGAAGGGCTTCTGCACGTAGTTGACCGCGCCGATGCGCATGGCCTCGACGGCTTGGTCGATCGTGCCGTAGCCCGTCATCAGCACCACCGGGCGCCGGGCGTCGAGCTCCACCGAGCGGCGCAGCACGGCCATGCCGCCCTCGCCGGGCATGCGGATGTCGGTCAGCACCACATCGGGGCGCGCACTGTCGAGCAGCGCGAGCGCGCTCGCCGTGTCGGGCGCGTGCAGCACCTCGTGTCCCGCATCCTCGAGCGCATCGCGCAGCGTGATGTGGATGGTGACTTCGTCCTCGGCCAGCAGGATCCGCATGGCGCTACCTAGCGCCTAGGCGAGGCCCGGGTTACGCGTGAGGAAGCGATCGCCCCCGGCGGCGGCGGCCTCCTCGAGGGCGGTTTCCGCGCCGGCGACGAGCTGGTCGAAGAACAGCGTCTGGCCGTCGGACATGGTCGCGCCGCCGACGGAGACCGAGATCGGGATGCGCTTACCGTCGCTCTCGAACTGCACCGTGCGCACGCCGGCGAGCACGCGCTCGGCGAGCACCTTCAGCCCAGCGGCCGGCGTGTGCGGCACCACGGCCATCAGCCGATCGTCGGCGAGGCGCCCGAGGAAGTCGCAACTGCGCGCGAGCCCCTGCAGCAGGCGCCCCACCTCGTCGAGCACCGCTTCCTTCGATTCGTAGCCGTACAGGTCGCGCAGGTAGCCGAGGCGGTCGATCGAGATCACGAGCACCGACAGCGGGTAGCGGTAGCGCTGCGCGCGGCCGAACTCGATGCGCATCAGGTGCTGGATTTGCGAGAGCGAGAACAGGCCCGGATCGCCGTCGGAAAACTGGGCGCTCTGGATGTCGGTCATGGGAAGCGAAGGTCCTTGGCTGGGGGAGCTACTCGCCGCGCAGCAGGGCGGCGAGGCGATCGAGGTAGGCGTCGACGCTCCATTGCCAACGCACGCGCACGATGAACAGTGCGACGCCGAAGAGCGCCATGAAGACGACGAGCACGAGCAGCTGGGTCAGCGCCATCGCGAACCAGTTGCTCGCGGCGCTGCGCACGCGGCGGGCTTGGCCGCGCAGGCCGCGCTGCAAGGGGCTCATGATCAGGTCGCGTTGCAGGCGCGTGGCGCGCTCGAGGAGCCGCGGGTCGCCCGCGGGCACGTTCGAGCTCGCGAGCAGGTCCCGTGCGCAGGAATCTGGCTCGAACTCGCTGCGCAGGATGGCTTCCTGCCAGCGACGCGCGGCCTGCGGCCCGGCCAGCCCGAGCTCGACGAGCAGGCCGGCTCGCAGGCGACTCCAGGCGGGCGTCTCGCTCGCGGCCGCCGGCGCGACGGGAGCGGGCTCGGGCGGCAGCTCGATTTCCTCGAACTGCGCGTAAGCGAGCCCGCTGAACACGAGCCGCGCCCCGCGCCACTCGATCACGTCGCCGGAGCGCAGCGCGTGCTCCTCCACCGCGCGCCCGTTGACGAGCGGCGACTCGCCGGCCCCGACGAAGAGGAGCTTCGGCGGGCGGTCCCAGATGTGCAGCTGGTCGCCGTCCGTCCCGTCGAGGGCCACGTCGCCCCGCCGTCCGCCGATCGTCGTGAGGCCCTCGCGCAGCGAGTGGCGGTGGCGCGTCCCGTGCGCGTCGGTGAGCTCGATCGAGGCCTGCGGCATGCGATAGGGATAGCGCATCGGCGTGCCGGTTGCACGCAAGGGGCTTGTAGTGCCACCTATGCGGCGGGACGATCCTTCCCCGCCGGAGGTCGCCACATGCCCTGTCCCGTCCTCGCTCTCGCATTGTCCCTGCTCGGCTCGAGCGCCGCTCCTCAGGAGGGCTGGACCGCCCTGCGGCAACCTGCGGTCTGCCTGTCGGGTGCAGCGCCGGCGCGTCCCCTCGAGCGACTGCTGCGCGGTTACCACATTTTGCTCGAAGACGTTCCGCAGGAGCGCCTGCCGCGCCCCGCGCCCGCGTCGCTCGACGCCGCAGCTGTGAGTGCGCTGCTCGCGGACGAGTCCGCGCGCGAAGAGGGCGAGCTGCGGCTGTTTGGCGAGGCTCCTCCGCTCGTCGTGCGCGGCGCGAAGGCGGATCTCGAGCGCGCCCGCGCATCCCTCGCGGACCTCGATGCACTCGGGAACGCGCTGGAGATCGAGCTTGCGGCCTGGTGGCTGCCGCAGGCCGAGCCCCTGCCCGCTTGGCCCGAGGACGCCGCCGCCCGCGCCCGCATCGGCTCGGCGTTCCCGCTGGGCAAGGCCGCCGTGCGCTCGGGTGCGAGCGTCGACCTCGGGGTGCGACGCCTGCGGCGCTTCGTCGCGTCGTTCGAGGCCGAGGTGGCCTCCGACTCGAATGTCGCCGAGCCCCGCATGGGCCGCGTGGCGAGCGGCCGCACCCTGCACGTGCGCGCATGCCGCGTCGAGGGCGGGCGCGCGGTGGCGGTCGAAGGGCTGCTCGACCTCGCGCTCGAGCTGCCGTTCACGGAGTTCGACCCGGACTGCTCGGACCTCGGCGTGCTCCACGAGCCCCATGTCGCAGCGCTGCAGCTTGCGTTTGCCGGCAAGGTGCGCAGCGGCGGCTGGCTCGCGCTCTCGATTGCGGGGCACGGCCAGCACGACGGGGTGCTGCTCCTACAGGTCAGTTCCCGCCCGGATCCGGCCGCGCCGGTCCGCTGGCGCGGCTTCGACGTGGCCTCGCTCGCCGCGCCGCTCTTCGATTGGCCCGCGCCGGAGCCGGAGAACGACGGACAGTTCGAGGAAGCGCCCGAGGCCGTGCAGCTGCGCGCACCGCTGCTCTCCGCGCAACTCTCCAGCGCCGCCGCGTCCCTGCTCGGCTCCGCTCGACGCGGCAAGCTCGGCTCGTTCAGCTCCAGTGCCGCCGCGGGACTTGTGTGGGGCGATGGGCTCGTGTTCGTGCCCGTGGCGGAGTCCGAGGCGCTCGCCTGCGTCGATGCACTCGTGCGCGCCGCGGAGTCGGAGCGCACGCGCTCCTACGAACTTGCGCTCAGCCATGGGGCGCTCGCCGTGCGCATGCCCGCCTGCGAGGGCAGCTTCGCGCGCGTGCTCGTGGTCGAGGAGCGCACCGCGCTCGTCGACTACGACGTCGAGATCGCCGAGGAGGCGTGGATCCCGCTGCCGCGTGTCGAGCGCGTGCTCTCCGGGCTCGTCGTCGAGGGAGCGCTGCAGGGCGGCGCCCTCGTGGCGCGCGGCTGGCGTGCGGAAGGCCGCCCGTACGAGCGCCTCGACAAGGTGCGCGCGAACCTAGGAGCGCTCCAATTGCTCGACCGGGATCGACTCGTGCTCGCGGGGCGCGTGCCGGCCGGAGACCCGCGCGAACTCGTTTCGGCCGACGGTGCCCGTCCGGCTGTGACCGTGACACTCGGTTCCGCGCGCTGACGGACACCACGCGTCCGCTGGGCCACCTGCACCGTCTATACTTCATGTCCGTCCCGTACAGGACCCAATCGCCTTGAGACTCGGACTCCACCAGTCGGCGCGCATGGAGCAGCGGCTCCTGCAGTCGCCCCAGATGATTCAGGCGATGCAGATCCTGCAGCTGCCCTCGCTGGATCTCGCCGACCGCATCGAGCAGGAGCTCAACGAGAATCCGCTGCTCGAGAAGGCGGAGGTTGGCTACGGCGAGGAGGGCGCGGAATCGGGCGAAGTCGAGCGCACGATCGCGGACTCGCGCATCGACGAACTCGAGCGCATCGACCGCGAGAGCTGGAGCCGCGGGCCCGTCGGCAGCTCCGAGGAGTCCGACCGCAAGCAGGAGGCGCTGCAGAACGCGCCGGACTCGGCCCTCACGCTCGCCGAGGCCATCTCCGCCGAGCTCGCCTTCTCCGATCTCGACGAGGCGACGCGCGAGGTGGCCGAGTACGTCGTCAACTCGCTCGACAGCCGCGGCTACCTCTCCGCGACCCCCGAGGAAATCGTGCGCGACTGCGGAGTGCCGGCCGCGAGCGTGGAGAGCGTGCAGCGCGCGCTCGCCGAGCTGCGCCACCTGATCCACCCCGCGATCGCGGCGCGCGACCTGCGCGAGTGCCTGTTGCTGCAGCTCGAGTCGCACCACTTCGACGACCCGCTCCTGCGCTCGATCGTCGAGCAGCACTTGGACGACGTCACTACCAACCGCCTGCCGCGCATCGCGAAGGCGACCGGGCGCACGCTCGACGAGGTCGTGCAGGCGCTCGAGATCCTGCGCTCGTTCCAGCCCAACCCGGGGGCTAGCTACGGTGGCGAAGCTGCTGTCGCGATCCTGCCCGATGTGATCGTCGAGGCCGTCGAAGGCGTCTTCGAGGTCCGGCTGGTCCGCGAACGCGTCCCGACGCTGGTGCTCTCCCCGCAGTACAAGGACTACCTGAAGCTCGCCAAGAAGGGCGAGGGCGAGCGCGACTGGGTGCGCAAGCGCCTCGAAAGCGCGCGCTGGTTCATCGACGCCGTCGAGCAGCGCCAGAGCACGCTCCTGCGCATCTCCCAGCGCATCTTCGAGCACCAGCGCGAGTTTCTCGACAAGGGCGTGCGCGGCCTGCGCCCCCTGCGCATGCAGCAGGTCGCCGACGAGATCGGCGTGCACATCTCGACCGTCAGTCGCGCGGTCTCGGGAAAGTTCGCCCAGACGCCCCGCGGGACTCTGGCGCTCAAGTACTTCTTCACCGGCGGCACCGAGACCGAGGACGGCGAGGTCGAAGCGCAGGCCTCGATCCAGCAGCGCATCAAGGAACTCGTCGACAAGGAAGATCGCCACAATCCCCTCTCCGACGACCAGATCGCGGCACTGCTCTCAGAGCAGCACAAGATCCAGATCGCCCGCCGCACGGTGACCAAGTACCGCAAGGCGCTCTCGATCCCGTCATCGACCCAGCGCAGGGCCTTCTAGTTCGAGGTCCTCCGGGGCGCCGACCCTGCCGGGCAAGGGTGCGACTCGTCGGGGTGGCTGCTATCCTCCTTGCCCGCGATCGCCGATCGCGATCTTCCTCCGAACTTCCTCCGATTCACGGCACGAACATCATGGGCGTCAAGGCCACGGAACTGCGCAAGGGCACGGTCATCGAGCAGGACAACGATCTCTGGCTCATCACCGAGTACATGCACCACACGCCGGGCAATCTGCGCGCCATCATCCACGTGAAGATGAAGAGCCTGCGCACCGGCGGCATGCGTGACATGCGCCTCGGTTCGGGCGACGTGATCGAGGTTGCGTTCCTCGACAAGCGGAACTGCGAGTACCTCTACAAGGAGAACGCGGGCGGCTATGTGTTCATGGACAACGAGTCCTACGAGCAGTTCACGCTGCCGGAAGAACTGATCGGCGAGAAGATGCCCTACGTGAAGGAGAACACGACCTGTGTCGTGACCTTCCACGGATCAGCCGCTATCGGGGTCGAGCTCCCCGCGGCCGTCGTGCTGACCGTGATCGAGGCCGACCCGGCCGTGCGCGGCAACACGGCGACGAACGTGAAGAAGGACGCGGTGGTCGAGACCGGCCTCAAGATCCGCGTGCCGATCTTCATCAGCAAGGGCGAGAAGGTGAAGATCCGCACCGAGGACGGCGAGTTCCTCGGCCGAGTGAACGACTGAGCGTCGCGCTGGTTCGACTTGTGGCATGGCGGGCCCGCCTCAATCGGGCCCGTCGCCTTTCGCGGCGCTCTCGCGGGCGCGCCTGCACCCACGAGCCTCACGGTCGCAGGTAGACCTCGACGTCGAGCTCGCGCGGCGTCCATACCACCGGGAAGGTGCGTACGCGCTCGCACTGGTCGCGGAGGAAGCGCTCGAAGCGCGTGCGCTCCTCGCTGGTCCAGTCCTTCAGGTCCTCGCGATTCAGCACGATCCAGATGCGGCGCTCGCGCCGCGACCAGACGTCGACCAGGTGGTCCTCGTAGTCGGTGAGGCGCGCAAGGCTGCTCGCCTCGCGCAGCCGGGTGCTCCCCGGGGAGAGGTAGTACTCGCCCACCGGTGCCGCCATGCCGTACACGAGATCATCAGGCCCGCGGGAGCGGGCGACGAGCGCGTAGGCCTCCTTCCACCGCGGCCGGTCGCCGTGGCGCACGGTCATGTAGAGCGCGACGTCGACCGTTCCCCACAGCAACATCCCGGCACAGACGGCGAGCGCCACCTTGCCCCGCGGGCGGTCGAGGGGTGCGATGCCGCTCGCCGCGGCGGCCGCCCAAGGCAGCAGCACGAATACGTACTGCGCCGCGACGCGAGCGAGCAGCGCGGCCGTGAGCGCCAGACCGAAGGAGAGCGCGAGCACCAGCGAGACCAGCACGCCCGCCGGGCGCCGCTCGCGCAGGGCCTCGATGGAAACCCAGACGGCCGCGAGGCACAGGGGCGGGCCGATATAGAAGCCCGAGGTCTGGGCGAGGTGCAGCACGCTCGAGCCCGACTTCTTGCTGGCGTACTCGCTCCACACGTCGGCCCCCCAGGTCACGCCGAGCGCCAGACCCGCCATCGCCAGCGCGACCATCCAGCGCGTCGAGGGGCTCCATGGCAGCCGCGCACCGAGCGCGCCCGCGAGCCAGGGCGCGACCAGCAGGGCTGGGACGAGCAGGCCCGCGGACGGGTGCGCGAAGGCCGCTGAGAGCGCCAGAGCCACGCCGAGCAGGTAGCGCGAGCCGCTGCCACCGAGAATGCCGCGCAGGGCCACGCCCGCGCCGAGCACCGAGAGCATCTGGGCCAGCGTGTAGTGGCGCGCCGACTGGCTCCAGAACAGGTGATAGGACGAGAGCGCGACTAGCGCGGCCGCCAGCCACGCCCGCGGTGCTCCAAGCAGCGGGCGGAAGGCCCAGGCGGTGCCAAGAATCGACAGCGCGCCGAACAGGCAGGCGGGCGCCCGCAGGCTGGCCTCGCCGTGGGGTGGCGCGAGCAGGTCGAGCCACAGGGAGGTCAGGAACAGGTTGAGCGGGAAGTCCGTCAGGCGGGTCCACGAAAGGGACTGGGAGTCGTGCAGCGTGAACGCCTCGTCGATCCACAGCCCCCAGCGTCCGAGGCCCACGAGCCGCAGCAGGCATAGGCCGAGGACGAGCCACGGCAGTGCGCGGACCATTGCCGCCACCCAGCGCGGGCTCTCACCCGATCTAGCCATGCGCGTCCTTCCCTCCAAGCTAGACGAGCCTTTCAAAGTACGCCGCGGTTGGCAACACTCCGGGCACCGATGACGAGCTTCCTCCGCATCCTCCCCTTGTCCCTCGCGCTGTCCGCCGCGGCAGCGGCCGCCGGCTGCGTCTCGATCGAGTCCCCGCCCGGAGTCCTGTTTGCCAGCCAGCCCTCCGGCGCGCGCGTCATCGTCGACGGAGACGACTCGGGTTTCGTCACGCCCTGCCACCTCGACCTCGGCCACCAGACGCACGAGATCGACCTTGTGCTCGAGGGCTACAAGCCCGCCAGCGTGCACATCGACGAGGGCGGCGACACATGGCTCATCCTGTGGGACGAGGCTTGGATCAGCGCACAGTCGTGGCGCTTCCCGCTGTGGCTCAACGCGCGGGATGGCCTGTTCCCGATCAAGGTCGAGCGCTCGAGCGAGCCCGAGCGCGTGTACGTGCGCCTCGGCCTCGTCGAGTCGCAGGATCGTCCGCGCCGCCCCGCGGGCGGGCGCTAGGACCGTGGGCGGGCGCGCGGCGGTCTTTCTCGACCGCGACGGCACGCTGCACCGCGAGCTCGAGCGCGCGCCGCGCAGCTTCGCGGAGCTCGAGTTCTTCGCGAGCACCGGGCCGGCGCTGCAGGCCCTCGCGCGCGCGGGCTTTCCGCTCGTGGTCATCACCAACCAGAGTGCCGTGGCTGCGGGCGAAGTGAGCGTCACGGAACTCGACGCGCTGCACGCCGAACTCGCCCGGCGCCACCCCGTAGCCGCGTGCTACGCCTGCCCCCACCACCCAGAGCGCGGTCTCGCGCCCTACGTGCGCGAGTGCGGCTGCCGCAAGCCACGCAGCGGACTGCTCGAGCGCGCTTGCGCCGACCTCGATCTCGACCCGCGGCGCAGCTGGATCGTCGGCGATGCGCGACGGGACCTCGAAGCGGGGCTCGCGCTGGGCGCGCGCGCGATCCTCGTGCTCACCGGCAAGGGTGAGCGAGAGCTCGCTAGCCTCGACGCCAGCCTGCGTGGGCGCATCTTGATCGCGCGCGACCTCGGAGGGGCGAGCGCGCAAATCCTCGCTGCGCACGCCGCTCAGGGCAGGTAGCGGCAGAGCTCTTCCGAGAGCTTGCGCGCGATCGGCATGGGCAAGCGCGCCCACGTGTCGCGCAGAACCTTCGTACGCGGGTTGGACGGCGTCAGCGCGGGCAGCGCGCGGTCGCGCACGAAGTGGAAGCGATACTGCAGCGGCGCCGGCGTGAAGCCCTGATGTTCCTTGAACGTGTACGCGCCCGAGGCGCGGCGGCTGCGGCCGAAGTCGAAGCGGCGCAGGCCCTGCTTCACGGCCCACTCTTGCAGGGCCATGTACATGAAGTTGCTGGCCGAGCACTCGCGGTCCGCACCCTCGAGCGCGCCCGAGTAGTAGGCGAGAAGGTCGCCGCCGTGCATGAAGCTCATCACCGACGCGACCGGCTCGCGGCCACGGTGCACCACATGGATGCGCACATCGTCGCCAAAGCGCTTGCACAGCGCCCAGAAGAACGAGTGCGGGAGCCCGGGCGATCCGAGCTTGCGCTTGTTTTCGTGGAACATGCGCACGAAGTCGTCGAGGTACCAGCGGCCTTCGGTCAGGACGAGCCCGTGCTTCTCGCGCGCCTTGCGCGCCTCGGCGCGGGCCTTCTTGGGCATCTGCGCCAGCACGTCCTCGGGCTTCGAGGGAAGCTCGCGCACGAAGGTCGAGTAGAGCTCGGAAGGCGCGAGCGGCAGACCGGGATCCTCGATGCAACGCAACTCGAGGCGTCCGGCCCGTCCGCGCTCGGCCGCGGCCATGGCCGCCTTCACGAGGCGATGCTCGACCAGCGTCGAGTCGCCGATCGGACCTCCGTAGACCGCGAACGGCATCGAGATCAGGGAGCGGCGCGTGATCGGACCCGGCGCACGCATCAGCGGCAGCGTGCCGACCAGAGCGCCGGCGCGGAATGCGAGCAGGTCCGCGGGCTCGTGCCCCATCTCGCGCTCGACGACGTCGCGCCAGCCCGAGAGATGGAAGAAGGTTCCCTTGCGGTGCGCGCGCACGTAGGCGTCGCGGGCCGCGTCGTCTGCGGCCGTACCGAGGCGCAGCTCCGGCTCGGCCTCGCTCGCGGCGACCGCGGGGGAAGGCTCGGGCGCGCTCTCAGTCGTCATGGCCGGGCTCATCGGAAGTCTCTTCGTCGAAGCGTCGCCCGATCCTGTACTCGCGCAGGTTCCGCGTCTGCGTGTAGTAGATGATGATCTCGCCCACGAGGCCGAAGCCGATCACCTGCACACCGAGCGAGAAGAGCATCAGCCCGAGCAGGAACGCGGGCTTGTTCTGCAGTCCGTAGTCCGGGGTCAGGATGCGGTTGGCGATGGTGTAGGCGAGGATCAGGCCGCCCGCGAGCGAGAGCGCGAGTCCAACCGAGCCGAAGAAGCGCAGGGGCTTGATGCGGAAGCGCGTGAGGAACACCACGCCGACGACGTCGAGGAAGCGACGCGCGTAGACGCCGACGCCGAAGAAGCCGGCCTGCCCCCACTCCTTCAGGTGGCGCACCTCGAGCTCGCGCACGACGAGCCCTTCCCGCTGGGCGATCAGCGGCAGGAAGCGGTACATGTCGCCGTAGATCTCGATGTCGGCGATGCGCTCGCGCCGGAAGGCGCGGAAGTAGCAGTTGAGGTCATGGAAGGTCGACTTGTTGATCTTGCGCATCAGCGCATTGAAGCTCGCCGACTGCAGCCGGTTGAGCCACGGGTCGACGCGTGGCTTGCGCCACGGCACGACCATGTCCGCGCCGGCGTCGAGCTCCGCGAGGAAGCTCCCGATCTCGATCGGGTCGACCTGCACGTATTGCGGAGTCGTGAACAGGACGGTGCCGCGCGCGATCTCGCGGGCGGCCTTGAGGCACTCCGACTCGCCGAAGTGCCGCGCGAAGTGCAATTTGCGCAGCCGCTCGGGAAAGCGCTGCTCGAGCGCCTTCGCCTTCTCCCACGCCTTGCCCCGCACGCCGTCGAACACGAGCACGCACTCCCAGCTCTTGCCCAGCCGGTCAAGCTGGCCCGCGAAGGACTCGACCACCTGCTCGATCTCCGCGTCGGGAGAATCGATCGGGACGACGACGGTGACGTCGAGCTCGCTCATGCGGTCCCCTCGCGGCGCACGGGCTCGCGGCTCTGGAGCACGCTCTCCTTGTGGACGCGGCCGGCGTTGACGATCAGCTCGGAGAGCAGCCCGAGCAGGAGGAAGTGCAGCGCCGGCAGGAGGCACAGCACGAACGCCATGAAGGGCCACTGCGGCAGGTTCTCGATGGTCACGACGCGCCATTCGATCTCGAGTGCGAGCAGCGCCAGCGCGAGGACACCGAAGGGCATCGATAGGATGAAGAAGTAGTGCAGCGGACGGCGCGCGAAGCGCGCGATCAGCGTGATGGCGAACATGTCGAGCAGGACGCGCTGGGCGCGGCCGATGCCGTACTTGCTGTGGCCGAAGCGGCGGGCCCGGTGCTGCACGACCATCTCGGTGACGCGCGCGCCGCTGCTGCGCGACATGGCCGGCAGGAAGCGGTGTTGCTCGGCGTAGATCGGCAGCCGTCGCACGAGCGAGGCGCGGAAGGCCTTGAGCGTGCAGCCCGTGTCGTGGATCGGCGTGTCGGTGAGCGTGGCGATCATGCGATTGGCGATCTGGGAGGGCAGGCGCCGCAGGATGAAGCCGTCCTGCCGATCCTTGCGCCAGCCCGCGACGATGTCGAGGCCCTCGTCGATACGCGCCACCATGCGCGGGATGTCGGCCGGGTCGTTCTGGAGGTCGCCGTCCATCGTGACCACGATGCGCCCGCGAGCGGCGTCGAAGCCAGCGGACAGTGCGGCCGTCTGGCCGAAGTTGCGCTGGAAGTGCAGCACGCGCACGCGCGGGTCGCCGCGGCGCAGCTCGCGCATGATCGCGAGGCTCCGGTCGGTCGAGCAGTCGTCGACGAGGATCAGCTCGTAGCTGCGCGCTGTCGGCTCGAGGGCGTCCCGAACCTCGGCATACAGCAGCTCGAGGCTCTCCTCCTCGTTGAACACGGGGACGATGATCGAAATCTCGGGGCGTGCGCTCATGGCATGGTTCGAGCGGTGCAAGCTACTCCCTCGCGCTGCCCGAGGCGAACGCAGGCCCCTGGGCGCTCAGGAAAGGGCCGTACGACTGGTGGCCGTGACGGACCTCGCTAGGATCTCGCTCTACAAGGACGTACTCGTGAGCCCTCCCCTCTCGCGCGCCGATTTCACGCGCCCCGTGTGCGCGCTCCTGCCGTTCCCCGAGCGCGAGGAGCACGCCCGCGTACTCGCGGCGCTCGCGCCGGAGCTCGAGCTGCTGCGGCCGGACTCGCTCAGTGAGCTCGAGGCGCTGCGCGCGCCGCTCGTGCGCGTCGTGTTGCACGTGGGTCATGGGACGAGCGTGGAGATCGGCTGGCTGGAGCGGATTCTTGCGCTCCGGCCCGGCTGGACCCTGCGCTGCACCGGGCCTGACCCTTCCTGCCGCGCGGCGCGAGCGCTGCTCGCCTTGCCGCAGGCGCGCTGGCTGCCGTGGCCGCTCGACCTGCAAGATTTTCGCACTCTTGCGGCGGTCCCCGAGTCCGCGCCCGCGGCCGCGAGCCACGCCTCCTTCCCGCGCGAGCACCTCGAGATCCTCGCCGCGCTCGTCGGCGGTCTCGAGCAAGCCTACGCGCTGCTGCTCGACCGTCGCAGCGGCGACGAGCTTGCGCTGGCCACGATGGCGCAGGAAGTGCGGCGGCTGACGCACTTCACTCGCACGCTGGTGACGCTGGCGGAACCGCCGGCGCGCGGGCGCGACGAGTTCGACCTCGTGGCGCTGCTCGATGAGCAGCTCGCCGTGCTGTCGACGGGCACCCGCACCGGAGCGCGCCTGCAGGCGCGCACGCCTGCCGGGCCGCGCTCGCCGCGCTTCCCGGTGCGCGCGGATCGTCAGGTGATCGCGCGCGCGCTCGAGACGCTGCTGCAGCTGGCGCGACTGTGCGCGGGTGCCGGAGGGACCGTGCGCGTGCTGTACTCGCCCGCGGGACCGGCCGAAGTCGAGGTGCAGATGGAATTTCCTTCCGGGCCCCTCGCGGGGCTCGGCAGCGCCGCGCTCGAGGATGTGGGCGCCCTGTGCGGGCACCTGCCGCAGGTGTGGCCCGCCGACTTGCTCGCCGCGCGCGCGGCCATCGCCAGTCAGGGCGGCGTGCTGCGACTCGAGGCCGCGATTCCGGCCCTGGTGCGCGCGCGGATCCGCCTGCCGGCGCTTCCGCCCTCGGCTCCCCCTGCTGCGAAGTCGACTCCGGTCCCGGAGGCCGCTTCCTTGGCTGGTGTGCCGGCACCGCCGCCGGCGCGGCCCGAGGGCACGGGCACGCCGCTCGACCCGTTCGCCTGACCTCGCGTTCGATCCGGCGCGCGCTTCAAGAGTGCCGAGCCGTGCTGTCGAAAAACCCCGACGTCATGGGCATGAACGTCAACAGCGGTCGACGAGCGGAACTCCGGCGCGTGCAGGTCTGCCTGCCGCAGGGCGGCGAGCGCGAGGACCTGCTCGACGCGCTCGAGGCCGAGGGCTGGACGGTCGAGGCGCTCGAGGCACTCCCGGATGGCCAGCTCGAGGCCGAGGTGCTGGTCACCGACGCGCGCGGCAGCGATGCGCTGCTCGATCGGTTGCGCGCGCAGCAGCACGCCCCGGACGCTGTGCTCATCGCATCCTTCGGGACGATTCAGGACGCGGTGAACTCGATCCGTCGCGGTGCCTTCGACTATCTCTCGCGGCCGACGTCTCCCGCGCACGTCCTTCACGCGATCCGTCGCGCGCTCGCGGCGCGCGAGCTGCGCAGCGAGAACGAACGACTGCGGGACACGCTGGAAGCGCGAGCCGAGTCCGGCGAGCCGATCTCCCGCGACGCGCGCATGCGGCGCAACATGCAGATCATCGAGCGCGTCGCCGACACGACGGCGAGCGTGCTCATCACGGGCGAGAGCGGCACGGGCAAGTCGATGCTCGCGCGCTCGCTCCACGTGCGCTCGTCCCGCGCTCCGCGTCCGTTCGTGGTCCTCGACTGCGGCGCGGTCCCCCCGAGCCTGCTCGAAAGTACGTTGTTCGGGCACGCCCGGGGCGCGTTCACGGGGGCCGTGAAGGACAAGCCGGGCCTGATCGAGTCCGCCGAGGGCGGCACGGTGTTCCTCGACGAGCTCACGAACGCCCCGCTCGACGTGCAGGCGAAGCTGCTGCGCGTCGTGCAGGACCGCACCTTCGAGCGCGTCGGCGAGACGCGCACCCGCCAGGCGGACGTGCGCTGGGTCGCGGCCACCAACCGCGATATCCGGCGCGAGGTGGCCGAGGGACGCTTCCGCGAAGACCTGTTCTGGCGTCTCAACGTGGTGTCCCTCGAGCTGCCGCCGCTGCGCGAGCGTCCCGGGGACATGCCCATGCTCGTCGAGGCCTTCGTGCTGCGCTTCGCGCGCGAACACGGTCGTCCGGCGCGCTCCGTCGAGGCGAGCGCGCTCTCGGCCCTGTGCGCGGCGCCCTGGCCCGGCAACGTGCGCCAGCTGCAGCACGCGGTCGAGCGCGCGGTGCTGCTGTGCGATGGCGAGCTGCTCCGGCGTGACGACTTCGCATCCGAGCTCGGGCTTCAGGAGTCGATTCCGTCTGTTCCGCAGCTGGGGGCGGGCGACGGGGCCCTCAAGCGCGCTCTCGAGGAGCCCGAGCGCGAGTTGGTGCGACGCGCGCTCGAGGTCTGCGGCGGGCGACGCGCGCGCGCGGCCGCGCTGCTCGGCATCAACCGCGCCACGCTGTTCAACAAGATGCGCAAGCACAACTTGCTGGACTTCCCCACGACCACCGAGCGCGCGGCTGGACACGGCTCGCGCGCGTCCGCATAGTGCCGCTCGAGGGCTTGGACTCCGTGCTCGCATGAGACCCCTGACCGCGATCTACGCCGCGCTGGCGCTGGTCCTGTGCCTGTGGCTCGGCTACCAGTGGAAGCAGGCCATCGATGCTGAGCCGCGCACGCTGCTCGACGAGGCGCGCAGCGCGATGAGCGGGCCCGACCTCGACTACCGTGCCGCGTTGCGTAGCCTCGAGCTGGCCCTCGACGCCGCGGAAGAGGAGCAGGACAGCGCGCTGATCGAGGAGGTGCTCATCACGCGCGCCGAGCTGCTGCGTCGCACGGGAGGCTACCGACAGGCACGCGCGGATCTCGAGCGCGTGCTCACCCACTACAACCCCAGTTCGCTCTCCGTCGAAGCCCAGCTCGCCGCGGTCGACCTCGACGCAGGGGAAACTTCGGCGGCGCTCGAGCGTGCCTCGCGCGTGCTCTCCAAGGACCGCACTCAGCCCGACGCGTGGGGCGTGCGCGCGCTCGCGCTCGTGCGCCTCGCCGAGGAGTGCCTCGTGGCTGCTCGCTCGCAGGCCGGGCTGACGCCGACGGCCGGTGCGGGCGAAACCACGGATACGCTGCTGCGGCGCATCGCGGTGCTCGCCCCCGACGATCCGGCTCGCGCGCGCAAGATCGAGCAGCTCCTCGGGCTGTTCACGGCGGACGAGCGCGAGAGTGCCCGCGAGGCGCTCGACGAGCTCGATGAGGCGAGCGCGCTCTTCGCGCAGGTCCCCGAGGCGATCGCAGAGTCCCTGCGTGGCTCCGTGCGGCGCGACGCGATGGAAGCCTACACCCGGCTGCTCGGCGACGCAGGGCGGCCGGACCTCGCAGCGGATCTCGGACTGTGCCTCGTGCGCACTCCGTGGCTCTCGAACTACTGGCCCTACCAGCGCGACCTGATGCGTTCCCTCGTCGCTGCGGGGCGACCTGAGGCCGCCATGGAGGTCGTGCCGCCGGATCTCGGGCGCCGCACGGCGCCAGACGCGACCTTCTTCGGCGCTTGGGCCGACACGATGTACCACGCAGGCCGTTGGCGCGAGCTCGTGCCGATCGCCAACCACCTGCGCCAGTGGGGCGAGCCCGACCAGCGCGTCAGCGCATGGCTCTACCTTGGCATCGCTCACGCCCGCCAAGGACGGCGCGAGGAAGCCAAGGACGCGCTCCAGCGCTACGTGTCCCGTCCGCCAGTCGAGCCCTTCACCGGCGCGCTGGCGCTGGCGTGGCGAACTCTGGCGGAGCTGCACGGCCTGGCCGGTGACGAGGCCGCGGAGCTGGCGGCGCTGCGGCGTGCGATCGGCGTTAGCAACGACCTCACCGAAGGTGTCGGCGACGCGTGGGCGCGGCTGGCGGAGCTCGCGTGGCGCAAGGGCGGCGAGGACCGCGTGCTCGCGATCGACGATCTCGCCAACGCGCTGCGACTCGCACCCGCCCGACGCCAGGAACTCGAATCGCTGTGGCGGGAGCGCGGCGAGCTCATGGCGGTCACCTCGCGCTTCGAAATTGCGGCGGAGACGGACTCGCTGCTGCTGCGGGGCATCTCGATCCCCGACGGCCGTCGCACCTCCTATGAACTCCTGCGCATGGCGGAGCTCGCGCTCGAGCGCGAGCAGCCGGCGCTCGCGCTGTCCTTGTCTCGCCGAACGCTCAACGCGTTCCCGGGCCTGATGCCCGCGCTCGAGGTCTCGGCCGATGCGTATGCGCTCGTCGGTGCCCCCCTCGACTCGATCGACGCGCTGCGCGAGCTGCTCGAGCGCGCAGGACCGGACGAAGCCGTGCTCGCGCGCATCCTCGAGCTCGGGGACGGCGCGCTCGATGGCGAGCGTCGCGCCGACCTTGTGCGGCTTGATCCGGAAGGACTCGGACGACGCTGGGCCGCCGAGGACCTGCGCGATCGCGGCGAGGTAGGCGAGGCCGTGGCTGGACTGCAGCGCGTCCCGAGCGCGCGCCTTGGAGACGAGGGCAATCTCCTGCTGGCCCAGATGCTCTACGATCAGGGTCAGTTCGAGCGCGCGCAGGTCCAGCTAGCGCGCCTGAACGCGGACGTCGAAGTGCTCGCGCGCGCCCTGCCTCTCGCGCTGCACATCGGCATCGCCAAGCGCGATCCCGCTCACGTGTCGAGCCTGTTGCGGCTGCTCGACGCCAAGGTGAAGGTCGACGGGCCGGCGCTGCTCGGTTGCGTCGACCACATGTTGACCCTGCGCAACGTGGAGAGCGCTCGCGAGCTCGTGACGCGCATGCAGGAGCGCGTCAAGCTCCGCACGGGCGAGTTGTTCGTCCGCGAAGCCCAAATTGCGCTTCTGTCCGGCGATTTCGAGGCCGCGGAGGAGGCGCTCGAGCGCGCGGTCGCCTACGACGACAGCGGCGCGCCGGAGATCGGGCTGCTGCTGCTGCACGTGGAGCGGCGCGAGTGGAGCGCGCTGCCGCGCGCCGTGGTCGAGCTCTCCCATTCCGGCTTCACGCCGGGGCCGATGCAGTACTGCATTGCGGCCGCGCTCGGAGAGCGACCGGGCGAGGCGCGCGCCGCGGCTGCGACGGCCACGCTCGTCGAGGAGGAACGCTGGCTATGGGACCTGCTCGGGGCCTCACTGTCCACACTCGGTTCCGAGTCCGCGCCGCTGCGCAGCGAGGTCGCCGAGCTGGTTCTCGTCCACGGCTTCGGCGTGGCGTCGGCCGGGACCATCGAGCGCGACCCGCGCCGCATTCTCTCGCGCCTGCTGGCGCTCGGTCATCCGCAGTGGACCGCGTGGGCGATCGCAGATTTGTCGCAGGTGGCCCCGCCGACGGATGGCAGCCTGTGGCCCAATTATCTCGCTACCCACGGACTCGCTTGGATGTCGGACATGCGCAGCGCCGAGGCACGCGCACGCGCGCTCGTGGAGGCTTGGCCGAGCTTTCCGGGCGGCTGGGATTTGCTGGAGTCCGTGCTGCAGCAGGATCTGCGGCGGCCTGATCACCCGCGCCTGCTGCGCGTGGTCGAGGAGCGTCGCAGCGCGCTGGGTGAGCCCGCGCAGCCGACGGTCGAGCTGCTCGTCGCCGAGGCACGACTGGCCGAGCAGCGCGGCGATCTAGACGCGGCGCTCGCGGCCGCTCAGGGCGCTGCCGCCCTCGATGCTGGCAGCGCGCCCGCGCAGCGGCGACTTGCGCAAGTGCTGCGCAAGCGCGGCGACTGGGCTGCTGCGCTGGCTGCCTTCCGCGCCGGGATGGAAATCGCGTCAGGCGGCGAGAGCGACAGCGTTCCGGTGAAGGAATTCGTGGCCCTGTGCGAGGAGGCCCGCGTGGCCTCAGCCGGGGTGCTCGACCGCGCCGTGAAGCTCGAGATCGACTTCCTCGTCGCGCGCTTTCCCACGGATCCGCTGCCGGCGCTGGCCCAGGCGCGGACCGCGCTCCGCGAAGTGGCCGACGACTCGCGCAGCGGCCGGGCACGTGCCTACTCGCTGCTCGCCGACCTGCGGCGACGCTCGGACAACGTGCCGCTCGAGCACCTGCGTGCCGGCAGCGCGATCGAGTGGGCTGAGTTGATTGCGCTGTTTGATCCTGAGGGTGCCTGCGACCTGCTCGAGGCGGAGCTGGCTGACACGCCGGCTGCGGTGGACCTCTGGCGCGCGCTCTCGCTCGCCTGCGACCGCGTCGGTCGGCTGGATCGAGCGATCGATGCCGCGCGGACGGCCGTGCGCATGCTGCCGGATGGCGCGAGTGCGCGTCGACTGGCGGAGCTCGCTGCTCGTCGTGGCGACCCGCTCGAGAAGGTCCAGCAGCTGATTGACGATGCGCGGCGCGTTGGGGGTGCCGCCGCCGAGGATCGCTCGCTGAGCTTCGCGCGCGCGCGCGCGCTGATGCAGGGCAATTCGGCCCGCCTATCGGAGGCCATCGAGCTGCTCGCGCGCCTGTGGCAGGAACGCAGTGCCAGCGCTCGTTCCGCGGAGCTGGGAGAGATCGGGACGCTGTACGCGCTCGCTCTCTGCCGTCGCTACGACCTCGCGGATCGCGCCAAGGCCGCGGCGGTGATCGACGAGGCTCGGCGCCATGTCGCGGACCCCACGCAGCGCAACGTGCTGGTCGCGCTGTCGGGGGTCGCGCGATTCCTCGGCAGCAAGCCCTGATGCGCCTCAGCGTGCTTGCGCCGCGAGCCAGCCTTCGCGCTCGAGTACATCGCGCAGGGAGCCGAAGCGGAACTCCGCGAGCAGGCGTTCGAGACGCGGCAACGTCCGGTCGAGGTTGACGTAGTGACGGAAGCGCTGGCTGGCCGAGGCCGGTATGCGCGGCTGGTCGGGGTCGAACTCCCACGGGTGCAGGTAGAACGCTCCGGCGCGTCCCTCGCTCTCGAGCGAGCGCAACGCCGCGCGTGTCACCGAGCCGGGCAGCAGGCGGAAGTAACCTCCGCCGCCAAAGGGCAGGTTGCGGCCCGCGAACGGATAGGTCGACACGGGAAACTCGACCACGCTCCCACCGGCGACCTCGACACGCGAGATCCCGGGCTCGAAGCCGGGCACGCCGTACACGGGATGGCGGATTGGATGCACGCTCGAGTCGTAGCGGTAGCCCCTGCGAACGAGGGTGTCGAAGGCCCACCACGTGCGACGCGTGAGCGTGAACGTCGAGGCTCGGAAGCCGATCGGGCGTGGCGCGCCCGCCGCTGCCAGCGCCTGCTCCGTGCGCTCAAGATCCTGCTCCAGCCGATCCGGGCCGAGGTCTTGGAGAAACAGGTGCTCGTAGCCGTGGCTCGCGACCTCATGACCCTGCTCGAGGCAACGCACGACCCATTTGGGATGGCGCTCGGCGATCCAGCCGAGGAAGAAGAACGTGGCATGGGCGCCGTGGCGCTCGAGGGCCTGCAAGATGCGCTCCATTCCCACGTCGAGCCGCGGCTCGACCCTGTCCCACTCCTCGCGACGGAAGTGTCCCCGCAGGTTCGCCACCTGGAAGTACTCCTCCACATCGAAGCTCATCGCGTGCAGCGTGCGTCCCGTGTCCCTCACCACCTTCATCCTAGCGCACTCCCTTCGCCGAACGCCGTGTGCGCACGAGCTCGCTCGCCACTTCGATCACGGCGCGAGCGTTGCCGCGCCACGTGAGGTCGCGCTCGAGCACGTCGGAGCGCGCACGCGCTCCGAGCCGCAAGCGCAGGCATTCGTCTCCGCACAGGCGTTCCAGAGCGGCGCGCAGCCCCGCTCCGTCGCCCACGGGTACGAGCAGCGCATTGCGGTCATGCTCGAGCACCTCGCGCAGATTCGGCTGGTCTGGCGCGATCGTCGGCAGGCCGGCGGCCATGTACTCGAACAGCTTGAGCGGCGACGCATACGGATTGATGGCGGGCACGAGCGCGACGTCGAACGCGGGCAGCAGCGCCGGTACGTCGTCGTGGGCGCGTGGGCCCGCAAAGTGCACGCGTTCCGCAACGCCAAGCTCGCTGGCGCGCGCGACGAGCGCGGCGTGCGCCGGGCCTTCGCCGACCAGCACGAGCCGTGTCGCTGCCAGCGCCGGTGTCGCCAGTGCGTCGAGTACGAGATCGAGACGGTGCCACTCGCGGTAGAAGCCTACGAAGCCGAGCACGATGCCACTTGCGACCGGCAGCGCGAGGGCCGCACGCGCCTTGGCGCGCGCGTCGTGAGCGTAGTCATAGTGCTCGGCCTGCACACCGTTGTGAGTGACGAAGATGCGCGAGTGCTCGACGCCGCGCTCGGCAACCATGTCGCCGAGCGCGGCCGTCACGACGCACACCCGATCCACGGACTTCCAGATGAAGTCTTCGAGGCGCCGAGCCGTGCGCGGGAAGGAGAGACCCCGCGTCCGCTCGAGCTCGTGCACCATAGGCGAGTTCACCTCGAGCACGATCGGCAGGCCCAGCCGACGTGCGGCGAGCACTCCCGCGGCGTTGCCGAACGCGTAGCGCTCGTACACGAAGTCCGGCTCGTGCTCGTTCGCGGCGGCGATGATGCGCGGTCGCCCGAAACTGGTGTACGCGTACTCGGCGAGCTCGCGGGCGAAGCGGGGCATCCGCGCGAGCGCGCTCCAGCGCGACGGAGCGTTGGCGACGCCTGTGGAGGCATGACTCGCGCCCACGAGGCTGACCTCGAAGACCTCGTGACCGAGCTCACGGAACGCGCGCTGCAGAGCGCGGATATGCACTCCCTGTCCATCTCCCGCGCTGGTCCGGTGGTGATAGAGGATCTTCATCGCGCCTCTCCTGTCGCGGTGCACAGGAGTGCCTCCAGCGCGTCGAGACCGACCTCCCATCCGAAGCTGCGGGCCTGAGCGCGCAGCAGCTCCCGATCGGGCGGCGATCGCAGCGCCGTGACCACCCGCGCCGCAATCGTGTCCGTGTCGCGCCGCTCGAGCAACGCACCCGGAAGATCGCGCAGCAGCTCGCGCGTACCGCCCGCATCGGTCGCGAGCACGGGCAGGCCAGAACTCAGGGCCTCGAGCACCACGTTGGGCCGCCCCTCGCGCTTGCTGGTGAGCAAGAGCAAGTCCGACGCCCCGTACCAGAGCGCGAGTGACTCGGGGGCCGCTTCGCCGGCTAGCAGCACGCGCTGCTCGAGCCGCAACTCCCGGGCTCGCGACGAGACGGCAGCTTGCAGGGCTCCACGCCCGACGAACACGAGGCGGGCATCGGGCAGCGAGCGCGCTGCCTCCGCGAAGACCTCGAGTGCGAGCAGCGGGTCCTTGCGCTCGATCAGGTGCCCCACCACTAGCACGATCGGTCCGTCGCCCTCCAGCTTCAGCGCGCGGCGACACTCGGCCCGATCGCGCGGGTGGAAGAGCTCGCCGTCGACACCGTTGGGGACCAGCACTCCGCGTGGCGCGCCGGCGAGTTGGTCCATGCGCGTCACGAGATCCTCGGACACGGCGCACCAGTGCCGCGCCACGCGCAAGTTGTGCGCGAGTTCCTGGCCGAGGCCGGCCTCGCCCGCGACGGCGAGCACGTCACTTCCGCGCCCGTTCACGATGCACGGGACGCCCGCCTTGGCGAGCCCTTCCGCGGCGGCGCTCGCAGGCCATGCGTAGTCGAGCATGACCACGTCGGGGCGGCGACCGGCGAGGAGCTCCGCGAGCCCGGCTGCCGCGAAGCGACGTGCGTTGATGCGTGCGAGCCGTGGAATGTGCAGATAGCGCGGTCGTGTGACGTCGAGTCCGCCGCGAATCTCCTGCGCAGGCATCGCCCGCAACTCGCGCCACTCGGCGCGGCCGAGCAGCGGCGGCGCCCAGGGCAGCGGCTGCACGACGCGCACTTCGTGCCCACGCGCGTGCATGAGGGCCCAGCGCCGCTCGGCAAAGATGCCTTCGCGCGGCCTCTCCCGGCTCGGGAAGAGCGACGTCAGCACCGAGATCCTCATGCCGACAGGCCTCGCACGCCGTGACGGCGACGCCAGTGCTCGAGCACGAGCAGGCTCCACAGCAAGCGGCCGTGGTCTGCCATTCCCGAGCGATGCTCGGCGAGTCGGGCACGCAGTACGTCGCGCGCGAACCACTCCGAAGGCAAACTCTCGATTGCATCCGCCACGCTTGCCCCGAGCGGGCCCGCGATCCAGCGCCGCAGCGGAGTGTCGAAGCCGCGTTTGCGCCCGTCGAGAATCTCCGATGGCACGCGCGAACGCAGCGCCTCGCGCAGCGCGTGCTTGCCGCGCCCTCCGCGCACCTTCTGGGCCGCGGGCAGCGGTGCGAAGCGCTCGACGAAGCGGTGGTCGAGGAGCGGCGGTCGAACCTCGAGCGAGGCGCCCATCGAGGCGCGGTCCGCCTTGGCGAGGATCTGGTCGGGCAGGTAGGTGTGGAAGTCTGCGTACTGCACGCGATAGAGCGGATCGTCGACCTCGACGCGGCTGTACCAGCGGCGGAACTCTGCGGACGGGTCGTGACTCGCGAGCCGGGCGCCGAGGTCGGGCGCGAGCAGCGCGAGCGCGGCGATGCGTGAAAGCTGGGTCACGCTGTGGAAGTAGGCGTCGGCGGGGTCGCGCGCGACGTTCTCGAGGAACGTCTTGCCTCGCATCCAGCGCGGCGCCCAGTCCGCCTTTGGGTAGAGCCCTCCGACGGCTCCGGCGAGTGCACGCCCTGGAGCGCCGAGCGCGCGGCGCACCCGATTCTCGGCGACGTCGTGCACGTAGCGGCGGTACCCGGCAAAGGTCTCGTCCCCGCCATCGCCGGAGAGCGCGACCGTGACGTGGTTGCGAGCCATGCGAGCGACGAGGTACGTCGGCAGGGTCGACGGGTCTGCGAGCGGCTCATCGAAGATCCACGGCAGGACCTCCGTGGCAAGCTTGGGATCCGGCTCGAGGATCTCCGTGTGGTGCACGGCGCCGAGGCGCTGCGCGGTGGCGCGCGCGAGGTCGAGCTCGTCGTAGTCCCTGTCGCGGAAGCCGACCGAGCAAGCGATCACGGGTCGCGACTGGGCGCGTGCCATGCTCGTCACGACCGCGGTACTGTCGATGCCGCCCGACAGGAACGCGCCCAGCGGCACGTCGGCGACGAGTTCGTCCTTGACCGTTCGGTCGAGCCAGTCGAGGACTTCCTCGTCACTCGTCGGCTCGGCCAGGCGCTGCGTCGGCAGGTCCCAGTACGAGCGCACGACAGGCTCTCCGCCGGGCTGCCACACGAGCGTGCTCGCCGGTGGCAGGCGTTTCATGCCGGACCATGCGGCATCCTCGCCGCCTGTGTAGCCGAGCACGAGATAGTCGAGCAGCTTCTCAGGCCGCAGCTCGCGCGCAGTGGTTCCCCACTCGAGCAGCGCCTTTGGCTCGCTGCCCCACACGAGTCCTTCGCTCGTGCGCGCGTAGTACATGGGCTTGATTCCGAGCCTGTCGCGCCCGAGCACGACCTTGGGGTGCGCGGCGTCGCGGAAGTCGAGCAGGCAGAAGGCATACATGCCGACCAGCCGCTCGGCGCAGCGCTCGCCGTGCTCCTCGTAGAGGTGCAGCACGACCTCCGAGTCGGAGCGCGTGCGGAAGCGGTGCCCCTTGGCTTCGAGCTCGGCGCGCAGCTCGACGAAGTTGTAGATCTCGCAGTTGATGGCGAGCGCGATCGTGCCGTCCTCGTTCTCGATCGGCTGGTGACCGCCCGACAGGTCGATGATCGAGAGCCGGCGGAATCCGACGGCGAGCGAGCCGCGCGTCCAGACGCCTTCGTCGTCAGGTCCCCTGAGCGCGATCGTGCGCGCCATGGCCCGCACGCGCTCGGGGTCCACGCGCGCCCCGAGGTCGTCGTACGCAACTCCGCACAGGCCGCACAAGGTGTCAGCTCCGGATTTCCTGCAGCGTCCCGCGCACGAAGCCGCTCCGCGGGGCCGAGCGCTGGAAGCCACGCGGCTCGAGCAGCCGCAGCTCGCCACCGTGGCCGCGACGACCGTCCTCGGGCACGAGCCCGTCCATCTCGCGCATCGCGATGCGCTCAAACGCGAGGATGATCGTCACGAAGTGATAGAAGAGGTCGAACTGCGCGCGGTTGAGGAACGTGCTGCCGACCACGAAGGCCACCATGGAGGCCTCGAACATCGTGGTGTACTCGAGGATCCAGCTCGCGTAGTAGGCCTGCTTCGCGCGCTTGCGGATGCGCCACAGGCTCCAGAACGAGAGCACGATCAGCAGCATGTACAGACAGAAGGCTGGGATCCCGCACTCCGCCATGATCTGCAGGTACGCGTTGTGCGCTACGCGACGGCCTTCGCTTTCGCTGCCCGAGGCGTACTGCCAGTAGTTCCACTGGAACATCCCGTAGCCGACCCCGAACACCGGGTTGGACTCGGTCATGTTGAGCGCGGTCTTCCAAGCCGCGAGGCGCCCCATGGCGGAGCCGTCGGCCTCGAAGTTCTGGATCGTCGAGAGGCGGTCGATGTAGGAACGATCGACGAAGGCGACCGCCACGAGTCCACCGAGCCCCGCGATCATGAAGCCGGCCACGCGGTTGCTGGAGCGCCAGATGAGTGTCGCGCCAAGGGCGCACAGCGAGAGGAATGCGCCGCGCGAGTGCGTCAGGATGATGGTCAGCACCGTCAGCGGGATCATCGCCATGATGCCGCGCCGCAGGATCCTGTTCTTCTCTGCCAGCGCGATCTGGATCAGCAGCGGCAAGCCCATGCACAAGGCGAGGCCGAAATTGTTGTTGTCCTCGAGCATCCCGCCCGGGCCCTGAAGCACCTTGATGCGGCCCAGCGAGAGCACACCGGAGAGGCCGACCTTGACGCCGTAGAAGCCGAACGAGAGCGCAATCACCCACATCAGCACGCGCAGGTGCTCGCGCTTGGTCACCACGGCCGCGGTGAACAGCGCGACGCCGATGATCTTGCAGTACTCGACGTAGATATTGAGGACCTCGGGGGCGTAGTCGCCTGCCGACACGATCGAGAATCCGACCCAGACCGCGAGCAGGATCATCACGGTCGAGCGCAGGTCGCGCTCGAGCCAGCGCGAGCCCGGTCGGGCCAGATGCCCTGCGATCGTGACGCCGGCGATGAGGAACGACCAGCGTTGCTCGCGCGCGAAGCCCCAGCACAGGTCCTGCGTGCGCATGTAGGCGAGCCACGAGAACGAAAGCACGCCGATCAACGGCCGCCGAAAGCACACCGGCAGTAGGGCCAAGATCACCAGCGAGAAGATGATGTCGCGCATGGCCTAGAACTCGCTCCCGCGGCGGGACCGCGTCCTTCGGGGAGCGAGGGTGTGGAGCGCGACGGGCACGTGACCCCTAGCGCAGGGCCTCGCGGAGGTCGCCCAGCGCGCGGGCGAGCCCCGTGCCGAGCAACTGCGGACGGTTGTCGAAGGCCCAGGAGACCCACAGGATCGAGCCGACCAGCGCGAGCGTCGCCAGCGCGGCGACGGCGCGCCGCGTGCGGTCCTCGCGGCGCTGGGAGCGCGTGCGGACCTCATTGACGATGCCGAGCACGGGCACCGCGAGGGCGCGACCCGCATCGGCGGCGCCGCGGAAGCCATTGCGTCCGAACTCGGTCGCGAGCGCCCACAGGAATCCGATCCCGAGCCCGAGCGCTGCGGAGATTGCGATCACGATCGCGCCCGAAGGCGAGCTCGGCTGCGTGGGAGCGCGGGCGAGCTCGGTCACCTCGAACGGGCTGGACGTGCCCTCGGTGATCTGGTCGACGAAGCGCTTCTGCGCGAGGTACGCCGCGCTGGCCTTCTGGTAGTTGTCGTTGGCGACCGTCGCCTTGGCGTCGAGGTCGCGCAGTTCCTTGAAGATCTCGACACGCTCGGCGTTCTGGAGCCGCAGCGCCCCGACATCGCGCTCGAGTTGATCCTGCTGGGCCTCCGCCTGCTTGAGGGAGAGATCGCGCTGCTGGATGTCGGCGAGCAGCTGGTCGCGCCGCGGGTTGGGCCGGACCGTCGTGCGCAGCTCCGGGGCCGAGGCGCGCGAACGCAGCTGCCCGGCCTTCTCTTCGAGGATGCGGATCTTGCGTTCGGAGATCTGATACGCGGTGGCGATCTCCTTGTACGGCCGCTGCGCCTCGCGCAGGTCGGCGATCTCCTCCTCGATGCGCGCGAGCTCGTCGTCAAAGCTGATCCCGCCCGCGAGCGACGAGGCGTCGGCGAGGGTCAGCGGCTCGGACTCGTATTGCTCCTTCATGGCGGTGATGGCCGCCTTGTCGGTCGTGATCTGGCTCGTCACGTCCGAGAGGCGCACGATCGACTGGTTGAGGCGCGTGTAGACCGGGTCCTCGTCGCGCTGGCGTCCACCGCCGGGAGCCTGCTGGGTCGCGGAGATGGCGAAGTCCTTTTGGAACTTGGCCGACTCCTCGTTGCGCTTCTTCACTTCCTCAGCCGCTGCCACCATGTTGTTGCGCAGCACCTCGAGGTTGCGGACCGCGTCCTTGCGGTAGCGGTCGAGGACCTCCTGCGTGTACGCGTCGCGCAGGCGGTTGAGGAACTGCTCGGCCCGCTGCGGGTCGTCGCTCTTGTAGGAGATGCTGATCAGGCTCGAACCGCCAGGATTCTTGGAGCCCGCCGGCGTCAGTCCGATGGCGGCGATCTGCTTGCGCACGAAGTCGTTCTGCTCGGCCGGCGAGAGCGCGGTGTACTCAGGCCACTCGAGCTTCTCGATCACGCGTCGCACGCGCTCGTACTGCTTGATCTGCCACGGGGTCGCCGTGACGTCGCGCACGATCGCGGTCGTGTCCATCCCGCCTTGGCCGCTGAAAGGCAGCGGCACGTCGCGCACTTCGAGCGCGGTGAAGGCGGTGTACTTTTTCGGCACGAGTCCGCTCGCGAGCACGCCGAGCGAGAGCACGACGGCCGCGGGCGCGAGCACTTGTCCGAGCCGTCGGCGCAGGGCCGACGCGACTTCCATCAACTGGTTCTGGCTCTGGTTGGCGGGCGCCATGGCGACCTGCTCCTAGAAGAACCCATTCTGGTCGTTGTTGTTGCGGAAGCCCCGGCCGCCGAAGCCGCCGCCATTGATGATCCAGATCGAGCTGGCGATGTTGCGCAGCACGTTGGTGATCGGGAACATCAGGTCCGCGAGGAAGTAGCCGAACTCGGCGATCATCGTCGGCGGCACGTAGATGATGTCGCGCTCGCGCAGCTGGATGTTGTCGGTCGAGTCGCCGTTGCCGTCGAGCATGGCCGAGATGTTGACCGGGATCACCAGCGGGTCGCGTGGGTCAGCGCGGATCACGCGTGTGCGCGCGAGGTTGGCGGTCTGCGGGTCGGGGTTGGCGTCCATCACGGCATCGAACACGGTCAGGTCACCCGGGAACTGCTTGCGGCCCTGACCCGCGATCTCGCCGAAGATGTAGTACACCTTGCCCGCGGTCTGGATGCGCACTTCGAGCTTGAGCTGCGCGAAGTAGGGTGCGTACTTCTGCGTCAGGAAGGCCTCGAGCTCCGCGCGCGTCTGGCCCGCCAAGTGCACCTCGCCGATCTCGTTCAGCACCGCCGTGCCGTCGACCTCGATGCGCACGGTCTGGTTGATCTCCGCGTTGAACGCGTCGCTGATCTGGATCGTGTCCCCGATCGTGACGTAGTTCTGGTCTTCGGCGTTGCCGGTGTAGCGGTTGCCAAACCCCTTGTCGTTGAGGTACTGCAGCACGCGTTTGTCGGGAGCTGTGCTGCTGCACGCGCTCATCGCGATGGCGAGGACGACGAGCAGTGCGTGGAGCCAGAGATTCTTGGCCGTGGTCATGGGAGACAAGGGGGCTGTTCGTGCCCTCGGGGACAGGGGCACCCCCTACCATCGGCCCGGGATGGCCCGGAGCTTGCGGAGAGGGAGCGCGACCTAGCCGCCATACTGGCGGGTGAGGTAGTCACGGTAGGCACCGTTGCGGACCCTTTGCAACCACGCAGCGTGAGTTCGGTACCACTCGATCGTGAGCGGCAGTGCCTGCTCGAAGCGGAATCGTGGCTTCCAGCCCACCTCGAGCTCGATCTTGGACGCGTCGATGGCGTAGCGTCGATCGTGGCCGGGGCGGTCCTTGACGTAGCGAATCAGACTCTCGGGCTTTCCCAGTTCCGAGAGTACCCGCCGCACGATGGCGATGTTCTCGTACTCGTTGTGCCCGCCGATGTTGTAGGTCTCGCCGAGCCTGCCGCGTTCGAGGACGGCGAGGATCGCCTCGCAGTGGTCGACGACGTACAGCCAGTCGCGAACATTCTTCCCGTCGC
>SXGT01379053.1_pt1 | contig 27911 bp, 17 predicted proteins | sample 3176221 | NCBI WGS metagenome assembly SXGT01 (sample SAMN11356862, study PRJNA531348) | freshwater metagenome | isolation source: freshwater sample F1-120 | place: China: Fuxian Lake, Yuxi | collected 2017-12-25
CGATGCCGCTTGCCCGGGATGCGCTGGTCGGTCGACGGCGCCAACACGATGCTGAGGCTGCGTTGTGCATGGGCGTCGGATACCTGGGATGAAAGTTTCCGCCAGGCGGTCGATGCGCCGCCAAGGCCGCTAGCCAATGGATTGAAATTACAAACCTAAAAAAGAATGGGCGCTCGGGTTTGGATTTGCGCCCGTGGCCGCCCGCCGCGCCAATTTGCTTGCCGACAGCGTCTGCTGCGTGGTCCAATGCGCTCCGTCGCTGGCGGCAGGGCCAGCGTGATCCCATTGTCTCGAGGCCCAATATGATCCATCCGCAAGACCCGCGCATGGCTACGTTGCCCTGTGCATTCGCACTGTTGACTCTGACTTTGGCCAGTTGCGGCACGTCGGAACCGCCAGCGGCAGCCGCGCCGACCTGGCACACGGACATCCGTCCCATCGTCGAGTCCCACTGCCTGGATTGCCACAAGAAAGGCGGTGTTGCACCCATTGAGCTTGCCACGCGCGAGCAGGTCGTGGCGCTCAAGTCGGCGATCCTGACGGACTTGCACAGCCGGCGTATGCCGCCCTTTGCCGCGGACTCGACCGTGCGCAAGTACCGGTTTGACGACTCGTTGACCCCGGCTCAGGTCAAGCGGTTTGAAGATTGGTTCGCCGCCGGCGCCCCCGAAGGCAGCCCGACCGCAAAAGGCACTCCGATCAAGCTAGAGCGGCCGGCAATGTCGCGCGTCGACCTGACGATCAAGGTGCCCCACGTCTACAAGCCCAAAGGCAACCCGGATGACTACCGATGTTTTCCGGTCGAGTGGAAACACACGACGGCCAAGTACGTTACCGCGTTCGGCGTGACACCGGGCAACGCCAAGATCGCGCACCATGCGATTCTGTTTGCCATATCGGCGGGCCAGGGCGCAGAGGTCGACAAGTTTGACAACGACGACCCGGGCGACGGCTACGCGTGCTACGGTGCGCCCAACCCGCCCGGCGCGCAGATCAACCCGACCTTTGTCGGCGAATGGGCCCCGGGCACGCAAGGCGTGGACTATCCGGCCGGGACCGGCATCAAAATTGAACCCGGCACGCGGCTGGTGCTGCAGATGCACTACAATGTCAGTGCCGACCCGCAGGGCACCGACCAGACGGCAGTGCACCTGGCGCTGGCCGACAAAGTCGAGCGCGAAGCGTGGTTTCTGCCGTGGTTCAACTTGCAGTGGTTTGCCGACCCCATGACGATGAAAATCGCGGCGGGAGACGCAAAAGCGCAGCATGCCTACGAGGAAGTGCCGACCAAAGCCGATGTCGCCACGCTGACTTTGCCCGGCGTGGACCTCGCCGCGGGGTTTCAGGTTCACGCGGTATTGCCGCACATGCACACACGCGGCCGCAAACTCGACTTGACCACTCTACACGGCGACGGAAAGACCGAAACCATGCTCCGCATCGTCAATTGGGACTTCAACTGGCAGCGGCTGTACTTTCTGGCCGAGCCGGCCAAAGTTGCCAAGGGCGAAAAGGTGCGGGTGCAATGCCAATGGGACAATTCCGACGCTGGCCAGCCGGTTGTCGACGGCAAGAAACTGCCGGCCAAGGACCTGGGTTGGGGCGAAGGCACCTACGATGAGATGTGCATTGCGTTTATGTACGTCACGCAGAAATAGCATTCTTGCGGCCGCGCTAGCTGCGTGCGTGCTGTGCGGCGCGTTCACGTCCGAAGTCCGCGCATGGAGCGCGCGCAGGCAGCCCACAACCGACAAGCGACAGACGGGAAAAGCTGTTGGCGGCGAGCGGCGCTCCGCTCCAACCGGGTCACCTGCGCCGGAGCAGGGTCTGGACGCGCGCGTCGACGCCGCGCTGTCGGTCCGACCGTTGTCGCCCCGAACGCTGGTCCCGTTGCTGCGGCAGGCCGTTGCCGCCCGCGAGGTCGCGCTGGTCGGCCGTATCGCATCCGCGCTCGAGCATGAGGCTAGCCCCTCTATCGACCAACTGATTGCGGCGGCGCAGGCGCTCGGGTCCGACCATCCCGCGACGCGCCGTCTTTGGCAACGCGCCTGGCAAGGCGTTGGACGCAAAGGCCTTTTCGCCGGCGTCATCGCGGAAGGATTGGCAGACACGCTGCTGGCCTCCGGCAAGGCTGACGAGGCACACACAGTCGTCGTCGAAGCCCTAGGTCGCGCTCGCGCTGGCCAGCGTCGCGGCTTGTACGACCGCCTGGCCGCGATCGCCCGACTGCGCCACGAAGTCGCTGAGACGGCCACCGACCTCGCGGGACGCAAGGACCCCGATGCGCTTGTCGTCGCTGCGGCGCTGCATAGCGAGTCCGGTGGCGACGAGGCTGCGCTGGAGACCTTGGACCGCGCATGGCGGGGCTATCCCGGTCACCGGGCCGTGCAAGGCGCGCTGGTCCAACTGCTGGTTCGCCTGGGTCGACGCGAAGAGCTGCGCACGGTGCTCGACCAGGTCGTTCGCCTCGCTCCTGCGGACCCCATGCCGTATGTCGCCCTGCTCGACGCCCACATTGCCGCCCGTGACGCCTACTCGGCGCGCAAGCTTATCGACGAACTGGCGGGGCGCTACCCGCGCCACGACATTCTGCTCGAAGCGCTGGTCGACCGCGAACAGCGTCTGGGCGACGAGGGCGCGCGCATCCGCAAACTGTACGAGCGCCTGCTCGCGGCCGCACCGCAACAGATCCCCTACGCCGAAGCGTTTGCAGAATGGTTGCTGTCGCGCGGTCGGTCGGAAGAGGCCATGGACCTGCTGGCAAAATCGGCCGGGCGCGGCAACAGCGCTCAAAGCGAGCTGCGTCAGGCGCAGGTGCTGATTGGGCACCGCATGGCGAAAGCCGCGCGTGGCGTGGTGGACAAGCTGGCCGCGCGGCTGAGCGATGACCCACAGGTGATTCGCCTGCAAGCGCAGTTGGCCGAACTGGAGGGACGCAGTCGCGTTGCCGAGCAGCACTGGCTACAGCTCACGCGCCTGGGTTCGGATCCAAGCCCGGCTGATCGCAAGCGTGCAGCCGATGCACGGCAAGCCTACGTGGCGCTGCTGCGCCGCGAGCACGCACTCGCCGCGCGACGGACAGCCTTGCAGCGCGAAGTCACTGCCGGCGAGCCAGAGCTGGCCAGCGCCCTGGTGTTCATGGACGTTGCAGCACACGACGAGGACGAGACACTGCCCGACGGCGCAGCCTGGACGGCCGTTGCGGAGGCGTGCCTGCGGCGCTGGCCCATGGACGCCGAGGTGCTGATGATGGTGGCCACGGGCCTACTGCGCCGCGACCGTGTCGACGCCGCGACCGAGGCGGCGCTGCGCCTGCAAGCGCGCGAACCGGACGCTGCCGAGCCGCTGCTGCAACAGTTGCTGGACCACGCGCTAGCGCGCGGCCAGTCGAGCGTCGCGTCGTCGATCGAGGCGGCAATGCTCAACCGCGGCGGCACGCCGTCGGTCAGCAGTCTGCTTAGGCTCGGCGACTTGCACCTGCGGTATGGTGATGCCACGGGCGCCGTCGAGCTGTACCGGCGCGCGGCAGCGCAGCGCGCCGATACGCGCGCAACTGCACGCCTGGCGGCCCTGTACCGGCAGACGGGCGAGCCCGCACTGGAAGAATCAGCGCTGCGTGACATCGTGCAGCGGTCTCTGGACCCCGACGAACTCGACACGGCGGGCCAGCGGCTGGTCACCGTAGCGTTGGTGCGCGGTCAAACCGCGGAGCTTGTGCGCTGGCTCGACGCCATCGCGCCGCAGCACGCCCGCCGTGACGCCGTTGCGCGGCTGCGCTCGGCGGCCTACGACACCTGGCTGCGGGCGCAAGCAGCGCTCGATCAGGCGGCCGGTCGCACGGCGCCGTCACCAGGCGCATTGGGCGAGGCGCTCGGATCCGGCGATTTGGGTCAGCAGATCCGGGCGCTGCGCCACCACGCAGCAGCGCGGCGCTTGCTGCCAGCTGCTCAGGCGCGCCAGCTGGCGCAGAGTTCCAACCCGGCGATTCGGCGCGACGTGGCCCTTGCGCTTGGGGCTGTTGGCACAGCGGCCGCGACGGAAATCCTCCGCGATATCTTGTTTGAAGGCATGGATCCCGACGAAGAGGTGCGCGTCGCGCAGCTGCTGGCCCTCGCCAATTTGCCTGCAGTCACTGGCCTGGATCCGGTCCTCGATCGCGTGCACAGCCGCGCCGATCGGTCACTTGAGGTGCTGCTCGTCGGCGTGCACGGCTCGCCCGCGCTGCATCAAGCACTGTTGGCCGCCCATGGCCGCGACGGCCGCGACACGTCGCTGGCGGCCCTGTTGGCAATGGGCGCGATGGCCGGCCGCAATCGGACCGCGCCGGAGACCGACGCCTTGCTGCGCGTTCTGCTGCAAGAGGTTGCGCAGCTTGACACCGCTCCGCCAGACGTCGCACGGGCACTGTGTGCGCTGTGGGCCTTGCGTGCCAGCGGCCATAGTGGATGTTCCGAGCTGCTGCTGCGCATTGCCGTTGCGACGCCCAACCTGACGGTACGGGCCGCGGCTCTCAACCTGCTGGCGACGGCAACTGCCCCGGCGCTTGCACTGCCGCTGCCGCAGATTGGCCAGCACGACGATGTCCGGGAGTTGAAAGCGGCGTCGATGCAGCGCACGCTGTCTCCGTGGGCACGCCAGGACCCGGCTGCGGTCGCGCGCGTCTTGACAACCCATGCGGCCGGCCTCTCAGCACAGATCGAGCGAATGCGCGCTGGGCGACCCAGTGAGCGGCAAGCCGTGACGCAGTTCTGCGCGGATATTGCTAGTGTTGTTCCCCAGTTGCCTGCTTGCGCCCAGCACGAATCGCCACCGGTAGCGCCATGACACAGCATCGCCCACCCGCCGCTCAGCCTGCCAAGACCGAGGCACCACGGCCGATTGCCACCAACAAAAAGGCCTTTCATGACCTCGCGGTCGAGTACACGCTCGAGGCCGGTGTCGTACTGGTCGGCAGCGAAGTCAAGAGCCTGCGTGCGGGTCACTGCCTAGTCCAGGGTGCGCATGTTCGGGTTGTCGATGGCCAGGCTCAGCTTTTCGGGCTGACGATCCGCGAGTACGCGTGGGCGCACCAGTTCAACCACGAAGCGGCGCGGCCGCGGCGGCTGTTGCTGCACAAGCGCGAGATCGAGCGACTGGGCCGGGACCTGCAGGCAAAGGGAACGACGGCGGTCCTGGCTCGCCTGGTGTGGGTCGGCAGCCGCGTCAAGGCCGAAATCGCCATCGGCACCGGCAAGAAGGCCCACGACAAGCGCGACGCCATCAAGGAACGCGAATCCAAGCGCGACATTGCCCGGGCAATTCGCTGATCGCGCGTTTGGCCGGATTCTGGCATCGTAGCGCCATGGCCCACTCGCATTCTCACCGCGGCACTTGGACACAAAGGGCCGCTGCCGTGGCTCTGGTTTGCGGCTTGGCCGGCTGCCTGTCGCCGAGCATTCAGCGGCGCGGCTTCGAGGCCGACGGCGACGATGAGCCGCCGAGCAACGCGGTGTACGGCGAGCTTTTCGGCAACGGCATCCTGATGACGCTGAACTACGAGAAGATTATCGACGGCAAGGTCTTCGCGCGGTTCGGCGCGTTCTGCGTGCCCGACGAGTCCATCGCCTGCCCGTTTTCGGCGCCGGTGATGATTGGCTACCTGCTAGGTCCTGGCGCCAATAAGTTGGAGTTGGCCTTCGGCCAGTTATGGATCTGGAATCAGCCGCTGCGCGGGTGGACCATCGCCCAAACCGCAACCATTGCCTGGCGTTATCAGCCTTTGCGCCCCGGGATGATGTGGAAGGTCGGCTGGACGCCGATCCTAGGCGCCGGCCCGGGTCAGAACGAGTCTGCGCCGATCTGGCTTGGCGTTGCGAGCGGTTTTGCGTGGTAGCGCAAGCGTTGACTGGGCCGACCGCGCCCTACCCTATTGATACCAAACGCTCAAATTGTCCACGCCGAAAGCTTCGTCGGTCGTGGGCTGGTCCAGCGTCGACGTCACGATGTAGCTGACCGTCGGCTTGTTGTGTGGCGTTACGATATTGAAGCCGAAGGCGGCCTCTGCGAAGCCGGTCTGACCACACTGCGACGGCGGCGCGGGCGTGACAAACTTGTGCGATTGCTGCCAGACGGCCGCGCCATCGAGCTTGACAACGGCGTTTTCACCGTCCCATGAGTCGATGGCGATGAACGTCCCGATGATGCGCACCGAGGTGTGCGCTGGAAGGCCAGTGAGGTTCAGCGTGTAGGCGGTGCCAGCCCCAGCGGGGCCGAAGCCGCCAAGCAACGTCCCGAATGTACCACAAGTCGTCAGCTGCTGCGGCGTCCACTTGCCCGAAGTTGCTGCGTTGTCAAAGACATCCAATGAGACGCGTGTCCAGCCATACTCGCAATAGACTTGCGTGGCTGGCGCCCCGTCCGTGCCCTTGATCCAGTAGGGCCCGGGCGGCAGGGCACTGAACTGCTGCGCCAGCGCCAGGCATGAGTCCACGGCGAATTCCGGAGCCGAGCCGGGCAGACCGCACTTCTTGCCGTCGCCGAGCAGCCCCGCGTCGCAGGCGCATGTGTACGCGCCTGGCGTGTTGGCACAGGCTGCGGCCACGTCGCAGATGCCGGTGCTCGGGATGACCTTGAGGTTGAAGATCTTGACGCCAGGCAGGTGATTGGCACCTGCGTCGCCGGTGTCAAACGAGAACCGAATTTGCGCCTGCTTGCCGGCGTAGCCGACCAACCCCACGCCAATCGACTGCGTCTGCCCCATCTTGTTGTTGTTGAGCTTGGTCTTGTCCCACACCTTGACCGGCGTCGTGCCCAGGATCAACTCGACGGTCAGCTTGTCGTAGGTGGTCCCACCCTCAATATTGATATTGGCATCAAACACCAAACGGTGCGCGGGTGCATTGCTGAAGATGATGATCGGCCCGGTCGCGCTGCCGCTGTTGGGCTTACCCGGGGTGTCAAAATTGATGCCTTCGGCGTTGCCGTAGTACAGGATGCCATTGAGATTCTTCCAGCCGACCGTCGTGCCGGTCACGGACGGTGGCGACAGATTCCAGCCTGCAAAGCCTTGCTTGGCAAAGTCCCAGTTCCATTGGGGCTGCGGGCACTCGTCGATGTCGGTGCAGGCCACTTTGGGGTCGCCAGCGTAGCCCGCCTTGCAAGCGCAGGTGAAGCTGCCGACCGTGTTGGTGCAGGTGGCTGTGGTGACGCAACCGCCGTTGTTGGTCGCGCACTCGTCGACGTCCGCGCAGGTCTTGCCGTCGCCTGCGTAGCCCGGCTTGCAACTGCACTTGAACGAACCCGGCGTGTTGGCGCAGGTCGCTTGGGGCGAGCACGTCGTCAGGCTGGCGCACTCGTTGATGTCCGTACAGGTCTTGCCGTCGCCGGTGAAGCCCGGTTTGCACGCGCACGAGGCGCCACCGCTGGCATTGGTGCAGATGGCGTCCGCCGCGCAGCCGCCGTTGCCGGTCGTGCACTCGTTGACGTCGTTGCACACCTTGCCGTCGCCGGTATAACCGGCGTTGCACTTGCAGGTGAAGCTGCCGGCCGCGTTGGTGCAGGTCGCGTAGGGCGAGCAGCCACCGTTGTTGGCCGCGCACTCGTTGATGTCGGTGCAGGTCTTGCCATCGCCGGTAAAGCCAGTTTTGCAGGTGCATGCGAACTTGCCGGGCTGGTTGGTGCAGGTGGCGTTGGCGCTGCAGCCGGCGGTGCCGTTGGTGCACTCGTTGATGTCGGTACAGGTCTTGCCGTCGCCGTTGAACCCGGACTTGCACTTGCACACTGCGGCGCCAAACGACACCGTGCACACCGCGTCGAGCGAGCAGCCACCGTTGTTGGTCACGCAGGGGTCGGTGCTTTTGTAGCAGGCGACGTACGGGTCGCCGGTGATAAAGCCCTTGCCATTGTCGCACTTGCAGATGTCGGGTCCGGCCTGGTTGATGCACACCGCGCCGTTACCGCACTTGAGCGCACCGGTCGCGCACTGGTCGACATCGGCGCAGGTGACTTTGCCGTCGCCGGAATAGCCGTTGTTGCAGTCGCACTTGGCGCTGCCCTGGCTGTTGGTGCAGAAGCCCTGCGAGTGGCACTTGAGCGCCCCGGTCGCGCATTCGTCGATGTCAGCGCAGTTCTTGCCGTCGCCGGAGAAGCCCGCTTTGCACGCGCACTTGAAGCTGCCCGGCGCGTTGGTGCAGGTGGCATTGGCGTCGCACTTGTTGGTCACGGGGCTGGCGCACTCGTCGACGTCGCTACAGGTCTCGCCGGTGCCGCCGTAGCCTGGCTTACAGATGCAGAAGCGGCCGCCCTCGAAATTCTGACAGTCCGCATTGGGTGAGCAGCCGCCGTTGTCCTTGGCACACTCATCGACGTCGACGCACGACTTTCCGTCGCCTTCAAAACCCAGTTTGCAGGTGCACGCAAAGCCGCCGACCGTGTTGCTGCACTCAGCCGCAAGGTCGCAGCCGGCGGTGCCGGCAGTGCACTCGTTCATGTCGGCGCAGCCGAAGCCAAGCGTCTCGCCGCACCCCACTTTGCCCATGCACTCTGCCAGGGTATTGAACACGGTGCTGGGGTTGGACTTGGTGCAGGTGTTCCAGCAGGCTTTGTTGGTGCACGGTTGCAAGCAGCCAAGCAGGGCCTTGCAGGCGGTGTCGGCCCCGCAGGTGGCCCAGGCGTCGCCGCAACTGGCCTGTCCGCACTTGAGCGTCCCTGCGATGCTCTCGACCTTGCCGAAGCCCTGCTTGCACACGCAGTCGTAACCGCCGGCGGTATTACTGCACGCGCTGGACAGGTCACAGCCGTTGGTCTCGGCCGTGCCGCACTCGTCGACGTCGGTGCACACCGTGCCGTCGCCGAGAAAGCCGGGCTTGCACTTGCACGCAAAGCTGCCGGGCGAGTTGGTACACAGCGAGTTGGCGCTGCACTTGTCGCCAGCGAGGCACTCGTCGGTGTCAAAGCACACGGTGCCGTCGCCAAAGTAGCCTTTCGGACAGGTGCAGACGGGCTCAAGCGTGTTGGTGTTGGCGCAGGCGGCCGCGTCGTCGCAAGGGTTGAAGGGGCTGCCGCAGATGTCGAACGACGCAATGGTCACCTGGGGGCTCTCCACTTTGGCCAGGCTGGCATCGCCGTCGCTGACCACCACCGAACACTTGAGCAGGTCGCCGGCCTTGACAGCTAGTTTGGCACCTGCCAGCAAGTCCTTGACGTTGACGGTCTGATCGAGCGCGCTCGGCGTGGTGTATTCGCCGACCGTCCAGCTCCACTTATAGGTCAACTTGTCGCCATCGGCGTCCGCCGCGGCAACGACCGTCGTGCACGACACGTCGGTCAGCAGGTCCACTGTCGTCGGCGAAATGGCGAGCGACGGAGCTACTGGGGCGGCGTTGGCGATCTGCACCGACGCTGTCGCCTCGGGTCCGCTGGTCTTGGGGTCGTTGGCCTTGACCACCAGCTTCCAGGTGTCGCCCTTGGCCGTCAGCGTGTTGGGCAGCACCTTGCCGGTCTGGTCGGTTGGCTGGCCGTTCTTGAGCCACGCGTAGGTGTAAGTCAGGTCTTTGGCGGTGCGATCGGGGTCGCTGGCCGGCGTGTCGATGTTGGCAATCAGATCGTCAGTGGTGGTTGGATTGGCCGGCAGGATGGTTACGACTGGAGCCCCCGGTGGCGAGTTGATGAGCAGGTTGACGCTGGCCTTGCCGACCTCGCCTTTGGTGTCGGTGGCCTCGCAGGTGATCGCCTGTGCGCCGCCAGCCAGGTTGGCGTAGTCGAATTCGCTGATGCCCGACGCGTCGAGCTTGCCCTCATGGATGACCGTCGCGCCCGCCTTCCATTTGACCTTGATCAGGTCGGGCGAGTCGTTGTCGTCGAAGATGGTCGCCACGAAGTGGATCTTCTGTCCCGGGCTGAACACCGCGTCGGTAGCCGGGCTGTTGATTTTGACCGTCGGCGCCTTGTTGCCGGTGCCGCCGCCGCCATCGGCCGGACCGCCACTGCCGTCGCCACCGCCGGCCGTGTCCACACCGCCGGCGGCGCTGCTGTCCGGGTCGACGACCTGGATCTCGCCGCAGGCGCTGGCCACGGCGAGGGTGACGAGGCAAAGCACCGACAGCTGGCGGCAACCGCGCGCGTCGGCCAACAAAATCATGGGGTTCTGCATGGGATCGTGCCTTTGTGAGCGCCACGCACCGCCGGCCCGTCTAAACGAAGGTGCCGCGCGGCGCAAGATGGTGTAGTGTCGCGGTTGCGCGCCGCCAATGCAACCGCGCAGACCGGGCAGCGTTTGCGGCACAGGATCGGCATCGGGGGTGCAGAGTGTTGAACGCAAGGCACTTTTTCATGACCGCGTTGACCGCGTCGCTCGCGCTTGGCTGTGGCGATCCTGCGCCCAACGGTGGGACGACGACCGATGCCGGCGCCACCGACGCCGCCGCGGATGCGGGCGACGCCGCGGTCAAAGACACCTCGGCCCGAGTTCAATTCTACGCCGCACGGTTTGCATTCCACGGCGGTCCCTACGACGGTCGCGTCATCGAAGTCGACCGCGACCTGACCCAAATCGACAGCGTGTTGATTTACGGCAACACCCACCTGACGCCGCCCGCGGTCGCATTTGGCCTTGAAGACGCCATCCCCCAGCCCGCGACAGCTGCCAATGGCAAGCCGACGATTATCAACCTCGCGTTTCAGCTGCGCTTTGGCATCCTGATCGAGGGCCCCGGCTTTCCGGTCAACACCGGCCAGGCGGGCAACTACAAGTTCGGCTGCAAGGCGCCGCTCGTCCACATCAAGCTCGACACTTGGAACTACCGCACCACCTGCCCGACCGCAGCGGGCGAGCTGGACGTCGACAAGTGGTCCGCGTCGCCCGGCGGCAAATTCAGCGGCAGCCTCAAAGGCAAGGCGCCGATGTTCTTCTTCGACTCGTCGCACACCGATCCCTGCAAGCCCGAGAGTGCAGCGGTGACCTGCAAGGTCACCGACAAGTGGGTTGACTTCGAGGCATCGTTCGACTTCGTGGTGCCCGAACTGAACAAGAACAGCGCCCCCGACGCCTTTCCGTAGGCCGGCGTGGACCTGTCGCGCTCGTGGCATCCGGCCGGCCGCTGGACCGACATGCCCGGCTTTGGCCGCCTGCACCATGTCTCGTTGGGCCAGGGCCCGCCGCTCGTGCTGCTGCACGGCTTCGTGCAGTCGAGCTGGGCCTGGCGCCTGAACCTGGAGGCACTGGCCGAGCACTACACCGTGCACGCGTTGTGTTTGCCTGGCTTCGGCTGGAGTGACAAGCCGCGCACCGCCGGCTATCGACTGGCGACCCAGGCTGAGCGCGTGCTGTGGCTGTGCGAAGAACTGGGCGTCGATCGCGCGCACTGGGTGGGCAATTCGCTGGGCGGCGCGTTGGCGCTGCAAATTGCGCTGCTTGCGCCTGAGCGTTGCAAGAAGCTGGTGCTGGTCAACCCGGCTGGCCGCGACTTGGGCGTTTTCAGCGTTGTGCTGGCTATGCAGCACGCAGTATGGGAGCCTTTGCTGCACGTTCCGGGTGTCAAGTTCGCATTAGGCATGGGATTGCGCCACGTCGCCTACGCGGAGTTGGCGCGCGACCGTGCCTTCGTGCAGCAGTTTCTGGCGCCGCTCGATACGCCAGGCGCCCGTCGGGCGGCGCTGGTGGTCGCACAGCACTATGGCCGCGACCTGCGGGCACTGGAGTGCAGGCTGCCTGAAATCGGTCACCCGGCGCTGGTGCTGTGGGGCGAGGGCGACGGCATCGTGCCGCAGCGCACCGCGGCCAGGACCGCTGCCCTTTTGCCCAACGCGCGCCTGGAGCACTTTGACTGCTCCGCGCACTGTCCGATGGAAGAGGAACCGCGGCGCTTCAACCGAGAGCTGCTGGCTTTTCTGGCCTCGGGGGCATCATGAGCTCGCGCGAAGCCCTCGCGGGCAAACGGATTCTGGTCTTTGGCGGTCACCGTCGTTTGGGCAGGGCAATTGCGCTCGATCTGGCGCGCAAAGGCGCCGACATCACGCTGACCTGTCGGCATTCGGTCGGCGACGCCGAGGCGACAGTGGCGACCATCCTGGCAACGGGCGGTTCAGCACAGTGGCGGCGCTGCGACCTGGCCAGCCACGCCGACATCGCTGATGCGGTCGCCGCGGTACTGACGTCGCGCGGTGGGCTCGACGCGGTCGTGGTCTGCGCCGCTTCGTATCGGCCCGGTGGCGCTGAACCGGCCGCGGGCACGGATGCGCCTGAAATCTTGCACGAAAACGCTTGGGCGCCGGTTCAAGCTGCGTTGGCGGCACGTGCTGCACTGCAGGCTTGCGGCGACGGGCGGGTGGTGTTGCTGGGAGATCTTGCTGGCGTACGACCGTATCGCGGCTACCTGGCGCATTCCATGGCCAAAGCCGCTGTGCACCACGCCGTCGCCGGGCTGGCCGTAGAACTGGCGCCAGAAATCCTGGTCAATGGCGTTGCGCCCGGCGCAGTCTTGCGACCCGACGACCACCCGGAGCAGGACTGGGCGCGCTTGCAGCGCAAAAATCCGCTTGGCGCCGCTGCGCTCCAAGACCCGGAGTTACCCGTTCGCGCCGTATGCGCGGCTGTGGCATTCTTTTTGACCTGCCCGCGGTTCGTGACCGGCCAGGTTCTCGCGGTCGACGGTGGCCGTTCGGCGCAGTGGTAGGCGTTGCGCTTGCCGCGCAAAACCCGGAAAATGCCCGCGGAGGTCTCGATGCTTACCGCCCTGCCCCGCCCCCTGACGTTGCTCGCCACGGCCCTGGTCGCCGTCGCCCTGGCCATTCCCAGCGCGTTCGCGGCGCCACCCAAAAAGACCGGCCCCAAGGTGTCCGAAGGCAAGGCCGGCGTCACCGTGTCGTCGATGACCAAGGGCGCCAAGGTCTTCATCGACGACAAAGAAGTGGGCGAGGTGCCTCTGCCGGGCGTGGTCGAGGTCGAACCGACCCGCCACACAGTGCAGGTCAAGAAGCGCGGCTACACCACCTTTATCGACACCATTTTGCCCAGCCCGGGGCAAATCGTCGAAGTCGAAGCCGATCTGGTAGCGAGCGGCGGCTTCGTCAAAGTCAAAAGCAAGCAGGCCGACCTCAAGCTGCAGTTGCTGGTCGATGGCAACGTGGTCGGCACTACCCCATTTGACGGCGATGTCGCCCCCGGCAAGCATGTCCTTGAGGCGCGCGCCGCTGGCTACCTACCAGAGAGCCGCTCGATCGAGGTCTTCGCTGGCCAGGAAATGGCGCTTGAGTTCGAGCTTAAGCTGGTGCCGGCGCCGATCATCAAGGAAGACAAGTCGCTGCTGTCGCGGTGGTGGTTCTGGACCGCCGTGGGTGCGGCGGTGGTGGGCGGCGTGGCGACCTCGGTGGCGCTGTCGCAGGACACCCACGTGCAGCCCAAGCCGGCTGGCTATGTGCTGGTGTTGGGCAATTGACGCCCCAGCTCTGAAATCGGGCTACAGTTTTTTGCACTGCGTGGCCGCCCCGCCGACGGAACCGTTGAAGATCTTGTTGACATAGCATCGCGTCATGCAAAGGTCGCCAGTCGCCTGCCACATCAGGTTCTTGCCGGCCTTGCACGAATCGCCCGCCTGGCGGCAGATCTCAAAGAACTTCTTGCCGGCTGCGCCGTTGCCCATCGGCCAGTGCACTTTGCCGACCGTCCACAGGTCCAGAGGCTGGAGCTTGAACTTGGCCAGCTTGGTCGCCAGCGCGCCTTGCGCAAACACCGAAACCGTCGCGTAGGCCGTGCCGTAGCCGTAATCTTGCCAATAGTGGACGGCAACCGAATAGGCCACCGGCTTATCCAGCGTGCCTTGCGGTGCCACCAGGTTCAGGTTCTCTGGCCCGCCACCGTCGGTGTCGTCGAGGTCGAGCGTCGGGTCGTCGTCCTTGTTGTTCGGGTCGCCCCAGGCCGGCGCGGCGTTGAACCAGAACGTATCCATCGGGTTGTCGAACCAGGGGTCGGGCGCACCGTCGCGTGGCCAATGTTATGCACCTGCAAGCCGCGGCTCTGGTCCTGGTGCCACAGCCCTCCGTCAAAGACCAGCGACGCCGGCTCCAGCGTCAGTTTGGGCGCCCCGGCCGGCCGCAGCACAAAACACAGGCCCTGCTTGGCGAGGCTGGGGTCGCCCTGCGCCAGGATACACAGCCGGAAGCCAGCCGAAGTCGGATCCAGCCCCCCTGTCAAGCGAATGGTCTGCTCCGTGGCGGCGTCCGCGGAGTCCGGCGGCCAGTCCGCGGGCATCAGCGTCTTCCAAGCCGCTTTCGCACACGGCGTGCCGCCGGCCGCCTGACAGAGCAACGGGTCAGCCACCTTGCCTGCCGCAAGGGGGACGACGGTCACAGCCGTCGGCACGACTACCCCGCCGGGCGGCTTGGCGACATTGCGCAAGCTGAACTCGACCGCAAACTGGCCTTCTGGCAGCCATGCGCTCGGCGGCACGAACACCGTCGACTCCACGGCGATGGGCGTTAGACTGGCCGCGAGGAACACGGCCAATTTGCCGGAGCACCCCGAATCAGACGCCTTCTGGCACGTGAACACATTGCCGATAACGGCAGCTGCACTGTCGTGGTCAGCGCTGGCGGCCGCATCGCTGGCGGAGCGCAACTGGGGCTCGGCACACGCCCACACTGCGACCGCAGCGAGCGCGAAGACCGCACCGAGGCTCAGCGCCTTGCCAGCCCCTGGCCTGGTCTGCGGCATGGCGTTTGTTCATAGGCGGGCAGTGGATTGTCCGCGGGATCCTTGCAGCAAGCGTGTGCGCCCTGGGCCGGTGTGTCAATGGCCAATTCGGCACAGTCGACAGCAACAACGCCTACTTCCGCCCCGCCTCCCAGGCCCGCTGCTTGCTCTCGAGGCGGTCCCACTCGGCGTAAGCCTCGTCTTTGGTCCGCACTGCCGCCTCGTACGCCGCTGTCGCCGCTTGCAAGCGCTGGAAGTCCGACGTCACGCCCGGGTCCTGCAGCGTCGCCTCGGTCTGTGTGACCAGCGCCTCGGCCGCCTCGATCTCGGATTCGATGCCGGCCAGCCGTTTGGTTTCCGCGAAGCTCAACTTTGGCGCAACGTCTGCCGCGGCATAGGAGGCTTTGGGCGCCGCGCGCGCCACTGCGAGGTCTTGCTGTCGGGCCGCGCGCCGGCGTTCGGCCCGATTGGCCTCGAAGTCGCTGTAATTGCCGGCATGAAACTCCAGGCTGCCGTCGCCGGGCAGGTGCAAAATGCCGGTGCAGATGCGGTCCAAGAACGCGCGGTCGTGGCTGACCGTCAGCACGCATCCCGGCCAGGCCAACAGCGCCTCTTCCAACACTTCCAGGGTCTCAAAGTCCAGGTCGTTGGTTGGCTCGTCGAGCAACAGCACGTTGCTCGGCTCTTGCAGGCGCCGTGCCAGCAGCAAGCGGAACTTCTGCCCTCCTGAAAGCGTTGCGGTCTGTTGGCGCAAGTCCTGTGTGCGAAACAAGAACTGCTCCAGGTAGCTGGCGACGTGCTGCTTGCGGTCGCCCAGCATCACCCATTCGCCGCCGGTGGCAGACGCGTTCTCTTGCACCGTGCGGTTGGGATCAAGGCCCGTGCGCTGCTGGTCGATGGACAGCATGGCGGTATTGGCGCCCAACGACAGCATACCGCCGAGCACAGGCACCTGGCCCTGCAGCGTGCGCAAGAGCGTGGTCTTGCCCGCGCCCTTGGGGCCGACGATGCCCAGCCGCTGGCCGCGCACCAGGGTCAGGTCAAACGAGGCTATGGCAACGTGGCCCTTGGTCCGTTGAGCGGCATCTGCGGCAAACCCAACGCGCAAGCCGCGAGCCTCGAGGATGGTCTTGCCCAGGCGCTGTGCTTCACCAAACTGAAAGGTGACGCCGCGCTCCTGGACTACGCGCTCAGCGACCAGGGCCTCGGCAACATCTTGGCGCGCCTTGGGCTTGCAACTGCGCGCGGCCGGGGTGCGGCGCAGCCACTCAAGCTCGCGTCGCAAGCGGTTCTGGCGATTGGACTCTGTACGCTGGGCGAGGTCGGTCTCGGCCAGTCGCGCTTCCAGGTAGTCCTGAAACGTACCGGCATAGCCGCGCAGCTGCCCCCCGCGCAGTTCGACGATGCGGTCTACCACCTGGTTGAGAAAGTAGCGGTCGTGGGTGACCATCGCCAGTGCGCCCGGTTGGCGGACCAGTTCCGTCTGCAGCCAGGCGGTGGTGTCGGCATCCAGGTGGTTGGTCGGCTCATCGAGCAGGACCAGGTCGGCGTTCTGCAGCAGGACCGCCGCCAGCGTAGCTCGCCGCAGCGTGCCACCGGAAGCCAACGCAACCGACAGCGAAGGGTCGCGCAAGCCCAGGCCTTTGAGCGCCTGCTCAGCGCGCAGCTGCCGCTCGTGTGGCTCCATCTCTTCGCGACAGAGCGCCGCGCCCGCCAGCGCCACATCGAGCAGCGTCTTGGCGTCGCCTACAACCGGCTCTTGCGGCAGCCAGGCCACAGTAGCGTGCTGCCGCAACCTCAGTTCGCCGCGATCCAAGGGCTCGCGACCCGCCAGGATCTTGAGCAGCGTCGACTTGCCGCAGCCGTTCTTGCCGACGAGGCCGATTTTCTCGCCGCGGCCGACGTGCAGCTCGGCGCCATCCAGCGTCGCGGTCGCGCCAAAAGCCTTGTGCAAATCGAGGGCGGCTAGCAGCGGCATGGACACGCGAGGGGGTGCGCCAAAGTGGCGCAAGGAGGCGCACCTTGGACGCGAGCGCCGCGCAGTTCAAGCGCCAGCCAGAATGCCCATCAGTCCAAGCCCGCAGGCAAAGTAGACGTCTACCGCACGAACACCGCGAAGTCGACTTGCAGTGTTGCGTTCTCAGGCCCGCACTTGTTGCTCCACACCGAATTGCCGCAGCCGTTGTCGTTGACGAAGTTGTCGCCAAAGCCCATCGGCCCAGGGTGATAGCCAAAACTAGGCTGCGCCTCGTAGGTCAGCGGGTAGTTGCTCTGGCTGGGAACGATGTGCCGGCCGCCGTAGCCGCCTTGGACGTTGTGGCCATTGCAGTCGACGATGCTGCAAATCGAGCTGATCTCGGTGCCGAGGCGCACGGTGTTGACTGCGTTGGTGCCGCCCTTGCCGGTCGAGTTCATGATGAGCGGCAGGCCATTGTCGATGAACACGTCGCCCGCGTTACGGCTGTACGCGCCAGGCTTGGAGATGCTGCCAGAAGTGTCGACTTTGCCCGTCGACAGCTGCGTGTTGGCGGGCAGCTGCAGCCAGTCTGCAAAGGTCTTGCCCTGCTGATTGGCGGTGACGGTCATGCGCGCAAACGACGCCGGCTGACTCCACTCTGCGCCTTCCTTGTGCGCCCACACCAGCACTTCGCCGCCAGCGACGGCGCCGTAGGCCTGCCCCTTGTAGTCGTTTTGCATCGCGGATGCGCTCGAGCCGTAAAGCTTGTCGGTTTTGAGCCAGAAGTCGGTGTCGCTGTACGCGCGCATGGTGCTGTCGTTGGTGTCGAGGTTGAACACCAGCGTCCAGCCGCCGCCGGCCGTGGTCATGTCGCAGTAGGCCTCGAACGGCGGGTTGGCGCCCAAACCGTCCGGGTCGAGCCAAAACACGCCGGTCTTGCTGAACGGCGCCTGCGTCAGGATCTGTTTGCAGCTGGTGCCGGGGCTCTCTTTGTTGCCGGGCACCGACAGCGCCAGCGCAAAGAATGCTGCGCCGTTGCAGACATACATGACGTTGTCTTTCTTGTTGGCGTACATGTAGCCAAAGCGGCTGGGATCACAGGTGATCGGGTGCTTGTCGAACACGCCGAGCTGTAGGCCGCCGTCGAGCAGCAGGTCGCCCTTGACCTGCACCTTCTTGCTCGACAGGGTCTGAATGCCGATGGCCCAGTTGAAGCTGCCGTCGTTGACAAACGGCGGTTTGCCGGGCGGCACCGCGATGGCGGCAGTGTCCTTGACGACAATCGACCAGGTGCCCTTGATGTTCTTGCCCAGCCAGTCGGCGTCGAGGTTGCCCGTATCCAGCTTGTCGGTGTCGTTGTACTTGGCCGAAAAGGTGTTTCCGACCTTGCTGCCTTTGTACAGGATGTACGGGTTGGACTGGCCAGGGCCGAACAGCTCAATGATGATTTTGCTGACGTCTGAATTGCTGACCGCCACTTCGATCCAGATTTTCTGGGTGACGCCGATATCTGGAAAATCGATGGTGTTGGGCGAACCGGCGGAGAGGCCGTCTTTGATGGCGACATCTTGGGTGCCTGAGACCTTGTCGACGAATTGGTTCCACAGCAAGTCGTTGGAGATCTCGTTGAGCAGGTCGGGGGCGATGCCGCCCTGGCCGCAATCCAGGCTGCCATCGGCCTTGATGCCTTTGACGAACAGGTTGGTGCCGCACGCCGCGCCGACCTTGGCCAGCACTGGCGTGTCTTTGAGGTCGCCGTAGGCGCCGGTCTTGGCCACGTCGGCAAGCGCCGAGGTCTTGGCGTACGCCCCAAGGTCCGCCGTCTTGGCGTACGGCGCGAGGTCCGGGGTGTCCTTGAGGTCGGCGTAGCTGCCTGACTGGGCGATTTTGGACAATTCCGAGGCCTTGACGAACGGCTGCAGCACTGATGGGTCAAGGTGTCCGACCTTGATGCACCCCGAGCAATCGACACCCTCGGCGATGGCCGCGCGCAGCGCAAATGGGATGCCCGACAGCGGACGGCGCGGCAGCTCCGCATCGCTGCCGACTTGCAAGCCGATCCAAGCGGCGGGCAGGTTCAGGGCCGTCGCCGACAGCGGCGTCTTGCTGCCCAGGATCTGACTGAACTGGCCGGCCTTGACTGCCAGCGTCACACCCGACTCGGTCCAAACGGCGGTCCCGCCGGTCTCGGCGGCGTAGATGGCGACGGTGACCGTGTAGTTGCCATCGGCGACCGGTCCGCCACCAGCCGAAAGCAGCACGCCCTCGATCGCTGTGGTCGCGGGTACGGCCGCAAAAGCGGGCGCGGCGAGGGCGAGCGGCGCCAAGGCGGCGGCGGCCGCGCGGAGCAAACGGGTTGGCACCATGGGGACCTCCGGAATGAAATACCTGGGTTGCGCGCTGGCTGGCGGCCAAATGGCGCCGTAAACAACGGCTGGCGGAGCGCGGTCGGACGTGAGCGGCGGCGGCTCGTGGCCGCAAGGTGAACTGAAATGGTGCGGGCGTCAAGAGCAAAACGCGCCGTAGGCACCCCTGCCTGCGATGCGGTGCAACCCGGTCCCGGGTGGCGGCAAACCGCACAGATAAACCACGTTACAGCGGTTTTGACCGATTGCCGCGGTTTGTTCGGCGAAAATTGGTGTCGCCTGCGTGGCGCGGGGTAGGCGGCTGGCACGTGTGCGGGTCAAGCGCCGTACACCGAACTGATGCCGCACAGGAGCGGCCTGGGTGAATTGCTAGTCAATGCGATTTGGGCGCGTCGGCGAAGCGCCGACCGGGCTGCGAGTCGCCGAAACGGCGACCGGCGTCGGACGCCGCCCTGCGGGTCTGCATCCCTCGCGCGCTGTCGCCCATGCGGATGGGCCAACGTGATGCCGAGGGCCTGTATCGCTTCATCGCCAACGACGAAGTGACGACCGAGCGAATTACGGCGCCGCACGCCGAACAGACGGTGGCACGGAGTCGCAAGCAGGGTGCGGTGCTCGTGCTGCATGACACGACGACGTTCGATTTCGGCAACGACTCTTGCCGGTCAGGTCTGGGCGACATGTCTCGCGGTGGCAAGGGCTTCTTGGCCCACGTTTCACTGGCGTTGGCGGAGGCCTCTTGGCGACCCCTTGGCGTGTGGGCACATCGTGAGCTTGTGCATGTTGGCAGGCCGATGGTGCAAGGCAAGGCCAGGGCTTCTCGCGTCAATCGCCGCCGTGCGACCGACCCGGACAACGAGTCGGCACGCTGGGCGGAGCAGGCGCTGCAGGCGGGCAAGATGCTTGCAGGCGTGGAGCGGGTGCATGTCGCCGACCGCGAAGCCGACGACTACAAGTTCTTCTCGGCACTGCTGGATGCCGGAGAGTCGTTCGTGACCCGCAGCAGTACCGATCGCAGACTCGGGGACGGCGGCAAGCTGCACACCCGGATGGCCGGCATGGTCGCGCAACTGTGCCGCGAAGTGTACCTGAGCCCGCGCAGTCCGGCGGCTGCAGACAAGAAGCGCAAGACCCATCCGCCGCGCCAGTCGCGGATGGCCAAGCTGGAGATGAGCGCTGGCACGATCGAGATTCGGCGGCCCGAGGACGCGCCGGCGATGACTCCGGCCACGCTGCGCTTGAACTTCGTGCTGGTGCAGGAAGTCGAAGTGCCCGAAGGCTGCCAGCCGGTGGTGTGGCGGCTGGTCACGACGCTGCCAGTGGACACGGCAGAGGAGATCGCGCGCGTGGTCGACATCTACCGCGCCCGCTGGGTCATCGAAGAGTTTTTCAAGGCTTTGAAGACTGGCTGCGCGTTCCCCAAGCACCAACTCGAAAGCGTCGAGGGCCTGTGCAAGCTGCTGGCATTGCTGCTGCCGGTCGCATGGAAATTGCTGGACCTTCGCACCGTCGCTCGGACCGACCCGGACGCTCCAGCCACCGTCGTACTGACCCCGCAACAAGTCCGCGTCCTGCGGGCCTTGCACGACAAGCAGCACCCGAAGTCGCCGCTGCCGGCCAAACCCACCGTCCGCGAGGCGACGTACGCTGTTGCCAGGCTCGGCGGGCACTTCAAGCAAAACGGCGACCCGGGCTGGCAAACGCTGGGCTACGCCATGCAACGCCTGCTCCAAGCCGAACAGGACGCATTGGCCTTGCGCAACGTGCGCCTCGCACCGCCGCAAGCCCGCAGCTGAACGCAACAGGAGGCACGCACCCAGACACCCTGACGCAAACTAATACCTGACAGAAACGGACGCTGATCCGCAGCAAACGCACGCCGCAATTCAGCCCAACGCGCACGCTGGCACCCGCGAGACCACTGCGGTCGCCGCAGGTCAGTTGCGGATGCGGAAAAATGCGATCAATCTTCAGCGCAGAGGCCTGTCCGCACCCAAAAACCTGGAACTTGCGATTGCCTTGGCAGCGCCGAGGCCGTGTGTGGCAACGCACACAGGCAGTGCGCCGTTGCCAGGACCACAGGGCGGGTGGCCAATTCTCACCCATACCTCGGCACCTCACCCGCCCGCACCCTTGCCCAAGCCTGTGCAAAAATCTGGTGCAACGGCCGCAACGCCAACACCCGCCCAAGCGGCGGCGCCTCGCCCTGCCAATACAGCGGCACCTTCCACGTCTCTAACGGCAGGTCGGGCGCTTTGCGTGCATCCCATCCGCCCGGCAGAAAGTCCTCGCGACCGGCGCGCGGGCGCTTGGCCTGCAAGACCAGCTTGCTGTCGCGCAGCACCTGCAAGTGTCCTTTCACTTGCGCAGCGGTCTGACCGTTCCAGGTCTGCAGGTTCTTGAGCGTAGGCTCGGCCAGCGACAGCAGCTGCAGGTACAAGGCCGCTGCGTCCCGCGGCAATCCAAGCTTGTGTGCAGCGGCGTCCACGACATCAGGTGCCGACTGCCGCGGGTCCATTTCCCAGCCACCGTCTGCGACAGGACCATGGGCAGCGCGCTCCGCCAAAGCCGCTGCATCGTCACTGAGCAAGAATGCCAGCGCAGCCGGCAGGTAGTCGGTACTGCAGTAGCAGTGCTCGGCCAGCTTGAACACCAGGTCGTCCGCTGCCAGCGTCTGCACGTGCGCCGGGCGCAGCGCGAAGTCGGCGTAGTCCTCGCCCAGTAGGTACACCAACCGCCCGGTGTCGAACGCCTTGGCCGGCTCGTCTTCGTCGTCGCCCGCCGGCAGCGCGTACGGTTGGCCGCCCAGCGACTTGACCAGGGCTTTGAGCGCTTTGGCGTCTTTGGGGCTCTCCGTATCCCAGCGGCCGATCGGCAGCAACAAATCCGGGTTGCGCAGCCGCTCACGCAATTTCGCCAGCGCCAGCGGCAGCACTTTGCGCGCACTGTGCCCAGCCGGCAGCTGAGTGGCCAACCACGCCAGCAGCCGCGCGCAATCGACGAGCAAGTCGGCGTCAAGGGTCGCGCCTTCGGCTTTGGTCATCGGGTCGCCATCGCGGTCGAGGTACCACTGGGCATGGGTGGTCAGGACGGGACTGCCTGCAGGATTGACCATCGCCGCCAGTGCACCGTCTGCGTCATTGAGGTCGGGCAGCGCGGTGTTGACTTGGGCGAGCAGTTCGGCGAGCGCCGCGTCGTGCGCGGTGTGGGTGGCCTTCCAGGCCGCAGCCATCCGGTCGACCGGTCCTGCGTCGCCTGCCAAGGGCGCCCAGAGCTCGGCTGGGTCGCCTGCCGCGGCGGCACCATAGAGTTGGCGCAAGCTGTCGTCGTCCTCGCGAGCCAGCGCTTCTTTGGCCTTGGCGGCTTCGGGCAGCTTGACGCCGAGCTTTTCGCGCAGCTCCTTGCCCAGGAAGTCGTGCGCCCATTCGTTGAACCTGGGCAGTCCTGCCCAAAGCAGCGCAGCCACGGCCGGGGCCATGCCGGCCCGTTCGGCCAATGCGGCAGGCACCGCGATGTCCCAAGTTGGCGCACCGTGATCGGCGAGCAGAGCCAAGAATGCCTGCAGCCAGCCACGTTCTCCGCCTGCCGTGTGCACGACGATGTCGCCGTCGCCTGCGAGCGTCGCCCCGACCGGTGTTTCCCAATCCAGGTCACCGCGCACTTCGAGCAGCTGCAGCTCGATGCCGTCGTCCTCGTCCCACCAGTTGTCGTTGCGCACGAGGTATCGATGACCGCCGACCGCAAACGTCCAAGCATTGGCAAAGCTGGGTTCGTCGTCGTCGTCGTCGTCGTCGGCGTCGCGCAGCAGCCACGGCAGCTTGGGATCCTTGACCCGCAGGTTGCAGATGCGCAGTTGCAGGTCGTCGACCAGCGGCGTCTGCAGCAGCGCCTCGAAAACCCGCACGCCGGGGCCGCGCGCCTCGTCGTCGCCGTACACGCCGGTCAGACGAAACGCCAGCGCCCGCAGGTGGCCCAGCCAGCCAAACCAGGCGAGATCCGACTGCGCGCAGGCCTTGGGCGGCTGGTCATTGGGCCCCTCTAGCAACCGCACCACCGCGCCGATCTGCTGGGTCAGGTCCTCGCTGGCGTAGCGGCTATCGTGGGCCACTTTGCCAAACGCCGCCAACGCGCCGTCGTCGTCCACCCGAGGAGTCAGCAAGACCAGTGTGTCGTCGCCCTGCTCTGCCTGGGCCCCGTCGGTCACCTTGCGCAACGCCGCCGCGAGCCTTGCATAGCGCAGCGCCCAGTGGGCGACGCCCATCGCCAACGAACCGGCCGTGCCGAGAAAAGCCCCGACAGCGGTCGCTAGTTCTGCGCCCGGCTCGGCGGCCTTACCCCCAGTCGCGGTCAGTGCGATTCCAGCCAGGTCCAGCCAGTGGCGCGCAGTGTCGTCGTCGAGTTGTCTCAGCCGCCGACTGCCGACCGCGTCGCGCGCGGCCAGATAGTGCCAGCAAGCCCGCGGCGGAATCCGCGTCCACACGCCGGGCAACGGCGCGTCGTCATCGAGGTTTTCGAGCAACTCGCCCGTGGCTGCCAGGTGCAGATTGCCGGTGGGGCCGTTTTCGACCACGTAGTGCCAAAGCTCGGTGCCGTGCACCGCCAGCAGGCCGACCGGCGCTTCTTCGACGTCGCCCATCCACTCAATGCCGTCGATGCGGCGCAGGTGGTAGCGCTCGCGGTCGCCGGTGGCGCCGAGATCTGTCGCCCGACGCACTGTGCAACCGACCAAACCGTCGCGCAAGCCGAGCGGACTGTGCGACAGGCCAGGCGGCGCCGGCAGCAGACACGAGGCGTCGACGCGCAACTCCCAACCCGCCGGCGCAAGCGGCGCCATCACCGCGGGCCACGAGCGTCGACGGCGTTCGCCCGTCGCGGGATTCAGTTCTTGCAGCCGCGGCAGTCCATCGGGCGGCTTGGGGTTGCCGTCGTCGTCCTCGTCGTCTTGGTCGTCAAGCGACAACCAAACACCGGCCTGGTCGCCAAACACCGGAAAATCGCTTTCGACCTTGGTGTCGCCCACCCGTACGGCTCGACCGCCGAGAGACAGACTGCCGTCGGCCAACAGCACGCCGGCGCCCTCGCCGCGCGGCAGCTCGTACTCGTCCGAGAAATCAAAGGTGTCCGCGGGCTTGCCGCTCCAGTACGCCTTGGTGTCGTGTCCTTTGTCGCGGAACACCACCAGCAGCTGGCCGTCGGCGAACAGCGTGCGGCGCAAACGCGCTTTGGCCGGCAAGCGAAAAACATGGCGGAAATGCTCGCCTTGCGGCCCCAGCACGATCGCCTGCCTGGTGTCGTGCAGCACCAAATAGGGCCACACACCGCTGCGCCAAACGTCGTCGGGGTCGTCACCGCCGAGCTCAACGAGTGCTGCATCCCAGGCCGGCCATGCCCACTCGTCGAACACCCCTGCGCGCAACTGCGCTGCCAGCCGCGGCGCCAAGTCTACCGCTCGCAGTCGGGCCATCGCCTCGGGAAACTCGCGCAGCGTCGCCTCAGGCACCTCCTCTTGCAGCGACTCGACCGCAGCAGCGATGGTCGGATGAAAACCTTGGGCCACCTCGCGGGTCTTTTCCAGCAAATACGCGCGACGGGCCTCGGTCAGGGCTACCATAGCCGGCGCCACCTTGACGAAGTCGTCGTCATCGAACGCGCGGGCCACTGCTGCGGCCACCAACGGTCCAAAGCGCAGATCGGCGACGACGTAAGCGGGATTGCGCGGCCGCGCCTCGCCATCCTTGGCCACGGCCGTCGCCCAGGTGCGCAGGTCCAGCGACCCATCGTCGCTGGGGTCGGCTACCGGCACGCCCAGTTCCAGGCACAAGTCCAGCAGGTCGACCGGGTAATCGGTGTGGTATGACTCCTCGTCCTCAAAGCGCAGCGGCACGCCGTCCGCGCGCAGACGTGGCGCCAGCTTGCGCAGTCAGCCAAAAACCGCTGTCGGCGGGTCGTCGCACTTTTGCAGCAAGCGCGACAGCCAGCCGGCAGGCCCGCCGAGCGGCTCCTGCGCCCGCGCCTTGCTGGCGGCCATCTGCTCCAGGCAACCGCTGTCGGCGAGCATCGCCAGCCACAGCGCCAAGAACTCGTTGTCGTCGTCGAGCCACTGCGGCCAGGCCGCCAGCAATGCATCGCGCACGCCGTGATCTGCCCTGCCCTCTGCCACCCAGCCCTTGCGTGTCGCCTTCCAGAACTCAGCCGGCGCCCGCCCCAGACTCGACGCCCCAACCAGCGCCCGCACCAGCTCCCGATCGGCCAGATCGGCAGCGATGCCAGCGCCTTTGGCCAGCTTGCGCAGGTCGGCCGCCATGGCCGCCCACGGCGGCACGCCACCGCGCACTGCACGCACGCACAAATCGCGGTACACCGGATAGGCAGCTGCAGCACCGTGCTGGCGCTCCAGGTCCTTGGCGTACGCCGCCAGCGACTTGACCGCAATGGCGCCCGACAACGCGAACTCGAGAAAGGCTGTGGAACGCTCGCGTTCGTCGACTTGGAGGGCGTGGTGCGCCTCGGCCTGCCGCGCCTTATCGAATGCCGAGGCCGCCAACGCCGGGCTACCCGCTGCGAGAAAGGCGCGCGCGGCTTCCTGCCAATAACTTGGCAAGAAGTGCGGGACTTCGCGGCCCAGTCTTTCGGCGATGGCGTTGAATTCGTCGCGGGCATGGCCCGGCTTGGTCGCCGCCCGCGCCGCTGCTTTCTTGAACTGACGCAGAATCTCCAAGGCATAGCGCGCGCGCTTGGGGTCGTGGACGAGGGCCCAGCCGGGAAAGCCGAGCGCCCGGCGCCGCACCACGCCAACCGTAGAGGGCTCCGCCGTCGCCGAAAACCCGAGCGTCTCGAGTTCCGCGTCCAATCCGGCAAGCTGCAAGCTAGGGACCAGTTGCACGACCACGCGGTCGCCAAGCGCCGGATGGCGGAATGTGCGGGCGACCAGCGTGTCGGTGTCACTTTCCGTCGTCGCGTGTTGAGCGCTGACGGGCAGACAGCCGCCCGCCGCCAGGATCGTGGCCGGGGCCATGGTGGCTTGGAGCAGCGCGGTCATGGGGCCTCCCGTCAATCTTCTTTGGTTTTCTGGACCCGTTGCGCGTAGACCAGGCTCGCCATCCGCACGCCCTCGCTGTACGCGACCGGGCCGACATCGCCAAGGCGCAGGGTCCGATCGCAGTCGTCGACCCATGACAGGTCGCCGGTCTCGGTCTCCCACTCAGGGTCACCCTCGCCGACCCAGTAGCGGGCTTCGACGACGCGGCCGCCCTCCCAGACCCGGCACTGGGCGTTGCCACCGCGCACGCGGTAGCCGAGCTTGGCGCACAGGCCGAGCACGTGGCGTAGCTCTTCAAACGACCCGTCCGCATAGCTGTCGACGCTGGCCGCATCGGGGTCGTGGCGCGGCGGCCTCGCAAACGTCTCGCGCAACAGCTGCGGCAGCACTTGCCCAACGCCGATTTCGCTAGCGAGCGCACGCCAGTCGCCCAGGTCGGCCAGCAGGATTGGGTGTGGCAGCCGCACCGCCGCGGCCCTGAGCCAGACGCTTTCGCCGTCGAGGTTGACTGCGCCAATGCCCCGTTCAATGTCGACAGCCTGCAAGACGCCGACTTGGCCAGCAAGCGGGCGCCCTGCATCGTCCAGCGCCTCGACCACCGCGCCGTGCAACACTGCGCGCCAGTCTGGGTCCGGCCACACCGCGTGCAGCACCGCAGCGGGCACCGGCAGCGAACGCAGCATCCAACCTTCGGCCGCGGCAAGGCTGTCGGCGCGGTGCCGGGCCATCCGCTCAGCCGTGGCGAGCAACTGTTCCGCCAGATCACTGTCGCGCACGGCCTTGGGCACGCTCGCAAGCACGCTGCCTTTGGCATTGCGGCACAGCAGCTTTGCCCCGTCCAGGGCAAGCTGGTACCCAGCGTCCGCTGGCAGCCAGGTCAAGGCAGCCATGGCCGCGGTCGGTTTCGCGGGGGCTTTGGGCATGGCGAACTCCGTCACAATTGCAGCGGTAGCCTAATCCAGGTGCGCGGACCCGGGCAAACCTGGATACCGGCCAACGCCACGAGATTGCCACCAACTGGACCATTTGCGTTGACACCCCTGGCAGGCGGGGGCAGCATGGCCCCAAGGTCCTGGCCAGCTTGCGCGCGCCAGGGTCGAGCGCCAGCGGGCGGCGCCCAGCGCGGTCGTCGCCCCAGGGAGGATCGCATGAGTACCCACCAAGAACGCGAAGCCGCCTACATCAGCAAGGCCATCGAGGCTCGCGGCATCCACGGCGTGCACGTCGATGTCGACGACCAGCACGTGACCTACCTCGACGGCGAGGTCAAGAACAACGACGAAGAAGCAACTGCCGTCGAAATCGCTTTCGCAGCCGGCGCCGCGGAGGTGGTCGACGGCCTGATCTACCCGGGTCAGCACGTCGTCACGCACCACGTCGCCGCGATTACTTCTGGCATTCCGGCCAATCACCATAAGGACAAGGTAGAAGGGGCCCACTAGCCCAGCGGTGGTTCGGCCCGCGCCGACCGAACCTGTCTGGCGACCACAGCTGTGGCGGGGCCTGAGCCGCGCCGATTGAGGCGCTATGCTGCAAATCCATCACCTTGAACCCATGCACTGGGCCATCGCCGGCGCGACCATCGCTGGCGTGACCCTGGTGCTGCAGGCCATCGGCCGCCGCTCGCTGGGGCTGTCCAGCGGCCTCGAAGACCTGTGCAGCCTTGCCAGCGACAACCCGGTGTTCGCGCATACGGCTGCCGAAGGCCGGGCCTGGCGCCTGCCGTTCCTGGCGGGCCTGGTCCTGGGCGGCGTCGCGTCGGTCGCCTTGGCCGGCGAGTGGCAAGCGCTGTGGCGCGTCGAACCGCTGGATTCGTTTGCCAACTTCTCCATGCCAGCCAAGGTGACCTGGCTTTTCATCGGCGGCACTTGCACCGGCTTTGGC